>BFBZ01001415.1_pt1 | contig 15988 bp, 12 predicted proteins | sample 1888401 | NCBI WGS metagenome assembly BFBZ01 (sample SAMD00112614, study PRJDB3348) | symbiont metagenome | host: Chara braunii | reverse complement strand
GTCCTTAAAGTGCTGCTCTTTCATCAGTCCGCCGGTTTCGTAATAATATTTCCAGGTGCCCTGCTGCTTGCCTTTGCTGTAATAGCCCTCAGTATCAATAAAACCGCCACGCTCATACCAGCTTACCCATTTGCCATGCTTGATGCCGCTCACATATGTGGCTGTTTCGCGGTACTGGCCTGTGTCGTACCAGTATTCCCAGTAGCCCTGTTTCTTGCCCTTCTCATTGTACTCGCCTTTGTAGTTTGGCTTGCCATTGCTATACCAGCCCTGCCACAGGCCATAGAGCCCGCCGTTTTTGAAAGTACCCTGGTCTTTGAGCTGCCCGTTGTCGTACCAGCTTTGCCACTGACCTTCTTCCTGACCTTTCACGTAAGGGCCCTCCTGTAATTTTTTCCCGTTCTCGTACCAGGTGGTCCAGGTGCCCACTTTCAGGCCCGCATCGTAATTGCCCTGGCGCCATTTTTCGCCGGAGGCATAGAAATATTCCCAGGTGCCCGTTTGTTTATCGTTGCTGAAAAACCCTTCACTTTCCTTGGCCCCGTTGGGGTGATAATAGGTCCATTTATCGCTCCGGAGCCCGTCTTTCAGGACGCCTTCCATTTCTTTCTGCCCGGCCTCTGTATAAAATTTCCAGGGGCCATTTTTTTTGCCATCGGTAAAATTACCTTCGCTCTTGATGTGGTGGTTCTCGAAATAGGAGGAGTAATACCCGTTGAGCACACCTTTTTCATAATTGGCCTCGTAGTCGAGCTCCCCGTTGGGGTGAAAAAACCGCCATACACCATCCATCAGGCCATCTTTGTAAGACCCCTGCGCTTTGATCAGGCCGTTGTTATACTGGGCCGTGAGCTTGCCATTGCCGTTCACGATCACGGGCTTGCCCTTCTCATCGTTCATGGTAAGCAGCAGCGTGGTAACAGAGTCTTTGATCTCTTTTTCAAACTTGAGGCTGCCATCCTCGTAATATTCGGTGAGTTTGCCGCAGGGCTTGTTCTGGCAGTAGTTGCCCATGGAAGCAGGCTTGCCATTGGCGTAGAAGGTAGATACTTCTCCCTGGCGGAGGTTATGCGCAAAAGTGCCTTCGCTTTCCACCTGCCCGTTGTCGAAATAGTAGGTCCATTTGCCCTCTCTCAGGCCTTTTGCAAACGATTCACGGCTTTTCACCTGCCTGTTCTCATAATAGCTTGTCCACACACTGTCGGCCGCGTCGGCATTAAAGACTGTGACCTGTGCCAGGCCGCCATCCTTGAAGTAGTAGGCATTGGTGCCATTTTTTTTGCCCCTGAAATAACTTTCCTTCGCCTTCAGGGTACCGTTGTCGTAATAAAAATACCAGGTACTGTCTTCCTTGCCATTGTAGTAAGAGCCTTTGCGCGCCACCTGCCCGCTTTTGTAATACTCGGTGTAGCGCCCATGGGGCATGCCTTTCACAATGTTGGTCTCTGATTTGAGCTTGGTTTGCTCGTTGTCGTAATATTCTTTTTTTGGCTGTGCGCATACCCCCAATGCAAACAGGATGAGCGCAAAAGGGTAATAAAATCGGGATACCTGCATAAGAGCAAAATTAAACCTATAACGCCGCTGTGGCCGGGTGTTACAATCTACTTGTAAACATGAAAACGTTAATTGCCCCCGCCGCTATAAGAGTGCCTGCACAGGGTCCCCACCTCCTTTTTTATACCGTTCAACCCTCCTATTGGCCATTTTTACATATTAAGGTATTATAAAAGGTTTTTGTTTAATTTTGCTTACAATTTTTTATGAGAGCATTTCTTACCCTCCTCGCCTTCCTGGCTGTATCTTTGATGGGTTTTGCGCAAAGTACCTGGACCCTCCAGCAATGCATTGAAACAGCATTGAAAAATAATATTTCACTCAAGCAGTCCGAGATCACTACGCAGGTGAACAGGAACAACAGCGTTCAGAGCAAGGCGGCTATCCTGCCAACCATTAACATGGGCGCCCAGCACACCTACAACTTTGGTCGTACAATTGACCGTTATACCAATACCTTTGCCAACACGCAGGTGCTGTCGCAAAACTTTTATGTGTCGAGCAATGTGGTGCTGTTCTCCGGCCTGTCTGAGCTCAACAACATCAAGGCCAACCACTACCAGTATATGGCGAGCACTGAAACCTATTACCAGCAAAAGAACGATTTGTCGCTGAACGTGGCCACGGCATATATCAACGTGATCTTCTGCGATGAGCTGTTGCAGGTTGCGAAAGCCCAGTACAACATTACCGACGAGCAATTTAAGCGCACCGAAAAACTTGTGGAGGCGGGCAGCCTGGCCAAAAGCTCTTATTACGACCTTCAGGCGCAGCTTGGCAATGAGCAGGTGAACGTGACCACGGCCGATAATAATTACCAGATCGCCCTGCTGACGCTGAAGCAGCTGATGAACGTAGACTCTATCCAGAACTTTGCCATTGTGAAACCCGATGTGGAAGTGCTGAACGCTGAGCTGGCGGCCCTGTCGGTGCAGCATGTGTATGAAACGGCGCTCAAGAACCAGCATTCGGTGAAATCGGCCGAATACAGTGTGCTGGCCTATGAGAAAAGCCTGGCGGTAGCCAGGGGCCGGGTAAGCCCGACGCTGAGTGCCACGGGAACGATCGGTACGGGTACATCGGGGCTCGATAAGAATATCCTGGGCGCACATATTATTGGTTTCGATACCACGGCCGTTACCACCGGCGGGCAATATGTGCTGTCGCCGCGTACGCAGCTTATTACCAAGAGCAAACCTTTCACCGACCAGTTTAAGGATAACGTGAACAAAAGCTTTGGCTTTACCCTCACCGTTCCTATCTTCAATGGGCTGCAAACATACACTTCTGTGAAAAACGCGAAACTGAACTCCCTGAACGCGCGCTACAACCAGGAGCTTGTAGAGCAAAACCTCTATAAGACCATTGCGCAGGCTTATGCCAACGCCAAAGCGGCCCTTGAAAAATACAATGCCAATAAATTTTCGGTAGAGGCTTCGGAGCAGTCGTTCACATACGCCCAGCAGAAGTTCAATGTAGGGGCTATCAGCACCTTCGATTTCAATAACGCGCAGATCCGCTACCAGAATGCGCAGGCTAACCTGGTGCAGGCCAAGTACGATTATATTTTCCGGCTGAAGGTGCTGGATTTTTACCAGGGTAAGCCACTCACATTAAATTAAACAAGCATTCCTCATCAATGAAAAAAATATACTGGATCATCGGCGCGGGCGTTGCCTTATTGCTGGTCATCATTTTTGTGAAAGCGTTTAAGGGTACTGCGCCTGTAGAAGTGACCACCGAAAAAGTGGCGAAGCGGCAGATCATCGAAAGCGTATCGGCCAACGGTAAAATTCAGCCGGAGGCGGAGCTGAAGATCACCTCCGATGTATCGGGCGAAGTAGTGGAGATGCTGGTGAAGGAAGGCGACCAGGTGAAAAAAGGTCAGTTGTTGTGTCGCATCAAGCCTGATATTTATGAAAGCGCCTTTGAGCGGGTAAACGCTACGGTAAATAGCAGCAAGGCCAATCTCAAAACCACGGAGGCGCAGCTGGCCCAGGCCAAAGCCAACCTGGCCAATGCCGAAGCGGCTTATAACCGTAATAAAAAACTGTTTGACCAGAATGTGATCTCGCAGCAGGAGATGGACGCGTCGAGGGCTACATACGAAGCTGCCAAAGCCAACGTGGGCGGGCTCGAGGAAAGTATCAACGCAGCCGATTTCAATGTAAAAAGCGTGGAAGCTTCCCTGCGCGAGGCCAACTCAAACCTCGATAAAACCTATATCTACGCACCGGTGGACGGAACCGTGTCGAAGCTGAATGTTGAAAAAGGCGAGCGCGTGGTAGGTGTGCAGGGCCTGCAGGGCACGGAGATCTTGAGGCTGGCCAACCTCAATGAAATGGAGGCCAGCGTAGAGGTGAATGAGAACGATATTATCCGCATCCACAAGAACGATACGGCCATCATAGAAGTGGATGCCTACATTGGTAAAAAATTCAAAGGGATCGTGACCGAGGTGGCCAATTCTGCCAATACCACCGGTATCTCCGCCGACCAGGTCACCAATTTTGTGGTAAAGATCAGGGTGATGAGAGAATCTTATGCCGACCTTGTAACTGTTGCAAACTCGGCGCCTTTCAGGCCGGGTATGAGCGCCTCTGTTGAGATCCAGACCAAGCGTGTGAGCAACGTGCTGGCTGTGCCGATACAGGCTGTGACAACCCGTAGCGCTGATACTACCAAGGCAAAGGCGCGCCTGGGCGATGAAGACCGCGACATCGTGGTGAAGAACGAAAACGAGGAAAAACTTCAGGCCAAAAAGAAAGCGGGCGAGCTGAAAGAATGTGTCTTTATCAACCTCAAAGGCAAAACGGAAATGGTGTATGTGAAAACAGGCATCCAGGATAATGACTACATCGAAGTGATCCAGGGATTGAAAGAGGGCGATGAAGTGGTATCGGGCCCATACAGTGCGGTATCCAAAGCCCTCCGCAAAAATACCAAGATCACAGTGGTGGATAAGGACAAGCTCTTCTCAGATAAAGAGTAGTTTGCCTTCAATATTMCCACCGCCTCTCAAACCACCGCATTCTCTGCCATGCCACTGATCCTGAATATAGAAACGTCTACCACCGTATGCTCTGTGTCTGTTGCCAACGCGGGCCGGGTGCTGGCATCCAGGGAGCTGAACGATGGCTATACCCATGCGGAAAACCTCCACGTATTTATCGATGAAGTGCTGAAAGCATCAGGCATTGCTCCCCGTGATCTGCAGGCTGTTGCGGTGAGTAAAGGTCCCGGCTCATACACGGGTTTGCGCATTGGTGTATCAGCGGCCAAGGGACTGGCATACGCGCTGCAGTTGCCTTTGATAGCCGTGGAAACCCTGCAGCAAATGGCATTTGAGGCGATCAGGCGTGAAGGCCCCGGTCGCTATTACTGCCCGATGCTGGATGCCCGGCGCATGGAAGTGTATTGCGAAGTATTTGACAGTGCCCTGCAAAGCGTAAGCCCTGCGAGCGCCCTGGTGATAGACGCGGCTGGCCTGGAGCAGTTGAGGTTTGACCAGACCCTGTGCTTTTTTGGGGATGGGATGCCGAAAGCACGGGCGTTGCTGTCTGCCTTACCCGGCAGCAGTTTTATAGATGACCTGTTACCTTCCGCCACCTATATGGCAGAATTATCTTACCGGCATTACATGGCCGGCCGCTTCGAAAATACCGCTTATTTCGAGCCCTTTTATCTCAAGGCATTCCTGCCGGGTGCATAGCAGCCCGGGCGAGTGTCGTTGCTAATCGCTATCTTTACACTTATTTAATATTAAAGTTACACAGGTGGGCTACTTTTGGCCCTGTTCAGGTAAAGAACAAGCTTGTGGGTTTAATCCGGATCATGAATAAAAAGATAGCTTTCATCATCAACCCTAAAGCAGGCGTTAAGAAAAATATTGACCTCGAGCAATTCATCAGGGATCATTTTCCTTCCCGTATCGACTACGATATTATCCTGTGGGAGAATAAAGACGATTTTGCAAGCATCCGCGACCAGATCTTCAATAACCATTATACCATTGCGGTGGCCTGTGGCGGCGATGGCACCGTAAACCAGGTGGCCTCTGCCGTGAAACACACATCGGTAGCGCTGGGCATTCTGCCCCTGGGTTCGGGCAATGGCCTCGCCCGGAGCCTGCATATCCCGATGGACCTGAAGCAGGCCCTGAAGACCATCGAAAAAGCTTCGGTAAGACTTATTGATGGTGGCCTGGTGAATGGTCATGCCTTCTTTTGTACCTGTGGCATCGGCTTCGATGCGCATATTGCCGGTGAGTTTGCCAGCAGCAGCAAGCGTGGCTTCTGGACCTATTTTACCATCACCCTCAGGGAATTCTTCAGCTACAAACCAAAGCGTTATACCATCAGCGCCGATAACCATTCTGTAGATACGCCTGCTTTTCTTGTTACCGTGGCCAACGCGGGGCAGTGGGGCAACGATGTGTATATTGCGCCTGAGGCCAAGGTAGACGACGGCCTGCTACATGTGAGCATCCTGAAACCATTTTCCACGGTATCGCTGCCCGGGCTGGGCATCAAAATGATGAACCGCAATGTGCACAACTCACGCCTGCTGCAATCGCTCAAGGGCAAGGAGATCATTATCTCTTTTGAAGGCACATTGCCTGTTCATTTCGATGGGGAGCCCACCAGCTTCAGCGACAGTATTTCGGTGCAGGTGATGCCGGGCGCGCTCAAAGTGGTGTGCTAAGCTGCTTTGCTGTCTTCACAACCCCTTTATTTTCTCGTTTTTTTGTTAAATTTGCTATACTAATCCCTTGTGGGTGACGTTATAGTAGTGTGAAAAAGCAGGTATTCATCATGGTGCTGGTATGCACCCTTGTGCTGCAGGTGAGCGCCCAGACCAAACGCCGCAATTTCAGGCAGCACGAGGTGGGCCTGTTCATCGGCGGCGCCTATTACATAGGCGACCTGAACCCGCACCGCCAGTTCTTTCTTACACAACCTGCCGCCGGGGCATTTTATCGGTTCACACCCAATTACCGCTACGCTTTCCGGGCCGGGGTCAATTTTGGCAGCATCATGGGCGACGATTCACAATCGGGAGAGGCCGACCAATTGCAGCGGAACCTGAATTTCAAATCCAATATCATTGAAGGAAACGTGATCGCCGAATTCAATTTCCTGGAATACCGCATCAGCAACGATAAGTATAAATTCTCACCATACATTTTCCTGGGTATCGGCGTGTTCCATTTCAAGCCCCAGGCGCATTATGGTAACCAATGGATAGACCTTCAGCCTTTGAAGACAGAAGGAGAGAAAAAAGCGTACCCGCTCACCCAGGTATCTATTCCTTTTGGGCTGGGCTTTAAGATGAATGTGAGCAAACAGGTGGGACTGGGCATAGAGTGGGGGCCGAGAAAAACATTTACCGATTACCTCGATGACGTGAGTGGTACCTATGCTGATCCTGCCAAGGCCTTTGCGGGGCAAAAGCTGGCGGCTACGCTTGCAGACCGCTCCAAATATGCCACTACCAACGTCAACTCACAGCGTGGCAACCCACGCACCAAAGACTGGTATTACTTTTTTGGTCTTACGCTCAACATCAAGCTGAACCCTCAGCCGGTGCCATGCCATGCTTACGATTAAGCCTCCTGTGGCAGGCCTGCAAAAGCATGTTTTATAAAAATGACGGTTACTTGTCGCGGTATATCACTAAGTCGATGATGCCCGTGGCGGGTGTGCTGTTATCGGTAAGCGACACCACAAAAGGCTTGCGCTGCCCTTCGAAGCAGTTGTATACCACGTAGCCTTTGTCTTCTGTAGGGTTCGGGAGTTTTTTCTCGTAGTAGGCCTTCAGGTCTGAGAAGATGCGTGAGCTGAGGTCGAGGTCTTTGCAGTTGATCTGCACCTCTATCTCATCGAGGCTGTCTTTCTGGAGATTATAGGTAACCGAGTAATTGGTGACGCTGTCTATCTTATACTCGAAATACAGGTAGGCGCTGTCCACCTCCGAGGGCATAGTGCTTTCGGCTTTCCTGATCACATCCGCTTTCGAGTTGAGGTCTATGCCCCTGATGGCCCCATCCGATCCGCGGATGATCTCATCGATCACTTCATGGTACTGTGGGAAGATCCTCGCCTTTTTTTCGACAACAGCCTGGGTAGGCTCTGTTTTGCAGGATACAAGCACCACAGCAAGCATCACTGCAATGATCACATATAACGGTTGGCGCATGCTGGATATGGTTTGATTAAATGCTGTTTTGTTAGTTGCTCTCTTCTGTCACTGGTTTCGATTCAGGGCGCATGGTCGGGAACAGCAGCACATCCTGTATAGAAGGCTGGTTGGTCATGAGCATGCAAAGCCTGTCGATACCAATGCCAATACCTGCTGTAGGCGGCATCCCGTACTCGAGGGCCCGCAGGAAATCGTAATCAATGAACATGGCCTCATCATCGCCGCGCTCCATCAGCTTTACCTGTTCCTCGAAGCGGGCGCGCTGGTCCACAGGATCGTTAAGCTCCGAGTATGCGTTGGCGATCTCCTTGCCATTGATCATTAGCTCAAAGCGCTCCACCAGGCCTTCCTGCGACCGGTGCTTTTTGGTAAGCGGGCTCATTTCTACCGGGTAGTCGGTAATAAAGGTTGGCTGTATGTAATTGCCCTCACATTTTTCACCAAAGATCGTATCGATGAGCTTGGCCTTACCCATGCTATTGTCGGTTTCGAGGTGCAGTTCCCTGCATACCTCCCGCAATTGTGCTTCGTCCATCTGGCTCACATCAATACCTGTGTGTTCCCTGATCGCTTCGAAGATGCTGATACGTTTGAATGGCGCGGCAAAGCTGATGGTCTTGTCACCCACCTGCACATCGGTAGTACCGTGCAGGTCTGTGGCTATTTTTTCGAGCAGCTTTTCGGTGGTGTTCATCATCCAGTAATAATCGCGGTAAGCCACGTAGAACTCCAGGATAGTGAATTCGGGGTTGTGCGTGCGGTCCATGCCCTCATTGCGAAAGTTGCGGCTGAACTCGTATACCCAGTCGAAACCGCCCACGATAAGGCGTTTCAGGTAAAGCTCATTGGCAATGCGCAGGTACAGGGGGATATCGAGCGCGTTGTGGTGCGTGATAAAAGGCCGGGCAATAGCGCCGCCCGGTATGGATTGCAGCACGGGCGTATCCACCTCCAGTGCCCCGCTGTCGTTGAGGAAAGCGCGGATGGTATTGATAATGCGTGTGCGCTGCTCAAATGTTTTCTTTACTTTAGGATTGATGATGAGGTCCACATAGCGCTGGCGGTAGCGGAACTCGGGGTCTGTTACCTCGTCGAACGAATTGCCTTCCGCATCCGTTTTCACCACGGGCAGTGGTTTCAGCGATTTGCTCAGGATCCTGAAAGTGGTGACATGAATGGAGATCTCGCCCATTTTGGTGGTAAACACGTAGCCTTCCACGCCAATGATATCGCCGATGTCGATCAGTTTTTTCCACACAGTGTCGTACAACGATTTGTCTTCGCCGGGGCATATATCGTCGCGTTTTATATAGATCTGGATCCGACCGGAGGCATCCTGCAGCACCGCGAAAGCGGCTTTACCCATGTCGCGCACGCTCATGATCCGTCCTGCGATGCGGATGCCTTTATAGTTGAGCTTGTCGCGCTCATAATTCTCACGGATGTCGGCAGCTGTTACATTTACTTCAAATTCTTCAGCGGGATAAGCGTCAATGCCTATGTTTTTCAGCTCCTCTAATTTGTTTCGTCTTAATTTTTCCTGTTCACTTAATTCTTGAAACATACCTTGCACAATTTGTGGATAAAAATACACAGTTTACCCGTACAGCCCCCGGTTTTTTATTAAAAGTTATTATACGGTTTAGTCACATATTCTTTACAGAAAATGCAGATTTTCAGTGGTTTAAAGCTGTGTAAAAGGGGCCTGGAAAGCCTGCTGTTACTATAATACAATCAAGCTTGCATATTGTTTGCTCATGGCTTGTGGGATAACCTGTAACCATTACTTAAAACCCTTTCTATTTTTATGACAGCGATCGAATTCAATACCCGCATATTAGGTGAGCGCCAGGCCCTGCGGAATTTTGCCCTGAGCCTTACCCGCAATTCAGATGACGCTTTGGACCTTGTGCAGGACACTTTTGTAAAGGCCATCACCTACCGCGAAAAATTTGAGGAGAGCACCAATTTAAAGGCATGGCTTTTCACCATCATGAAAAATACCTTTATTAACTCATACCGCCGCGCGGTAAGAACCAAGGAGCTCATCCAAACCGGGGCAGACCTGGCTATGATGCGGGCCTTCAAAAAGATCTCGCAGGATGACTCGGAATCGAGAATGGCCGCCAAAGAGATCATCAGGGAGATCGATGGCCTCGACGACCAGTACAAGATCCCGTTTACCCGCTACTATAATGGCTATAAATACGAAGAGATAGCCAGGGAAATGCAACTGCCACTGGGAACGGTGAAGAGCCGTATTTTCATTGCGCGCAAGCAGCTGATGGAAAACCTGAAAGAGTTCGCGAATTAAGCCTGTAAAATTTTAATCTTTTAGTTTGTTTGGTTAAAATTTTCATCCTGGCGGGGTATCGCCGGGATTTTTTATGCCAAGTCTTCCCGATTTGTACTCCAATCAAAATGGGTGCCCGAACCCGGGCACCCATCTCTGAACAATCTCTTTACAGAAAGAAATGGTCAACTTATTGTTTTTGAGTCACAACCATTCTTTTTGAGTCCAATACTTTATTATCGGCAATGACAGAATAGATGTACATGCCTGCCGCCAGTCTTTCAGAAGAGATGGTAATAGAGCCGGCCCCTTTTTCTGTCAACGGAAAAGAAGTAATTTGTTTACCCGACAAATCGTACACAGCCAGGTAAGCATTATTGATTTGGTCAGGCAACATATATTTGATCACTGTTTCCTGGCTGAAAGGATTGGGGATGTTTTGATTTAAGGAAAATCCGTCAACGGAAGTGTTTGGTTGGTTAATGCCTGTTGCGTTTCCGGTTTTTCTATTAACAAGCTCGTTCACCTGTTTTTGTAATTCTGTAACCTGTGATTTAAGATCGTTGTTTTGTTTTGCCTGATCCTCAATTTGTTTCTGTTGTTCCTGGATACCAGAAATTAATACGGGAATCAAACCAATGTAATTTACAGATTTAAAGCCAGGAACTTTGATTTCTTTGCCCTCTGAACTCCTCCTTTCAGTTTCTGGAACCTCCTGGATCAATTCCGGGAATACTTTTTCCAATTCCTGGGCAATTAACCCAAGCTGTTTCCCATTCGGTAAATTGAGCGCTTCAAATTCCTTGATCTTAAAAACGTAAGAGCTAGGATTAAGCTTTTTTATTTTTTCCATGGAATTTTCTAGGGGCTTAATCTCTTTTTTAAGCTTTTGATCTGAGCCCAGGTAGCTGCCTGTACAATATATATTCCCATTAAACCAACCTGCATAATTTGCATTACAACCACCGCTTGCCGAGGCGTAAATACCATAATTTGTGCTACCGAGAGAAGTATTTGCTTCGGCCCGCACACCATATTGATTCCAGCCACAGCCAGCCGAAGTTCCTGTTGCCAAAAAATCGCCCCCAATATTTCCGCCTCCATTGGTTGCCAATCCATAAACACCAGTAGCATTCCCTTCACCACTAACATATGCGGCGGCCCTTCCCTCAACACCTATCATGGTGTGGTAAGCTCCTGCGGACGGTATAGCCGCAATGCTATGCGCATCTCCAATTACCCCCTTATAAGTAATTGCTATGCCCAGAGGTGTGATGGCGTTATCGGAATAGAGTCGTTCATAGGATAAATTGCGGGTACCAATCCCAATATTCCCGTCGCTCTTAATAAACAACCGGGTAGCAGCCATGGTATGATCATAGAATTCAAGACTCCCTGGATTAGGATCTGCTGGGCCACTGGAATAAATCCCATAGTCATGTGCACCGCTGGACGACATGCTTGAGGCTGTAAATCTGAGAACTCCGGCGCTTGTGCCATTCTGATTGATCCGGATTCCATCCAACGCGGTACTGGTACGCAGATCCAATGCAAAAGTGGGAGCGCTTGTTCCGATCCCGATCAACTGACCCGAAGACCAGAGTGGATTTGTGCCGGTACCACTCCATTGCGCATTGACAATGCCTGTTAAAGCCATTAGGCTTCCAAAAATGAATTGCTTTTTCATAGTTTTTTGTTTTAAAAGGTTATACCGGTGCAAAACAATAAAAACGAAATGGCATTATTTAGCCTGATTTGCGGGAGCAAGGTCTAAGTTTGTGTGAACAGCTTTTTGGTTTGCCGTGAAGAAAAACTGAAAGGACAATTTGCTGGTAATTTTGTGAAAAACGTTACAGGCGCTTAAGATTTTCCAGGAAAATGACCTTGTTTTTTCTGCCAATTTCAGGCATGGAGCCATCAGTCATCTGGGCAAAAAGCCCATTGTTGCTCACCATTTTTACAACTTTGTGCAGGTTAACAATATGAGAGGGGTGGCATCTGTAAAAAAAGTTTGATGCTAACAAAGCTTCACATTCTTTCAGGTTTTTGGATGCGATATGCCTTACATTATTGATCAGGTAAAAAACGGTATAGCTGCCAGAGGCTTCCAGGCGGATCACATCATGTGGCTTGATGAAAATAATGCCATCTTTAACTGACAGTTCGATAAGGTTAACCGGATTTTGTTTTTGAGAATTACCTGGTTTATCAAAATCGGAGATGATACTACTGACGCAGGATTTTAATTCATCAACATCAATGGGCTTTAGCAGGTAATCTTTTGCTTTGTTCCTGATGGCTTTAATGGCGTGCTCCCCATGAGCAGTTGTAAATACCAGCTTAAAGCCCTTATAGGTGAGGTGTTCCAAAAGTTCAAAACCATTCATCTTTGGCATACTGATATCGAGAAAAACAATGTCAGGTTTGTAATCTTCTATGAGCGTGATTGCCGCCAGGGGCTCTGTAGCAGTTGCCACGATCTTTATACCCCAGGTATGCTTTTCAATCAGCATTTTTAATGAATTAATGCCAATTAACTCATCGTCAATAATAATTGTTCTCAGCATAATCAGCTTGTTATAATTGGCATTGTTACAACCACACGTGTGCCTTCACTATTTCCCTGTTCGTTTACCTTGTCGGTGATGGTGATACCGTAGTATATACCCGCTATTTTACTCATTAACAATAAGCGTTGCCGTATAAAGTTAATGGCTAAAGATTGTTTTTTTTCTGAAATTTTTGTGGTGATTTTTTCCCGGCCAACGCCATTATCTTCTATGGTGCAAGATATTGTTTTTTCATTGATCAATTCAAAGGTAACCATTAGTTGTTTGTCTCCTTCCTTTGGCAATAACCCGTGCCAAATAGCATTCTCAATAAAAGCCTGGATCAAAAAGTGAGGAATATGGGTGGTAACCGGATCCAGTTTCCCTTCGATAACGATACTATAACTAAACACATGGTTAAAACGCAGGGATTCTATTTCCAGGTATTTTTCACAGATCTCTATTTCTTCTTTTAAGCTGATGCTGTCTCTGGTATTGCTCTCTAATGATTTGCGGACCAATCTCGAAAATTTGGAGAGATACAGCTGGGCTTTCTCATTGTCATTGACAATGATGAATTGTTGAATAGTGTTGAGAGAGTTAAACATAAAGTGGGGGTTCATTTGCGCCTTTAAGATCTTATTCTCCTGCTCATACCATTGGTTCTGCAGCTTGTTTTTTTCTTTTTCCCTTTTTACAATTTTCTGAATATACCGCCTGATCAGCCATATAGCTATAAGGATCAGCGCAATGATCCCAAGTAACACACAGATCCAATTCAATAGGACCACTGTGCTATTTGGATTGGGGGCTTTATATAATTTCAATACCTCTTCCGGCAACAATACCCTGTTGTAGATACTGATATCGTCTACAGAACCAAGGAGGGAGCGTTGGTTCTTCTGGTCCATGCAAATGCCTACCAATACAGAATCATTTTCAAGAAAAGCAGTTTCAAAATTCTTAACCACTTTACCTTCCAGGGCCCCATCCAGGTAAAAGCACAGGAAATCATCATCATAAGTCATTACGGCATGGTGCCATTTGCGCAATGAAGTTGTTTTTGCGGGATGCACATATACCTGCTGAAGGTCAGAGAATGAATTGGCGGCACCAATATGTTTTAAATTAAAATTGTACCCTATAGAGTAAGCTTCATTAAAATCGTTCCCGGCGTGAGCCTTGGTTATGATAATGGGATTGCCCTCAGTCCCCTTCCCCTTATAGGTTGGCAGCCAAATATTAACCCAAAGCGCTATGGTCCCTTTTTTTGGCTTTAAAGCCTCACTTGTGCCAAGATTTATATAAGAATCGAGCAGGCCTTTTAAATAATAGGCAAAACCCGGGTTGCCGAACCGGTCCTCGATACCCACTGCACCATAAATTTTGGCGTTATTTTCACCAAGCTCGTCTTTTCCGCCGTTATTGTTGAATGTATACCTGGCCACCAGCCCGCTGTCAACCTGGCCTTTTGCGATAGGCAGCCAGCATAAAAATAACAGTGCCAGGAAATAGTTGATTTTTGTATAAATAAGAAGACCAGCTCGTTTGAAGTACGCGTTTAAGATCAGTTTTAGCATATAGAAGCTTATTTACAATTATTGAAAATACCGCGATGTAAACGTAGGCTGTTGAATATTTATATCCTATAGGTATAAATACGTGTTTTTTTAAAATTTACAATAGGTATTTATACTCATTGCAGATCATTTAAGGACTAGGAAAACTCTTTTAAAATGGTGCATAAATCTCACTTGTTATGTAAAGTTGATAGTTGGGGATTATTTTCTCTGAGATATCCGCTGTGATTTTTTACGGATTGCCCATGATTGCCTATGGTGCATACGCGGGTATCCTTCCAGTCTATGTTGCATAGGTCATAGCAAACCTCCTTCTTTCTTTTTCGATTAGTTCTGAATTGAAGCCTCGCGGTAGTATCGCCATTTAGTATTGTTTTTTTGCCAAATTCATCTTCTATGGCCTTATTATATCAGAATTTAATTCATAATCAGTAGATTTGAGCCTTATTTTGATGTATGAAAATTACCGAGCATTTAAAATCAGCGAAAGACACTTTATTCTCGATCGAAATTTTACCACCCTTAAAAGGAAAAAGCATACAGTCTATCTACGATAGCATTGACCCGCTCATGGAGTTCAAGCCTGCTTTTGTGGATGTGACCTACCACCGTGAAGAATACATCTATAAAAAGCGTGAAGGCGGTTACCTTGAAAAGGTAAGCATCCGTAAACGGCCTGGCACCGTAGGTATTTGTGCGGCCATCATGAATAAATATGATGTGGAGGCCGTACCACACATCATTTGCGGAGGCTTTACCCGCGAGGAAACAGAGAACGCGCTTATCGACCTGCAATTTCTTGGCATCGATAATGTGCTGGCTCTGCGTGGCGACAGCATCAAAACCGAAGCGCATTTTGTGCCTGAGCCAGGCGGCCACCATTACGCCATAGACCTGGTGAGGCAGATCAAGGATATGAACGCGGGAGTGTACCTCGATGATGAAATGAAAGAAGCCTCACCTACAAATTTCTGCATGGGTATTGCCGGCTATCCCGAAAAACATTTTGAGGCACCGAACCTGTACAGCGATATGAAATGGCTGAAAGCCAAGGTAGATGCCGGCGCTGATTATATTGTGACGCAAATGTTCTTCGACAATAAAAAGTATTTTGATTTTGTGGCGCAGTGCCACCAGAATGAGATCCACGTGCCGATCATCCCCGGCCTCAAGATCCTGAGCTCCCGCTCGCAGCTCATCACCCTGCCGAAGATTTTCCATATAGACCTGCCGCAGGACCTGTATGTGGAACTTGAAAAGTGCAAGGACGACAAGCAGATCAGGGAAGTAGGCATCAAATGGTGCATCCAGCAGTCGAAAGAGCTGAAGAAAGCGGGCGTGCCATGTTTGCACTATTACACCATGGGTACTTCCGAAAGCACCAAGCAAGTAGCGCGCGAAGTGTTTTAGTGAAGGTCTATTTTTCGAGTCTGCCCCATACCCCCAGTGGCAGCTTCACGCCGCTCCGGGCTTTCAGGTACAGCTCGCCAATGCTGAGCGCCGATCCATGCTTTTCAGCAAAAGGTGCGAGCAGGTTTTCGGGTACCATGGCCGAGAAGCCCAGCGAATAGGCGTTCAGGATCAGCAGGTGTTTCTTAGGATCGAGCACCTGTAGTACACCATCCATCATTTCGGCAATATTATCCTCGAGCTTCCATTTTTCACCGTTAGGACCATGGCCAAAAGCCGGCGGGTCCAGGATAATGCCCTGGTAGAGATTGCCACGGCGAATTTCTTTTTTCACGAATTTGAGCGCATCGTCCACCATCCAGCGGATGTTATCAAGGCTGGATCGCTGCATGTTTTCG
>BFBZ01001414.1_pt1 | contig 15995 bp, 12 predicted proteins | sample 1888401 | NCBI WGS metagenome assembly BFBZ01 (sample SAMD00112614, study PRJDB3348) | symbiont metagenome | host: Chara braunii | reverse complement strand
CCGGAGCGTGTCTCTGCCGGGGCAGAAAGACTGGTACATCACCGGCCTTGAGAGCTTCTGGGCCGGGGCGCCGAGCCTCTCACCCATTGCGAGTTCGTCTCCACACGCCCGACACATCCTGCTGGCACACGAACCGGACTCGTTCGATCTGCTGACGGACGCACGGATCGCTTTACAGTTATCGGGCCACACGCATGGAGGGCAGGTCCGTCTCCCGCTGGTCGGGGCCATCTGCCTGCCGAATTGGGGAAAGAAATACCAGGCGGGGCTGTACACTCGGGGCGAGCAGAGGTTGTACGTGAACCGCGGGATCGGAACCGTCAAACGGCATTTCCGGTTCAACTGCCGACCCGAAATCACCCTGTTAACGCTGACGTAGCCCGCGCCGCGCAGCAGAGGTCAGCGGCCGGGTTCGATCGTCACTCGACCTTGAACTTCACCGCTTCAATATCGCACCGGCCGCCCTTCTTGAACGGGCGCGGCATCGGCTGGGCCTGTCCCTTCGCGTCGATGGTGCGGCAGCGGAGCGTGTACTCGCCTGCTGGCAATCCCGGGAGCAGCGCCGCCCAGTGCGCTTTCGCCAACCGCATCGGCCACGCCTGGGGTTGACCGGTCGCGTCGAAACCCATCGTGTCTTTCGGAATGGCATCGTTCGGCAGGTCACCGCCCCACTTCTTGGGTGGGGCGAGGATCGTGGCATCGGTCCACTGGGCGGTTGTAAAGTAAGGGTCGTCTTCCGCCCAGCCTTTCCCCGCCGGGCTCACCCACACCTGAACTTTCGACAGGCCCGAAATGCCTCCCTGCGCGTACCCGGTCACGGGAATCGGCGCGTTCGCTTTCGCCGTATCGGGAACGTGGAGCGTCGCGGCGAACGTCTTCATCGGGCTATCGACGTCGTTGTTCTGCGTGCCATAGGTGTCGTTCGCGTGGTACAGGTTGCTCAGGACGACGTGCGTGAGCCACTTCACCGATTTGTAGCCGTAATGTTCCGGAACCACGATCCGCACCGGCGCACCACGTTCGGGAGTGAGCCACTCGCCGTTGAGTTTGTAACAGACGATCACCGGCGGCAGGTCGTCGTAATCTTCGAGGACGCGGCCGATGGGGAGCGAACTCCGGAACCGCTGCTTCGGGTCGTCGTTGTGGTAGCCGTAGTAGAACACCCGGCGCAGGTTCTCCTTCGGCCGCGTGAGCCAGACGAGTGTGCGCAGCGGCACCCCCTCCCAGATCCCCATGCCGAGCGGGCAGCCAATGTTGAGGCACGTCATCACTTTCGGGAACCGCACCGCGTGCCGCGCGCCGAGCTTCAAGAGCGTGTCGAAGTCGATTGCGGTGTTGTCCTTCCGGGTGAACTGTTTTTCGAGCGTGGCCGGGTTCTCCGGATCGGAGACGATGTCGAGTTTCCACGTCTCGCGCGTGAGGCCGACTTCTTTCTTCTTGGCGAGCGGGAGTGAGTGCGGAACGGGCGTTCCGCGCGACACGTCACCGAACTTGTCCTGCGGCGTAAAGTAGCTCTCGAGCTTCTCCAGCACCCGGGCCAGTTCGGGCGGCGGCGCATTGGTGTCGCTCGCACCGGCGCCGGAACCGGCCGCGAGTGCCGCACCGCACCGGAGGAAGAAGCGTCGTGACAATTCACCATGTTCTGCGAGGAAGCGTTCGGCATCACTCATGGCGACACCTTTCGAGCGCCGGGCTCTGGCCGTGGTCCGCGGCCGTGCGTAACCCGATCACAAGATGAAGTCCGCTGATGATACTCTGGAGCGCGTGACATGGCATTAAAAGTTTGTCGCTGGGGCATTCTCGGGGCCGCGAACATCGCCCGCAAGAACTGGAAGGCGATCCGAAACGCGGAGAACGCGACCCTCACCGCCGTCGCCAGCCGAGAGCCGTCGCGCGCGCAGGAGTGGATCGCGGGGTGCCAGTCGGAGTGCCCCTTCCCCACGACCCCGGAGGCGTGTGACTACGACGCGCTCCTCAAGCACCCCAACGTGGACGCCGTCTACATCCCGCTGCCGACCGGTATTCGCCCCGAATGGGTGGTGAAGGCCGCCAACGCGGGCAAGCACGTCCTGTGCGAGAAGCCCTGCGCCCCGGACGCCGGTTCGCTCCGCGACGTAATCGACGCCTGCAAGACAAAGAACGTCCAGTTCATGGACGGCGTGATGTTCATGCACGGCAAACGGCTGCCGCTCTTGCGATCAGTGCTTGACGACGGCGAGACGGTGGGCGCGCTCCGCCGCATCGCTACGCAGTTCAGTTTCGCGGCCGGTGACGACTTCCTGACGGGCAACATCCGCGTCAACCCCGCCCTCGAACCGCTCGGCGCGCTGGGCGACCTCGGCTGGTACAACATCCGCTTCACGCTGTGGGTGATGAAGTACCTGCTGCCGACGAAGGTGAGCGGCCGGCTGCTCACCGAACACAGCGGCGTGCCGCTGGAGTTCTCGGGCGAGCTGTTCTTCGCGGGCGGCGTGTCGGCGTCCTTCTATTGCTCGTTCAACACCGAACTCCAGCAGTGGGCGCACGTGAGCGGGACGAAGGGGAGCATCGCGGTCCGCGATTTTGTGCTGCCGTTCTACGGGTGCGAATCGGAGTTCGTCGCCGACCGGCCGGTGTTCAACGTGAAGGGCACGAGCTACCACTGGGAGAGCCACCCGAAGCGCTTCGCGGTGACCGAATACAGCGACGGCACGCCCGACGCGCAGGAAACGAACATGATCCGCACGTTCAGCGGGTTGGCACTCTCGGGGAAGATCGATCCCACGTGGCCCGAAATCGCCCTGAAGACACAACGGGTGATGGACGCCTGTCTTGCGTCGGCACGAAAGGGCGGAGCGCTGGTGGACCTGTAGCGCGGACGAGAGCGCGCCGGCGACGAAGTCGAGAGGGCCTCTCGCCCGCACGGGCGAGAGGAATAATCACGTCTCGGTCATTTGACTCCGACCGTCAGTCATGAAATTATGGTGATTCGATCGCCCGAAACTCGCCGGGCGGTGTCATTGCCTTCCACATGGGGGTCGCTGTGAAGACGTCGGGTCAGAGGATGTGCTTCGCGTTTGCTTGCGCCATCGTTCTCGTTGTGTGTAGCGGACTCGCCGCACAGGACCGGCTCCCGACCATGCCGGGTTATGACAACTACCAGAAGATGAGCAAGGAGCTGGTTGGGGCGGTCAAGTCCGGGGCCGTTTTCGTGACGTGGAAGGACGAGGGGAAAGCGTTCGAGTACACGCGAGAGGGAAAGCTCCACCGCTTCGATGTCGCGACCGGAAAGGTGACCTCGGTTGCAGAGCCGAAGGAAATCCCGAAAGATCCGCCGAAGGGCCCCGGGCCGGGTGCCCGCATACCCCCCGGGGGCGCGCCGCGGGGCCGGCAGTCCACGGCGGCCGGTTCCCCGGACGGTCAGTTCAAGGCGTTCTACCGCGATCGAAACCTGTGGCTCTCGGACGCCAAGGGGCTGATCGAAATGGCCGTGACGATCGACGGGAGTGAGAAGTCCCGCATCAAGAACGGCTCGGCGAGTTGGGKGTACGGCGAGGAACTGTTCCAGCGCTCGGCGATCTGGTGGGCACCGGACAGCAAGAAAATCGCGTTCTACCGGTTCGATGAAACGGCCGTGGCCGATTACTACCTCGCGCTCGATCAGACGGCGCTCATGACCAGGCTCGACGCCGAGCCGTACCCGAAGGCCGGCGCCCCGAATCCCGTCGTCGATCTGCTCGTCTACGATCTCGCGTCCAAGAAGACGGTCAAACTCGACGTCCGCGACGGCAAGCCGTTCGCGGACGACACGGTCGGGCATTATGCGTATCGGGTTTCGTGGACCGCGGACGGGTCGGAGTTGCTTTTCGAGCGGACGAACCGCCGCCAGAACGTACTGGAGCTTGTTGCGGCCGACCCGGCGACCGGGACGTGTCGGGTCGTCGTTCGCGAAGAGTGGCCGACGAGTTGGGTCGAGAACCTGCCGGGAATGGTGTTCCTCAAAGACGGCCGCCGCTTCATCTGGGTCTCGGAGCGCACGGGCTGGCGCAACTTCTACCTGTACGATCTCAGCGGGAAGCTGCTCACGAAGCTGACGGAGCACCCGTTCGAGGTCGCGAACGTGCTCCGCATCGATGAGACTGCCGGGCACATCTATTACACTGCGCGTAGCGGTGACAATCCGATGAAGCTTCAACTCCATCGCGTCGGTCTGGACGGCACGGGCGACACCCGGCTGACCGATCCCGCGTACCACCATACCATCGATCTCGCCCCAGATGGCAAGCACTTCATCGACGTGTACCAGACGCACGCGGTGCCCCCCGCCAGTCGGCTCGTTTCTGTGGACGGTAAGACCGTCACGGAGTTGGCGAAAGCCGATACCAGCAGGTTCGAGAAATCGGGATTTCGCGCGCCCGAACTGCTGACCTTCAAGGCCGCGGACGGCACCACGGACCTGTACGGGCTCCTGAGCTTCCCGTCGAACTTCGACTCCGCGAAGAAGTACCCGCTGCTCGTCTCGGTATACGCCGGACCGGGTACGAACGGGGCGCGCGAGACGTTCTCCCCGCCGTCGGCGCTGACCGAGTACGGGTTCCTGGTCGCGTCGTTCGATTCGCGGAGCGCGGGCGGGCGCGGGAAGAAGTTTCTCGACGCGATCTACGGGAAACTCGGGGTGGTCGAGATCGACGACCAGGCGGCCGGGGTGAAGTCGCTGTGGGAGCGGCCGTACCTCGATCGGACCCGTGTGGGGATGTACGGCGGGTCGTATGGCGGGTACGCGTCGATCATGTGCCTGTTGCGGCACCCGGACGTGTTCCAGGCCGCGTGTGCCTCGTCCCCGGTAACCGATTACCGGCTGTACGACTCGATCTACACCGAGCGCTACATGGGCCTGCCGCAGGACAACAAGGCCGGCTACGACGCCGGCAGCGCCGTCGTCCACGCCGCCAAACTGAAGGGCCGGCTGATGATCTACTACGGCACTGCGGACAACAACGTTCACCCGTCGAACTCGCTCCAGTTCATTCGTGCCCTCCAGCGCGCGGGCAAGAGCTTCGAAGTGCAAGTCGGGCCGGACCAGGGCCACTCGGGCATCTCGCAACCGCGGATGATGGAGTTCTTCATCGAGAACCTGGTTCTCCGGAAGTGACCGCACTCGAGACGCAGCCGAGGCAGAAAGAGCCACAGATGAAGCCGAGAACACAGATCAGAAAACCAGCATTTGTTTTTATCTGTGTTCTCGGCTTCATCTGTGGCTCTTTGCTGTTTCAGTTTATGGGATGGAAATTTTCATGAGACAGAGTTTGGCTCTCGCGGCGCTGGTCGCTCTCGGCCACGCCAGCGCCACCGATCAGTGGCAGCCGCAGGCGATCAAAGCCGAGGCGGATTTTCGGGGCTTGAGTGTCGTGAACTCGAAGGTGGCCTGGGTCAGCGGAACGAAGGGGACCTTTGGGCGGACCACGGACGGCGGCAAGACGTGGTCCGTCGGGACGGTGCCCGACGCAGACAAACTCGACTTTCGCGATGTCGAGGCGTTCAGCGAAACAACGGCCTACCTCATGAGCGCCGGTCCCGGGACTGATTCGCGGATTTACAAAACCATTGATGGCGGAAAGACCTGGGCACTGCAATTCAAAGCCGCCGAGCCGGAGGCGTTCTTCGACGCGATCGCCTTTTGGGACGAGAAGCACGGCATCGCGCTCGGTGACCCCGTCAAGGGGCGATTCCCCCTCCTCGTCACCGAGGACGGTGGAGCGAACTGGAAGCTGTTACCCGAGAGGAGCCGGCCGGAGGCGTTGCCGAAGGAGGGCGCGTTCGCGGCCAGTGGCACCTGTCTCATCGCGCGGGGCGAGAGCGACGTGTGGTTCTGCACCGGTGGAGCAAAGTCAGCGCGAGTCTTTCACTCGACCGACCGCGGGCAGAACTGGTCGGTCAGCGAAACCCCGATCCTGGCCGGGGTCGAGTCGGCCGGGGTGTTCTCGATCGCGTTCCGCGATCAGAAGCACGGTGTCATCGTCGGCGGCGATTATCGCAAGCCCGACGACACGCACGCAACCGTGGCGACAACCAGTGACGGCGGTAAGACGTGGGCTCTCGTCGACAAGGCGCTGCCGTACCGATCCGGCGTCGCGTGGGCTGATGGTCGATGGGTCGCGGTAGGGACTTCCGGTTCCGATTTTTCTCTCGATGATGGCCGGACGTGGAAGCCACTGGATCAAGGGAAGTACAACAGTGTCGGTTTCACGGCGACCGGAGAGGGCTGGGCCGTCGGGCCGAAAGGGCGGATCGTCGTTTTCGCCAAACCGGAGAAGAAATAGCAACGCACGCCCGCGCTCAAAAGGGCGCGGGGATTCGACCGTTCTCGACGGGGACGTGTTGGGAACTGGAGCGGACCGCAAAGGGTGTGAGGCTTCGCGCTCCTGCGGTTGTTACTTTTTGAACTCGCTGTCGTCGATCTTCTCCAGCAGATTCAGTTCCAGCACCTCGGCTTCGAGGAACTGCTTGCCGTCGTGCTTGATGATGATTTTCTTCGGGGTCTGGATCCCGGCCTTGTTTTTTGAGTAATCCGCGATGATCCGCTCCTCGTTGATCTCCTTTCCGGTCGCCTGATCGGTGGTGCGGTGCTCGATCTTCGCGATCAGCCCCGTGTCCTTGTAGAAGTAGACGCTCACGTCCTTCTGATCCTTCGTCGACACGCGCACACCGACCGCCGGCTTCCCCTCCACCTTGTCCTCGCCGATGATGTTCAGCTCGTACTTCTTGTCTTTGAGGGGCACGAGCCGGCTGACCTCGAACACCTGTCCCATCCCTTTCACCGCCTCCTTGACCTTGTCGGCCGCGTCGACCTCCTTGCCGTTCACTTCGAGCGTGACCTTGTCGCCGCTGATGAGGGTGAACACGCTCACGTTCTGGCCCATCACCTTGAATTCCAAACTGTCGCGGAATTTGTCGGGGAACATGTGCGACGATTCTTGCGTGAAATCGACCTCTCCCACACCGGGCAGGTCGATCTTCCCCTTCGTTTTGGTTTGTGCGGCTTTCATCTTGGTGAGGTGCTCCTCGCCGCCGTGGGCCTTGATGGCTTTCGCGAGAAGGTCTTTCGGTTCGTCCGCGGCCCGAGCGGCGGGCGCGAAACTGACAACAAGGGCACAAACGAGCAGCGCACGCGACATGGGAACCTCGTGACGGTAGTACCGGGGCGACGACATGGTATTCGGAACGTGCGAGACAAGATTTCTCGCTGACCGGAAGACGGCGGCCGGGCGGCCGGATTTCAGGCGAACGGCCCGGCCGAATTACCCCACGCCGTTTGCCGAAACCGGGTGCGGAAGTGGTTTGCCTTCCAATCCCGCCAACAGGTTATCGACAGACAACTCGGCCATCCGGCGCCGCGTCTCTTCCGTGGCGCTGCCGAGGTGCGGGGTGATGATGACGTTGTCCAGCTTCAGGAGCGGGTGATCGCGGGGCAGCGGTTCGGGATCGGTGACGTCGAGCGCCGCCGCGAAAAGGCGTCTGGCGGCAAGTGCTTCGGTGAGCGCGTCCTTATCGACGACCGCACCGCGCGCGACGTTCACGAGGACCGCGGTGGGCTTCATCTGTGCGAGTTCCGACCGGCCGATCAGGCCCCGCGTTTGCTGCGTGAGCGGGACCGTCAGCACGATGTAATCCGCTTGCGCGAGCAACTCGCCCTTCGTCGCGTAGCGGGCCTTGAGCGCGACCTCGGCCTCGTCGTTGCGGTTGCGGTTGTGGTACAGGACCTTCATACCGAACCCTTGTGCGCGCATCGCGACCTGGCGCCCGATGCGGCCCATGCCGAAGATGCCGATGGTGCTGGAATGCACCTCGTGCCCGAGCATGAACGACGGGTCGTAGTGCGTGAAGTTCGGGCCGCGGGCGTACCGGTCGCCTTCGACCACGCGGCGCCCGGCCGCGAGGATGAGGGCGAACGCCAGGTCGGCCGTCGCGCCGTCCAGGGTGCCCGGCGTGTTGCCGACGGGGATATTTCGGGCGACCGCGGCCGTCAGGTCGATGTGATCGACCCCCACGCCGAAATTGCTCACCACCCGCGTGTCCGGGAACCGGTCGAGAAGGGTTCCGTCCACGGTGGGGTGGCCGTAAGTGTAAATGGCGTCCACCCGCCCGCTCGTGTTCCAGGGCACGAGTTCGACCTGGCCCCCGAGCAGATCGACCACAACGGGCGACACCGGGAGATCGGCCAAGACGCGGGGCAGGGGAGGCATGATGATCTCTCGTGGCTGTTCACGGCGGGCGCGAGTGACCCAACCATCTCATTCATTGATACCAACACATCGGACCGAGTGCCGCACCGCTCTGGCAGGATTGCTTGACTTCCGCACGGTTCCCACACACACTAATTCTAACAGCCCGCCGACTCGCTCCTTCCGTCTTCCCACCCACCCGCATGAAGTTCACCCCGCTGAAATTCGGGTCCGCACTCGTTACACTCGCGGCGCTGGCTCATGCCGCGCCGGCCGAGGAACGCACGGGCGAGCAGATTTACAAGCAGATGTGTGCGCGGTGCCACGGCGCGAAGGGCGAAGGCGCGAAGAACTACCCGCTGCCGCTCACCGGCGATAAATCGCTCCCCCAACTGACCGGCGTGATTGCCCGCACCATGCCCGAAGGCGAGCCGGAAGCGCTCGACGCGGAGGGCGGCAAGCGTGTCGCCGCCTTCATCTACGACAGCTTCTATTCGCCGGACGCCCAGGCCAAACGGAACCCGCCCCGCGTGGAACTGTCGCGCCTCACGGTGAAGCAGTACCGGAACAGTGTGGCGGACGTGATCGGCAGTTTCCGCGGTGCGCCGAAAGTGGAAGAGAAGCAGGGGTTGCGGGGCGAATATTTCAACTCACGCGGCTTTCAGGGAAACAAGCGCGTGATCGACCGAACCGATGCCGAGGTGAAGTTCGATTTCGGAAAGAACGGACCGAACCCGGACAAACCCGAATCGTTCGACCCGAACACGTTCTGCATCCGGTGGGAAGGCTCCGTGTGGGCACCGGACACGGGCGTGTACGAGTTCGTTGTTCGCACCGACCACGCCCTCCGGCTCTGGGTGAATGACAACAAGACACCGGTGATCGACGCCTGGGTGAAGTCCGGCGACAGCACCGAGTTCAAAACGAGTCTGTTTCTCCTCGCGGGCCGTGCGTACCCGATCCGGTTGGAGTTCTCGAAGGCGAAGCAGGGGGTGGACGACTCGAACAAGACCCCGAAACCGCCCGTGAAACCGGCCTTTGTTTCGCTCAATTGGAAGCGGCCGAATCGGGCGATCGAAGTGATTCCCGCCCGCAACCTCACGCCGCAGAAATTTCCGGACGTGTTCGTAGTCGAAGCGCCGTTTCCGCCCGATGACCGCTCGCTCGGCTGGGAGCGCGGCACCACCGTCTCGAAGGAGTGGGACGCTGCGACCACCGAGGGCGCGCTCGAAACCGCGGCCTACGTCGTCGCGCGGTTGCCCGAACTCTCCGGCACTCAAGCTGGGGCGATGGACCGGCTCGCAAAGGTGAAAGCGTTCTGTCGCACTTTCGCCGAACGCGCGTTCCGCCGTCCGCTGACGGCGGCGGAAACGGCGATATTCATCGACCGCCCATTCGACGGCGCTCCGGACATCGACATCGCGGTGAAGCGCTGTGTCCTCCTCGTGCTGAAGTCACCGCGTTTCCTCTATCCCGACGCGGGTACAGCGCCCGAGCCATACGCGACCGCAACGCGACTCAGTTTCGCGATCTGGGACGCTCCTCCCGATAAGGAGTTGCTCGCGGCCGCGGCCGCCGGCAAACTCGGCACTCGCGACGAAGTTGCGAAGCAGGCCGAACGGATGCTCAGCGACCCGCGCGCACGGGCCAAGCTCCGCGAGTTCCTGATCATCTGGCTGAAGCTCGATCAGGCCAAGGAACTGTCGAAAGACGCGAAACGGTTCCCCGGCTTCGATGCCGAACTCGCGAACGACCTCCGCACATCGCTCGAACTGTTCCTCGACGAGGTCGTGTGGAGCGGAGCGTCGGATTTCCGGCAACTGCTCCTGGCCGATGAGACGTACCTCAACGGGCGGCTCGCCAAGTTCTACGGCGTCGATCTCGCGCCCGATGCGCCGTTCCAGAAAGTGAAATTCGAAGCCGCTCGCCGCAGTGGGGTGCTCACTCACCCGTACATGCTCTCGACACTGGCCTATTCGGCGGAAAGCTCGCCGATCCACCGCGGGGTGTTCGTCGGTCGCGGTCTCCTGGGTATCGCCATTAAACCGCCGATGGAAGCGTTCACGCCGCTGGCAGCGGAGCAGCACCCGAACCTCACGACCCGCGAGCGCGTTTCGCTCCAAACCAAGCCGATGGCGTGTTCGGGGTGCCACACGATCATGAACCCGCTCGGCTTTGCTCTGGAAAACTACGATGCCGTCGGTCGATACCGAGAGAAAGAGGACGCGAAGGTGATCGACGTCTCGGGCAATTACGAGCAGCGCTCGGGCGCCGTGGCCAAATTCACCGGAGCGAAGGAACTCGCAAAGTTCCTCGCGAACAGTGACGAAGTTCACTCGGCATTCGCTCAGCAAGCGTTTCATCACTACGTCAAGCAGCCGGTTCGGGCTTACGGGCTGCGGAAATCCGATGAACTGCGGAAAACGTTTGCCGAAAACGGGTACAGTGTGCGAAAACTGGTAGTAGAGACCGCCGTGACCGGAGCGATGCCAAGGGCCGACACCAAACCGCCGAATCAGTAACGGGAACAAACGCGGTTGTGTCTCGTATTTGAATTACAGAAAAGAGCCGCAGATGACGCAGACAACGCAGATTTAAAAGAACAGTTGAAGTTTTCTTAATCTGCGTTGTTTGCGTCATCTGTGGCTCTTGTTTTGCCCTTAAATGCACTCCGTTGCATGATTCCTGCGCCTGCCTGAACCGGATCAAATACCCACCTGCCCGGAGCCATATCTCATGCCCGTGACCCGCACCCGGCGCGAGTTCGTGCGCGACCTCGGCATCAGCGCCGCGGCCGTACCGTTTCTGCTCAACCTGCCGGGCCTCAGCTTCGCTAACCAGACGAAGCGCAAGCAGCGGATCGTCTTCATCTTCAGCCCGAACGGGATCGTGCCGAAGTCGTTCTGGCCGGACGAAGAAGGGGCCGACTTCAAACTGAAAGAGATCCTCACGCCGCTGGAACCGTTCAAAAAGCAGACGCTCACGCTGCACGGCGTGTGCGACAAGATCCGTGGCGACGGCGACGGCCACATGCGCGGCATCGGGTGTCTCCTCACGGGCATCGAACTGTTTCCGGGGAACATTCAGGGCGGCTCCGATACCCCGGCCGGGTGGGCGAAAGGCATCTCCGTCGACCAGGAGATCCGGAACCACCTCCAGAAGAGCGCGGCGACCAAAACGCGATTCGGTTCGCTCGAACTCGGCGTGATGGTGCCGGAACGGGCCGACACTTGGACGCGGTGGAGCTACGCCGGCGCGAACAAGCCGCTCACGCCGATCGACGACCCGTACCAACTGTTCAACAAGCTCTACGGTCGCGCGAAAGACAACGAGGCGCTGGTCAGCGTGCTCGACGACATCAAGGACGACCTGAAAAAGGTCGGTGACCACGTCGGCGCCGCGGACAAGAGGCTCCTGGAAGAACACGCGGCGTTCGTCCGGGACATGGAGAAGGAACTCAAGGAATCGAAGGCCGCTGCGGCGGCGGGCCACGCGGTGCCGAAGCTCGAACCGGGCATCAAGAAGGTCAACGACAACATGCCCCAGATTAGCAAGTCGCAGGTCGACTTGCTGGTCAACAGCTTCAGCGCCGACTTCGCGCGGGTCGCCACGTACCAGATCACGAACTCGGTAGGCGAGCCCCGCATGAAGTGGCTGGGAATCGACGAGGGGCACCACGGCCTCTCGCACGAACCGGACACGAACGAGAAGGCCCAAGAGAAGCTCGTGAAGATCAACAAGTGGTACTGCGAGCAGGTCGCGTACCTCGCGAAGCGACTCGCGGAAACACCGGAGCCGGGCGGTTCCGGGAACCTGCTCGACAACACGCTGCTCGTGTGGACGAACGAACTGGGGAAGGGCAACTCGCACACGATGGACAACATCCCGTTCGTGCTGGTCGGCGGCGGTCTCAACTTCAAGATGGGCCGGTCGTTGAAGTACCCGAAGGTGGCGCACAACCGCCTCCTGATGGCACTGGCTCACGGGTTCGGCCATGAGGTCAAGACGTTCGGCAACCCGAACCACTGCGCCGCCGGGGCTCTGACCGGATTGGTGTGAGATAGCACCTCTTCAGCTCGAAGGGCTGGGACAACATAGCCTGGGGCATCGCCCCAGGTTTTGAGGTCAATGTCTTTCCAGCCTGAAAGGCTGGGACACGAGACGGCGCCATGTCTCAATCGCTCGCCCGAAATGTCGTTCACCTCATTTTCAGCACAAAAAACCGCGAACCATTGATTGCGGCGGCCGTTCGCGATGGCTTGTTCGCTTACCTCGCAGGTACGTTGAACGCAGTTGGCTGCACCGCAATCCGAGTTGGCGGGGTTGCGGATCACGTTCATCTGCTGTTTATCCTCTCGAAACCCTCGCGCTGTCGAAGGCAGTCGAAGAGGTCAAAAAGGAATCGTCAAAGTGGGCGAAGGTGAAGGTTCGCCCGAGGTTCTACTGGCAGACGGGCTACGGAGCCTTCTCGGTCAGTGCATCGATGGAGGCCGTGGTGAGTGCGTACATCGAGAACCAGGAGCGGCATCACAAGACGACGACGTTCCAGGACGAACTCCGTGAATTCTTCCGAAAGCACCGCATGCCGTTTGACGAGGAGCACCTCTGGGATTGAATTTGCGTTGTCGCACCCTTTCAGGGTGCAAATCCTAACGCAACCGTTCCTGGGGCGTTGCCCCAGGCTATGTTGTCCCAGCCCTTCGGGCTGAAAACAGAAGCGATTTATGCCCCTCCGCATCTCCTCCCTCCCAAAGGCCGATGACCGAGACGGAGTGGCAGGATCGAAAGGACCGCGCTTTCATGCCCCTCCGCATCTCTGCCTTCCCGAAGTGCTACCTCGACGCGATCGCGGGCGAGCGCAGCATGTCCGTCTTCGACTGGATCGAGATGTCGAAGTCGCTCGACTGCGACGGCCTCGAAATGTACGAGGGCTTCTTCACCAGCCTCGAACCCGGCTACCTCGACTCGGTGGGTGACGCCATTCGCGCGACCGGGCGCGCGATGCCGATGCTCTGCTGTTCGCCGGACTTCACCAACCCTAACGCCGACGCCCGCAAATGTGCAATCGACAAGGAATGCGAAATGGTCCGTGTCACGCGCCGGCTGGGCGGTCCGCGCGCCGTCTGTCGCGTCCTGAGCGGTCCACGGTATCCGGACGTGTCGCGCCAGCAGGGACTGGAGTGGTGCGTCGAGTGCATCACCGCGGTGTTGCCGGTCGCGCGCGACTGCGATGTCATCCTTGGGTTGGAGAACCACTATAAGGACGGCTTCTGGAAGTACCCCGAGTTCGCGCAAAAGAAGGACGTGTTCCTCGACCTCGTGAACGCGATCCCCGACCGCACGCACTTCGGCGTTCAGTACGATCCGTCGAATGCGGTCGTGGCGGGTGATGACCCCATCGAACTCCTGCGTGCCGTTGCCGACCGAGTGGTAAGCATGCACGCCAGCGACCGCTATCTCGTGGACGGCGCCACACTCGAGGACCTCAGGGCGGCTGATGGCACCATCGGGTACTTCGACAAACTCCGGCACGGCGTCACGGGCAAGGGGTTGAACGACTTCGATGCAATCTTCCGGATACTCGCGGACCACAAATACAACGGTTGGGTCAGCATCGAAGACGGAATGAACGGCATGGGTGAGATGGCCGAATCGCTCACGTTCCTGCGGCAAATCACTGCGAAGTACTTCCCATAAGAGGACTCACCGCAGAGACCGCGAAGAACGCAGAGAAAAGTTTGGCCGCCGAGATTATGATTTTTAGCTCTGGCTAGTTTTTCTCCGCGTCCTCTGCGTTCTCGGCGGTGAATCATGGCTCCAATACGCGTTGCTCTCGTCGGTTGCGGGAAGGTCGCGAACATCCACGCGGCGGCCCTTCGGTCTCTTCCGGATGTGGAATTCGTCGCGGTGTGCGACGTGAGCGCCGAGCGCGCCGATGCGTTCGCCGCGAAATACGGCGTGCGCCCGTTCACCGACCTCGGCGCGATGCTCCGTGACGCCCGCCAGGACGTACTCATCATCGGCACGCCGCACCCGCTGCACGCAGAAGCGGCGGTACAAGCCGCAGAGGCCGGCGTTCACGTTCTCGTCGAGAAACCGCTCGCCGCCAATCTCGCCGACTGCGACGCCATGCTGGCCGCGGCACGCAAAAGCGGTGTCACACTCGGCGCCATCAGCCAGCGACGGTTCTACGAACCGGTGCTACGCATGAAGCACGCGATCGACGAGGGCAAGATCGGGGCGCCCGCACTGGGGGTGTTCATCCAATACAGTTGGCGCGACGCCGCGTACTACCGGTCCGACCCCTGGCGCGGAAAATGGGACACCGAGGGGGGCGGCGTCCTCGTGAACCAGTCGCCGCACCAACTCGACATTCTGTTGTGGCTCATGGGGCCGGCGCTCGAAGTGAGTGGCTACTGGGCGAACCTCAATCACCCCACGGTGGAAGTGGACGACACCGCGGTCGCGTCCATTCGCTTCAAAAACGGTGGGGTCGGGTCGATCGTCACGAGCCTGTCACAGAAGCCGGGCATTTACACGAAGGTCCACATCCACGGTGCGAGCGGCGCGTCCGTGGGCGTTGAAACGGACCGCGGGGCCACGTTCATTGCGGGCGTCTCCCAGATAGCCGAACCGCCCCTTACGGACCTGTGGACGGTCCCGGGCGAGGAGGGCCAGTTGGCCGCGTTCCAGGCGAGCGACCGCGCCGCGTTCGCGCGCGTAAACGCGACCACACACTACCACGCCCTTCAGATCGCGGACTTCCTCGCCGCGGTTCGGGAGAACCGGCCCCCGCTTGTGACCGGCGAAGCCGGGCGTGCAGTGGTGGAGCTGTTCAGTGCGATCTACCAGTCCAGCCGCGAGCGCCGCGCGGTTACTCTACCAATGGCAACCCCGGAGGAGACGTGGGCGGTGTGGCGGACCGACGATACCGGGAACACATTCGTGGTGCGTGAGCGCCTCACTCACGCGGAGGCGCTCCGCGTGGTGGCCGAGTTCGAGGCCCGCGGGCACAAACAAACGTATTATGCCGAACGCGAGAAACGGTAAATGAACCGTCGATTGAGTTCGCCGCGTGTGCGTTGTAACGTGGCAACACACCCGGGAGAACGCTCATGCTCGGCGCGATCGCTGGCGACGTCATCGGCTCAGTTCACGAGAAATCGGCCACCAAAACCAAGGACTTCCCGCTGTTCGTGGAGGACAGCCGGTTCACCGATGACACGGTGCTGACGGTCGCGGTGGCCGAGAAACTGCTCCGCGGCGGCGACTACGTCGATCTGTTTCACCGGTGCGTGCGCGAGTACCCGCTGGCCGGTTACGGCGGCACGTTCATCCGGTGGGCCGGGAACGAGAAACGCGAACCGTACAACTCGTGGGGCAACGGCTCCGCGATGCGCGTCAGCCCGATCGGTCTCGCCTTCGACACGCTGGAGGAGGTGGCCGCCGAGGCGAAACGGAGTGCGAACGTGACGCACAACCACCCCGAGGGCGTGAAAGGTGCGCAAGCCACGGCGGCGGCCGTGTTCCTCGCCCGCACCGGCCGCGACAAGTCCGCGATCCGGGCGCACATCCAATCCCAGTACGGCTACAACCTGGGCGAGCGGCTCGACGACATCAGGGCCGGGTACGCGTTCGACGTGTCGTGTCAGGGGTCTGTTCCGCAGTCGATCATCGCCTTTCTCGAATCGATCGATTACGAAGATGCGGTGCGGAACGCGATCTCGCTCGGCGGCGACGCGGATACGATGGCGTGTATCGCCGGCGCAATCGCGGAGGTGTTCTACGGCGGGG
>BFBZ01001413.1_pt1 | contig 16008 bp, 9 predicted proteins | sample 1888401 | NCBI WGS metagenome assembly BFBZ01 (sample SAMD00112614, study PRJDB3348) | symbiont metagenome | host: Chara braunii | reverse complement strand
TCGCCCCCCGGAACTTGGAGTTCTCATGACCAACCTGTTCGATCTCACTGGCGAAGTGGCCGCGGTACTCGGCGGGACCGGCGTACTCGGCGGCGCAATGGCCGACGCGCTCGCCGCGGCCGGTGCAACTGTTGCCGTTGTGGGGCGCAGCGAGGAGCGCGGCGCAGAGCGCGTTCGGGCCATCGAGAAGGCCGGCGGGAAGGCGATCTTCGTCGCCGCCGACGCGATGAAGCCCGAATCGCTCCGCGCGGCTCGCGACGCCATCACCTCGAAGCTGGGCAACGTCACCGTCCTCATTAACGGGGCTGGCGGCAACAAGCCCGAAGGGACCATCGCGCCCGGTGGCGACTTCTGCAAGATGGGGTTGGAGGGCTGGAACGCGGTGTTCGACCTGAACCTGGTCGGCGGCACGCTCCTCCCGTCACAAATCTTCGGCGAAAAGATGGTGGCGGCCGGAAGGGGCAGCATCATCAACATCGCGTCGATGTCCTCGATCATCCCGCTCTCGCGGGTTGTGGCGTACTCGGCGTCCAAGGCGGCGGTGCTGAACCTGACGCTGTGGTTGGCCCGTGAGTGGGCGACGAAGGGCGTGCGTGTGAACGCGATCAGCCCCGGCTTCTTCCCGGCGGAGCAGAACCGGCGGATGCTGTTGAAGGACGACGGCACCTACACCGAGCGCGGCGCGGCCATCGTCGGCCACACGCCGATGGGCCGGTTCGGGAGCGCCGAAGAACTCGCCGGAGCTGTCGTGTGGCTCGCCTCGCATCGAGCGAGCGGCTTCGTAACGGGTCAGAACATCGTCGTCGATGGCGGTTTCTCGTCGGTGACGATCTGAAGCAAAGACCCCTCCCCAACCCCTCCCCCAAGGGAGAGGGGCTTAAACGCGCCGGGTTTTGAAGCCCCTCTCCCTTGGGGGAGGGGTTGGGGAGGGGTCTTGTCTTGAAAGGTCAAATCTCATGAGCGGTACACTTCAAGGTCTCCTCGCCGCATTCGATCCGGAAACGCCTCTCGAACGCGGGAGTACGATCCCGAACGCGTGGTACACTTCTGCTGAAGTTTACGCGCTCGAACGAGATGCGGTTTTCGCGCACTCCTGGCAGATGGTCGGTCGGCGCGACCTCGTCGCGAAACCGGGGCAGTTTCTGACTGCGGACATCGCAGGCGAACCGGTGCTGGTGGTCCGCGGCGAAGACGGTACTCTTCGTGCTTTCTTCAACGTGTGTAGGCACCGAGCGGCTCGTGTGTGCACTGACGAGTGCGGCACCGCGACCAAGCTCCGCTGTCATTACCACGGCTGGACCTACGACCTCAGCGGCAACCTGCGCGGCGTGCCGGAGTTCGATGGGGTGCTGAACTTCCGTCGCGAAGACAACGGCCTGCCGCCCGTCGCGGTCGCAGAGTGGGGACCGTTCGTGTGGGTGCATTTGACGCCCCCGCGTGAACCTCTTCAAAGTTTCCTGGGTCCGTTGGTTTCTTGGGCCGAATCCAAGAGCGCGTTCGACGGGCTGACGTGGTACGCCCGTAAGAGCTACGACCTGGCGTGCAATTGGAAGGTGTACGCGGACAACTACCTCGACGGTGGTTATCACGTAAATACGGTTCACCCGGCACTCGCGTGCAGCCTCGACTACCGCGAGTATCGAACCGTCTGCGACGGAAATACCGTGCTGCAATCGGCCCCGACGAAGCCCGCTGACGGCGACGCGGGCCGCACCCGCACCGGTGACGCGGCCTACTGGTGGCTGTACCCGAACTTCATGCTCAACGCCTACGCCGGCGTGATGGACACGAACCTCGTGCTACCGCTGGGCGCCGATCGCTGTCGGGTGGTGTTCGACTTCTATTTCTCGGACGCGCTACCTGACGATTTCAAGCGGCAAAGTGTTGAGGTCGCGGAGCGGGTGCAGGCGGAAGACATCGGCGTGTGTGAAGAGGTGCAGCGGAACCTGAACAGTCGGAGCTACACGACCGGCCGGTTCAGTGTGAAGCGTGAGAACGGTGGCCACCACTTCCACCAGATGTTGGGTCGGGTGTTGCAAGCGGGCGCGCGGTCTTAGGCGAACCTCACCCGCAAGAGCGGGGTTCGCCGGTACGGAGGTTTTCGGTGTCTGATCCGACAGCGGCAAGGTTTCGGTCCGGGCTGGCGTTCGGGCTGGTCGCGTACGCGTGGTGGGGGATGGTGCCGCTGTACTTCAACGCCCTCGCGGCGTTCCACGTGCCCGCATGGGAGATTCTGGCGCACCGCATCGCCTGGTCGCTGCCGGTCATGGCGCTGCTCACGGCTCTTCTGGGCGGCGGGCGCGACCTGCTCCGCGTGCTGCGTTCGCGGAAGCTGGTAATGCTTCTGCTCCTGTCCGCGCTCTTTCTCGCGCTCAACTGGATGCTGTACATCTACGCCACGGTCCAGCACCGCGTTACGGAAGCGAGCCTCGGCTACTACATGCTCCCGCTCGTGAACGCGGCGTTCGCCACGCTCTTTCTGGGGGAGAAGTTGCGGCCGGCGCACTACCCGGCGCTGGCCCTGATCGTTATGGGAGTCGCGATCCCGTGCCTCGCGGTGGGCTACTTGCCGTGGATCGCGGTGGCGCTGCCGATCACCTTCGGCCTCTACGGGCTGGTGCGGAAGCAGGCGCCCGTGGAGAGCATGACCGGCCTGACGGTGGAAACGCTGCTGATGCTCCCGCCGTCGCTGGGCTTTCTGATTTACCTCTCGGCGAACGCACAAAACCACATGACCCCGAACGATTGGAGCTTGAACGCGCTCATCGCGTTCAGTGGGATCGTGACGGTGGTCCCGCTGCTCACGTTCACCCTGTCGCTCCGCCGGCTCCCGCTCCTGGCGATCAGCTTCATCCAGTTCGTCTCACCGACCGTGCAGATGCTGATTGCCGTGTTCTGGCTCGGCGAGAGGGACAAGCTCACGCCCGAGACCGTCGCCGCGTTCGCGTGCGTGTGGAGCGCGGTGGCGCTCTTCATCCTCGATTCCCTCTGGCAGGCGCGGGGGGCACGGAACCGGCGCCGTAAGAGCCCGCCGGCACCCGACGCCCTCAACTCGCGGGCCGGTTCTCGTGTCGCGAACGTTTCTTCATGAAGCGCTGGCCGCCGGTGCGTCTCGTCACCCCGAAGGAGAACAGAAGCACGAGCGGGGTTCGATCCGCCGTGGGCGGAGTACAACGACCGTACCTCGCTCCGGCGCAATGCATGATCACGACATCGGCCAGTTTGCTCGAACGCTTACGCGGCCCCGGTGCGGGCGACTCGTGGCCGCGGTTCGTGCGCGACTACTCCCCCCTGCTCTTCGCCTGGGCCAGAAAACTCGGGCTGCCGCCCGACGACGCCGCAGACCTCGTGCAAGACGTATTCGCGCGCCTCGTGCAGAGTTTGCCCCGCTTCGAATACGACGGGCGGCGCCGCTTTCGCGGCTGGCTCTGGACCGTCACCCGCAACTGCTGGCGCGACCGCGCCCGTCGGGGGCGCTTGCCTGTTGATCCTGATGCCATCCCCGACCACCAGCCAGGTCCAACCGGCGCCCTCGACGCCGTTGACGTGGCCGAGTTCGCGCGATTCCTGGCCGCGGGTGTTGTGCCTGTGGTGCGCGACCAGTTCCGCGGTTCGACGTGGCAAGCCTTTTGGGAACACGTCGTCGAGGGGCGCCCGGCCGATGAAGTGGCCCGCGAACTCGGCATCACGGTCGCCACTGTCTATAAGGCCAAGGTGCGCGTTCTCGCACGACTGCATGACGAACTCGGAGACCTCCTTGACGGCTGACGGCCTATCGACGTCCCCCTGCCCAACGGCCGACGAACTCGCCCTCTGGGTCCGAGGTCGGCTGTCGGAGTCGCGCGCGGTCGTGTTCGAGGCGCACCTTGAGACGTGCTCACGGTGCCAACGGTCGGTCGATGCGCTTCCGGTCGCCGGCCCAGTGGTCAATCTGCTGCGAGCGTCCGACCCAACGCCACCATCGAACCGGATTCCCGATGAAGTGGTGCGCCGACTCGAACGGCTCTCGTCCCGCCCGTCGTGGGGGCCGGCGGAGACTGACGAGCGGCCCGAAGAGGCCGATTGTGCCGAGATCGGCCGGCTCGGTCACTATCGCGTCATCGAACTCATCGGTCGTGGCGGCATGGGGCTCGTCTACCGAGCCGAAGACGCAAAGCTCCTGCGGCCCGTGGCCCTGAAGTTACTACGTCCCCGACTGTCCCGACACGAACTCGCCCGCCAGCGATTCCTCCGTGAAGCCCGCGCGATGGCGGCGCTGAAGCACGATCATGTCGTCACGGTATTCGAGGTCGGCGAATCACAGCGCGAAAGCGGTCCGGTACCGTATCTGGCGATGGAACTGCTCGAAGGCGAATCGCTGGCGACCTGGATGCAGCGTAATCCTCCGGCGTCGGCGGAGCGCGTCGCGCGGATCGGACATCAGGCGGCCCTTGGGCTCGCTGCGGCCCACGCTCGCGGTCTGATCCACCGCGACATCAAGCCGGGCAACCTCTGGCTCGAAGCGCCGGCGCCCGGGTCGAACGCGCCGCGGGTCAAGCTGCTCGATTTCGGCCTCGCGGACCCGTTTGGTCCCGGTGCGGACACCGAAGGCCGCGCCGCCGGCACGCCCGCATACATGGCCCCGGAGCAAGCGCGCGGCGAACCGCTCGACGCTCGCGCCGATCTGTACGCGCTCGGCGTTGTCCTCCACGAACTCGCGACGGGCCGGTTGCCCCGCAACGAACCGGGTGGGACGTTCGTACCGGTGCGGCAACTCGCTCCGGCCCTGCCCGCTGCTCTCGCACAGCAGATCGAAGCGCTACTCGCCCCGGCCCCTGCACAACGGCCATCAAGTGCCGACGCAGTAGCGACCGGGCTGGCCGCCCTCTGCCCTGCCGAGTGGGACACACCGGCCCGGCGCCGGCGCGTTCGCCTCCTGACGGCAGTGGCGGCCTTCGTGACGATCGCCGTGACGGTGTACCACTTCCTGCCGGCCCGCAAGGAAACGACAGCCCGCGCGATCGCTGTTCAGTTCCCTGCGGGCCTGTCGGACGCCGAGTGGGAACAGGCCGTTCACGAATTGCCCATCGGGGAGCGGTATCCGGTGATTGTGGCTCGCCTTCGCGAACTCAATTCCGAGTTCCGCGACCCGATTGGCCGCGCCGCGCTCGACCACGATGAAATCGTCGAACTCGAACTGTGTACCGACCGGCTCACGAACATTTCTCCGCTCCGGGCCTGCTCGAGACTCCGCAGCCTGAGTCTCGTCGGTTCGCACCCCGGCACCGGTCGACTCGTCGATCTCACCCCATTACAGGGCGTTTCTCTCGCGTTTCTTGATATTTCAAACAACCCCGGGCTCCGCAACTTGGGCGGCGTCACGGCGAACGTCGTGCGGTCCGAACACACCGGATTCTGATAGCACGTTGCCGTGTTGAAATGATGACGCGGTTTCAGTTGTGTCGTAAAGCTCCCTTCCCCACTGCGGCATCTCAATACCTTCTTGCCTTGGTAACTGCACGTTGCTCCGAAAAAAGTGTCCACAATTCTCAGTTACCTGCGTAGGCCCGGAGTGCCGGAGGACCGACGCACACCGCGCTCGGAACCGGTCCCGAGAGCCTCGGAATGTTTCACGTAGCGGGATTACTGGTGGCGGTGGCGCTGACGGGCGGAGACGGACAGGCTGACCCCGAAGCGACGAAGCTCCTCGCCGAAACGCGAGCGAAACGGGCTTCCTGGGGCACCGAGTTTCCCGGCTTTACGGCCGATGTGGCCCTGAACGCTGACGGCACCGTCGGCACGGCGAAACTCCGCGTAGCGACCGACGGCACTGCCGAGTGGGACGGACTCGACGCGGCAAAGTTTCCCTGGGTGAAACCGCTCGTGAAGGTGAACCTCGAACACCGGATGCCATCAATCCCCGCATCCCCGACGCCGTGCCGCTTCGGCCCCGACAGCGGCCCTCACCCTCTCGGCCGCGAGGTCATCCTGATCGGTGACGGTATGGGCTCGCGCTACCGCATTCGAGACGGTCAGATCACGGTCGTGAACCGCGAAGGCCCCGGCCCGAAGTTCACGACGACGGTCCTGACGACTCAAAAGACCCCCGAGGGCACGTACCTACCGACGTCGTTCGTGATTACGTTCTGGAGCAAGGATGGAGCGATCAGCCACAGCGATCACCACACGGAAACGACGACGCGAGTCGGCAGTTTCGATCTGCCGTCGGAACTGCGCGTCGTGGCTGCAACGAAGGATGGCGTGTCGGTCCGCACTCTGAAGCTGACGGGCCACAAGCTGTCGTCGCGGTGAGTGGCGCGGGACAACCACCGCGATCGCGCCCCACCGCCCTTGCGGGCGGGGTTCGCCAGACGCAGCAAGACACAGTGCGATCGCGTGTCACACAATGATCTTGTGGACGTCCGTTTGCAGCTCGCCGCCGGTGACGTGAACCTTACCGTCCGCGTCGATGTACACGTCCACCTCGCTCCGCACGCCGAACTCCGGAAGGTAGATGCCGGGTTCGATGCTGAAACAGGTGCGGCGGATGATGCGGCGGTCGTCGCGCGTTTCGAGCCCGTCGATGTGCGCGCCGTTGCCGTGGACCTCTTGCCCGATGTTGTGCCCGGTCCGGTGAGTGAAGAACTCGCCGTACCCGGCCGCTTCGATCACGGCGCGGGTCGCGTTATCGACCTCCCACCCCTGGAGCGGTTGCCCGGCCGCGAACGTGTCCTTCACCTTCTTGATGCCCGCGTCGCGCGCCGCCGCCACGACGTTGAACACCTTCGTGTACTTCTCCGGAACCGCGGCGCCAACAAACGCGGTCCGCGTGTAGTCCGCGTACACGGCCCGCGGTCGGTTCATCTTGGCCCACAGGTCGATCAACACCCACGACCCGCGCTCGATCGGCAGATCGGTCGCGGGGCTCGTGTCGAAGTGTGGGTCGCCGCTGTGCGGCCCCACCCCGACAATTGGCGGACTGTACGTCGTCATCCCGTTATCGGTGAAGTGCTTCATGATCCGGGCCTGCACCGCGGTTTCGAGTACCCGGCCCTTGGCCTTGATCTCGGTCGCGATGTAATCGAACGCCACGTCGTAAGCGGCGCGGCACAGTTTCGCGGCCTCGAAGTGCGACTTCTCCTGATCGGCGTCCCACACCGCCTCGAACTGCTGGATCAGATCGCCGGACGCAACGATCGCGCAGCCGAACGACTTCACGAGTTCGATGGTCCCGGCATCGACCCGGCCGATGTAGGGGTTGCAGTTCCGCTCGCTGTACTCCATCGCGACTCGCTTCGCGCCACTCACGAGCGAGCCGACGCCGGCCTCCAGCTCCTGCCAGCGCCGGTAAATGGTTTTGCTGCCGGGCAGGTGGTCGAGCGCCGCCGGCTCGATGGCGTGGGCGAGCTTCTTCGGCTCGCCGCTCGCGGGAACGTAATAGAACCACCGCCGCGAGAGTTTGGGAGCGACGCCCGCGACCCGCTGGGCGAGGAGGTTTTGTCCGCGGAAGTCGTACAAGAGCCAGCCGTCGCAGCCGGCCTCACGGATCGCCGCTTGCACTGCGGAAAGATCAAACATCGTCGCTCCTCGTGGATGTCAGTCGGGTGCCCGGGATCAGGGCAGCCTGAGCTGCGTTGCTGGCCGGTCGTGCCGCTCCCGCCATTCTCGGTTGGCCGCTAACCTAGCGTTTCCACTTGCGATCGCCAGCGTCATCCGGATAATCAAATCTACCCGCCAAACAGCCTCCCTCACGACTCACTGCCACCCATGCGCTACCGCTTTCTCCTCTGCGCGCTCGCGCTGCTGCCAGCCAGCGCGGCCCGCGGAGTCGAACCGTCCGACCTGAAACCCGGCCTGATTGCGACCTACACTCCGCCCGGTCAGACCGGCGCGAGTGTGACGCGGCTCGAACCAACCGTGGCACTCGCTCTGAGCAAGAACGAAGCACCGCACCCGCGCCTCGAACGGCTCGGTCGGGCCACATGGCAGGGGCACATCAACGTCACGCGGGCCGGGAAATACACGCTCTCCGCGAACGTGGTCGGTGGCGCGCTGGAGGTGAAACTTTCCGGCAAACCCGTTCTCGTTCTCAAGGACGGCGCGGACGCTCTCCAGAAGGTCTCCGGCACTGCCGTTCCGCTCGACGGCGGAGTGATGCCCTTCGAGGCCACGTTCACAGCGACCGGACCCGCCACACGACTCGAACTCTTCTGGGAGGGGCCGGGGTTCATCACGGAGCCGCTCGCCTACCAGTTCCTCGGTCACTTGCCCAACGAACGGCCGAAGGACTTCGACCGCGATGGCACACTCGAACACGGGCGCTTCAAATTCGAGGAGCTGGCGTGCGTGCGGTGCCATCAACCGGCCGGCGCCGACAAAATGGCGAAGGCACTCGCCGAACGCACCGGCCCGAATCTCGCTGAAATCGGCAAACGAGCTTACCCCGGCTGGATTTACGCGTGGTTGGCCGACCCGTCGAAGCTCCGACCGCACACCACAATGCCCAAGACGTTCGCGGACACCGACGCCGGCACGGCCGAACGGTACGCCGTCACGCAGTACCTGATCTCCCTCACCGGCAAACCGCTCGACGTTTACAAGTTCCCCACGGTCCCGCCAGACAACCTCAAGCAGAGCATGGAACGGGGCCGCGTGCTCTACCACGTCACCGGATGTGCGGCCTGCCACAACGACCCCACCCCGCGCAAAAAGAAGGACGAAGAGGACGAGAAAGAACCGCTCACTCCGACGGATTACGTCTACGGGTTGAACACACTGGGCGGCGTAACCGCGAAGTACAATCTCGGTGCGGTCGGCAGCAAGACGCGGCCGGACGCCCTCTCGGCGTACCTCCAGAACCCGCTCAAAACCAACCCGGCCGGTCGGATGCCGCACATGAACCTGAGCGCAGGAGAGTCAATCGACATCGCTCGCTACCTGAGTCGCACGGTGGACGAGAGCGTGACGCCCGACAAAGTTCCGGTGCCGAAAGAGGCCCCAACCGATGTACTCGGTCACTTACCAGGTGCCGATAAGCCGGACGCCGCGTTCGGCACACTCTCTCCTGAGAAGCAGTGGGCTCACGTCGGGGCGCGCGTGTTCCAGACCCGCGGGTGCGTCAACTGTCACACAACCGATCCGACCGGCAAGTTAAGCCAACCGCAAGCGTTTGCGTCTCTCGACAAAGTGAAGACGGCCGGCACCAAGGGCTGCCTGGATGCCAACCCCGACGTCGCGAAAGTCCCCGCGTACAAGCTCGATCCGAAGGAGCGGGACGCGATCACCGCGTTCGTGAAGGACGGCCTCAGCGGTGCCGGTTCGCCCGCGCCGGTGTACCAGGCACGGGTCGCGTTCAAGCGGTTCAACTGCCTCAACTGCCACCAGCGCGACGGCGAGGGCGGCATCCCGGTCGAACTGGCGGACCAGATGCGACAGCTCGAAAAAGCCGAGAACGCCGACGACGTGCGCCCGCCGGTTCTCTCGGGGGTCGGGCACAAGACTCGAACGACGTGGCTCAAATCGGTCCTCACGCAAAGCGGGCGGGCCCGACCGTGGATGCAACTCCGGATGCCGCAGTACGGCGAGCCCAACGTGGGGTTCCTACCCACGGCAATCGCGGCGCTGGAGGGCACAGTAACCGACGACACGGTTCACGTCGTCGAGCGGACCGCGGCAAAAGTTGCCGCCGGCCGGAACATCGTCGGCAAGGGCGGGCTCGGCTGCGTCTCGTGCCACGACATCGGCGGCATCGCCAACACCGGCACACGTGGTCCCGATCTGGCCACCATCAACCAACGGGTGCGGTACGAGTGGTACGAGCGCTGGCTGAGCCAGCCCCTGCGCATGGCCCCCGGCACCCGGATGCCGCAGGCGTTCGTGGACGGGAAATCGACGCTCAAGAGCGTCCTCGCTGGCGACCCGCACAAGCAGGCGGAGGCGATGTGGACGTACCTCGCGCTCGGCCCCGGCCTCCCGCTGCCGGACGGATTGGAACCGCCGAAAGGTCTGGTAATCGCCGTGCGGGAGCGGCCCGAAATCCTGCGCACGTTCATGCCCGACGCGGGCAGCAAGGGCATCGCGGTCGGCTATCCCGGCTACACATCGATCGCGTTCAGCGCCGACCAGTGCCGCACCGCCTACGCGTGGAACGGCAACTTCCTCGACGCCTCCCCGGTGTGGGCGAACCGCGGCGGCGCACCGGCGAAGGTGCTGGGGCAAAAATACTGGACCGCCCCTGCCGGGCACCCGTGGGGCCTCACCGCGAACTCACGGATTCCTCCGGACTTTCTCGCTCGCGTGAACAACCCGGCGTTCGGGCAGCCGCTGCCCCTGGACCCGCCCCGCGTGTACGAGGGACCGATGGCGGTGCAGTTCGACGGCTACAGCCTCGACAAGGACGGCAAGCCGACCTTCCGCTACCGCCTGGATGAAACCGGTCGGGACGCGGTGCTGGATGTCGCGGAGACGCCCTTCCCGCTTAAGAGTTTGTTTGCGCCGGGGCTCGGCAGGAAGTTCGAGGCGACCGTCCCCGGCACCTACCAAGCTTGGTTCCTGGCCGGCAGCGCGAGCAAAGCTCCGCGTGTCTACGACGCAACAGGCAAAGCAGTGAAGATCGACCCGAAAGCCGAGACGGTGACCGCACCGGCTGTCGGTACGCGGGTCGTACTTCCCGGTGACGGGGACCGGGCGACGGTACTCGAAGCCGCCGGCGCGCCGGCGGGCAGCGCGTGGCGGTTCGTCCCGAGCAAGGGCGGCTGGCTCGCGGTTCTGAAGTTGCCCGAAGCAAAGGCCGAACAGAAGGTCACCTTCACGCTCAACCTCTGGGCGCTGCCGAAGGACGACGAGGGTCTGTTAAAGGAGCTGTTCGGGCCGTAAGTTTGAATGTGGTTCTCCCACTCCGCACAGCCGTGATCCCGTGCGGAGCGGGAGAACCGCTCCGAACAACCCCCACTTCGAGCGCGGATTCTCGCCAATGAACTCGCCTGCGCCGGGCGCCGTCACGGCCGCCACGACCCCCGATACGCCCGAAGACACCGGCCCGCCGGAGCCCGCGCTCCCGCCGACGCCCCGATCCGTCCGGCTGGCGCTCGTCGCCGGGCTGGCAGTTGTCGGCGCGCTCGCGTACTTCGGGAGTACGGCCGCCGCCACACAACCCGCGATCGCGTACCGCGTGCAGGCCGGGTGCGGCATCGTGTTTTTCCTCGGCCTCGCCGCTCTGTTCTCGAATAGCCTCCAGTCGGTGCGGCTCAAGACGCTCCTGTGGGGCATCGGGTTGCAGTTCACATTGGCCGTGGCCGTTCTGTACTCCGAGCGCGTCCAACAGGTCTTCGAGGGGATCGGGGCCGGTATCAAGGCGCTGATCACCGCGTCCGACCACGGCGCGGACTTCGTGTTCGGTACGCTTGCCCACCCGGACGGGAAGGCCGGGTTCGTCTTCGCGTTCAAGGCGCTGCCGCCGATCATTTTCGTGTCGTCGTTCTTCAGCGTGCTGTATTACCTGGGCGTGTTGCAGTTCCTGGTACGCGTCATGGCCCGCGCGATGATGTACTTCATGGGCACGAGTGGTGCGGAGACGCTGTCCGTCTCCGCGAACGTGTTCATGGGCCAGACCGAGGCCCCACTCATCGTGAAGCCGTTCGTCCCGCGGATGACGCGGTCTGAGTTGCTCGCTCTGATGGGGAGCGGGATGGCGCACATCTCCGGCGGGATGATGGCCGTCTACATCAGTTACGGTGCCGACCCGGTGTCCATCCTCTGCACGTGCGTGATGGCGTGCCCGTGCAGCCTCTATCTCGCAAAGCTGATCTACCCGGAGGCGAGTACCCCGGTGACCGCGGGCACGGCGCCCGTGACCGTTGTGACCCCTTACGTGAACGTGATCGACGCCGCGGCGGCGGGTGTGAAAGACGGGGTGTGGCTCGCGATCAACGTGGCCGCGATGCTCATTGCGTTCATCGCCTTCATCGCCCTCTTCGACATCATCCTGGGGGAGATCAAACCCGGGCTCATCCAGGCCGGAATCGCGGAAGAGAAGCTGAAATGGTGGCCGGACGGGTTGCGGCTCGAAACGATTTTCGGCTGGGTGTTCGCCCCGGTCGCTTTTCTGATGGGCGTCGATCAGGGGGAGTGCGACAAGGTCGGGAGCCTGCTCGGTATCAAGCTCGCGGCCAACGAACACGTCGCGTACCTGAAACTCAAGGACTGGAAAGCAACGGGCTCCGTGGTCCTATCGGAACGGTCGCGGCTGCTGGCCGTGTACGCGCTGACGGGGTTCGCGAACTTCGCGTCGGTGGGAATTCAGCTCGGCGGGATCGGTGCGATCGCACCGGGCCGTCGGGCCGACCTCGCGAAACTCGGCATGAAGGCGCTGTTCGTCGGCTTCCTCGCCACCCTGATCAACGCCGCCGTCGCCGGGATGCTGATGAAGGCGTGAGGACCGGTGGCGAAAAACCCTTCCGATGTCCGTGCCCCTGCCAAGGCAGAAAGAGCCACAGATGAACGCCGTGAACGCCGTGAACGCCGATCAAAACAAGAGAATTATTTTGTTTTGATCGGCGTTCACGGCGTTCATCTGTGGCTCTTTGCTCTTCTGACCTCTGAATGCACTCCGCGCGAGATGATCGAGAATGGACCGCGCGGGACTACGCTCGGACCTGGGAACGCGCGGCTCTTTCCGCCCCCGTTTTAAGGACGCCGATCCGCGGCCGGTGCAGCAATCCATCGACCAGTCTACTTGGACCGGTAAACACTTCCCCCAACGATTCCGTCGGGTATGATGCCGGCTGCCGATCCGAACCTCCTTTCCGACAGCCCCGGCGTTCACCATGAAGCGCACCCTTTTTCTGGCCCTCGCGGCCGCGGTCGGAGTCGGTGTCTCCGCCGACTCCGCGCACGCCCAACCCGACACAACCGACACCCGGCTCCTCACCATGCCGGCGATCGGGAAGAAACACATCGCCTTCGTGTACGCCGACGACCTTTGGGTCGCCGACCGCGACGGCGGAAACGCGCGCCGGTTGACCTCAGACGTCGGCGTCGAATCGCACCCGGTGTTCTCGCCGGACGGCCTCACGATCGCGTTCAGCGCCCAGTACGACGGCAACACCGACGTCTACACGATTCCCGCAACCGGCGGGGTGCCGACGCGCCTCACGTGGCACCCGGGTCCGGACACCGTCCGCGCCTTCACACCCGACGGCAAAGCGGTCCTGTTCTCGTCACCGCGGAACGTGTCCAACAACCGACACACGCAACTGTTTACCGTGCCCCTTGAGGGCGGGATGCCGACCCAGCTCCCGATCCCCTACGGTGTCGAGGCCAGCTACTCACCGGACGGGAAATTCATTGCGTACACTCCGCTCCGCGACATGACCGGGCAGTGGAAACACTACCGCGGCGGCACTAACGGCCGCGTGTGGATCTACGACACCCGCACGCACGACGTCGCGGAGGTGCCGCAGCCGAAGGGGCGCTGCAACGACCTGGACCCGAACTGGGTGGGCGGGACGGTCTTCTTTCGCTCGGACCGCGACGGCGAGTACAACGTGTTCGCTTATGACGCGGGAACGAAGGAAGTCAAGGCGGTCACGACGTACACCGACTTCCCGGTTCTCGACATCAACACCGACGGCCAGTCGCTCATCTTCGAGCAGGCCGGCTACTTGCACACACTGGACCCGCGCGAGTCGCAGGCGCGGCGGCTGAAGGTGGGCGTCGCGGCCGACCTCGTTGAAACGCGGGCGCGGTTCGTTCGGGGCGCCAAGTACGTGCGCAGCGGCGCCGTGTCGCCATCAGGGGCACGCGCCGTGTTCGAGTTCCGCGGGGAGATCGTCACGGTGCCGGCCGAGAAGGGTGACGCGCGGAACCTGACCAACACCACGGGCGCCCACGAGCGCGGCCCGGCGTGGGCGCCGGACGGCAAGTCGGTCGCCTACTTCTCCGACGCGGGAGGCGAATACAAGTTGCACGTGCGCGCCGCCGACGGGACCGGTGACGCGAAGACCTACGACCTCGGCGGGGCCGGGCACTACGAGCGCGCGACGTGGGCGCCGGACGGGAAGAAGATCGCGTTTGTCGATAACTCGATGTCGCTGTTCTGGATCGACCTCGGCACCGCGAAGGTGACAAAAATCGCCAGTGAACCGCAATACGGTCCGTGGGGGCTGTGGCGGCTGAAGCCGGCGTGGTCGCCCGACTCGAAATGGATCGCCTACACCCTCGGGAACAAGGCCGCGTACCGGTCCGTCCGCGTTTATAACATCGAAACCGGCCGATCGACGCCCGTCACCGACGGGCTGAGCGACTGCGTCGATCCGGTGTTCGACGCGGGCGGCAAATACCTCTACCTGCTCAGTTCGACCGACGCCGGGCCGGTCAACCACTGGTTCGCACAGTCGAACGCCGACATGCGGGCGAACCGCGGTGCGTACCTCGTCGTGCTCAAGAAGGGCGTGCCCAGCCCGCTCGCGCGAGAGAGCGACGAGGAAAAGCCCGAAGCAGCCGCCGGCGCGAAGGAAAAGAAGGACAAAGAACCCGATCCGGTGGCGATCGACTTCGATGGGATCGACCAGCGCGTCGTTCCCCTCCCGATCCCCGCGGGTGATCTCTCGGACGTCCAGGCCGGAGCGCAGGGACAGTTCTTCTACATGAGGGCCGCGCCGCGCGGGGGCGACAATCCCGTCCCCGGAGGAACACTGTTCCGCTTCGATCTCGCGAAACGGAAGTCCGAACAGGTGGCGACGGGTGTTGTCGATTACACGCTTGCCTCGGGCCATAAGAAGGCACTGATCGCCACGATGGGTGGGGCCGCCCCCACCGCGCGCCAGCCGGCCCTGGCGTGGTCGATCATCGACGTGACCGCACCGGCCGCTCCCGGCACAGCGCCCAAGGGCGGCCTCAACCTCGACGCCGTGGAAGTGCGGATCGATCCGCGGGCCGAATGGAAGCAGATTTACGAGGAGGCGTGGCGCGTCAACCGCGACTTCTTCTACGACCCCAACATGCACGGCGCCGACTGGAACGCGGTGCGGAAGAAGTACGAGGTGTTCCTCCCGCACGTCACCACCGGCGGCGATCTCTATCGCGTCATCGGTTGGGTGTTGAGTGAACTGGCGGTCGGCCACAGCCGGTACGCGCCCGGCGAGCGCCTGTACGACAAGGAGCCGGTCCGCGGCGGCCTACTCGGCGCCGACTACGAGATCGCGAACGGGCGCTTCCGGTTCAAGAAGGTGTACGGCGGACTGAACTGGACGCCCGGGCTCCGCGCCCCGCTCACCGGACCGGGGATCGAGGTGAAGGCGGGCGAGTACCTGCTCGCCGTCCGAGGGGTCGACCTGAAGCCGCCGACCGAACTGTACTCGTTGTTCGAGGGGACGGCGGGCAAGAGCATCACGATCACGGTCGGCCCGACGCCGGACGGTCAGGGGAGCCGCACCGTCACCGTCGAGCCGCTCGCGACCGAGGCCGCCCTCCGCAACATGGATTGGGTCGAGGGGAACCTGAAGAAGGTCCACGCCGCGACCGACGGGCGCGTCGCCTACGTGTACGTCCCGAACACCGCCGGTGCGGGGCACGAGTATTTCAAGCGGTATTTCTTCCCGCAGGCCGATAAGGACGCGGTGATCGTGGACGAGCGGTTCAACGGCGGCGGTCAGGTGGCCGACTACTACATCGACCTGCTCCGCCGTCCCTACACCGCGAACTGGGCAACTCGATACGGGGAGACGTTCCGCACGCCCGGAGCGGCGATTTTCGGACCCAAGGTGATGCTCATCGACGAGACCGCCGGCTCGGGCGGCGACCTCCTGCCCTGGATGTTCCGGGAGTACAAGCTCGGGCCGCTCGTCGGCAAGCGGACGTGGGGCGGGCTGGTCGGCATCCTCGGGTTCCCGACACTCATGGACGGCGGGATCGTCACCGCCCCGAACCTCGGGTTCTGGACCGAGAAGGAAGGCTTCGGTGTCGAAAACGTCGGTGTGCCGCCGGATTATGACGTGGAACTGACTCCGAAGGATTACATCGCCGGGAAGG
>BFBZ01000016.1_pt642 | contig 16011 bp, 2 predicted proteins | sample 1888401 | NCBI WGS metagenome assembly BFBZ01 (sample SAMD00112614, study PRJDB3348) | symbiont metagenome | host: Chara braunii | reverse complement strand
GCGTGAGCACCTCCGAGAGCACCACGCCCTCGCCCCAGGTTTCGACGAAGGAGCGCAGCGTGATGCCCGCGAGCGGCACCAGCACGGTGATCGCGAACCAGAGCGCGATCAGGGCGAAAGCAGGCCAGCGCCACGTGCCGAGCTTGAGCGCGGTCGCACGCGCGCCCTTGCCGCGCACCGAGACGTAGCGTTGCGCCTGCTTCAGCAGCCGCCGCTGCATGAAGACGAGCGGCGCCGTCACCGCGACGATCGCGACCACCACTACCGCCATGAGCTGGTAGGACGGCACGCCGAGCTTGTTGGTGAGTTTGAACAGATAGGTCGAGAGCACCAGCAGGCCCTGCGGGTCGCCCAGCACCAGCGGCAGCCCGAACAGCTCGAAGCCCAGAAAGAACACCAGCACGCCCGCGAACAGGATCGCAGGCAGCACCATCGGCAGGCTCACACCGGTGGCGACGCGCCAGGGATTGGCGCCCATGGTGCGCGCCGCCTCCTCGACATCGCTGCCGAGACCGCGCAGCGCCGCGGCGGTGTAGAGATAAACATGCGGCACATGGGTCAGCCCGGCGATCACAATCAGCGAAGCGAGGGAATAGAGATTCCACGGCACCACGCCGACGAAGCCCCTGTCTCTTATACAGAGAATGCCGTGTATAAGAGACAGCACCACGTAGCCGAACGCCAGCACCACCGCGGACACGAAGATCGGGATCAGGATCACCGGCTCGAGCCACTGCCGGCCCGGCAGGTCGGTGCGCACCATCAGGAAGGCGAGCGCGGCGCCGAGCGGCACCGCGATCGCGGCCATGCCGGCGGCGAGCAGCACGGTGGTGCCGAAAGCGTTCCAGAAATCGGCGTCGGCGAGGACGAACCGGTAGGCGTCCAGGCTGAGCCGCGCATTGGGCTGAAAGAACGGCGCGGTGAGGACGCTCTGGTAGAACACCAGCGACAGGGGCGCCAGCACCGCCAGCGCGGTGACTGCGATGATGATGAAACGATAAACGTTGAACGGGATCGTCACACGGCGCTCCCGCGCCTCACTGACCCTTCATTGCGGCTTGCCAGCGCTTGAGGAATGCGAGCCGCTTGGCCTCGTCGAGGTTGGCGAGCAATTCCTCGCTGATGGGGACCGGCCGGGCCTTGTCGCCGATCAGCTCGCTCACCTTGCTCACGGTCGCCTCGCCGTTCACATCCGCGCGGAGCGAATAGAGATCGGCCTGATTGGCGATGATGTCCTGGCCGCGCTTCGACAAGAGATAATCGAGGAACAGCTTGGCCGCGTTCGGGTTCTTCGCCTTGTTGGAGATGAACGCGACGCGCGAGGTCACCAGCGCATAGTCCTTCGGCATGACGATGCCGAGGCTCGAGATCTTCTTGGAGCGGGCAAGTGCGTAGGAACCGAACACGCCGTAGGCGATGGTATGCTCGCCCGAGGTCACGCGCTCGATCATCGCTCCGGCCGACGTGTAGAGCCTGTCTCTTATACACATCTAGATGTGTATAAGAGACAGGAGCGAATAGAGATCGGCCTGATTGGCGATGATGTCCTGGCCGCGCTTCGACAAGAGATAATCGAGGAACAGCTTGGCCGCGTTCGGGTTCTTCGCCTTGTTGGAGATGAACGCGACGCGCGAGGTCACCAGCGCATAGTCCTTCGGCATGACGATGCCGAGGCTCGAGATCTTCTTGGAGCGGGCAAGTGCGTAGGAACCGAACACGCCGTAGGCGATGGTATGCTCGCCCGAGGTCACGCGCTCGATCATCGCTCCGGCCGACGTGTAGAGCCTGTCTCTTATACACATCTAGATGTGTATAAGAGACAGGAGCGAATAGAGATCGGCCTGATTGGCGATGATGTCCTGGCCGCGCTTCGACAAGAGATAATCGAGGAACAGCTTGGCCGCGTTCGGGTTCTTCGCCTTGTTGGAGATGAACGCGACGCGCGAGGTCACCAGCGCATAGTCCTTCGGCATGACGATGCCGAGGCTCGAGATCTTCTTGGAGCGGGCAAGTGCGTAGGAACCGAACACGCCGTAGGCGATGGTATGCTCGCCCGAGGTCACGCGCTCGATCATCGCTCCGGCCGACGTGTAGAGCCTGTCTCTTATACACATCTAGATGTGTATAAGAGACAGGAGCGAATAGAGATCGGCCTGATTGGCGATGATGTCCTGGCCGCGCTTCGACAAGAGATAATCGAGGAACAGCTTGGCCGCGTTCGGGTTCTTCGCCTTGTTGGAGATGAACGCGACGCGCGAGGTCACCAGCGCATAGTCCTTCGGCATGACGATGCCGAGGCTCGAGATCTTCTTGGAGCGGGCAAGTGCGTAGGAACCGAACACGCCGTAGGCGATGGTATGCTCGCCCGAGGTCACGCGCTCGATCATCGCTCCGGCCGACGTGTAGAGCCTGTCTCTTATACACATCTAGATGTGTATAAGAGACAGGAGCGAATAGAGATCGGCCTGATTGGCGATGATGTCCTGGCCGCGCTTCGACAAGAGATAATCGAGGAACAGCTTGGCCGCGTTCGGGTTCTTCGCCTTGTTGGAGATGAACGCGACGCGCGAGGTCACCAGCGCATAGTCCTTCGGCATGACGATGCCGAGGCTCGAGATCTTCTTGGAGCGGGCAAGTGCGTAGGAACCGAACACGCCGTAGGCGATGGTATGCTCGCCCGAGGTCACGCGCTCGATCATCGCTCCGGCCGACGTGTAGAGCCTGTCTCTTATACACATCTAGATGTGTATAAGAGACAGGAGCGAATAGAGATCGGCCTGATTGGCGATGATGTCCTGGCCGCGCTTCGACAAGAGATAATCGAGGAACAGCTTGGCCGCGTTCGGGTTCTTCGCCTTGTTGGAGATGAACGCGACGCGCGAGGTCACCAGCGCATAGTCCTTCGGCATGACGATGCCGAGGCTCGAGATCTTCTTGGAGCGGGCAAGTGCGTAGGAACCGAACACGCCGTAGGCGATGGTATGCTCGCCCGAGGTCACGCGCTCGATCATCGCTCCGGCCGACGTGTAGAGCCTGTCTCTTATACACATCTAGATGTGTATAAGAGACAGGAGCGAATAGAGATCGGCCTGATTGGCGATGATGTCCTGGCCGCGCTTCGACAAGAGATAATCGAGGAACAGCTTGGCCGCGTTCGGGTTCTTCGCCTTGTTGGAGATGAACGCGACGCGCGAGGTCACCAGCGCATAGTCCTTCGGCATGACGATGCCGAGGCTCGAGATCTTCTTGGAGCGGGCAAGTGCGTAGGAACCGAACACGCCGTAGGCGATGGTATGCTCGCCCGAGGTCACGCGCTCGATCATCGCTCCGGCCGACGTGTAGAGCCTGTCTCTTATACACATCTAGATGTGTATAAGAGACAGGAGCGAATAGAGATCGGCCTGATTGGCGATGATGTCCTGGCCGCGCTTCGACAAGAGATAATCGAGGAACAGCTTGGCCGCGTTCGGGTTCTTCGCCTTGTTGGAGATGAACGCGACGCGCGAGGTCACCAGCGCATAGTCCTTCGGCATGACGATGCCGAGGCTCGAGATCTTCTTGGAGCGGGCAAGTGCGTAGGAACCGAACACGCCGTAGGCGATGGTATGCTCGCCCGAGGTCACGCGCTCGATCATCGCTCCGGCCGACGTGTAGAGCCTGTCTCTTATACACATCTAGATGTGTATAAGAGACAGGAGCGAATAGAGATCGGCCTGATTGGCGATGATGTCCTGGCCGCGCTTCGACAAGAGATAATCGAGGAACAGCTTGGCCGCGTTCGGGTTCTTCGCCTTGTTGGAGATGAACGCGACGCGCGAGGTCACCAGCGCATAGTCCTTCGGCATGACGATGCCGAGGCTCGAGATCTTCTTGGAGCGGGCAAGTGCGTAGGAACCGAACACGCCGTAGGCGATGGTATGCTCGCCCGAGGTCACGCGCTCGATCATCGCTCCGGCCGACGTGTAGAGCCTGTCTCTTATACACATCTAGATGTGTATAAGAGACAGGAGCGAATAGAGATCGGCCTGATTGGCGATGATGTCCTGGCCGCGCTTCGACAAGAGATAATCGAGGAACAGCTTGGCCGCGTTCGGGTTCTTCGCCTTGTTGGAGATGAACGCGACGCGCGAGGTCACCAGCGCATAGTCCTTCGGCATGACGATGCCGAGGCTCGAGATCTTCTTGGAGCGGGCAAGTGCGTAGGAACCGAACACGCCGTAGGCGATGGTATGCTCGCCCGAGGTCACGCGCTCGATCATCGCTCCGGCCGACGTGTAGAGCCTGTCTCTTATACACATCTAGATGTGTATAAGAGACAGGAGCGAATAGAGATCGGCCTGATTGGCGATGATGTCCTGGCCGCGCTTCGACAAGAGATAATCGAGGAACAGCTTGGCCGCGTTCGGGTTCTTCGCCTTGTTGGAGATGAACGCGACGCGCGAGGTCACCAGCGCATAGTCCTTCGGCATGACGATGCCGAGGCTCGAGATCTTCTTGGAGCGGGCAAGTGCGTAGGAACCGAACACGCCGTAGGCGATGGTATGCTCGCCCGAGGTCACGCGCTCGATCATCGCTCCGGCCGACGTGTAGAGCCTGTCTCTTATACACATCTAGATGTGTATAAGAGACAGGAGCGAATAGAGATCGGCCTGATTGGCGATGATGTCCTGGCCGCGCTTCGACAAGAGATAATCGAGGAACAGCTTGGCCGCGTTCGGGTTCTTCGCCTTGTTGGAGATGAACGCGACGCGCGAGGTCACCAGCGCATAGTCCTTCGGCATGACGATGCCGAGGCTCGAGATCTTCTTGGAGCGGGCAAGTGCGTAGGAACCGAACACGCCGTAGGCGATGGTATGCTCGCCCGAGGTCACGCGCTCGATCATCGCTCCGGCCGACGTGTAGAGCCTGTCTCTTATACACATCTAGATGTGTATAAGAGACAGGAGCGAATAGAGATCGGCCTGATTGGCGATGATGTCCTGGCCGCGCTTCGACAAGAGATAATCGAGGAACAGCTTGGCCGCGTTCGGGTTCTTCGCCTTGTTGGAGATGAACGCGACGCGCGAGGTCACCAGCGCATAGTCCTTCGGCATGACGATGCCGAGGCTCGAGATCTTCTTGGAGCGGGCAAGTGCGTAGGAACCGAACACGCCGTAGGCGATGGTATGCTCGCCCGAGGTCACGCGCTCGATCATCGCTCCGGCCGACGTGTAGAGCCTGTCTCTTATACACATCTAGATGTGTATAAGAGACAGGAGCGAATAGAGATCGGCCTGATTGGCGATGATGTCCTGGCCGCGCTTCGACAAGAGATAATCGAGGAACAGCTTGGCCGCGTTCGGGTTCTTCGCCTTGTTGGAGATGAACGCGACGCGCGAGGTCACCAGCGCATAGTCCTTCGGCATGACGATGCCGAGGCTCGAGATCTTCTTGGAGCGGGCAAGTGCGTAGGAACCGAACACGCCGTAGGCGATGGTATGCTCGCCCGAGGTCACGCGCTCGATCATCGCTCCGGCCGACGTGTAGAGCCTGTCTCTTATACACATCTAGATGTGTATAAGAGACAGGAGCGAATAGAGATCGGCCTGATTGGCGATGATGTCCTGGCCGCGCTTCGACAAGAGATAATCGAGGAACAGCTTGGCCGCGTTCGGGTTCTTCGCCTTGTTGGAGATGAACGCGACGCGCGAGGTCACCAGCGCATAGTCCTTCGGCATGACGATGCCGAGGCTCGAGATCTTCTTGGAGCGGGCAAGTGCGTAGGAACCGAACACGCCGTAGGCGATGGTATGCTCGCCCGAGGTCACGCGCTCGATCATCGCTCCGGCCGACGTGTAGAGCCTGTCTCTTATACACATCTAGATGTGTATAAGAGACAGGAGCGAATAGAGATCGGCCTGATTGGCGATGATGTCCTGGCCGCGCTTCGACAAGAGATAATCGAGGAACAGCTTGGCCGCGTTCGGGTTCTTCGCCTTGTTGGAGATGAACGCGACGCGCGAGGTCACCAGCGCATAGTCCTTCGGCATGACGATGCCGAGGCTCGAGATCTTCTTGGAGCGGGCAAGTGCGTAGGAACCGAACACGCCGTAGGCGATGGTATGCTCGCCCGAGGTCACGCGCTCGATCATCGCTCCGGCCGACGTGTAGAGCCTGTCTCTTATACACATCTAGATGTGTATAAGAGACAGGAGCGAATAGAGATCGGCCTGATTGGCGATGATGTCCTGGCCGCGCTTCGACAAGAGATAATCGAGGAACAGCTTGGCCGCGTTCGGGTTCTTCGCCTTGTTGGAGATGAACGCGACGCGCGAGGTCACCAGCGCATAGTCCTTCGGCATGACGATGCCGAGGCTCGAGATCTTCTTGGAGCGGGCAAGTGCGTAGGAACCGAACACGCCGTAGGCGATGGTATGCTCGCCCGAGGTCACGCGCTCGATCATCGCTCCGGCCGACGTGTAGAGCCTGTCTCTTATACACATCTAGATGTGTATAAGAGACAGGAGCGAATAGAGATCGGCCTGATTGGCGATGATGTCCTGGCCGCGCTTCGACAAGAGATAATCGAGGAACAGCTTGGCCGCGTTCGGGTTCTTCGCCTTGTTGGAGATGAACGCGACGCGCGAGGTCACCAGCGCATAGTCCTTCGGCATGACGATGCCGAGGCTCGAGATCTTCTTGGAGCGGGCAAGTGCGTAGGAACCGAACACGCCGTAGGCGATGGTATGCTCGCCCGAGGTCACGCGCTCGATCATCGCTCCGGCCGACGTGTAGAGCCTGTCTCTTATACACATCTAGATGTGTATAAGAGACAGGAGCGAATAGAGATCGGCCTGATTGGCGATGATGTCCTGGCCGCGCTTCGACAAGAGATAATCGAGGAACAGCTTGGCCGCGTTCGGGTTCTTCGCCTTGTTGGAGATGAACGCGACGCGCGAGGTCACCAGCGCATAGTCCTTCGGCATGACGATGCCGAGGCTCGAGATCTTCTTGGAGCGGGCAAGTGCGTAGGAACCGAACACGCCGTAGGCGATGGTATGCTCGCCCGAGGTCACGCGCTCGATCATCGCTCCGGCCGACGTGTAGAGCCTGTCTCTTATACACATCTAGATGTGTATAAGAGACAGGAGCGAATAGAGATCGGCCTGATTGGCGATGATGTCCTGGCCGCGCTTCGACAAGAGATAATCGAGGAACAGCTTGGCCGCGTTCGGGTTCTTCGCCTTGTTGGAGATGAACGCGACGCGCGAGGTCACCAGCGCATAGTCCTTCGGCATGACGATGCCGAGGCTCGAGATCTTCTTGGAGCGGGCAAGTGCGTAGGAACCGAACACGCCGTAGGCGATGGTATGCTCGCCCGAGGTCACGCGCTCGATCATCGCTCCGGCCGACGTGTAGAGCCTGTCTCTTATACACATCTAGATGTGTATAAGAGACAGGAGCGAATAGAGATCGGCCTGATTGGCGATGATGTCCTGGCCGCGCTTCGACAAGAGATAATCGAGGAACAGCTTGGCCGCGTTCGGGTTCTTCGCCTTGTTGGAGATGAACGCGACGCGCGAGGTCACCAGCGCATAGTCCTTCGGCATGACGATGCCGAGGCTCGAGATCTTCTTGGAGCGGGCAAGTGCGTAGGAACCGAACACGCCGTAGGCGATGGTATGCTCGCCCGAGGTCACGCGCTCGATCATCGCTCCGGCCGACGTGTAGAGCCTGTCTCTTATACACATCTAGATGTGTATAAGAGACAGGAGCGAATAGAGATCGGCCTGATTGGCGATGATGTCCTGGCCGCGCTTCGACAAGAGATAATCGAGGAACAGCTTGGCCGCGTTCGGGTTCTTCGCCTTGTTGGAGATGAACGCGACGCGCGAGGTCACCAGCGCATAGTCCTTCGGCATGACGATGCCGAGGCTCGAGATCTTCTTGGAGCGGGCAAGTGCGTAGGAACCGAACACGCCGTAGGCGATGGTATGCTCGCCCGAGGTCACGCGCTCGATCATCGCTCCGGCCGACGTGTAGAGCCTGTCTCTTATACACATCTAGATGTGTATAAGAGACAGGAGCGAATAGAGATCGGCCTGATTGGCGATGATGTCCTGGCCGCGCTTCGACAAGAGATAATCGAGGAACAGCTTGGCCGCGTTCGGGTTCTTCGCCTTGTTGGAGATGAACGCGACGCGCGAGGTCACCAGCGCATAGTCCTTCGGCATGACGATGCCGAGGCTCGAGATCTTCTTGGAGCGGGCAAGTGCGTAGGAACCGAACACGCCGTAGGCGATGGTATGCTCGCCCGAGGTCACGCGCTCGATCATCGCTCCGGCCGACGTGTAGAGCCTGTCTCTTATACACATCTAGATGTGTATAAGAGACAGGAGCGAATAGAGATCGGCCTGATTGGCGATGATGTCCTGGCCGCGCTTCGACAAGAGATAATCGAGGAACAGCTTGGCCGCGTTCGGGTTCTTCGCCTTGTTGGAGATGAACGCGACGCGCGAGGTCACCAGCGCATAGTCCTTCGGCATGACGATGCCGAGGCTCGAGATCTTCTTGGAGCGGGCAAGTGCGTAGGAACCGAACACGCCGTAGGCGATGGTATGCTCGCCCGAGGTCACGCGCTCGATCATCGCTCCGGCCGACGTGTAGAGCCTGTCTCTTATACACATCTAGATGTGTATAAGAGACAGGAGCGAATAGAGATCGGCCTGATTGGCGATGATGTCCTGGCCGCGCTTCGACAAGAGATAATCGAGGAACAGCTTGGCCGCGTTCGGGTTCTTCGCCTTGTTGGAGATGAACGCGACGCGCGAGGTCACCAGCGCATAGTCCTTCGGCATGACGATGCCGAGGCTCGAGATCTTCTTGGAGCGGGCAAGTGCGTAGGAACCGAACACGCCGTAGGCGATGGTATGCTCGCCCGAGGTCACGCGCTCGATCATCGCTCCGGCCGACGTGTAGAGCCTGTCTCTTATACACATCTAGATGTGTATAAGAGACAGGAGCGAATAGAGATCGGCCTGATTGGCGATGATGTCCTGGCCGCGCTTCGACAAGAGATAATCGAGGAACAGCTTGGCCGCGTTCGGGTTCTTCGCCTTGTTGGAGATGAACGCGACGCGCGAGGTCACCAGCGCATAGTCCTTCGGCATGACGATGCCGAGGCTCGAGATCTTCTTGGAGCGGGCAAGTGCGTAGGAACCGAACACGCCGTAGGCGATGGTATGCTCGCCCGAGGTCACGCGCTCGATCATCGCTCCGGCCGACGTGTAGAGCCTGTCTCTTATACACATCTAGATGTGTATAAGAGACAGGAGCGAATAGAGATCGGCCTGATTGGCGATGATGTCCTGGCCGCGCTTCGACAAGAGATAATCGAGGAACAGCTTGGCCGCGTTCGGGTTCTTCGCCTTGTTGGAGATGAACGCGACGCGCGAGGTCACCAGCGCATAGTCCTTCGGCATGACGATGCCGAGGCTCGAGATCTTCTTGGAGCGGGCAAGTGCGTAGGAACCGAACACGCCGTAGGCGATGGTATGCTCGCCCGAGGTCACGCGCTCGATCATCGCTCCGGCCGACGTGTAGAGCCTGTCTCTTATACACATCTAGATGTGTATAAGAGACAGGAGCGAATAGAGATCGGCCTGATTGGCGATGATGTCCTGGCCGCGCTTCGACAAGAGATAATCGAGGAACAGCTTGGCCGCGTTCGGGTTCTTCGCCTTGTTGGAGATGAACGCGACGCGCGAGGTCACCAGCGCATAGTCCTTCGGCATGACGATGCCGAGGCTCGAGATCTTCTTGGAGCGGGCAAGTGCGTAGGAACCGAACACGCCGTAGGCGATGGTATGCTCGCCCGAGGTCACGCGCTCGATCATCGCTCCGGCCGACGTGTAGAGCCTGTCTCTTATACACATCTAGATGTGTATAAGAGACAGGAGCGAATAGAGATCGGCCTGATTGGCGATGATGTCCTGGCCGCGCTTCGACAAGAGATAATCGAGGAACAGCTTGGCCGCGTTCGGGTTCTTCGCCTTGTTGGAGATGAACGCGACGCGCGAGGTCACCAGCGCATAGTCCTTCGGCATGACGATGCCGAGGCTCGAGATCTTCTTGGAGCGGGCAAGTGCGTAGGAACCGAACACGCCGTAGGCGATGGTATGCTCGCCCGAGGTCACGCGCTCGATCATCGCTCCGGCCGACGTGTAGAGCCTGTCTCTTATACACATCTAGATGTGTATAAGAGACAGGAGCGAATAGAGATCGGCCTGATTGGCGATGATGTCCTGGCCGCGCTTCGACAAGAGATAATCGAGGAACAGCTTGGCCGCGTTCGGGTTCTTCGCCTTGTTGGAGATGAACGCGACGCGCGAGGTCACCAGCGCATAGTCCTTCGGCATGACGATGCCGAGGCTCGAGATCTTCTTGGAGCGGGCAAGTGCGTAGGAACCGAACACGCCGTAGGCGATGGTATGCTCGCCCGAGGTCACGCGCTCGATCATCGCTCCGGCCGACGTGTAGAGCCTGTCTCTTATACACATCTAGATGTGTATAAGAGACAGGAGCGAATAGAGATCGGCCTGATTGGCGATGATGTCCTGGCCGCGCTTCGACAAGAGATAATCGAGGAACAGCTTGGCCGCGTTCGGGTTCTTCGCCTTGTTGGAGATGAACGCGACGCGCGAGGTCACCAGCGCATAGTCCTTCGGCATGACGATGCCGAGGCTCGAGATCTTCTTGGAGCGGGCAAGTGCGTAGGAACCGAACACGCCGTAGGCGATGGTATGCTCGCCCGAGGTCACGCGCTCGATCATCGCTCCGGCCGACGTGTAGAGCCTGTCTCTTATACACATCTAGATGTGTATAAGAGACAGGAGCGAATAGAGATCGGCCTGATTGGCGATGATGTCCTGGCCGCGCTTCGACAAGAGATAATCGAGGAACAGCTTGGCCGCGTTCGGGTTCTTCGCCTTGTTGGAGATGAACGCGACGCGCGAGGTCACCAGCGCATAGTCCTTCGGCATGACGATGCCGAGGCTCGAGATCTTCTTGGAGCGGGCAAGTGCGTAGGAACCGAACACGCCGTAGGCGATGGTATGCTCGCCCGAGGTCACGCGCTCGATCATCGCTCCGGCCGACGTGTAGAGCCTGTCTCTTATACACATCTAGATGTGTATAAGAGACAGGAGCGAATAGAGATCGGCCTGATTGGCGATGATGTCCTGGCCGCGCTTCGACAAGAGATAATCGAGGAACAGCTTGGCCGCGTTCGGGTTCTTCGCCTTGTTGGAGATGAACGCGACGCGCGAGGTCACCAGCGCATAGTCCTTCGGCATGACGATGCCGAGGCTCGAGATCTTCTTGGAGCGGGCAAGTGCGTAGGAACCGAACACGCCGTAGGCGATGGTATGCTCGCCCGAGGTCACGCGCTCGATCATCGCTCCGGCCGACGTGTAGAGCCTGTCTCTTATACACATCTAGATGTGTATAAGAGACAGGAGCGAATAGAGATCGGCCTGATTGGCGATGATGTCCTGGCCGCGCTTCGACAAGAGATAATCGAGGAACAGCTTGGCCGCGTTCGGGTTCTTCGCCTTGTTGGAGATGAACGCGACGCGCGAGGTCACCAGCGCATAGTCCTTCGGCATGACGATGCCGAGGCTCGAGATCTTCTTGGAGCGGGCAAGTGCGTAGGAACCGAACACGCCGTAGGCGATGGTATGCTCGCCCGAGGTCACGCGCTCGATCATCGCTCCGGCCGACGTGTAGAGCCTGTCTCTTATACACATCTAGATGTGTATAAGAGACAGGAGCGAATAGAGATCGGCCTGATTGGCGATGATGTCCTGGCCGCGCTTCGACAAGAGATAATCGAGGAACAGCTTGGCCGCGTTCGGGTTCTTCGCCTTGTTGGAGATGAACGCGACGCGCGAGGTCACCAGCGCATAGTCCTTCGGCATGACGATGCCGAGGCTCGAGATCTTCTTGGAGCGGGCAAGTGCGTAGGAACCGAACACGCCGTAGGCGATGGTATGCTCGCCCGAGGTCACGCGCTCGATCATCGCTCCGGCCGACGTGTAGAGCCTGTCTCTTATACACATCTAGATGTGTATAAGAGACAGGAGCGAATAGAGATCGGCCTGATTGGCGATGATGTCCTGGCCGCGCTTCGACAAGAGATAATCGAGGAACAGCTTGGCCGCGTTCGGGTTCTTCGCCTTGTTGGAGATGAACGCGACGCGCGAGGTCACCAGCGCATAGTCCTTCGGCATGACGATGCCGAGGCTCGAGATCTTCTTGGAGCGGGCAAGTGCGTAGGAACCGAACACGCCGTAGGCGATGGTATGCTCGCCCGAGGTCACGCGCTCGATCATCGCTCCGGCCGACGTGTAGAGCCTGTCTCTTATACACATCTAGATGTGTATAAGAGACAGGAGCGAATAGAGATCGGCCTGATTGGCGATGATGTCCTGGCCGCGCTTCGACAAGAGATAATCGAGGAACAGCTTGGCCGCGTTCGGGTTCTTCGCCTTGTTGGAGATGAACGCGACGCGCGAGGTCACCAGCGCATAGTCCTTCGGCATGACGATGCCGAGGCTCGAGATCTTCTTGGAGCGGGCAAGTGCGTAGGAACCGAACACGCCGTAGGCGATGGTATGCTCGCCCGAGGTCACGCGCTCGATCATCGCTCCGGCCGACGTGTAGAGCCTGTCTCTTATACACATCTAGATGTGTATAAGAGACAGGAGCGAATAGAGATCGGCCTGATTGGCGATGATGTCCTGGCCGCGCTTCGACAAGAGATAATCGAGGAACAGCTTGGCCGCGTTCGGGTTCTTCGCCTTGTTGGAGATGAACGCGACGCGCGAGGTCACCAGCGCATAGTCCTTCGGCATGACGATGCCGAGGCTCGAGATCTTCTTGGAGCGGGCAAGTGCGTAGGAACCGAACACGCCGTAGGCGATGGTATGCTCGCCCGAGGTCACGCGCTCGATCATCGCTCCGGCCGACGTGTAGAGCCTGTCTCTTATACACATCTAGATGTGTATAAGAGACAGGAGCGAATAGAGATCGGCCTGATTGGCGATGATGTCCTGGCCGCGCTTCGACAAGAGATAATCGAGGAACAGCTTGGCCGCGTTCGGGTTCTTCGCCTTGTTGGAGATGAACGCGACGCGCGAGGTCACCAGCGCATAGTCCTTCGGCATGACGATGCCGAGGCTCGAGATCTTCTTGGAGCGGGCAAGTGCGTAGGAACCGAACACGCCGTAGGCGATGGTATGCTCGCCCGAGGTCACGCGCTCGATCATCGCTCCGGCCGACGTGTAGAGCCTGTCTCTTATACACATCTAGATGTGTATAAGAGACAGGAGCGAATAGAGATCGGCCTGATTGGCGATGATGTCCTGGCCGCGCTTCGACAAGAGATAATCGAGGAACAGCTTGGCCGCGTTCGGGTTCTTCGCCTTGTTGGAGATGAACGCGACGCGCGAGGTCACCAGCGCATAGTCCTTCGGCATGACGATGCCGAGGCTCGAGATCTTCTTGGAGCGGGCAAGTGCGTAGGAACCGAACACGCCGTAGGCGATGGTATGCTCGCCCGAGGTCACGCGCTCGATCATCGCTCCGGCCGACGTGTAGAGCCTGTCTCTTATACACATCTAGATGTGTATAAGAGACAGGAGCGAATAGAGATCGGCCTGATTGGCGATGATGTCCTGGCCGCGCTTCGACAAGAGATAATCGAGGAACAGCTTGGCCGCGTTCGGGTTCTTCGCCTTGTTGGAGATGAACGCGACGCGCGAGGTCACCAGCGCATAGTCCTTCGGCATGACGATGCCGAGGCTCGAGATCTTCTTGGAGCGGGCAAGTGCGTAGGAACCGAACACGCCGTAGGCGATGGTATGCTCGCCCGAGGTCACGCGCTCGATCATCGCTCCGGCCGACGTGTAGAGCCTGTCTCTTATACACATCTAGATGTGTATAAGAGACAGGAGCGAATAGAGATCGGCCTGATTGGCGATGATGTCCTGGCCGCGCTTCGACAAGAGATAATCGAGGAACAGCTTGGCCGCGTTCGGGTTCTTCGCCTTGTTGGAGATGAACGCGACGCGCGAGGTCACCAGCGCATAGTCCTTCGGCATGACGATGCCGAGGCTCGAGATCTTCTTGGAGCGGGCAAGTGCGTAGGAACCGAACACGCCGTAGGCGATGGTATGCTCGCCCGAGGTCACGCGCTCGATCATCGCTCCGGCCGACGTGTAGAGCCTGTCTCTTATACACATCTAGATGTGTATAAGAGACAGGAGCGAATAGAGATCGGCCTGATTGGCGATGATGTCCTGGCCGCGCTTCGACAAGAGATAATCGAGGAACAGCTTGGCCGCGTTCGGGTTCTTCGCCTTGTTGGAGATGAACGCGACGCGCGAGGTCACCAGCGCATAGTCCTTCGGCATGACGATGCCGAGGCTCGAGATCTTCTTGGAGCGGGCAAGTGCGTAGGAACCGAACACGCCGTAGGCGATGGTATGCTCGCCCGAGGTCACGCGCTCGATCATCGCTCCGGCCGACGTGTAGAGCCTGTCTCTTATACACATCTAGATGTGTATAAGAGACAGGAGCGAATAGAGATCGGCCTGATTGGCGATGATGTCCTGGCCGCGCTTCGACAAGAGATAATCGAGGAACAGCTTGGCCGCGTTCGGGTTCTTCGCCTTGTTGGAGATGAACGCGACGCGCGAGGTCACCAGCGCATAGTCCTTCGGCATGACGATGCCGAGGCTCGAGATCTTCTTGGAGCGGGCAAGTGCGTAGGAACCGAACACGCCGTAGGCGATGGTATGCTCGCCCGAGGTCACGCGCTCGATCATCGCTCCGGCCGACGTGTAGAGCCTGTCTCTTATACACATCTAGATGTGTATAAGAGACAGGAGCGAATAGAGATCGGCCTGATTGGCGATGATGTCCTGGCCGCGCTTCGACAAGAGATAATCGAGGAACAGCTTGGCCGCGTTCGGGTTCTTCGCCTTGTTGGAGATGAACGCGACGCGCGAGGTCACCAGCGCATAGTCCTTCGGCATGACGATGCCGAGGCTCGAGATCTTCTTGGAGCGGGCAAGTGCGTAGGAACCGAACACGCCGTAGGCGATGGTATGCTCGCCCGAGGTCACGCGCTCGATCATCGCTCCGGCCGACGTGTAGAGCTTGATCGAGGCCTTGCCGAAGGCGCCGAACAGGTCCCAGGCCTGCGGCAGGTATTTGATGTCCTCGTTGACGAAGAGATAGCCGACGCCGGATTTCTCCGGGTCATAGGCCGTGATCTTGCCCTTGTAGGCATCGGTCTTGCCGTTGAGCAGCGCCAGCAGCGCGGTATGGTCCTGCGGCACATCGCCGGCAGGCACCAGGCGCTTGTTGTAGACGAAGGTGATGGGCTCATAGGTCGTGCCATAGGCCTGGTCGCGCCACACCGCCCATTTCGGCAACGACGGGATCTCCGGCGAGGCATACGTCGCGGCGTGCCCGTCGGCCGCGAGCTTGACCTGCAGGTCCATGGCCGACGACCATAGGAGGTCGGCGGTGCCGGTGCCGGCGGCGGCCTCGGCGATGAAGCGGCTGTAGAGCTCGGTCGAGTTCAGATCGCTGTAGTCGACCTTGACGCCCGGGTAGAGCGTCGCAAAGTCCCGCAGCAGCGCGTTGGCGGAGGCGGCGTCGGTGGTGGAATAGACGACCAGCCGACCCTCGTTCTTGGCGGCGTCGACCACCTTGCTGTAGTCGCTCGGATAGCCCGGGGGCACCTGCGCCTGAGCCACTTGCGTCTGCACACCGGTGGCCGACAACGCTACGGCGGCAGCGACAAAAATCATCCTGGGCATGGCGTCTCCTGTCGTCCCCGGTAACGGGTCGCCAACATCTAGCCGGCAAAGCCGCCCGCGTCGAGAAAAGCCTGTTCCTGCGGCGTCGTGGTGCGGCCGAGCGTCGCGTTGCGGTGCGGGAAGCGTCCGAACCGGCGGATGA
>BFBZ01001411.1_pt1 | contig 16055 bp, 18 predicted proteins | sample 1888401 | NCBI WGS metagenome assembly BFBZ01 (sample SAMD00112614, study PRJDB3348) | symbiont metagenome | host: Chara braunii | reverse complement strand
CCTCACGCAGGAACCCAATGATCTGTTCCTCGCTGTATCGCTTCTTCATCGGTCCGATCTCCATCTCGGGTTGATCGGACTCTAGAACTACCTGCTGCGAATCTCAGGGGGCAGCGCATCGCCGAGCTGCCCCATCGGCACGGTGCGGTCCTCGTAGACGCTCTTCATCGCCGCGTCGGACTGCTGCAGCGCCCGCCAGGCGAACGCCGAGATCAGCAGGAACAGGACCAGCAGGAGCCCGAAGCCCAGGGCCAGCCGTTGGGCAACAGTCAGTTCACGGCGCATAGCTTCCTCAAGCGGACGAAAGTTCAAACGGGTGTCGGCGCTGGCTCGGTTGCCACGGCGCGGCGCGCAGTCTAGGTTGGCAACGTTTGAAACGGCATGGAATTGATGCAATTGAAAGTGCCGCCGTGAAATCGAGCGCGAAAGTGTGCCCGTTCGGCGCGAGATTTCGTGCAGCCGATCTCGGCGGACTGATTCCCCATGAGCGGCGACAGGGGTTGAGTCACGCGCGATCAGGCGCGTTCGTCGTGCATTGGAGCTAAGGATATGAGCGGGTGGCGTCCAACGTGTAGGAGAACTCGGGACACATAGAGCTACGGGTGCCGGGACAGCCGCTACCGTCCGTCGCGAACAAGCTGTGAACTCCAGGGCCCGCTTTGCTGCAACGACGAGGTGGCGCTCGTCGTCCCGACCACTTCGATGTCTTGATGCCGTCAGCATTCACCACGACGCCTCACGCACTTGCCGTTTGAAGTCCAGGTTGGTTGCCATATTCATGTGAGCGGTCGGCGCGGCGTCTCCTCTAGTGGCGGTGTCGGTGCGCCATCGCGCAGAGCAAAGAGTCGCCCAATCGGGAACGCGGCGTAGTGTCATGACGTCCAAGCGGTTTTCCACCATGGGATGGCCATGCTTGCCGACGCTCCTTCGACCCTTCTCCCCGACACGCTGCCCCGCATGTCCGTCTCGGATCGAATCCGCCACCGCCTCATCCACGCCCAGCAGCGCTACCACGCCAACGACAACATCTCCGCGTTCATCCGGGACGGCGAACTCGATGAATTGCGCGGTGATGTGGAGCACCGGCTGCGCGAGGTGCTGCACGCCCTGGTGATCGACACCGACAAGGATCACAACACCGCCGACACCGCCCGTCGCGTGGCCAAGATGTTCGTGACCGAGCTGTTCCGCGGGCGCTACGAACCGGCCCCACCGGTGACGGAGTTCCCCAACGTCTCGCGCCTCAACGACGTGATGCTGATCGGCCCGATCACCGTTCGCAGCGCCTGCTCGCATCACCTGTGCCCCATCGTGGGCAAGGCCTGGATCGGCGTGCTGCCCAATGCCGCGTCCAACCTCATCGGCCTGTCCAAGTACGCGCGCATCTGCGACTGGGTCATGAGCCGCCCGCAGATCCAGGAGGAAGCCATCACGCAATTGGCGGATGAACTGGAGCGGCGCGTGAGCCCCGACGGCCTGGCGGTGGTTGTCGAGGCCACACACTTTTGCATGCACTGGCGCGGCGTGAAGGACGCCGATTCACGCATGACCAACTCCGTGATGCGAGGGGCCTTCCTGAGAGACCCGGCGTTGCGCCGTGAGTTCCTGAGTCTGATGCGCGTACCGGGTCGTTGAGACGGGAACGCGGGGGCGGGTCGTGGCGTCCAACGGGCATCACAACCTTGGAGATCCCATGAGATACCTGGCATGGAGCGCATCAGCCACGCTCGCCGCGGCGCTGGTCGCCTGCGGCGGCAGCAGCGGCGGCATCAGCGGCGAGGCCGCGCCCGAGGCGCCGTCCGACAGCACGCTGGTGGACGAAGGCCGCCAGACCTTCCGCTACGAGACCTTCGGCGACGAGGCGAAGTGGACCGACAAGCTGCGCATGCATGAGGCCGTGACGACGACCGTTACCCCAGCCCTGGCACTCGACGTGGGCCTGAAGGTCGACGCCGACGCGCTACCGGATTCGCTCAAGCAGGCGCTCGCCGCCGGCAAAGTACCGCTGGACGACCCGCAGACCACTCTGGCCCTGTTGCAACTGGACGCTGTGGTGGGCCTCAAGGGCCGAGTGGAGAAGGAAGGCACCGTGCTCAAGCTGCGCAGCCTGGGCGTGACCTGCGCGCTGTGCCACTCCACCGTGGACAACTCGTTCGCACCCGGCATCGGCAAGCGCCTGGACGGCTGGGCCAATCGCGATCTCGACGTTGGCAAGATCGTCTCGCTGTCGCCCGCACTCGACGCCGACACCCAGGCGGTGTTCGCCAGTTGGGGCAGGGGCAAGTACGACGCCCGCTTCAACATCGACGGCAAGAGCAAGCCCGCTGTCATCCCGCCGGCCTATGGCCTGGCCGGAATCCACAAGATCACCTTCACTGGCGACGGCGACGACATTGCCTACTGGAACCGCTACGTGGCGGTCACCCAGATGGGCGGCCTGGGCAGCTTCTTCGACCCGCGAATGCCCGCGGCCACCACCATCAACAGCACCGCGGACTTGGTCAGCCCGAAGCTGGCCGGTCTGCAGGCGTATCAGCTCTCCCTCGCTGCGCCCGCGGCGCCGGCCGGCAGCTTCGACGCCATCGCGGCGGGGCGCGGAAAACTGCTCTTCGAAGGCAAGGCGCAATGCATCGCCTGCCACAGCGGCAGCCTCTTCACCGATGCCAACGCGCGCCTGCACGGGCCGGACGCATCCATGGCCGAACCCGAAACACCCAGCCACGCGGGGCGTTCGGCCACACGGATGTACCGCACCACGCCGTTGAAGGGGGCGTGGCAGCACGCACCCTACTTCCATGACGGCAGCGCCGCGACGCTGGAAGACGTGGGTGCTGCCTACAACGCCAGGCGCAACCTCGGCCTCACACCGTCCGACATCAAGGACCTCGCGCAGTACCTGAAATCGCTTTGACGGGAACGCCCGCACGGTTCGCGACATCTATCCCCTGTCGGCACTTCCGACGTCAACCTCCAGCACAAACCATGACCCGACGCCTCCCCCTCGCAGCGCTCGCCGCTGCCGCTACCCTGTCCCTCGCCGCCCACGCGGCCCACGCAGCCGAAGGGCCCAACGACGCGCAAATCGCCGCCATCGTCGTGACCGCCAACCAGGTGGACGTCGATGCCGGCAAGCTCGCCGCGGGCAGGACGAAGTCCGCCACCGTCAAGGCCTTCGCGCAGCAGATGGTCACCGACCACAGCGGCGTCAACAAGATGGCGGTCGACCTCGTCACCAAGCTGAAGGTCAAGCCGCAGGACAACCCCACCGCACAAAGCCTGCAAAAGGGGGGCGACGACAACCTCGCCAAGCTGCGCACCCTGGACGGTGCGGCGTTCGACAAGGCCTATGTGGACCACGAAGTCGACTACCACGTGGCCGTGCTCGACGCGCTGGACCAGGTGCTCATCCCCAGTGCCAGCAACGCTGAGCTGAAGGCACTCCTGGTGAAGGTGCGCCCGGCCATCGACGCCCACCTGCAGCACGCCCGTCACCTCCAGGGTGCGTTGAAGTGACGCGGCGGCTTCGCGCCGCCGCCGTCGCCTGGGCCTTCCTCGCCGCGGGCCCGGCGGCCTGGGGCGAGACCCATACGGTCATCATCGAGGGCATGCGCTTCAACCCCGAGACCTTGACGGTCAAGCGCGGCGACCGCGTCACGTGGGTCAACCGCGACGTGGTGCCGCATACCGCGACCGCTGGCAGGGCGTTCGACTCGGGAGCCATCGCGCCTGGCGCGTCCTGGAGCTTCAGGGTGAAGACGCCCGGGCAGCAGGGCTACGTCTGCGCGCTGCACCCGATGATGAAGGCCTACCTCAACGTCCAATGACGCCATGAACACGACGACTTCCCTCCCGGAACCGAGCGGTCGCCAGGCAGATCTCGATTTGGCGCTGCAGGTGGTTGCGGGCGACTCTGCCGCCTTCGCGCGCCTGATGCGCCAGTACAACCGGCGCCTATTTCGCCTCGCGCGAGTCACGCTCAAACACGACGGCGACGCGGAGGACGCGCTGCAGGATGCCTACCTGCAGGCCTTCCGCGCGATCGGCAAGTTCCGGGGCGACGCGTCGCTGGGAACCTGGCTGTCGCAGTTGGTGATGAATGAATGCTGGGGTCGGCTGCGCAAGCAAGCGCGCCGCGACGGCATTGCCAGGTTCGTTCCCACCGCGCCCGAAGCCGAGGCCGCGCCGGTAGACACGGAGATTGACGCCATGGATGCAGCGCCGGCCGAAAAGCCCGAAGACGCATTGTCCCGCGCGCAGTTGCGCACCCTCATCGAGCGCAGGCTGGACGACCTGCCTGAGAGCTTCGCAGCCGTCTTCGTGCTGCGCGCCGTCGAGGAACTCAGCGTGGAAGAAACCGCGCAATCGCTCGGCATTCCTGAAGCGACCGTGCGCAGCCGCTACTTCCGGGCGCGTGGGCTGCTTCGCGAGTCGCTTGCGCTGGATCTTGACTCTGCACAGCGCGACGTCTTCGCATTCGACGGCGAGCGTTGCGACCGCATCGTGGCTTCGGTGCTCGCCAGGTTGCGGGATCAAGCTGACCATGAGCGCCGCTTCGCGCTGGCGCCTACGCGGTGAGGAGCCCCCATGCGCACCTGGACTGAGCGCTGGAAGCTCACCCTGACAGTCGCCGGCGCGTTGCTGGCGATTGGCCTCGCCACCGCGGACGCCTACGTCGACCTCGCCCAGCCGGCTGACGTGTGCCGCGTCCGGCAAGCCAACGGCGCATTGCCGGCATCAACCCCGACTGGGCTGCTTCATGACGAGAAGTCAGGAAAATACAGCACCTGAGCGTGACGGCACCGAGCCCGATGCACCTTCACCAGCGTCCGGGCCGCCAGCAGTTCGCTTCGACGATCTGGCGTCCATCTCCCCCGCCCTTGTGATCGCATTCGTCGCGGGGCTTGCCCTCAAGTGCGCACACGGACATCGCGTCAGAGACTCGGTGACGGAACGCGACGAAGCATGATGGTCCCAGAGGACTGAATCAACGTCACGGAAGTCACAAGCTCGCCATCGCTGCCGAAATTCAGTTGGACGTTCGCCTGCGGCACATGGGCGTGCCGAGGCGCGCTGGCCTTCAACTCGAAGATGGGCTGGCTAGCCAGTTGGGCAATCAACCGGCCCTGATCGTCAACGTTGACTCGGATGGAGACCTGCGGTGAGGCATATTCGCCCATCAAAGCGGTCTTCTGTTCATCGCTCAATGCGATGAACTTCACCTCGGGTTGCGGTCACAAAGGAATTCTGACGGCCGCGACGAGTCCGCCGCCCTCCCGGGGCGACAGTGCCAAGTCACCTTGGCAATGCACCAGAAGCCGCTGAACGATCGCAAGTCCCAATCCTGTGCCGCCAGTTTCACGACTACGAGATCCTTCAACTCGATAGAACGGCTTCGTGACCTTGTCGATATCTTCTGGCGGTATCCCAGGACCTCGGTCCATCACGCGCATCACTGCCTTGCCGTCTTGCTGTTCCATCGAGACCTCCACCGCTCCGGCGAACTTTAGAGAGTTGTCAATGAGATTCACCACAATTCGGTGGAGCGCCTTCGGCCTGGTTCTCGCCGTGATGAGCGGGCCACCGAGCCACACCACGTCTTGACCGGCATCCTGATAGTCCGCCACGATGCTCTCCAGAAGTGCAACCAGGTCGGTCGGCATCAACGGCTCTTCAATGGCTTGGCTAGTGCGTGCGTAGGCCAGCCCCATTTCGACGAGATGCTGCATCTGCGCCAAGTCTCCCTGCAGCTTGTCTCGCATGGGTTCGTCGCGCAGCATTTCGGCACGCAGGCGCATCCGCGTGATAGGCGTCTGCAGGTCGTGCGAGATGGCGCCGAGCATCTCCACGCGTTCCTCCAGATGCTCATCGATCCGGTGACGCATCTGGTCAAAGGCTTCGGTGACTTCCAGGACCTCGCGAGGTCCGTCGGGCGGAAGCGTCGTGCCCGGCTGTCCGGGCTTCAGGGATCTCGCCGCGACTGCGAGCTGAGACAGAGGCCGCGTCACCTGGCGTACGACGAGCCAGCAACCGGTACCCAACAGCGCGAACTGGCCGGCCAATGCTGCCAACAGCCAGGGTGAGAGGTGCAGTGCCGGCGGGCCAATCACCACTGAAACGGGACTACCGTCCTGCAAGCGGAGAAGGAACCTCAGTTCGCCAGAGCCATCGCGCTGGTCTGAGGTCAAGACAGGTTGCGCCAGGGCCTCGGAGAGCGACCCCGCCACCGCTTTTGCCAATCCGTCGGGTACGGCTAACAAGCTTTCTGAATGGATGACGTCGCCAAGCCGTAGCTGATAGTTCGGACGTTTCAGTCGTTCCAGCCAGAGCCCGCGCTCAGAAGACGGCAGGCGGTCGAGCATGGCCACCGAACTCGCCACGTCGGCCGAGAGGTACTCCACCATCATCCCGCGCATGGTGAGACTGCGCTCGCCCAGGACGAACAAGAACGTCAGCGACTGGGCCAGCACCAGGCCGATGGCCAGGATCAGCATCAGCCGTCCGAATAGCGTGCGCGGCCTTCTCAAGGGACCTCGGCTTCGGAGGGGGCGGGTTGGACCGGCATGCAAAACACGTAGCCCTCGTTTCTGACGGTCTTGATGTAGCGGGACTCGCGCGGCTCGTCCCGTAGCCTCTGCCGAACGCGGCTTACCAACAGGTCTATCGACCGATCGAATACATCTGCATCCCGACCCTGCGTCAACTGGAGCAGCTGCTCGCGCGTCAGGATGCGCTGAGGGTGCTCAAGCAGCACCCTCAGCAACCGGTACTCGGCACCTGACAGCAAGACCACCGTGCCGCTCAGATCCACGAGATGGCGTCCCGCGGTATCCAAGATCCAGTCGCCGAACCGCAAGCGCGATCGGGGCAATTCCGCGGCGATCTGCGGAGGCATCATCCGCGTGCGACGTAGTACCGAGTTGACGCGAGCCAGTAGTTCACGGGCCGCAAAGGGCTTGGACAGGTAGTCGTCCGCGCCCAATTCCAAGCCAAGTATTCGGTCCGCCTCTTCCGAACGGGCACTCAGCATCACGATGGGAAGTGGCGGCTGCCCCGGGGCACGCAGTTCCCGACACAAGGTGATTCCGTCCTCGCCTGGAAGCATCAAGTCGAGAACTAGCAGATCGACGCGCTCGTTGGCGAGGACGGTGCGCATCTCGCGTCCACTCGCCGCGCCGCTGGCCTTCAGCCCTTGCCGGCGCAGGTAATCGACAACCATCTCCCGGATATCGGGATCGTCGTCGACGATGAGGATGTGGTCGAGCTTCTCCATGGCGACGTTGTACAGGACAGGGTCCGGCTGCCGGGGAAGGGGCACTACTGAGTCTTGTATCTCAGTTTGTCTGGGATTCCGCCAGATACCTGGGCGTACAAAAGGGCCGCTTGTGGACAAGCGCAGGACAAGTGCACGTCGCCCAATGCAGTCATCCGATTCAAGGAGCCTGCATGTTCAAGAGACCATCCGCTGCAGTAGTCGCCACTCTCGCGCTGATCGCGGGCGCGCTGCAAGCCCAGCCCCAAGCCAGTTTCGAGGGGCGCTGGATTACTGAATCCGGCAACCTCGAAGTGGAGATTGCCCCCTGTGCCGACGCTTGGTGCGGCACCGTCACTCGAGTGCTGGGCAACAAGTCCATGAGTGCACCCGGGCAGAACATGGACGCCGCCGACAAGCGCTCTGCGCTGGGCATGAAGATCCTCATGAGTCTGAGGCCCTCAAGCGACAACGCGACCCTGGGCGGCGAAATCTACAACCGCGAGAACGCCAAGACCTACAGCGTTCGTCTGTCCATGGATGGTCAGCAACTCGTGGTCCGGCCGTACATCTTCATTCCTCTGTTCGGCAAGTCGCAAGTCTGGCACCGGCCTGCTGAAAAGGCGTCGCCGAAGGCTGCCCCGAAAGAGGCGCCAGCCTCCGAACCCTCCCGCTCCACTTCTACCAAGGAGTCCGCATGAACTTCCGTCTGACTCAGCTGGCCATCGCGGCCGCCACAGCCTATTTTCTTACCGCCGGCTGCGAAGCACAGCCTCGGCCCCAGCTTCCACCGCCTGAAGCGACGGATCCCGTTGCGCTGAAGTTGATGGAAGGCTTTCCGCCACCGCCGGAGAAGACGGTGCGACTGGCCAACGTGCTGCAGTTCCCGAACGCGCGGTGGGCCTTTCATCACATGCGTGAGTTGGGACCCACGGCCACTGTCTGGCATGGCCCCGCCAATCCAAGCCCTCTCGCTCAAGCGCCTCGGGAGCTCGAGCAACTGCGGTTCGACGACGGCCAGGGCCGGCAGGTCAGCTTGCTGGACTGGCAGAAGAGCACGTACACAGACGCGCTTGTGGTTTTGCATCGCGGAAAGATCATCTACGAGCGGTACGACGCCGGGATGAAGCCCTGGCAGCCCCACGCCTTGTGGTCTATGAGCAAGTCGCTCACGGGGCTGCTCGCGGCACAACTCATCCAGGAAGGGCGGATCGACGCGAGTGCGCCGGTGTCACGCTACCTTCCCGAGCTCAAGGATTCGGCCTGGGACGACGCCACGGTCCAGCAGACGCTCGACATGACGACCGGCGTTCAGTACGACGAAGACTTCAGCAATCCGCGCTCGGGCATTTTTCAGTATCTGATCGCAGGTGGGCTTGTTCCGGCCCCGGCAAACTACCCGGGACCTCGCAACATGACCGCCTATCTGCCGGGCGTAAAGAAGGCTGGTGAGCACGGCGTCGGGTTTCAATACAAGACGGTTGATACCGAGGTCATCGGCTGGCTTCTGCAACGGGTGACTGGCCAGTCATTGGCTCAGCTGCTGTCGGAACGCCTCTGGGCGCCGATGGGTGCGGGCGAAGATGGATACGTTTGGGTTGACCCCAACGGCACGCAACTCGCCAGCGTGGGTGTCGGTGCTACCGCTCGTGACCTGGCCCGCCTGGGAGAAATGCTCAGGCAACAAGGTCAGTACAACGGCCGAGAGGTCCTCTCCCGTGCGGTGGTGGCGGAACTGCGAAAGGGCGCCGATCCAGAGAAATTCAAGATGGCTGGGCAACCCATGCGCGCCGGCTACTCGTATCACGACTTCTGGTGGATTCCCCACGATCGAGACGGAAGCTTTGAGGCGAAGGGCCTGAACGGCCAGCATGTGCATGTCAACCCCGCGGCGGAATTGGTCGTCGTCAAGCTGTCATCTCATCCGGTCCCCAACACCGCGTTCACGCACGTCCAAGACCGGCAAGCGTTCTCGGCTCTCGCGGGCGCCGTCCGCTCGGCTCGGAGTGCGCCATGATTCATTGGCCCGAGCTAGATGGCCCGCCTGAACTGCTGAAAGGCCACAGCCTGGAAGAGTGGCCACCGGCCCGTAGCGTTTTCCATGCGCTGCAGGCGAGCGCCGCGGTTCACGGTGAGCGAACTGCGCTGACGTTTCTTACGAGTGTTGGCGGAGATGATTCGGTGACCGCGGTCACCTACGCCGAGCTGTTCGAGAACGTTGGCCGTTCAGCGAATCTCCTACGCAATCTCGGCGTAGGCCGCCGAGACGTCGTGGCCTACCTTTTGCCCGCGGTACCAGAGACCCACTATCTGCTCTGGGGGGCGGAGTCTGCAGGCGTCGCGATGCCTATCAATCCGCTATTGCAGGCGGAGGAGATTGCGGCGCTCTTGAACGCGGCAAATGCGAAGGTGCTCGTTGCCTTTGGACCAACTGCGGGCGTGGACATCTGGGCCAAGGCCAGAACCGCGCGCACCTTGGCACCTTCAGTGCACACGCTGATGCGCCTGGGTGGTGGCGAAGCGCCCTATGCAGACGTCGACTTTGCAACCGCACTCGCCGCCGCTTCGCCAGTTGTAGAGTTTTCGGCTCCTGACCTGGATGATGCCGCTGCCTACTTTCATACGGGTGGGACGACCGGTGCACCCAAGCTGGCCATCCATACGCATCGGAACCAACTCGCCGCAGCGTACGGCGGCTCGGTCGCAATCGGCGCCAACGTCATGGATGTCATGCTCAATGGATTGCCGATGTTCCATGTGGCTGCCACCATCTTTGGCAGTCTCTCGATGTTCGTCGCCGGGGGCCAAGTCTTGATCCCTTCGCCGCTCGGATTCCGGGATCCTTCCGTGATCGCCAACTTCTGGCGGATTGCTGCGCGGCATCGGGTGACTCTGTTGGGAGGGGTTCCAACCTCCTTTGCGGCCGCGCTGTCTCAGGAAGTCGGTACCGCCGACCTCTCTACCTTGCGAGCGAGCGTATGCGGCGCCGCGCTGACACCCCCCGCTGTGGCGGATGCCGTTGAACGAGTGACTCGCCGCCCCCTTCGCGAGGTCTATGGAATGACCGAGTGCGGCGGCGTCATTTGCGTTGATCCGGTGTGGGCTGACAGAGTTCGCGGGTCCGCAGGTCTGCCGGTTCCCTTTTGCGAGGTACAGGCGCGGCGTATGGTGGCCGGCCGCCCTGGTGAGATCAGGTGCGCCCCAGGTGAGGTTGGGGGGCTGGTGGTGCGCGGGCCCCAGGTGACGCCGGGATACCTCCAGGAGGAGCACAACCAGTCGCTCTTCACTGACGACGGATGGCTTGTCACGGGTGACCTTGGCCATGTGGAGCCTAATGGCCGCGTTTTCATCACCGGCAGATCGAAGGATCTCATCATCCGCGGTGGACACAACATCGACCCCGCAGTCATTGAGAACTGCCTGAGAACGCACCCAGCTGTTTCCGACGCTGCTGCTGTCGGGATGCCGGATGCCTATGCCGGAGAGATTCCAGTCGCATACGCGACGCTCAAGCCTGGGAAGAGTGCAACAGCGGAGGAGCTGCAGGATTTCGCTGCTGCCAACGTTGTTGAACGACCTGCTTCACCGCGCTGGGTGAGGGTGGTTGACTCGTTGCCACTCACGGCAGTTGGAAAACCATACAAACCCGCGCTTAGGGCCGATGCGGCACAAGGCGCTCTTGCTGAATCACTGAGCGATCTCCCGATCGCATCTGTCGAGGTAAGAGACGACACCGTAGGCGGGCTGATCGCGGTCGTCAAAGTTGAGACGGAAATCCATGGGCGGAAGCTAGACGGCGCTGCGATGCGGTCGGCGGTAACGGAAAGACTCGCCGCGTTCACCGTTCGCCTCGAGTTTTCGGATTCCTAGGTGTCCTGTGATGCGCTCACAGGAATCAAGGTCCGTCTAGCCTCGCTTCGAGACGCGAAAGAGAGACGTGTTGATCGAGATGGTCAGTCGTCGCTCGCCAAAGAATCCCTACCAATCGAATGATGAAGAAGTCGCTCTGCGGAGCTCATCCATTGGCTCTTGCCCTCCTTGTGATGTCGACTGCCTCGGCATGTGCAGCTGATAAAGGAGCCTCGGACCAAACGGCAGTGGAACCGACCTCAGTCCGCTGGGGACTAGGCGTTGCCGTAAACGTCAGAAAGAGCATTTACGACGGCGTCGGCACAAGATCAACGGCGTTGCCGCTTGTGCGATACGACGGCGACGTGGTGCACGTGTCTGGCAATCAGATTGACGTCACTGCTCCTTCAGTCGGGGCCGTGAAGCTCTCGTTGCATGCTGAGCTTCCGATTGGCGAGGGATACAAAGGCATCGATTCTCCTCAGCTTGCTGGGATGGCAGATCGAAGGAGCGCTGTCATGGTTGGAGTTGCTTCCAGTCTGCAGTGCGAACTTGCAGACCTCATGCTTACCTGGTTGAAGAGCGCATCTGGTGGCAGCCATGGATCCGCGGCCAGGTTCGGCGCTGAACACGCCTTTCGCATGGCACCGATGACGCAGTTAGTCCCGCACGTCGCGGTGTCAAGCTTTGATAGACGGTACGTCGACTACTTCTATGGGGTGACAGCCGCCGAGGCTACTTCTACCAGGCCCTTCTATGCGGGAAAGTCTGCACGCGCGCTTGAATTTGGCGTCCGTCTCCAGCATGCCATTGACTTGCGACATAGGTTCCAAGTCGACGTATCCAACACACGCTACGGCAATGGCATCACTGCCAGTCCGATCGTGGCGAAATCACTAGAAACCACACTGAAGGTCGGGTACAGCTACTCCTTCTAGGTGTCTGGTATCGACCTTCTGCACTGCCAATTGACGAAACAGGCTCAATCTCATGTTGTTGCTGCTCCTTGCCTACTTGGGGGGCGTGTTGACGATCGTCAGCCCTTGCATTCTCCCCGTGCTGCCCTTTGTGTTTTCTCGTGCGCAGGCACCTTTCCTGCGCAGCGGACTTCCACTGCTTGTCGGAATGGCTTTGACATTTGCGCTGGTGGCATCGCTTGCTGCGGTAGGCGGTGGGTGGGTGGTCGCCGCGAACCAGTACGGACGTTGGGCGGCCTTGGTGTTGTTGGCGCTGTTCGGCATCACCTTGCTATGGCCCAGCATTGCTGACAGGCTCACTCGTCCGCTGGTGGCGCTGGGTGCGCGCTTGTCCGAATCCACGACGGGACAGGTGCATCCTCGCATCGGCGCGTCGTTGATGCTGGGCGTCGCGACGGGACTGCTGTGGGCGCCCTGTGCGGGGCCGATCCTGGGACTCATCCTCACAGGCGCAGCGCTGCAGGGGGCCAGCCTTTCCAGCAGTCTGCTGCTGCTGGCCTACGCGGCAGGAGCCGCGACATCCATGGGCGCAGCACTTCTCCTTGGGGCAAAGGTGTTCGCGGCCATGAAGCGATCCATTGGTGCCGGGGAGGGAATCCGCAGGGTGCTTGGGGGCGCCATGCTTGCGGGTGTGGGCGCCATCGCGCTTGGATTTGACACCGGCGCTTTGGCTCAGCTCTCCGTGGCCTCCACGGGCGGGCTCGAGCAGCACCTCGTCGCCAGCTTGAGTGCGAGCGATCCGGTTGAGCCGGCCAGAGCTGGGGCACGGCCGACTGGCAGCAACGCAGACGCGTTGAAGTTGCCGGATCTGGGCGTCGCCCCCACGCTGGACGGGGCGACACACTGGTTGAACGGCGGAAGACCGTCCCCTGCTTCTCTGAAGGGAAAGGTGGTCCTGATTGACTTCTGGACCTACTCGTGCATCAACTGTCTTCGCACGCTTCCCTTCGTCAAGGCATGGTCGCAGAAATACGGACCGAAAGGCTTGGTCGTGATCGGGGTGCACGCACCCGAGTTCGCCTTTGAGCGAGATGTGGGCAACGTCCAGAAGGCACTGAAGGATCTGGGCATCGAGTATTCAGTAGCCTTGGACAACGAATTCTCGATCTGGCGCTCCTACCGAAATCAGTATTGGCCGGCGCACTACTTCATCGACGCGAAGGGACACATTCGGCATCGGCACTTTGGTGAAGGGGGGCACGCTGAGTCAGAACGCGTCATCCAGCAACTATTGCGTGAAGCTGGCGCCAGCGTTGTCGACGGTTTCGCGGAGCCTCAAGGTCAAGGAGTGCAGGCCGCCGCCGACGAAGGGGCCATGCGCTCCTCCGAGACCTATCTGGGTTACGAACGCTCAGTGAATTTTGCATCGGCGCCCGCGGCGGCTCGCGACACGGCTACTGAGTACACCGTTCCGGCACGGATCATGCTGAACGAATGGGGTCTTTCGGGCCGGTGGAACGTCGGTCGAGATCGAGCCACGCTCGACGCCTCGCCAGGCCGGGTTGTCTATCGTTTCCAGTCGCGAGATCTGCACCTGGTCTTGGGGCCGGGCTCATCCGGCAAGCCCATCCGGTTCAGGGTGTTGATCGATGGCAAGGCGCCCGGCGATGCGCACGGCGCGGACGTGAAGGCCGACGGCACGGGCGTTGTTGTGCGAGAGCGCCTCTACCAGCTCGTCAGGCAGAACGGCCAAGTCAAAGAACGAACTTTCAGCATCGAGTTCCAGGACACCGGCGCAACAGCTTACGCATTCACCTTTGGTTGAGCTGCGTTGTCGTTCTTGTTCATCAATTCATCGCTCACCGCAAATCATCGTCATGGCGCGTGACAGAGGGCTTGAAGCGATCATCTACGACGACCTGAGGGACGTTGCTGGTGTGTCGGACAAGGCAATGTTTGGCGGCTGGGCTTGGCTGCTGAACGGGAAGCTACTTTGCGGCGCGCGTGACGATGGTCTCCTCGTTCGCTTGGGAAAGGGGAACGACGCGTGGGCTCTTGCGTTGCCCGGAGTCGACCAAATGATCTCTCGAGGAAAGCGGTTGGCGGGATGGATTCGAGCGGATGAACGTGTATTTGGTGACGATCGGATTCGGCATCTGCTTCTCAGCGCCGCCGTTCAGTATGTGCGCTGCTTACCCGTGAAGAGCGAGAAAGTCTCGCGCTGATCAACGGCACTGGTGGTGAGCGGCCCGCGACCGGCGCCTTGACGCCATATCGACACTTTTTCGAAGCGTTGTTGCAACGCCCTACGAGGACCAATCGACCTCTGGAGTTTTGGATGAAGACTCAACTTGCGCCCCCTGTTTTGATGGTCTTGGTGGTCGTGCTGCTATGCCTGGTTGGCGGATGCTCCAATGTGCACCGCGAACTTCAGTTGCAGCCGCGACAGGATTCGATCCGCGTTCTGGATTTGACACACGCAATTCCAACCTTCAGACCTCGGGAAGATCAGCCTCTACTCCCTGACTTGGACAGGCCAGTTCGGCGCAGCACCCCGATTGCTGGCTTTGGTCCGCAGGCGGTCCTCTTTGCTCCGGAGGTATTCAAGACCAATCAAGGTCATTTCGACTCCGCAGCGTTGCTCCTCCAAGAGCACGCCGGCACTCACCTCAATGCGCCAAATCACTACGTCAATGAAGACGCGAGCTTGGAGCCCGGAGGAATCCCGAACGCATATCGCAAGAGTGTTGACGAGATCAACGTCCGGCAACTCACGGGGCCCGTCGTGTTGATCGACGTCTCACGGCGCGTCGGTGCTGAACTGAATAGGAACGGAGGCATGCCCAGTCCTGACACGGGCGTTACCGACTTCAGCGACGGATCAATCGCAACCGTGCGCGCGAGTGACATTACGGCGATTCAGGATCAGTTGGTCGACGGGGCATGGCTCATCGCGAACACGGGGTGGTCCAAGTTCTTTCCGGCGTCAGGTGAGGATTGGGACAAGTCCGCATTTGTCAACGGCATGAACCATCCCGGATTTACACGGGAGGCCATAGACCGACTTGTCGAGGTTCTCGATAGGCGAGGGATCAAGATTGCTGGGATCGGCTCCGACAGCTTTACAGGGGACTCTGGTGAAAGCGCGAAAGGTCGTGATGAAAACTATTCTTTCGCGTGGCCAGCTCATGTCAGGCTCTATCAACGCGACATTTTGATTTTGGAGAGCCTCGCAAACGTTGAAGCGCTGGCTAGCGCGATCGAAAGAAGAGAGAGTTGCCAGCTTGTGGCTGGCGTCCTGAAGCACGTGGGCGGCACGGGAGGCCCAGCCCGCGTTGTTGGGATGTGCTGGCGGTGAGCTGCTACCGCATCGATGGTCCGCGTTGCGTTCGCAGCTGAGACGGCAACAGTCCAGGTGTATTTGGTTGCACGCACCATGAGACTTCGACGCGCTGCTGGTACACGCTCTTGTAGTCCGATTTTGTTACCCTTTCGAGCTTCCCTGGGGTACCGCTCCCACACCCTCCGGCCGCGCTCGGTACAGGCGCTTGGCTCGAGAGGTACTCCATGCGCAATTCTTCGTTTCCTTGGCTTGTCCTTGCGGCAAGCGTTCTCGCTGAGGTGGCTGGAACGCTCGCTCTGCGCTATGCGGACGGTTTCACTCGCGTCCTCCCCTCAGTCGCGACCGGACTTTGCTACGCCGCAGCTATCTGGTTGATGGCGATTTCGGTGCGGCACCTTGAAGTCGGGCTGACCTACGCGGTGTGGGCCGGAAGCGGGACGGCGCTGACGGCGTTGTTGGGCGTGCTGTGTTTTGGTGAGTCAGCGAGCTTGCTTCGACTTGCCGGCTTGGGCTTCATCATTGCCGGCGTTATCGCCTTGAACCTGAGCGCAAGCTAGGTCGTCACGTCGCCGTGCCAACACCGACGTCCCTGTCGGGCCTTTGTAGGCGTCCGCCCAAGTCACCTTGAAGTCCGGTGGCCGGACTTGGATGCTTGTGTCCACGACAACGATGCGTGGACACATGGGCACAACAGATT
>BFBZ01001409.1_pt1 | contig 16058 bp, 14 predicted proteins | sample 1888401 | NCBI WGS metagenome assembly BFBZ01 (sample SAMD00112614, study PRJDB3348) | symbiont metagenome | host: Chara braunii | reverse complement strand
CCCGCCGAAGATGAGGCCCCATTACACTGGCACCGGCAGCTAGTGGAGATCAGCGTCTCACAGGCGACTGGCATGGCGCTTGCTTTTTGCCTTCCAGCTTACATAGCCCGATTGGAAGGACATTCGATGAAGCGCAGACAATTGCTCATGGCACTCGGCATCGCGATACTCGCGACGGGATCGCTTTCCGCCCCGCACGCAGCAAGGGCGGACGCCTTGAGCGACATCGCATCGCGCGGCACGCTGCGCGTCGCAGTTCCGCAGGACTTCCCGCCCTTCGGCAGCGTCGGCACGGACATGGCGCCGATGGGCTATGACATCGATATCGCCAACCTGATCGGCGAAAAGCTTGGCGTTAAAACGGAACTTGTGCCGGTCACCAGTGCCAACCGCATTCCCTATCTGCAGACGAACAAGGTCGATCTGGTGATTTCGAGCCTCGGCAAGAATCCTGACCGTGAAAAGGTCATCGATTTCTCCGACGCCTATGCACCGTTCTTCAATGGGATCTTCGGCCCGGCTGAGACGGCCGCCGCCAAGCCGGAGGATCTTTCCGGCAAGACGATCGGCGTCACCCGCGGCGCGATCGAGGATCTGGCGCTGACGAAGGTCGCGCCGCAGGACGCGACGATCAAGCGCTACGAAGACAATAATGGCACCATCTCCGCCTTCCTCTCTGGCCAGGTACAACTGATCGCCACGGGCAACGTCGTCGCCGCAGCGATCCTTGCCAAAAACCCACCGAAAAAGCCCGAGATGAAATTCCTCATCACCAATTCGCCCTGCTATATCGGCCTCAACAAGAGCGAGCCGGCCCTGCAGAAGAAGGTCGATGAGATCATCGCCGCCGCCAAGGCCGATGGAACGCTGAACAAGATCTCGCAGAAGTGGCTCGGCGCTGACCTTCCCGCCGGCTTCTGATCAACGCACGACAGACCGCGCTGTCCACTGGCGGCGCGGTCTGTCCGAGCGAGGCATCTTCCCATGCGCTATCATTTCGACTTCGGCTGGCTCGCCGAATATTACCCGGTCCTGATCAAGGGTGTCCTCGTCACGCTCGAGCTGACCCTGATCGGCGCCTTACTCGGCATCATTCTCGGCATAGCCTGCGCCTGGGTGCGTGCGCTCGGCCCAGGCTGGCTCAAACCTCTTGTCGCCACCTATGTCGAGCTGATCCGCAACACGCCATTTCTGATCCAGCTGTTCTTCATCTTCTTCGGCCTGCCCGGCATCGGTGTCCAGATGAACGAGATGACGGCCGCCAATCTCGCCATGGTCATCAATCTCGGCGCCTATAGCTGCGAGATCATCCGCGCCGGCATACAGGCAACCCCGCGCGGCCAGTTTGAGGCCGGCGCCAGCCTCGCGATGACGCCATTCGAGACCTTCCGTCATGTCGTCCTCGTGCCCTCCCTGCAGCGCATCTGGCCGGCGCTGTCATCACAGGTCGTCATCGTCATGCTCGGCTCCTCGGTCGTCTCGCAGATCGCGGCAGAAGATCTGACCTTCGCGGCAAACTTCATCCAGTCGCGCTCCTTCCGCGCCTTCGAAGCCTATTTCGTGTCCACGGCGATCTATCTGGCGCTGGCGATCCTGCTCCGGCAGGCGCTTGCGGCTGTCGGCGCATTGATCTTTCCACGCAGGGCCAGCCGATGATCCAGTTCACCACATGGGATATTCTCCGCGGCCTGCTTTTGGCCACGCGCTGGACGATACTTCTGTCGCTGGTCTCCTTTGCCGGCGGCGCCATTGTCGGCGCGACCCTGCTCTTCCTGCGCATCGGCAAGCGCAAGGCCGGGCGCATCGCCGTCAAGTATTTCGTTGAGCTGTTTCAGGGCACGCCGCTGCTGATGCAGCTCTTCCTCGCCTTCTTCGGCCTGGGCCTGTTCGGCATCGACGTACCGGCGTGGCTCGCTGCGGGCGCTGCACTGACCCTCTGGTCGGCCGCCTTCCTTACCGAAATCTGGCGCGGCTGCGTCGAGGCGGTCGCCAAAGGCCAATGGGAGGCCTCCGCCAGCCTCGGCATGGGCTATATCCAGCAGATGCGCTACGTCATCCTGCCGCAGGCGCTGCGCATCGCCGTGCCGCCGACGGTCGGTTTCTCCGTGCAGGTCGTCAAGGGCACCGCCCTCACCTCGATCATCGGCTTCGTAGAGTTGTCGAAGGCCGGCACCGTCATCACCAATGCGACCTTCCAGCCATTCACCGTCTACGGCTTCGTCGCACTCATCTATTTTGCCCTGTGCTGGCCACTGTCGAAAAGCAGCCAGATCCTGGAAAGGAAGCTCAATGTCGCTCATCGAGGTCACTGAAGTCCGCAAAAGCTTTGGCACCAACGAGGTTCTGAAAGGCATCAACCTCGATGTCGAACCCGGCGAGGTGATCGCCATCATCGGCAAGAGCGGCTCGGGAAAGTCGACGCTTCTGCGCTGCATCAATGGGCTGGAGACGATCGATGACGGCTCGATCTCGGTCGCAGGCGCGCAACTCCTGCCCGACGACCTGCACTTGAAGGCGCTGCGGCTGAAGGTCGGCATGATCTTCCAGCAATTCAATCTCTTCCCGCACTTGAGTGCGGGCCGCAACGTCATGCTGTCGCAAATGGTCGTCAAAAAGATCGCCAAGGCAGAAGCGGAGGCCATGGCGCGGCGGATGCTCGATCGCGTTGGCCTCGGGCACAAGTTCGACGCCTATCCGGACGAACTCTCCGGCGGCCAGCAACAGCGTGTCGCCATTGCCAGGGCACTCGCCATGCAGCCGATCGCGCTTCTCTGCGACGAGATCACCTCGGCGCTCGACCCGGAGCTGGTCGCCGAAGTTCTCGCCGTTGTGCGCGAACTGGCAAGCGAAGGCATGACGCTGCTGATGGTGACGCATGAGATGAAATTCGCTCGCGACGTCTGCTCCCGCGTGGTCTTCATGCATCAGGGGCGAGTTCACGAAATCGGGCCACCGAGCGACGTCTTCGCCAATCCGCAGACGCCGGAACTCAAGCAGTTCCTCGGCCACCACTGAAAGCTGGTCAGCCCCGCTGTCCGCCTCCCCGCACCATATTGCCCCAAGCACCGGGCGCGATGCCGAAGGCCTTCTTGAAATGTCGGGTCAAATGGCTTTGGTCGGCAAAGCCGGTCGCAGCGGCAATTTCGGCGATCGGCTCCCCCTGGCTGATCATGATCTTTGCCTGCTGTAGCCGCCGCATCAGCAGGAAGCGATGCGGACTGGTGGCAAAGGCAGCTCGAAAATGCCGGGCGAGCGCAAACCGATCAAGCCCGGTGATCCGCTCGAGATCCTGTGAACTCACGCCCCGGGTTATATGCGCGTCGAGATAGTCCCGCGCCGCTTTCGCCTGACTCCAGGCGATGCTCCCTAGCGGCCTTAGCGGCAGGCGCGCATGCTGCACAAGGCCATCGGCAAGCTGTGAGACGAAGTCGTCGACGAAGAGTTCATCGAGTTCCCTGTCGAGCTCGCCGAGTGCTGCCAACAGCAGGCCCGCAAAGCGACTATCTTCAATCACGGGCTCGTCGACGAAAGGCAGGCCGATACGCGCTGCTTCCAGACACTGAAACAGCACGGAAGGCTCCAGATAGAGCATCCGGTAGACGAGGCCGTCATCGGTTGCCGCCCCGCCGTCATGCAGCTCGTCCGGATGCAGAACGATCACCCGCCCCGGCAGGCTGTAGCGCTGCTCGCCACGATAACGGAAGGTCTGAACGCCGCGCATGGTGACCCCCAGCGCATAGGTGTCGTGCCGATGGAGATCGAAGGCGTCGCCGCGAAATTGCGCCTGTATGCGTTCGATGCCCGGATAGGCGGGCGCCGAGAGGATGCGGTTCGCTTCAGGCGTCACGCACAAACGTTCAAGACCCTCGAAGATCTGTCCGGCTACATCCTCGCGCAACGTCCCATTTCCAGACTGCATGAAAGTGACCACCGATGTTCGATACCAAAATCGCGATCGTCCTGCGAAGCGACCTTCAATCCTGGCAAAAACTGAATGTGACCGCATTTCTGACAAGCGGCATTACCGGACAAAATCCGGAAATCATCGGCGAACCCTATCGCGATCGTGCCGGCAACGTCTACAACGCATTATCGATCCAGCCGATCATCGTCCTCTCGGCCGACGAAGGCAGCATCGCCACCATCCATCGCCGCTCGCTGGAACGCGGCGTCACCTCTTCGCTGTTCATTGAGGAAATGTTTGCGACCGGTCACGATGCGGCCAATCGCGCCGTCTTTTCCGAATTCGCCCCCGAAGACGCCAAGGTCGTCGGCATCGCCATCCGGGCCGACAAGAAGATCGTCGACAAGATCACCAAGGGTGCAAGCATGCACGCGTGATAAAAGCGCGCAAGAAAAACGGCCGGATCGCGAGATCCGGCCGTTTTGATTTAGAAAGGCTTAGCCGTTCTGCGTAATCGGCGCGATCTGGATCTCGACGCGGCGGTTCTGGGCGCGTCCAGCTTCGCTGGCGTTGGATGCAACCGGCTGCGTCGGACCGAAGCCAATGGCGGACATGCGGCGCTGGTCGATGCCCTGGCTGCCAAGGTAAGAGGCAACCGAGCCGGCGCGGCGTTCGGACAGATCCTGGTTATGCTGCAGGCTGCCGGTCGAGTCCGTATGGCCGTTGACGTCGATCAGCGTGCGGTTGAACTTGCGCAGAACGATGGCGACCGAATTAAGCGTCGCGAAGAATTCCGGCTTGATCGCATCCCGGTCGATATCGAAGGTGATCGCCGACGGCATGTTCAGGATGATGCGGTCGCCGGCGCGGGTAACCGAAACCCCGGTGCCCTGCAGCTGTGCGCGCAGCTCGGATTCCTGCTGGTCCATATAGTTGCCGATGCCGGCACCTGCGAGTGCGCCAACGCCGGCGCCGATCAGCGCTGCATTGCGGCGCGAAGACGGCGAATGGCCGATGAGAAGGCCGGCCACAGCGCCGACGCCCGCACCGAGTGCCGCACCGCCTGCCGTGTTGGACATCTTCTGCTCGCCCGTATAGGGGTCGGTCGTCGTGCATGCGTTCAAAAAGGCCGCCGCTAGGGCAAGCATGGCAATTTTCTTGATCATAGAATCGTCGCTCTCCAGTTCGATGGCCGCAGCAGATATGAAGCATTGCGGCAATATGATGAAGAGAAAACTTCTCCGGACCGTTGTCCCCTGTGCACAGCGCAAACGTGCGGCTTTTCAAAACACCAATCGCCGCCCCGAGATCCCGCGGAGCCGACGATCAGAGATTCTGGAAGAGCTGCAGCACGGTATTGTAGCTCGCATTGGCGATCGAGAGTGACTGCAGTCCGAGCTGCTGCTGCGTCTGCAACGCCAGGACCTTGCTGGACTGCTGCTCCATATCGGCGTCCACGAGCTTGCCGACACCACTGGTCAGCGAATCGCTGAGTTGCTGGGCGAATGCCGTCTGCAGACCGATGCGGGATTCGAGAGAACCGAAGGCGGAGCCGATTGTGTTCAGCTGCTGCAGCATCCCCGTCACGGTGTTGACCATATCGGTCAGGGCACCCTTCGTCGTATTGGCATCGAGCGAGATTTCGACCTGGCCGCTCGTATTGCCGTTCTTGCTGCCGATCAGCACATAATTCTTGGCAGAACCGGCGGCGGTGGCAAAGGCAGTCGAAGTCAGTACGCCGTATCCGCCGGAGCCGCTCGACTGATCGTCGATCAGGTAACGCGCATCGCTTGAGGTGATGGTCCCGCTCGTCGACGTCACGCCTTCGTAGTTCAGCATGCCGATCGAGACGGTTCCATTGCTGCCGCGGATGAGAGAACCGGGAACCTGGTGCGGCTTTGTCGGGTCGGTGCCATCCTGCAGCACGGTCCAGTTGACGCCGTTGAAGGTCGCCGACTCCCCGACATTGCGCAACTGCTGCTTGAGCTGCGTAATCTCATCGTTGAGCTTGGTCCTGTCGACGCTCGTCTCGTAGGCGCTGACCAGCTTCGTCCGGATCTGCGTCACGACGTCGATCGCGCTGCTGACGCCCGTGGACGCGGTATTGACCGTGGACGCCGCAAGGCCGAGCGCATCCTGCACCGATGAGATAGCGCCGATGTCGGTATGCGTCAAAACCGAGATTTTCCAGTAGGTAGCGTTGTCATTGGCCGTCTGCACCCGCAGTCCGGACGACATCTGCCGCTCCGCATTGGTCAATTTTGCCTGGGTGTTTTTCAACACTTCCAGCGCTGTATTCACAGAGGGACTGACCCTGATGAAGGTCGAAAAAATACTCACGGCACACGAACTCCGGACGCAACAATACGCAACAAATACTGGGAGACATCGGAACCTTGCCGCGGGCGCTCATGCACGCGGGCCGAGAGTATCGGCGGACGAGGAGCCAGGCAAAAACAACACCCGAACTCCAGCGGTTACATGCCGCTATGATTAGCAAACACGCTTAATAAACCGCTAATCGGAACGTATGATTTACCATAAATGAGAGCGTGGGACGAAGAGAAAGCAACTCATCCGTGCCGCCTTCATTCCGCAGCCCTCAGATTGGCAAGCTTCGAACGAAGTGCGGCATCCGACATCTCATCATGCAAGCGCTGCTCCTCGTGGGTTTGTGGCTTCGCAAAGCGGGCAATGAGGAGGTAGGCGACAGGCGTGATGTAGAGCGTCACCAATGTCGCAAAACCTAGCCCGCCGACGATGACCCAGCCAAGCGCGACGCGCGCCTCCGCGCCGGCGCCTTCGGCAAACACCAGCGGCACGCCGCCGAGGATGGTCGCGATCATGGTCATCATGACGGGGCGCAGACGCAGCGCACAGGCCTTCTCGATCGCATCGCGCACACCCTCGCCCTTGTCGCGGAGCTGGTTGGCGAATTCGACGATCAGGATACCGTTCTTCGCCATGACGCCGACGAGCAGCACCAGTCCGATCTGGCTGTAAATGTTGAGGCTGGAACCGGTAATGACCAGAGCGAAGACCGCGCAGGCAAGGCCCAGCGGCACCGTGGACATGATGATCAGCGACGACAGCACGCTTTCAAACTGCGCAGCCAGCACGAGGAAGATGATGACGATGGCAAAGCCGAAGGTCAGCGCCATGCCGCTGGAATTCTCCTCCAGCGTCGCTGCTTCGGCCAGCGGCATCAGCCGCGCGCCGGGCGGCAATAGCGGCGTCGCGATCCGCGTTACCTCTTCCACGGCTTGTCCAAGCGACATGCCGTTCTTGAGGCCGGCGGTGATTGCAACCGAGGCCAGCTGCTGCTCGCGGGTCAACTGCGGCGCAACGGCATTCTCCTTCAACGATGCGATCACCGACATCGGCACGATCTTGCCATCGCCCGTCTTCAGGAAGACGTTTTCAAGATCCGTGGGATCGTCGATCGGACGCATCGTCGAGGTGAGCAGCACCGGATAGGATTCGCCGGCAACGAAGACATCGACGACGGAACGCCCTTCCAGCAGCGACTGTAGCGCCACCGAAAGGCCCGCTATGTCGACCCCGAGATCGGAGGCGCGCTCGCGATCGATGGCGACAGATACCTGGGCCTGCGTCGGCTCGTTGTTGAGCCGTGGCGTGTCGAACTGTCCCGTCGCGTCAAGCGCCTGCACCAGCTTCAGTGCCGATTCCGTCAGCGCCTCGTGATTGTTGCCGATGAGCGCCATCTGCACGCCGCTGCCTGCGCCGCGGATGCGCAGGCTGTTTGCCTGGACGACGTTGCCGCGAAGAGCCGGCACATTGGCCATGGCGCGATTGATGCCGGAAACGATGTCCTGCTGCGTGCGATGGCGTTCGCTCCAGGGCGCGAGCGTCAGCACCATGAAGCCGCTGTTCTTCTGGCTGTTCATGCCGGAGATTGCATAGATGTTGCGGATATCGCCGCTATCCATCAGCGGCTGCAGCCGCTCCTCGACGCGCTGCAGCTGATCCTTCGTATAATCGAGCCCCGCTCCCTGCGGCGTCGTCAGGCGCAGCATGACCATGGCCCGATCTTCCGTGGGCGTCAGTTCGCTTTTGACATTCATGAATGCCAGGACGGCGGCAGCCGAGAACAGCGCACAGAAGACGATGACCACAAGTGGCCCATTGAGACAGGCCCGCAGCGTGCGACGATAGACACTGGCGAAGAGTTCGCCGAAACGGCCAAGCATGCCGTGATCCTCGCGCATCTCCTTGGTCAGCATCCGCGAGGCAAGCATCGGGCAAAGCGTCAATGCGACGATGGACGACAGGCCGACCGAGAAGGCGAGCACGAAACCGAACTCGCGGAACAGGCCACCTACTTGCCCCGGCAGGAACGACAGCGGAATGAACACGGCGGCAAGCGTCGCAGTCGTCGCGATGACGGCGAAGAACACTTCGCGTGTGCCAAGCACCGCGGCCGCCCGCGGCCCGATCTTCTCGGACCTTCGGCGCACGATATTCTCAAGCACGACGATGGCGTCGTCGACCACAAGGCCGGTGGCCAGCACGATAGCCAGGAGCGTCAGGATGTTGATCGAGAAGCCGACCATGTAGAGTGCGGCAAGCGTGCCCGTCAGCGCCACCGGCATGGTGACGACCGGGATCAGCGTTGCCCGCCAGTCACGCAGGAAGAGGTAGATAACAACAGTGACGATCAGGGCCGACAGGATGAGCGCCAGCACGACCTCGTGGATCGCCCCCTGAATGAACACGGCGTCATCGCTGGTAATCGCGATGCGTGTTCCTTCCGGAAGCGTCTTCGCCAGCTGTGCGACGACGGCTTTTACGCCCTCGGAAATATTCAGCGTATTCGACTGCGCCTGCCGGATGATGCCAAGGCCAACGCCCTGCACGCCGTTGGAGCGCAGAGCGGTCGTCCCGTCGCGCGGACCGAGCGTCACGGTGGCGACATCCGCGAGCCGCACACGGTCTTTAATGATCAGCCGCGCAAATTCCTCCGGCGTCTGTAGCGCAGCGGTGGCACGCACGACGATATCCTGGCGCGCACTCTTCAGCGATCCCGCCGGCACATCGAGGGCCGCAGTCGCAAGCGCCGTCGTCAGATCGCCGATCGTCAGACCTCGCCCGGCCAGCGCTGCCTGATCGACATCGATGCGGAAGACCTTCTCCTGATCGCCGTAAAGCTCGACATCGGCAACGCCTTCCACCGAAGCCAGCCGGTCGGTGATCTCCTTGTCGACGAGCTGGGTCAGGTCATCCATCGTCAGCGTATTGGAGGTGACGGCAAGGCGCATGATCGGCTGCGAATCCGAATCCGCCTTGACGATCTGCGGTGCATCGGCCTGATCTGGCAATTGCTCGGTGATACGGCCGATCGCATCACGCACATCGTTGGCTGCGACGGAAAGATCCGTGGCATCGGAAAACTCCAGCGTCACCCTGCTCTGCCCGAAGGAAGAGCTGGAGGAGACCGATTTCAACCCGCTGACGCGTGCAACCGCGCCTTCTATGACCTTGGTCAGCTCCTGGTCGATCGTCTGCGGTGACGCGCCGTCGAACGCGGTTCTGACCGTGACGACGGGACGGTCGACGTCAGGCAATTCGCGCACTTCGACGCCGAAATAGGCGGCAAGGCCGGCAACGACAAGCAGCGTATTGAAGACCAGCGCCAGGATCGGCCGGCGCACGAAGATTGCCGTGAATGACTGCTTGCCGTGGCTCACGCCGGCTTCGGTCACATCATCATTGTGGCCGGTCATTGCGTGATGACCTCCGTGGCCTGGGCGAGATCGCGCGCAAAACGCACGTCGCCGCCCTCGGTCACCCGCTGCAGCCCCTCGATGACGATGGGATCACCATCGCGAAGATCACCCTTGACCAGGACGGCATCGGGATTGCGTTGCACGATGCTGACCCGCACCTTCGACGACTTGCCGTTGGCAACGCGCCAGACATGGGCGCCCTCCCCATCCCATTGCACGGCAAGCGGATCGACGGACGGATAGGTATCGCCGGCAAAGCGCATGCCGACGTTGAAGGACATGCCTGCACGCAGCTCATCGGCGGCATTGTCGATGCGCGCGCGAATACGCAGGGTCCGGCTGGCACCGTCGACGCGATTGTCTACCGCCTCGACCGCGCCTGTGAAGACGCGCCCCGGCAGCGCAACCGATGTCGCCTCGACAGGCTGATCGACCTTGACGGTGTTGGCGAAACGCTCCGGCACCCAGTAATCCACCAGGATTTCGGAGCGATCATCAAGCATGACGATGCTGGTGGCCGTCGTCACGTTGTCACCGACGACAACGGGCACGATGCCGACGATGCCGTCGATCGGCGCAACGACGTCGCGGCGCTTCAGCGCCAGCTCTGCCGATTGCAGCGCAAGCTTCGCCCCCTGCTCGACGATCTCGGCATCGAAGACATCCATGCGCGAGACGCTGGATTTGATATTGCGATAAAGCTGGGATTTCTCAGACGCGCTCTTCAACGCCACTTCCGCCTGGCCGCGGGCAATGATCTGTTCGTCATCGTCGAGGCGCGCCAGCACCTGCCCCTGCTTCACGCGGTCGCCAGACTTGATGAGGATTTCCCGGATCGTGCCGGCCGCCTGCGGCATGACGATTACAGAACGGATGGCATCGCCAGTTCCGATCGCGCTCAGCCGATCATTGACGATGGCGCCCACCACCGGCTCGGTGACCACCAAAGGCACGTTCTGCCCGCGCCGTCCCGCGCCATTGGCCGCATCGGCCTGCTTCCCGCCATTATTGTTCTTGCCGGGCGCAAGGACCGCTACGGCAGCCTCGGGAACACCAGCCCCCCGCAACAAACCCGCTGCGCCGGGCACGAAGGCCACGGCGGCGGCAAGACCTGCCACCAGCAAGAAAAAACACAAGGAAAGTTGCTTCCAGGCGGTCATGTACGTCTCCGGCTCTTCGTGTCAGAGGCGATGAAATCGCGTCGTCAGTTCAATATGGTCTCGTTTCGTCAAGCGCACTTGCAGAGGCCAAGTTCGGGTCGGCGGTGGTATAACGCACGATTGTGCCCGATTTGCTGCAATATCGTTTTTTTACGCATATGCAGCAAGCTTTGCCGCCAATTATGACAAAGTTGTAATCTTTGAGTGGACAACGAGGCGTTTTATTCGCGTGCTCCGCTCCTCATTCAGAGACTGAAACAGCGTCTTATCGAACGCTTTCTCCCTGTGAATGTGCACTTTTTGTTCTATTTTCGGCCCGTTTCTTTTGCCTTTCAGGGTAGAATCATTACATTGGGCCGCATGACCATCGGACATGACGACATTCCCTTCTTTGACGAGGAGCCGGAGCACCTGGCACCGCGCCGCGCTGCGCCGGAGACCGGCAGCATCGGCGGCGGCATTGCGGCCCGTGCCATGGCGGCGCGCGACAGCGGCCGCCGGCCAGACTACCTGTCCGGCCTCAACCCGGAGCAGGCCGAAGCGGTGGAAACGCTCGACGGCCCCGTTCTGGTGCTTGCTGGTGCAGGTACCGGCAAGACGCGGGTGCTGACGACCCGCATCGCCCATATCCTCTCCACCAACCGTGCCTTCCCCAGCCAGATTCTTGCCGTGACCTTCACCAACAAGGCGGCGCGCGAGATGAAGGAACGCGTCGCCCTGCTCGTCGGCGGCGCCGTTGAGGGCATGCCATGGCTCGGCACCTTCCACTCGATTGGCGTCAAACTGCTGCGCCGTCATGCCGAATTGGTGGGCCTCTCCTCCAGCTTCACCATTCTCGATACCGACGACGTTACCCGCCTGATCAAGCAGTTAATCCAGGCAGAGGGCATCGACGACAAGCGCTGGCCGGCCAAGCAATTCGCCGGCATGATCGACACCTGGAAGAACAAGGGCCTCGGCCCGGCCGAGATTCCGGAGGGCGACGCCCGCGCCTTTGCCAATGGCAAGGGGCGCGAACTCTATGCCGCCTACCAGAACCGCCTAAAGACGCTGAATGCCTGCGACTTCGGCGACCTTTTGCTGCATCCGATCAACATGTTCCGGCAGAATCCGGATGTGCTGAAGGATTATCACCAACGCTTCCGCTATATCCTCGTCGACGAGTATCAGGATACCAACACGGCGCAATATATGTGGTTGCGCCTCCTGGCGCAGCGGCCGAAGGGCGAGTTGCAGAATGTCTGCTGCGTCGGTGATGACGACCAGTCGATCTATGGCTGGCGCGGTGCGGAGGTGGACAATATCCTTCGCTTCGAGAAGGATTTTCCTGGCGCCAAGGTGATCAAGCTCGAGCGCAACTATCGCTCCACCGAGCATATTCTCGGAGCTGCGGCACATCTGATTTCCCATAATGAAGGCCGGCTCGGCAAGACGCTGTTTACCGACCGTTCCGATCCCGAAGATATCAAGGTGCAGGTGCACGCCTCCTGGGATTCCGAGGAAGAAGCCCGCGCCATCGGCGAAGAGATCGAGCAGCTTCAGCGCAATCAGCACAAGCTGAACGACATGGCGATCCTGGTGCGCGCCTCCTTCCAGATGCGTGAATTCGAAGATCGTTTCGTCACGCTCGGCCTCAATTACCGTGTCGTCGGTGGCCCCCGCTTCTATGAGCGTCTCGAAATCCGCGACGCCATGGCCTATTTCCGCCTGGTCTGCCAGCCGGCCGACGACCTCGCCTTCGAGCGCATCGTCAATACGCCGAAGCGCGGCCTTGGCGACACCACCATACGCGCGCTGCATGATTATGCCCGCGCTCGCAACATCCCGATGCTGGCGGCAGCAGCCGACATCATCGAGACCGACGAGATGAAGCCGAAGCCGCGCAAGGCTTTGTTCGACGTCGTGCAGTCCTTCCGCCGCTGGCAGGGCCTGCTCGAAAATACCCCGCATACGGACCTTGCCGAGCAGATCCTTGAGGAGTCCGGCTATACGGACATGTGGAAGAACGACAAATCGGCGGAAGCCCCCGGACGGCTGGAAAACCTGAAGGAACTCATCCGCTCGATGGACAGCTTCGAATCCATGCGCGGCTTCCTGGAGCATGTCGCGCTGGTCATGGATGTCGAGCAGAACGAAAACCTCGACGCCGTCTCGATCATGACGCTGCACTCGGCCAAGGGCCTGGAATTCGAAACCGTTTTCCTGCCCGGCTGGGAGGAAGGCCTTTTCCCGCACCAGCGCTCGCTCGACGAAAGCGGCCGCGCCGGTCTGGAGGAAGAGCGACGCCTCGCCTATGTCGGCCTCACCCGCGCCAAGCGCCGCTGCCACATCTGGTTCGTCTCCAACCGCCGCATCCACGGCCTATGGCAGTCGACCATCCCTTCGCGCTTCCTGGACGAACTGCCGATCACGCATGTCGAAGTCGCCGAAGTCGAGCAATCCTACGGCGGTTACGGCCGTGGCGGCTATGGCCAGTCGCGCTTCGACAAGGCCGAACCCTTCGCCAATTCCTATTCGACGCCCGGCTGGAAACGCGCCCAGGCAAACAAGACCGACGCCACCCGCGACAATTGGGGCTCACGCTCCGGTCACGCCGTGGAACGCATCGGCTATGGCGAAAGCGGCCCGAAGACCCGCACCATCGACGGCGAACTGGTGGCCAAATCCACCTCCGCCGAACCTTCGAAGTTCATGGTCGGCGACCGTGTCTTCCACATCAAGTTCGGCAACGGCAATGTGTCAGGGATCGAAGGCAACAAGCTGACAATCGAGTTCGATCGGGCGGGGCAGAAAAGAGTGCTGGATGGGTTTGTGGAGAGGGTGTGAATCAAGAAGCAACGTACGACTGGATTACAGCGTGTATTTGCGCTTTGGCCTTAAAGATATCTGCAGTTTGCGTAATATCAAACCGAGATCCAACTTTCTCAGCATCGAAGATCGTGAGAAATTTGGTTTTGGAATTAAAATGTAGTCTGACAATCGGTTTACGATTGTTGTCGTCGAAATTGATGCCGCAATAGGATTTTTGATCACGCATGACAATTCGCGAGACATCCGCCAGTTCTGCTCCGATTGCTCTGACAATATTAAATCCGTCAATTTCCTCTTGGGTTGTCTCGATACCGTCGCCTTCGTCATTGATTTGAGTGACCGAATCTACGTCCTTTATCGTCGGAATATTCACATTCTCGTTGAATGCAGCACTTAATTTCTTTTGGATTTTCTGACGAACGAGATCTTCGAACGCCCGTTTGATAATCGGCTTGAATTCAGCAACGACGGTTGCAGTGAGCTTGCCGTCATGTATTTCCTTTGAAATGAGCCGAACGAACTCGTCATCAGGATCGTTGAATTGTGCTTCTATGCAGCTAATCGTCGCCTTCATCCGTTTGAGAATACTGGCCGAGCTTTTAATGTCTTCAATCGAAAATTTTTCTTTGTGAAATTTTTCGAGTTCCTTCAGATCGTTATCGTCGTAGTCGAAAAGATCGAATTTAAAGAACGGATTGCTATCAAGTTTGTTGGGCGCATCAAGATCGGTAAAAAACCAGATTTGTATGCCATTCGTGAGGATCGCAATTGAGCAATCGGTCGTCGAAAAATACCGATAAAGCTGGCTGTATTGGGCCTGCGAAAGATTCGCACTAACAGCCTTCGCTTCCAGAATGAATTCAATCCGGTCATTTATCTTTACAGCATAATCGACCTTCTCTCCCTTTTTCAAACCAACATCAGCTATAAATTCCGGCACAATTTGTGTTGGATCAAAAACATCAAAGCCAAGCGTGCGAAGAAATGGCATAACAAGAGCGTTCTTTGTCGCTTCTTCAGTAAGAGCGATATTCTGCGCAGAAATCGCGCGCTTCGATAGTTCCGCAACTTGTTCCTTGAACGACATACTAGCTCCCAAATTCGATCCCCAACAAAACAATATTATATTTGTCGCCGGATGCAATCGATGCGAGCGTATATTTTTGATTGAGTTTACCTACAGGGCAGATACCAAATATAGCGTGTAGTCCATCGCCGTTAAAAACTCGGAACTCACGATATCTTCCCTGTTCCCATGCGCTCCCTCAAAGCGAAAAGCCAAACTCAAGCCGCATCCCGATCCTTCAGCCACAGCCCAAACTCCTTGACCACCGCCACCACCTTCTCCAGACGGCACCCGTCCTCCGTGAGCGAATACTCGACCTTCACAGGAACCGTGGGATAGACCGTGCGGTTGATAAGACCCGCCTCCTCCAGCGCACGCAGGTCCAAAGTCAGCATTCTCTGCGAGATGCCCGGCATCAGTCGCCGTAACTCGTTGAAGCGTTGTGGACCATCGACCAGATAGGAGACGATCAACAGCCGCCAGCGCCCCCCTAGCAAATGCATCGCCTCCTCGACGGAGCAGCCTGTGACGGTTTTTTTCATCGGATATACCTCATGCGCAATCCGGTATAATTTTTGTACCTAGATGTCAAACTTTTCCGTTCTTACTATTCCATACCAATCGGACTACATGGATCGGCGACCACCTTTCCAAGCAAAAGCTGGCACCGGAAACACCATGGAGACCCCTGATGAAATTGTATTATCTGCCCGCAAGCTGCTCGCTCTCGCCCCATATTGTCGTCAACGAACTCGGCCTCGACGTGGAGCTGATCAAGGTCGATCACACCAGCCACAAGACCGAGACGGGACTGAATTTCTACGACATCAACCCGCACGGCTATGTCCCCCTTCTCGAATTTGCCGATGGCAATCTCCTGCGGGAGGGGCCGGCCATCGTTCAATATCTGGCGGATCTGAGGCCTGAATCCGGGCTGGCTGCCGCCGCCGGCACGATGGAACGTTACAAGCTGCAGGAAATGCTGGGCTTCCTGTCGACGGAAATCCACAAGGGCTTCATTCCGCTTCTCTATGCGCGACTGGCGGGAAACTATGTCGAGACCGCGAGGCCGAAACTCGAGGCGCGATATCAATGGATCAACGAGCATCTTGCCGACCGCCCCTTCCTGATGGGTGAGAGGTTCACGGTTGCCGATGCCTATCTCTTTGCGCTCACCGGCTGGGGCCAGGCCGCCTGGCTCAAATCCTACTACAACGCCGGCATCCACTTCGACGGGCTGCGCAATCTCGAAGCCTGGTATGAGCGCATGAGGCAGCGCGACGCCGTGCGGAAGTCTATCGAAGAAGAAGGATTAGCGTTCGATTGATCTGGGCAAATGCCGCCCTTCGGCTTGGGAGATCGGCGGGCGG
>BFBZ01001408.1_pt1 | contig 16059 bp, 14 predicted proteins | sample 1888401 | NCBI WGS metagenome assembly BFBZ01 (sample SAMD00112614, study PRJDB3348) | symbiont metagenome | host: Chara braunii | reverse complement strand
TTTCGATGCAATCAGGGGTTGTTTAACGCGGGTGCCTGCCGCTGGAGGCGGCAGTGCGACGCCTGCGCGCGCCTCGCTCCGGGTGGACCCATGCTCTAAGTTTCAGTGCTCAAGACCCGATAGAGGTTGGTGCCGGAATGCTCGCGACCACGGACAAGTCCCTGACAGCCGTCGCCGACGAGTGGCTGTCGCGGTTCGAGCGCGCACTCGGAGACGCCTCCGCGCTGCGTGACCTTTTCCGAACCGACAGCCATTGGCGGGACGTGCTGGCGCTGACGTGGCAGCTTCGGACCGTTGATGGCGCGGGCGCCATCGCTGCGGACATTGCCGCGCACGCCCAGCGCTTCAAGCCCAAAGGCTTTCGCACCGATCCGGCACGCACCACGCCGCGGCGCACGACGCGCGCGGGCACGAATGCGATCGAGGTGTTCTTCCGGTTCGAGACGGCGGTGGGAGAGGGCAGCGGCGTGCTTCGCCTGATCGCGGAGCCCGACGGCGCGTTAAAGGCATGGACGTTCCACACCGCGCTCGATTCCATCAGAGGGCACGAGGAGAAGCTCGGCCGCTCGCGGCCCAAGGGCTCGTCCTATTCGCGCGATTTCCGCGGACCGAACTGGCTCGACAAGCGCAACGCATCGGCGGCCTATGAGGATCGCGATCCGGCTGTGCTGGTGGTGGGCGGCGGACAGGCCGGCCTGTCGATTGCCGCGCGGCTCGTGCAGCTCGACGTCGACACGCTGATCGTCGATCGCTGGCCGCGCATCGGCGACAACTGGCGCAAGCGCTATCACGCGCTGACGCTGCACAACCAGGTGCACACCAACCATCTGCCGTACATGCATTTCCCGCCGAACTGGCCGACGTATCTGCCGAAGGACAAGCTCGCCAACTGGTTCGAGTCCTACGCGGAAAGCATGGAGCTGAATTACTGGACCGGCACCGAGCTCATCAGCGGCCGCTACGACGAAACCGCGGGCCGCTGGACCGCGGTGCTGCGCCGTGAGGATGGCAGCGAGCGCACGCTGCATCCGCGCCACATCGTGATGGCGACGGGGCTCAGCGGCAGTCCGAGTCGTCCGAAAATTCCAACGCTCGAAAACTTCCGTGGCGCGGTTCTGCACGCGAGCGAATTCACCGAAGGCCACGCGTGGGCCGGCAAACGCGCGCTGATCCTCGGCACCGGCACCAGCGCGCACGATATCGCGCAGGATCTTGTCTCGAACGGCGCGCAGGCGACGCTCGTGCAGCGCAGCTCGACGATGGTGGTCAATGTCGAGCCGAGCGCGCAGTTGCCTTATGCGCTTTACGACGAGGGCCTGCCGATCGAGGACTGCGACCTCATCGTCACGTCGATGCCGCTGAAGCTTCTGCGCAAGAGCCACATCGCGCTCACCGAACAAGCCAAGAAGATCGATCAGCCGCTGCTCGATGCGCTCGAACGCAAGGGCTTCAAGCTCGACTTCGGCGACGACGGCACGGGCTGGCAGTTCAAATATCTGACGCGCGGCGGCGGCTACTATTTCAACGTCGGCTGCTCGGACCTGATCGTCGAAGGCAAGGTCGGACTGATCCAATATTCCGACATCGACACCTTCGTCGCGGACGGCGCAAAGCTGAAGAACGGCAAGACGTTCGCCGCCGATCTCGTCGTGCTCGCGACCGGCTACAAGGGCCAGGACGTGCTGGTCGGCCAACTGTTCGGCGAACAGGTTGCGGAGCGCGTCGGTCCGATCTGGAACTTCGGCGAGGACCAGGAGCTGCGCAACATGTTCAAGCGCACGGCGCAGCCCGGCCTGTGGTTCATCGCCGGCAGTTTCGCGCAGTGCCGCATCTATTCGAAGGCTCTCGGTTTGCAGATCAAGGCGTCCGAGGCCGGACTGCTGCCGCCTGCGGTTTGAACGTCCCGTTGGATGGAACGCCAGCGCGGCTTGACAGGGCCGCCGAATTCCGGGCCTTTCGGCGCGATTTTGCGAGGGGATTGAGCCAATGTCGGTTGCGTTCGTGTTTCCGGGGCAGGGCAGCCAGGCCGTCGGCATGGGCAAGGCGCTCGCCGAAGCCTTTCCGCAGGCCAAGGCTGTGTTCGACGAGGTTGATGCGGCGCTCGGCGAGAAGCTGACCGCGACCATGTGGGAAGGCCCGGCCGATAAGCTGACGCTCACCGAGAACACGCAGCCTGCGCTGATGGCGGTATCGGTCGCGACGATGCGCGTGCTTCAGGCCGAGGCGGGGGTCGATCTCGCGCGCGACGCAAAATTCGTCGCGGGTCATTCACTCGGCGAATATTCGGCGCTGGCTGCGGCGGGTGCTTTCACGATTTCCGACACCGCGAAGCTTCTTCGCATTCGCGGCAGCGCGATGCAGAAGGCGGTGCCGGTCGGCACCGGCGCGATGGCGGCGCTGCTCGGTCTCGATCTCGCGACGGCGAAGGCTGCGGCGGCGGAAGCGGCGCAAGGCGAAGTTTGCGACGTTGCCAACGACAACGGCGGCGGCCAGGTGGTTGTCTCCGGCAACAAGAGCGCGGTCGAGCGCGCGGTCGAGATCGCCAAGGCGAAGGGCGCCAAGCGCGCGATGATGCTGCAAGTGTCCGCACCCTTCCATTGCGCACTGATGAAGCCTGCGGCCGACGCGATGGCGGAGGCGCTGAGCAAAACGAATGTGAAATCGCCCGCGGTGCCGGTGGTCGCGAACGTGCTGGCCGCGCCGATCACCGATCCGCAGGAGATCGTGAAACGGCTCGTCGAGCAGGTCACCGGCACGGTGCGCTGGAGCGAATGCGTGACCGCGATGGCGAACGCGGGCGTGAAGACGTTCTATGAGGTCGGCGCGGGCAAGGTGCTCACCGGACTCCTGAAGCGCATCGCCGATGGCACGACCGGCATGGCAATCGGCACGCCGGATGACGTCGCGGCGTTCAAGGCGCAGCGCGCGCAATAACCGGCAGAGGAGAAAGATCCATGTTCAATCTGACCGGCAAGACCGCGCTTGTCACAGGCGCGACAGGCGGCATCGGCGGCGAGATCGCACGCGCGCTGCACAAGCAGGGCGCGAAGGTCGCGGTGTCGGGGACGCGCCGCGAGGTGCTGGAGACGCTCGCGGCGGAGATTGGCAATGGCCCGGTGCTGCCGTGCGATCTGACCAACAAGGATTCCGTGGAAGCGCTGATCCCGGACGCCGAGAAGGCGCTCGGTCAGGTCGATATCCTCGTGTGCAACGCCGGTATCACCAAGGACAACCTGTTCGTTCAACTCAAGGACGAGGACTGGGAGCAGGTGCTCAACGTCAACCTGACCTCGACCTTCCGCCTCGCGCGCGCCGCGGTGAAGCTGATGATGCGCAAGCGCTTCGGCCGGCTGATCGGCATCACCTCGGTTGTGGGTGTGACAGGAAATCCCGGACAGGCGAATTACACCGCCACCAAGGCGGGCATGATCGGCATGTTCAAGTCGATCGGCAAGGAATACGCCAAGCGCGGCGTGACCGCGAATTGCATCGCCCCGGGCTTCATCGCGACCCCGATGACCGACAAGCTCAACGACAAGCAGAAGGAAGCAATTTTGGCGATGGTGCCCGCGGGTAAGCTCGGCACCGGCGCAGATGTTGCGGCTGCGGCGGTTTATCTCGCGTCGGATGAGGCGGCCTATGTGACGGGCCAGACGCTGCATGTGAACGGTGGAATGGCGATGATCTAACTGGCTTCGGGGGTGTGGAAAGCGGGCCGGGACGGGCTGTCCGGCACGCTGGCCAAGCCTTCCGAAGTATGTTTTAACCCCGGCTACGGCCTGGCTGGGGCAACCGGATGGGCGAGGGCGATAAGGAACGGTCCGCTCGCGACCGTGCTCATCCACCCCGTCTTGTACGGATAGCAATGCACGACGAAGCTTGGTTCGCGTTGCTCCAAGGCTGTTGAACGAGCCCAATTCAAACTAGAGGTTCTGGCGATGAGTGATATCGGCGAGCGGGTTAAGAAGATCGTGGTCGAGCATCTCGGTGTAGAGGCCGACAAGGTTGTCGAAGGCGCGAGCTTCATCGACGATCTCGGTGCCGACAGTCTCGATACCGTCGAACTCGTCATGGCTTTCGAAGAAGAATTCGGCTGTGAGATTCCGGACGATGCGGCGGAGACCATTTTGACGGTCGGCGATGCCGTGAAGTTCCTCGAGAAGAACGCCAAGGGCTGAGCCCTCGCTGAGCCTCCGCCTTTAGGCGGACGGACGGCGGCTATGCTGGCGCCTAGACTTCCACACACGATTCGGGGATTGGATCGGAACCCGGCGCCAGCAGGCGCCGGGGATTAGCGCGTAGCGCGACCGGAGAGAGGACATGAGACGCGTCGTCGTCACCGGCCTGGGAATGGTCACTCCGCTGGGATGCGGGGTGGAGCATAATTGGAAGCGTCTTATCGCGGGCGAAAGCGGCGCGAAGAAGATCGATACGTTCGAGGTCTCCGACATCGCCTGCAGGATCGCGGGCGTCATCCCCGTCGGCGACGGCACGGGCGGCACCTACAATGCCGATCAGTGGATGGAGCCGAAGGAGCAGCGCAAGGTCGATAAGTTCATCGTCTACGCGATGTGCGCGGCCAAGCAGGCGCTCGACGACGCGAGTTGGCATCCGAAGACGCACGACGATCAATGCGCGACCGGCGTGATGATCGGCGCGGGCATCGGTGGTGTCGAAGGCATCGCCGAGACCGCGATCACGCTGCACGAGCGCGGGCCGCGTCGTGTGTCGCCGTTCTTCATTCCCGGACGCATCATCAATCTGGCGTCGGGTTATGTCTCGATCGAGCATGGGCTGAAGGGCCCGAACTCCGCGGTGGTCACCGCGTGCTCGACCGGGTCGCACGCGATTGGCGACGCCGGCCGCATGATCGCGCTCGGCGATGCCGACGTGATGGTCGCGGGCGGCACGGAGTCGCCGGTGAACCGCATCTCGCTCGCAGGCTTCGCGGCGGTGCGCGCGCTGACGACCGGCTTCAACGAGACTCCCACGAAAGCATCGCGTCCTTATGACAAGGACCGCGACGGATTCCTGATGGGCGAGGGCGCGGGCGTCGTCGTGCTCGAAGAACTGGAGCACGCGAAAGCGCGCGGCGCGAAGATCTACGCCGAGCTGGTCGGCTACGGCATGTCGGGCGACGCGTTCCACATCACCGCGCCGACGTCGGACGGCGACGGTGCATTCCGCTGCATGTCTGCGGCGATCCGCCGCGCGGGAATTCAGGCGAGCGAGATCGACTACATCAACGCGCACGGCACCTCGACACCGCTCGGCGACGAGATCGAACTCGGCGCGGTCGAGCGCGTGGTCGGCAATGCGGCGGCGAAGGTCTCGATGTCGTCGACGAAGTCTTCGATCGGCCATCTGCTTGGCGCGGCCGGCGCGGTTGAGGCGATCTATTCGGTGCTCGCGATGCGCGATCAGATCGCGCCGCCGACGCTGAACCTCGACAATCCGTCGGTGGAGACCGCGATCGACCTCGTCCCGCACAAGGCGAAGAAGCGCGAGATCAACACGGTGCTGTCCAACTCGTTCGGTTTCGGCGGCACCAATGCATCGCTGATCTTCCGGCGGCACGCCGCTTAACGCCGGATATCACCCTTTCGCCATATTTGGTTTTCATGTCCCGGTGGGGGCTTAGCGGGACAGGTACGAATAGTCGTGGGCAGTGGGACTGAAATCTGCAACGATGCAGAGGCGGGTGCGCGCGCACTCGCCTGTGATGCGTTGGGGATGGGGGACCTTGCGCCCATGACCGCGGGGGGACGGCGGTGAATTCACAGAATCCGCCGCCCGGCGGCAACGGGAAGGATCGGCCGCCGCCGCCCGGGTTCGGACGTCCGGCGTCTGCTCCCAATAATCCTGCGCCTGCCGCACAGCCGCGTCCCGCGCAGCCTTCGCCTGCGGTGGGCGGCGGCATCTTCCAGCCCGCTCCCGATCCGGCGCCAGCAGCCCGACCGGCTGCGCCTCCGGTTACGCCTTCAGCCGCTCCTGCGCCGCGTCCCGCGGCGGCCCGGCCGCAACCCGCGCCACAGCCCCAACGCCCTCAAGTGGCTCCGCCGCGTCCGGCTTCGGCCCCGGCGGCACCGGCAGCGAATGGACGGAATGGCGGTGCGCCGCCTCCTGCGGTTGCGCCTCAAGTTGCACCTCAGTCTGCGCCTCCCGCTCCGGCTGCGCCTCAGGCCGCTCCGCGTCCGGCTCCGGCCGCACCAGCGCCGCAAGCGCCCGCTCGCGCCCCAGCTCCACCGCCGCCCGCGCCACCGGCCGCTGCGACCAACGGTTCACGGCCGCCGGCCGCCGCTGCGCCTCCAGCGCCGCCACCACCGCCTTCAACGCCCCCGCGCCCGATCGCCGGCGCCGGTGAACCATATCCGGCGTTGCAAGTTGGTCCGATGGACGGAGGATCGGTGATCGACCCGAAGCGGATCATGCCGCGCAGTCCGCGCGCGGCCATCGAACCGGATCATGTGCCGATGCCGCTTCGCTCGCGGCGTGCGCGCAATCCGATCGTCATTGTCGGCAACCTGGTTCTCACCCTTGTTTTCCTGCTCACGGTGGCCGCAGGCGTCGGCTTCGTGGTTGGAAAGCAGCGCTTCGAACTGCCGGGCCCGCTCAAGGCGGACAAGGTCGTCAACATTCCGAAGGGCGGCGTGCGTGACGTCGCCGAACTCCTTCAAAAGGAAGGTGTGATCGATCAGCCGTGGCTGTTCACAGGCGGCGCGCTGATGATGAAGGCGAAGGACGATCTCAAGTACGGCGAATACCGCTTCCAGAAGCAGGCAAGTCTGCGCGACGTGGTCGAGACGATCATCGAAGGCAAGGTGGTGCAGCACAACTTCACGATGGCGGAGGGGCTCACCTCCGATCAGATCGTGCAGCGGCTTCTTGAGAACGACGTGCTCACCGGCAACATCCGCGAGATCCCGCGCGAGGGCACGCTGCTGCCGGAGACCTACAGCTTCGTGCGCGGCATGACGCGCGAGCAGATAATCCAGCGCATGCAACAGGCGCAGCGTCGCGCGGTGCAGGAAATCTGGGACCGCCGCATGCCCGACCTGCCGATCCGCACGGTCGAGCAGTTCGTCACGCTCGCCTCGATCATCGAGAAGGAAACCGGCAAGCCGGAGGAGCGCACGCGCGTCGCCGCGGTGTTCGTGAACCGGCTGAAGCAGAAGATGAAGCTGCAATCCGATCCGACGATCATCTACGGCCTCGTCGGCGGCAAGGGCGCGCTCGGCCGTCCGATCATGCGCAGCGAGATCGACCAGCCGACGCCTTACAACACCTACGTCATCGACGGCCTGCCGCCGGGCCCGATCGCGAACCCCGGCCGCGCCTCGCTCGAAGCGGCAGCCAACCCGGCGCGCACCAAGGAGCTGTTCTTCGTGGCGGACGGCACCGGCGGGCATGCGTTTGCGGAAAACTACGAACAGCACCAGAAGAACGTCGCGCGGTTGCGCGCCATTGAGCAACAGGCGGCCCCGCAGCAGACCTCGCCATTCCCTCCGGCCCCGCAGCCGGCATCGCGCAACTCGCGCCCCGCTCCAACCCCGTCGCGGCCGCGCTAAGAGGCTCTTTACCCCGACATTTCGCGGCCTTGTGACACTTTAAGCCCGCCGCTAATGTCGCGCCGGTTTTTCAAGCGGATTCGTCCATGGCCCTCTCAAGCATGACCGGCTTTGCGCGAGGCCACGGCGTTGCCGGGCCTTACGCTTGGTCGTGGGAAATCAAATCGGTCAACGCCAAAGGCCTCGATCTCAAGCTGCGCCTGCCGTCAGGCTGGGACGCGATCGAAGTGCCGGTGCGCACGAAGGCCGCCGAGGTGCTGGCGCGCGGCTCGGTGTTCGCAAGCCTCTCGGTGAACCGCGAGGGCGTGATGCCGGTGGCGCGCATCAACGAGCCGGTGCTGAACGCGGTGCTCGCGACGCTGAAGGGTCTGGAAGGCAAGGTTGCGGCGGCGCCCGCGACGCTCGACGGCATCCTCGCGCTGAAGGGTGTGATGGACGTCACCGACGCGGAAGAGAATGAAGACGAGCGCCGTGCCGCCGAGCGCGCGATCATCGCGGGCTTCGAGCAGGCGCTCAAAGGCCTCGTGCAGATGCGCCGCACTGAGGGCGACGCGCTCGGCAAGGTTCTGACCGCGCGCCTGAACGAGATCGGCGCGCTCGCGGACCGCGCGGAAGTGGCGCCCGGCCGCAAGGCTGAGGCGATCAAGGCGAAGCTCGCGCAACAGGTCGCCGAGCTGCTCGATGCCTCGTCGCAGCGCATGGACCCGGATCGCCTGCATCAGGAGGCGATCCTGCTCGCCACCAAGGCGGACATCCGCGAAGAGTTGGATCGCCTTGCCGCGCATGTCGCGCAGGCAAAGAAGCTTCTCGCCGATGGCGGCTCGATCGGCCGCAAGCTCGATTTCCTGTCGCAGGAATTGAACCGCGAAAGCAACACGCTTTGCGCCAAGGCGAACGACACCGAGCTCACCAACATCGGCCTCGAATTGAAGGCTGTCGTCGAGCAGTTCCGTGAGCAGGTTCAGAACCTGGAATGACGATGGCGCGGCGTTCCAAGAGCAAATCGATCGAGCGGCGCGGTTTGATGCTGGTGCTGTCGTCGCCGTCGGGCGCGGGCAAGACCACGCTGTCGCGCATGCTGCTCACGGTGGAGCGCAACATCGAGCTGTCGATTTCGGTGACGACGCGCCCCAAGCGCAAAGGTGAAGTGAGCGGCCGGCATTATCACTTCATCGATCGCAAGAAGTTCGATCAGATGGTCAAGAACGGCGAGCTTCTCGAATATGCGGAAGTGTTCGGCAATGGCTACGGCACGCCGCGCAAGCCGGTCGAGCGCGCGCTCAAGGCCGGACGGGACGTGCTGTTCGACATCGATTGGCAGGGCACGCAGCAATTGCGTGAAACCGCCCGTGACGATCTCGTCAGCGTGTTCCTGCTGCCGCCGTCCGCCGGCGAGTTGGCGCGGCGGCTGCACACCCGCGCGCAGGACGACAAGAAGGTGATCAAGGCGCGTATGTCCAAGGCCGCCGACGAGATGAGTCATTGGGCCGAGTACGACTACGTCGTCGTCAACCGCGACCTTGATCGTGCTTTCGGGGAGGTGCGCTCGATCCTCGCCGCAGAGAGACTCAAGCGCGAGCGCCAGACCGGCCTGTCCGCGTTTGTGCGCGGACTGCAATCAGACCTCTGACTCGACGCCGGCCGCGGTCAGCGGCCGTTGCGCAACATCAGGTCGCCGGCGGTGGTGCGAAGAAGCATTTGCGCTTGCCGCCCCAGTAGCATCGCCAATATTTCCCGTTCGGCGAGGGCGCGGCCTCGTCGTAGGGGATCGTTTCGTTGATGCTTTTCACCAGATAGCCGGCTGGCGTGATCTTGATGTCTGCGTCGGAGAGTTCGGCGCAGTCACGCTCGCCGCAGCACAGTTCGCCGAGGGCGTTCTTGAAGCCCCCTTGCTGGATCCATTCCGCTGCGCCGTGCCCGTAAGCGAAGGACAGCGAGGCAGCCAACAAAACCACTGTTACGCCCGTGAGAGTCCGACGCGATACGCCATTGCCTGAATGCATGGCCATATTCCGCTCCGTGGTCCCGGACGCGGTGATGCTGCACTGCACAAAGTTAATAATCAATTAACGATAAATTACAGAGTGTTTCCAACATATTGATTTGTAAGGCATTCCCTGACGCGTCGCAAAATCGTCATCCGTCCGCCAGGACGATTCGGCCGACCACCCGCCCGGCCCGGAGGTCGTCGAGGGCTTCCGAAGCCTGGTTGAGGGGGCGCTCGGTGATCGGAAGCGGGGCGATCTTCCCGGCCTTCGCGAGGGCGACGACCTCCTGAGTCTCGGCGAGCGTGCCGGTCATGGTGCCTTCGATCGTCATCGCCTTGAGCGGGATCATCGCGACCGGCGTCTGGAAGTTGCCGCCAAGCAGTCCCGTGACGACGACCTTGCCGCCCTTGGCAAGCACGCCGGTGGTGAACGCGAGCGACTTCTCGGAGCCGACGAAGTCGCAGGCCGCATAGACCCCGCCGCCGGTGGTTTTCAGGATCGCGCGTCGCGTTTCCTTATCGGATGGATCGAAGGCCGCGGAGGCGCCCGCTTTCAACGCCGCGTCGCGTTTGCCAGCATCGATGTCGGCGACGATTGGCGGATGCGGGAAGAGCGCTTTCGCAATCGAAAGTCCCATCATGCCGACGCCGCCGAGTCCGACGAGCAGCGCTGGTCCGCGTTTGGCGTGTTCGGTGAGGCGCTTCAGCGCGGAGTAGGCGGTGAGACCGGAGCACATCAGAGTTCCGGCAAAGGAAGGAGAGAGCGGCGCGTGGTCGATCAGATAGCGCGGATGCGGAACCAGCACATGCGAGGCGAAGCCGCCGTCAACGGCGATGCCGAGATGGCGGTTCGTGTTGCAGAGGTTCTCTTCACCCGCACGGCAGGCGGCGCATTGGCCGCAGCCGATCCACGGGAACACCGCGACCTTGGCACCGGGCTTCACATCGGCATCGGGTCCCGCGCTTTCAACGACGCCTGCAATCTCGTGGCCGAGCGTGAACGGCAGCGTGCGGCCTGCACGCACGTCGAGCGTCTTGCCTTCTCCAAGAGAGAAGTAGCCGTCCTGCATGTGCAGGTCGGAGTGGCAGACGCCGCAGCGCTCGATGCGAACGAGGATTTCCGTGCCCTTCGGCTCCGGGCAATCGACGATGGTCTCGCAGAGCGGGGCTTCGTAGGCAGTGAGCGAGAAGCGGCGAAGTTTGGTCATGGCCCCGATGTTACGGGTCGAGCGTAACGACTTCCAGAGCACGGGCGAGGGCCACGAAGCCCTCGACCGGGATTTCCTCGGCGCGTGCGGTCTCCGCGATCTCCGCCATGGCGAGAAGACGCAGCGTTTCGGAACCGAGCGACTTCAGACTCTGCCGCAGCATCTTGCGGCGCTGACCGAAGGCGGCTTCGGTGACGCGTTCCAGCGCGCGAAGACTGCATTCGAGCGGTTTCTCGCGCGGGATGAATTCGACGACGGACGAGGTGACCTTGGGCGGCGGCACGAAGGCCGATGGATTGATGTCGAACAGGATTTTCGCCTGCGTGCGCCAGCCTGCAAGCACGGAGAGCCTTCCGTATGTCTTGCTGCCGGGCGGAGCCACGATGCGCTCGGCGACCTCGCGCTGGAACATCAGAACCATGCGGTCGTACCACGGCGGCCACGGATCGGCGGTGAGCCACGCGATCAGAAGCGGGGTCGCAATGTTGTAGGGAAGGTTCGCCGCGATGCGGACTTTGCCATACGAACCTTGACCTTCGCCGATGTGCTTCGCGGCGTCGAAGGTGAGGGCGTCGCCCGCAATTACCTCGAGGCGCCCGGGTGCAGCCTCGGAAATTTCCTGCAATGCGGCAATGGCGCGGTCGTCGCGCTCGATCGCGATGACCTTTTTCGCGCCTTCAATCAGCAGCGCGCGCGTCAGCCCGCCGGGACCTGGACCGATCTCGATGACGGTGACGCCGTCGAGCGGCCCCGCGGCGCGCGCGATGCGGCCGGTGAGATTGAGATCGAGCAGAAAATTCTGGCCGAGCGATTTCTTGGCGGCGAGCTCATGACGGCGGATGACCTCGCGCAGCGGCGGCAGTTCTTCGAGCGCGCTCATCCCGCGAGTGCGGGCTTTGCCGCATCAGCGGCGCGGCGCTTCTCGTCTTCGGCCGCGAGCCGGGCGGCAAGCTGCAACGCAGCGATCAGGCTCGCCGGATTGGCCTTGCCGGTGCCCGCGATGTCGAACGCGGTGCCGTGGTCCGGCGAGGTGCGCACGAACGGCAGGCCGAGCGTGACATTGACGCCGTGGTCGAACGCCAGCGTCTTGATCGGGATCAACGCCTGGTCGTGATACATGCAGACAGCGACGTCGTAGGTCTTGCGCGCCGCTTCGTGGAACATGGTGTCCGCTGGAAGCGGCCCGCGCGCATCGACGCCGTCGTCGATCAGGCGTTCGATGGCCGGCCGCACGATCAGATTGTCTTCCTTGCCGAGCGTGCCGTCTTCGCCCGCGTGCGGGTTCAGCCCCGCAAAGGCGAGGCGGGGCTTGGCGATGCCGAAGCGTTCGATCATGTCCTTCACGACAACGCGGCCGGTTTCGAATATCAGATCGCGGGTGAGGTGCTTGGGCACATCCTTGAAGGGCATGTGGATGGTGACCGGCACCACGGCCACTTCGGGCGACCACAGCATCATCACCGGCCACGCCGGATCACCGGATTTTTCGAACGACAGCCGCGCCAGATATTCGGTGTGTCCGGGATCGGCGAAGCCGTACTTGTAGAGCACGTTCTTGGCGATCGGATTGGTCACGACGGCCGACGCGATGCCTTCAGTGACATCTGCCACCGCGCGGTCGATGGATGCGATCGCGGCGGGTGCGCTCGTGTCGTCGGGCTTGCCGGGTTCGGCGGTTGCCGCGATGCCGAGCGGGACAACGGGCAGCGCGCGCGCGAAGGCTGTATTCGCCTGCGCGGGCTTCACGACTTCAACCGGAACGTCGAGGCCGAGCGCCTTGGCGCGGCGTTTCAGGCAATCCGGATCGGCGAGGACGTAGAACGGGGGCAGTTGCAGCGCTTCGCGCTTCCGCCAGGCCGCAAGCGTGATGTCGGGCCCGATGCCCGCCGGCTCGCCCAGGGTTAGAGCCAGGGGCCGGACCATTGGCTATTGCTGCTGCTTATATTCGATCATGGCCTGGCTGCGCAGCTCCTTGAGATAGCGCGCCGACACGGTCTTGAACTTCTCGGAATACATTTCGTCGCGGACTTCTTTCTTGACGGGCGTGTTATCGGCCGACGACTGTTTCTTGCCGCACAGCGCGTAGACCTCGACACCCTGACCCGTGACCTCGGGCGCGCTGAGCTTGCCGATCTCCGTCTTGTCCAGGATGGCGCGCAACTCCGGGGCGAGTTCGGTCGAGCTTTTGGTGATGGGCGCGCGCACCGCGATGTCGCGCAGGCCGCGAGCGAGCGCTACGCCTTCGTCGCAGCTATTGAATCGTGCGCGCAGCGCCTCGGCATCCTTTCTGCGCGCCTCGACGAAGCCGGGCGGCGAGCCGCGCGGCACGATGAAGACGATCGGCCGCAGCGTGTAGTCGTAACCGACCATCTTGCTTTCGTCCGACGACTTGTTCTCCTCCATTTTTGCGAGCACGTCCTTGTCGTTGATCTGAAGGGTGCTCTGGTAGCGGCCGCGCACGATCTGGTTCCAGGTGATCTCGGCGCGGATGCGTTGTTTCAGCGTGCTGGAGTTGATGCCCGATTTCGCCAATTGCTCGGTGAAGCCCGCGGCTGTGGTGCGCATGCGCCGCGCCATGTTGGCGTAGGCGTTCTCGACGTCCTGATCCATGCCCTCGATGGCGAACTTCTTCAGGAGCTGGATCTTGAGCTTCTCGTCGATCAGTTCCTGAATTGTGGCCTGGCGGTCGGGCGCCTTCTGCCCGGAGAGCTGGACCAGCTTCATGCGCTGTTCCACGTCGTAGTGGGTGATGGGGTCGCCATTGACCATCACCAGAACCTGCTGCGCTTGCGCGCCGCCCACACAACCCAGAAGCAGAGCCGCCACAAGCGCTGCTGGACGCAGATATTTGGAGACAGAAACGATCATCATGAGCGCGAATATCAAGTCTCGAGCCTGATCGGCGTGCGTTATAGCCCGTTCGATGAGCTGGCGACAGTCTGGCTGACCGACGTGGTGCCGAGCGTGCGCAGGCTGAGCTGCAGCATGATCCGCTGATCCTTCGTCGGGTTGCCGCTATAGGTGTAACTAGTGATGTAATTCAGGGCCAAAATCAGGCAATCGTCGATGTATCCGAGACCGATCTGGGTCTGGTCGAACTTGTCGGCGTAGAGGTCATACCGGAGCGCGCCGGTGACGACCCAGTTCGCGTTCAGCTTGATCTGCGTCTGGCCGAGGATGCCCTCGCGCTGCGTCAAAAAGCCCAACTGCGGCTGGGCGTCGTAGCGGCCGTACAGCATGGAAACTGACCAGCGATCGAAGGAGGCACGGCCCTCGATCTCGAAGCGGCGCAGCGCCATCGACTCCTCATCGAAGCGATACCGGGTGGTGAAGGTGTAGACGCGGTCGGGCTGCCACGCCAGGCGCGCGACGTAATCGGAACGGCTGGTGTCGAGACCGCTTCCGAGGCCGGTGTTGGTGATGTCGCCCTGGGCGAACGAGTTGACGCCGAAGAGCTGGTAGGACTGGCCGAACATCGCGTTGACGAAGCCGCCGCGGTTGAACTGCGTCGTGTAGTTGATGCCGACGTTGGCGCGGCCGCCGCCTTCTTGGCGGTCCCAGCCCGAGAACTTGTCGATCTTGAACAGGTTGGCGTCGTCGAAGATCAGGCTCTGCGAGTCTTCGTTCGGCAGCTTGCCGATGCGCTGCTCGTTCGGGCGCACGATGATCTGCGCGATCGGTTCGATCGTCTGCGTGCCCCAGGACTGCACGTTGATGAAGGGGTAGCGGTATTCGAGGCCGGCGGTCGGCATGCCGCGGAACTCGGTGGAGTCGCCGGGCGTGATGTAGTTCGAGACGCCGGTGTCGCCGCGGATCGAGATCGCGGCGGTGTCTGCGCGCAAGCTCGCGAACGGCGTCCAGATCTGGCCGAGCGGGTCGGTGATGCTGCGCTTCCACGAGGTCTCTGCCGAGAAACGGGTGTAGCTGCCAGGGATGCCGCGCAGGAGGCAGTTCGCGGGAATCTTTACCGTCGGATCCGCTGAAGTGGGCGCGCACGAGCCGTTGGCCGTGGCGCCTGCCGAGATCGGGTCGAACGATGCGTTGGAGCGGCTCAGGCTCGTCAGGTTGACGCGATAGCTGAGTTCGCCGCCGAACACCGGATTGCCGAAGGTGTAGTTGTAGTCGACCACCGGATGGATGATCGGGATCTGCTTCTGCGTGTCGGCCTCGGAGAAGCCGTAATAGTAGATGCTGCGCGCGTCGAAGTAGCTGCGATCGCCCTTGCCGGTGATGTAGAGCTGCGAGATGCCTTCGGTCAGGCCGGTGCGCAGCGGATCTACGCCGCGCTGATAGGTCGACAGCGCGTAGTCCTGGAAGAAGGTCGCGTCGGTCGGGACGATGCCGTCCCAGCCCCACAGCCACTTGTCGTTCAAGGTGAACTGGCCGGAGGTTTCGATCGCGCCGCGCCAATCGCGGTAACCCGGAGTGGCGGGGCCGTTTTCGCGCAGGAAGTAGTCCTTATCGAGCTGGTAGATGCCGCTCGCGCGGATCGAGTAGGCGCCATTCACCAGCCGCTGGCGCCATTCGCCGCGCGCCAGAACGCCCTGCTTGCTCATGATCCGCGGCGAGAACGTGAAGTCGGTGTCCGGCGAAATCGCCCAGTAATACGGGATGTCGACAGCCGCGCCGTACTTGGTGCTGTACGAGACCATCGGAATGAGGAAGCCGGTCTTGCGCTTCACGGTCGGATCGGGCGCAGAGAAGTACGGCATGTAGGCGACGGGCTTGCCGAAGAACTCGAGCTGCGCGTTCTCGAAGTAGAGCATCTTCTCGCCTTCGTCGTGGATCATCCGCGCCGACTTCACCTGCCAGAGGGGAGGCTTCTTCGGATCGTCCTTGCACGCCTCGCAGGCGGTGTAGACGCCACTGTGGAAGACCGTGAAATTGCCGGACGAGCGTTCGCCGCGCGCGGCCGCCATGCGGGTCGCATCGGGGCTGTCGAGCCGCAACGAGTCGACGAAACCGTCGCGCATGTCGTCGCTCAGATTCATGATCTCGCCGAGGGTGACGCGGCCGTCGGCTTCCGTCAGCCGCACATTGCCTTCGGCGTGCATGCGCTTCGTGGTTTCGTCGTAGACGACCTTGTCGGCTTCAAGCGTCGAGCCGCCAAAGTACATCTGCACGTTGCCGACCGCCGACACCCGCTTGTTGGTGTAGTCGTATTGGATCTCGGTCGCCCGCACGAGCATCGGCGCCTTCTCGGCCTGACGGCGCAGCGTGTCCGGCGCAGGCGTCGGCTTCGGCGGACGGGGAGGGAAGAGCAGCACTTGGGCTTGGGCGGAAGGCGCGACAAAAA
>BFBZ01000019.1_pt44 | contig 16061 bp, 12 predicted proteins | sample 1888401 | NCBI WGS metagenome assembly BFBZ01 (sample SAMD00112614, study PRJDB3348) | symbiont metagenome | host: Chara braunii | reverse complement strand
CATCAATTTCGACGATCCGGAAAAGATCCGGCACAAAATTCACTTCGACAATTTGACGCCGCTTTATCCGACGAAGCGGCTGAAAATGGAGGTCGACAATCCGACCAGCAAGGACATCTCGCCGCGCGTGATCGACCTGGTGGCGCCGATCGGCAAGGGACAGCGCGCGTTGATCAACGCGCAGCCGCGTACTGGCAAGACGGTTCTCATGCAGAACATCGCCCACTCGATCACCGCCAACCATCCGGAATGCTATCTGATCGTGCTTCTGATCGATGAGCGTCCGGAAGAGGTGACCGACATGCAGCGCTCGGTGAAGGGCGAGGTGATCTCCTCGACCTTCGACGAGCCGGCCGCCCGCCACGTGCAAGTGGCTGAAATGGTGATCGAGAAGGCCAAACGTCTCGTCGAGCACGGTCGCGACGTGGTCATCCTGCTCGATTCGATCACCCGCCTTGGCCGCGCCTACAACACCGTGGTTCCGTCCTCGGGCAAGGTGCTGACCGGTGGTGTCGACGCCAACGCGCTGCAGCGGCCGAAGCGCTTCTTCGGCGCGGCGCGCAACATCGAGGAAGGCGGTTCGCTCACGATCATCGCCACGGCGCTGATCGATACCGGCAGCCGCATGGACGAAGTCATCTTCGAAGAGTTCAAGGGTACCGGCAACTCGGAAATCGTCCTCGATCGCAAGGTGGCCGACAAGCGCATCTATCCTGCGATGGACATCCTTAAGTCTGGCACCCGCAAGGAAGACCTGCTGGTGCCGCGCGCGGACCTGCAGAAGATTTTTGTGCTGCGCCGCATTCTGGCGCCGATGGGCACGACCGATGCGATCGAGTTCCTCATCGACAAGCTCAAGCAGACCAAGACCAACGCGGACTTCTTCGATTCGATGAATACGTAGTCGTCGGCTTGATCCTCGCGGTCGTCATCCTCGGGTCAAGCCCGAGGATGACGAAAAGATAGGCGTCTCCTCCTCTCCTGCCCTGGGTGCGAAGCCCGCTCGGTCCCGCCCTAGGATGACGAACCCCGCCGCAATAATCCTTCCAACTCGCCCACATCAGTGACCACCGGCAAACACACTTGCCCGGTGCAGAACCAGGCGCCGGGCTTGTCCGTCGGCGGCAGCACGCCACCCGGCAGAAGCGGTCGATTCGCCTCCGAACCAATCGGCACGATAATGTCGACCCGGCGCGGATCGGGGTTTCGATTCGCGACYGGAACGAGCGTTGGTGATACTGACTTGTCTATAATGACGAGCTTCAGCGGTTCGAGCGCCAGCGCGCACGCGTTGACGATGCCGGCCTGGCCGTAGGATTGTCGCGCCGCGCGGCCCATGGCGTGTTCGGCTGTCGTCCAGGCTTTTTCAAACAAGCTGACGTCGCCGGTAAGCGAAGACAGCCGCACCAGGGCTTCGACGATCTGGCTCGTTGCCGATGGGATTGCCTCGTCGACATCGCCGCGGATGCGGATCAATACATCGCTGCTGTCCGAGGCCGTCAGGGTGTAGCCGGTCTTTTCGCTATCCAGGTACCAGCGGTCGAGCTGGTCGACGAATCGCATGGCGTGATCCGAATAGGCCGGATCACCGGTGGCCTCGAACAGGGCGATCGCCGCATTGGTCATGGCGGCGTAGTCGCTGGACAGCGCGGGGAAGAGTTTTTTCGCGCCGAGCATGGAATGCGGCAGGCGCTCGTCCTGACTGGCCCCGACGATATGGGCGAACGCCTTTGCGGCGGCTTCGATCCAATCATTCCGCCCGAGTGCGCGGCCTGCCTCGGCCAGCGCCGCGATCATCAGCCCGTTCCAGTCGGTGAGCGCCTTGCCGTCGCGGCCGGGCCTGACCCTTTCTTCCCGCTTGGCCAGCAGTTTGGCTTTCAGCGACGCGAGTCGAGCTTGGTCGGCAATGCCCTCGGGCTGCTGTGCCTCGCTTTGGCGGACGATCGGCTTGCCTTCCCAGCCATGCGGCGCGGCGAGCTCGAAGTACCGGAAGAAAGTCGCGGCATCGTCACCAAGAGCGGCTTCGATCTCCTCGCGGTTCCATGTGTAGAAAAGCCCCTCCTCTCCGTCGCTGTCGGCGTCGAGGCTCGCCGCGAACGCGCCTCCTTCGACCCGCATCTCCCTTTGCAACCAGGCAACCGTTTCTTCGATTCGTATCCGGAACAAATCCTTGGCCGTCGCGGAAAAAGCCCAATTGCACAGGCGGATGAGATGGGCGTTGTCGTAGAGCATCTTTTCGAAATGCGGCACCAGCCACTCGGCGTCGGTCGCGTAACGGCTGAGGCCGCCGCCGACATGGTCGTAGATGCCGCCGGCCAGCATTTTCTCCAGACTGAGCAGTACGGCGTCGCGGTGTGCCGCCTGCCCGTCGCGTAGCCAGGACAGCCACAGCGTGTGCATGAAAGGTGCGTTGGGGAATTTCGGCGCGCCGCGCAGACCGCCGAGATCGCGGTCGATCATGCCGTCGATGCGGCCGGCGAGATCGGCAAGTGTGCCGCGATCCAAGATCGCTTTGGCTTGCGTGCCGGCCAGCCTCGTTTCGACATGGGCCGTCAGTCCGTCAGCGCTTTCGGCGAGGCTCTGCTGTTTTTCCCGCCAGGCCTTGTCGACCGCTTCCAGCACCTGGATGAAACCCGGCCGGCCATAGCGCGCCTCGCGCGGAAAATAGGTACCGCCCCAAAAAGGCTTACCCTCGGGCGTCAGGAACATGGTCAGTGGCCAGCCGCCCTGCTCGCCCATGGCATGAAGGGCCGCCATGTAGATCTGGTCGATGTCCGGGCGCTCTTCGCGATCGACCTTGATATTGACGAACAGGCGGTTCATGACGGCGGCGACGGCGTCGTTCTCGAAGCTTTCATGCGCCATGACATGGCACCAGTGGCAGGCGGCATAGCCGATGGAGAGAAGGATCGGCCGTCCGAGTTCCCTGGCTTCGGCAAGCGCCGCCGGCGACCACCCCCGCCAATGGACGGGATTGTCGCTGTGCTGTTGCAAATAGGGGCTGGCCTCTTCGGCAAGCAGGTTTCGCGCTGGCAAGGTCACGATGGGCGGCTCGGCATGACGGGTTCGTTAGAGCATGATGCCGAAAAGTGTGAAGCGGTTTTCGGGCGACATCATGCTCTATTTCCTTGATTTAGAGCCGGATTCGGATTTCGGATCGACCAGATCCGAAATCATCCGGTTCTGGGCTAAAGGCTAGGGCGGTTCGGCAGGTCCGGCAAATGGTTTCCCAAATGACTTCGAAGGATTCGATCGTAGCGCTGTCGAGCGGCCGCCTGCCCGCCGGCATAGCCGTGATCCGGGTTTCCGGCCCGGCGACTCGATTCGTGGTCGAAACAATGGCCGGCCTTGTTAAGGATCGGTTCACCACGTTGCGGAAGCTCAAGACGGTTGACGGGTCCGTGATCGACCATGGTCTCGTCCTGTTCTTTCCCGGTCCTGGCAGCTTCACCGGTGAGGATGTCGCCGAGTTCCATGTCCACGGCAGCCGGGCGGTTGCGGCAAAGATGCTGGAGACGATCACCGGCTTCGACGGAGTCAGGCATGCGGAGCCAGGCGAATTCACGCGGCGTGCTTTTCTCAATGGCCGGCTCGACCTTGTCGAAACCGAAGCGCTCGCCGACCTCGTCAACGCCGAGACAGAGGCGCAGCGGCGCTTTGCCGTGCGAAATGCGGAAGGTGCGCAGAGCGAGCTATATGCGAGCTGGCGGCGACGGCTCATCCATGCACGCGCCATGATCGAAGCCGAGATCGATTTCGCGGATGAAGAGGATGTGCCGGGGTCCGTTTCGGATGCGGTCTGGACTGACGCCGCGGCGATGATCGYGGAGATCGAACACCACATCCAGGGCTTCAAGGCTGCCGAGATCATCCGTGACGGTTTCGAGGTGGTCATCCTTGGGGCGCCAAACGCCGGCAAGTCCAGCCTGTTCAATGCGTTGGCGCAACGCGAGGCGGCGATCGTCACCGACGAACCGGGGACGACGCGTGATCTGCTCGAAGTGGTGCTGGACCTCAACGGGTTGAAGGTGCGCATCGTGGATACGGCAGGCCTGCGCGAAAACGCGGGCAAGGTTGAAGCCATCGGCATCGAGCGGGCGCGCGTCAAAGCTGGCGGTGCGGACCTGGTGCTGTTGCTTGAGGACATGGCCGCTCCGGTTTCCGTCGGCGACGCTCCGGCAGGTGTACCGTTGCTCAAGATCGGAACGAAGGCCGATCTCACCGATGCGGATCCGAGCGCCTATGACATGGCGATTTCGTCCAAGGACGGGGCCGGCCTTGCCGATCTGCTGGAGGAAATCGGCGGCCGCGCTGCGATAGCGGTGGGAGACGCCGGCGATGTGCTGCCGTCCCGGCTTCGGCATGTCGAACTGCTGACGGAAACAGCGAGTTTTCTGGGCGCGGCGCTGGGAGGACATAGCCATGAACTGCGCGCCGAGGAACTGAGGCTGGCGGCGGATCGGCTGGGCCGCATCGTCGGTGCGGTCGACGTCGAGGATATGCTCGACGTCATCTTCTCGCAGTTTTGCATTGGTAAATGACTCACGTGAAACAATCGGGCGGCGCGGGGTGGCGTGATTCACGTGAAACACCACCAGGGAGTGTGGGACATATGTTTCACGTGAAACGAGTCGGCCTTCATCCTTGACAGCGCGCGACTGCAGGGACATGTGTCTGACAATCTCTGAAACCGGATTCTTGGATAATGACCGATCACTATGATGTGGTGGTGGTGGGCGGCGGCCATGCCGGATGCGAAGCGGCTAGTGCTGCCGCGCGCGCCGGGGCTAGGACCGCGCTGGTGACGCTGCGTTTCGATACGATCGGCGTCATGTCCTGCAATCCGGCCATTGGCGGTCTCGGCAAAGGGCATCTTGTCCGCGAGATCGACGCCATGGACGGACTGATGGGCCGGATCGCCGATGCCGCGGGCATCCAGTTCCGCYTGCTCAACCGCCGCAAGGGTCCCGCSGTGCGCGGGCCGCGCACCCAGGCMGAYCGCAAGCTCTATCGCCTCGCCATGCAGGCMGCGRTCGGCGAGCAGGCCAATMTCGAYGTGATCGAAGGCGAGGTSCTGGACCTCGAGATTGAAGACGGGCGCGTRTCGGCYGTYCTGGTTTCTGGYGATCGCCGSCTYGCCTGCGGCGCCGTSGTGCTGACCACRGGCACYTTCCTGCGYGGSCTGATYCATATYGGCGAGAAGAAGATYKTCGCSGGCCGSATGAACGAGCAGGCRAGYKTSGGCYTGTCGGCGACCATGAGYCGYGCGGGCTTCRMGCTYGGGCGCCTGAAGACSGGRACGCCCCCTCGCCTSGAYGGCCGRACCATCGATTGGGCTTCGCTGGARAGCCAGGCGGCGGACGAMGAYCCGGTCCCGTTCTCGYTGATGACCGACCGCATCGYKAACCCGCARATCCRTTGCGGCATCACSCGMACCATGCCGGCSACGCATGAGCTGATCCGCGCCAATCTCGGCCGCTCGGCGATGTATTCCGGYTCGATCGARGGYGTCGGCCCRCGCTACTGCCCGTCGATCGAGGACAAGATCGTCAARTTCGGCGATCGSGAAGGYCAYCAGATTTTCCTSGARCCGGARGGCCTCGACGACGACACSGTCTATCCGAAYGGCATCTCGACCTCGCTGCCGGAGGATGTGCARCTYGACATCCTGAARACCATTCCCGGGTTGGAAAAGGCRASGATGCTGCAGCCCGGCTACGCSATCGARTACGACCATGTCGATCCGCGCGARCTCAAGACGACGCTGGAGACGAAGCGMGTCTCCGGCCTGTTCCTGGCAGGGCAGATCAACGGCACGACGGGTTATGAGGARGCGGCCGCGCARGGCCTKCTTGCCGGCATCAACGCGGCGCGCAAGGCTTCCGACRGTGATGCSGTCGTGCTCAGCCGCACCGAAGCCTATATAGGCGTGATGGTCGACGACCTGACCAGCCGAGGCATCGCCGAGCCGTACCGCATGTTCACGTCCCGGGCCGAGTTCCGTCTTTCGCTGCGGGCCGACAACGCCGATGAGCGGTTGACGCCGCTGGCTGCCAGGCTGGGTGTCGTATCTCCAGAGCGGATGCAGCGTTTCGACGAGGTCGCGCAAAAACTCGACCATGCCCGCGCGCTGGTGAAGTCCGTCTCCTTGACGCCGAACGAAGCCGCGCGGCATGGACTGGAGATCAACAGGGATGGCGTGCGCCGCTCCGCCTATGAACTGCTGGCGTACCCGGGCGTCGACATGGCCTGGCTGACGCGTGTCGAGCCGCGTTTTGCCATGCTTGATGCCAAGACGGCTGAGCGGCTTGAAACGGAAGCGAAATATTCCGTTTACCTGGAGCGGCAGCAAGCCGACGTCGCCCAGATCAGGCACGAGGAGTCGCGGCTTATTCCTGAGACCGTCGACTTTTCCGAAGTGCCCGGCCTGTCCAACGAGTTGAAGCAGAAGATGAAGACACGCCGACCGCGCTCCATTGCCGACGCGCAGCGCATGGAAGGCATGACGCCAGCGGCACTGGCGATCATTGTCGCGCATGTGCGCAATGCCGAGCTCGCTGCGCGAAGGGATGTGGCGTGAGGTCCGATGCCTGGGATGACCTGCAGAAAGCAGCGGGTCCGGTTTCACGTGAAACATTCGAGCGCCTGCAAGCCTTCGAGCAGCTCTTTCTGAAATGGAATCGCAGCATCAACCTGGCGGCGCCTTCGACGCTGGATGATGTCTGGCGCCGCCACATCCTGGACAGTGCCCAACTCGCCCGAATCGCCCCAACCGCAAAACGCTGGGTCGACCTTGGCTCCGGCGGCGGCTTTCCGGGACTGGTGCTCGGGTTCCTGCTTGCGGAGCGGTCAGGCGCTTCGATCGACCTGGTCGAAAGCAACCGCAAGAAAGCCTCGTTCCTGCAATCGGTGATCGGCCAGTTCGGCCTGCCGGCGCGCGTGCTGGCCAAGCGCATCGATGACAGCTACCCCCTTGTTTCGGCACCGGAAATCGTCACAGCGCGGGCGCTGGCGGCGCTTCCGTATCTGCTCGACCTTTCGGCGCCCTGGCTGACCAAGGGGGCGCGCGCGCTTTTCCACAAAGGCCGGGATTACCGGTCCGAAGTGGAAGAAAGCGCTCACCGCTGGGCCTTCGATCTGGTAGAACATTCGAGCATGACCGATCCCCACGGCATCATCCTCGAAATCACCGATCTGCGCCCGGCGACCCCGCAATGAATTACTGGCATCGACCCATGAAAACTGGACCGCGTATCATCACTGTTGCCAACCAGAAGGGCGGCGTCGGTAAGACGACGACGGCCATCAACCTGGCCACGGCGCTTGCCGCGATCGGCGAGCGCGTGCTGATCGTCGACCTCGACCCGCAAGGCAATGCCAGCACCGGCCTCGGCATCGACCGCAAGGACCGCACCGTTTCGTCCTATGACGTGCTGACGGGCGAGCTCGATCTGGAGGCGGCCGCGGTGCCGACGGCGGTGCCCGGGCTGGCGATCGTTCCCTCGACGCTCGACCTGCTCGGCATCGAGATGGAAATCGCTTCGGCGCCCGATCGCGTGCTGCGCCTGCGCAACGCGTTGCGCGCTGCGGTCGAGCGTGCGGCCCCCTTTGGCTACGTGCTCATCGACTGCCCGCCCTCGCTCAACCTTTTGACTTTGAATTCGATGGCGGCGGCCGATTCCGTTCTTGTGCCGCTGCAATGCGAGTTCTTCGCTCTGGAAGGTCTCAGCCAATTGCTCGAGACGGTCGATCAGGTGCGCCGCACGATCAACCCGGATCTCACCATCCAGGGCATCGTGCTCACCATGTATGACGGCCGCAACAACCTCGCCAACCAGGTGGTGCAGGACGTCCGCACCCATATGGGCGATAAGGTCTACGAGACCATCATTCCCCGTAACGTGCGCGTTTCCGAGGCGCCGTCCTACGGCAAGCCGGCGATCCTTTACGATCTCAAATGCTCCGGCAGCCAGGCCTATCTGCAGCTTGCCTCCGAAGTCATCCGCCGCGAGCGCAAGCTGCGCGCGGCTTAAGCCGCGCTGCCATTCCATTAACGAATAGCCGATTCGATTCCGTAACGATCTGGACAAAGTCATGAGCGAAGACCAATCAAGAAAAAGACTGGGCCGCGGCCTCGCGGCGCTGATCGGCGAAATCGACCGTCCGGCGGCGCCGGAAAAGCCGAGTGCTGCTGTAGCGGCGGACGGCAAGGTGCCGATCGAGTTCGTCAGCCCGAACCCGAAGAACCCGCGCCGGCATTTCGGCGATGCCGAGCTCACCGATCTCGCCCAGTCGATCCGCGAGCATGGCGTGGTGCAGCCGGTGGTGGCGCGGCCCTCGCCCTCGCAGCCCGGCCGCTACGAAATCATTGCCGGCGAGCGTCGCTGGCGGGCGGCGCAACGCGCGGGGCTGACCGAGATCCCGCTCATCGTGCGCGACGTCAACGACCGCACGGCGTTGGAACTGGCGATCATCGAGAACGTGCAACGCGCCGACCTCAATCCGGTCGAGGAGGCGCAAGGCTACCAGCAACTGATCGATGAGCACGGTTATACCCAGGCCGATCTCGGCCAGGTGATCGGCAAGAGCCGCAGCCACGTCGCCAATACGCTCAGGCTGCTCAAGCTGCCGAACGTCATTCACGACATGCTGGTCGACGGCGATTTGTCGGCTGGTCATGCCCGCACGCTCGTCACCGCCGAGGATCCGGCCGGGCTCGCCAAGCGGATCGTGAAGGAGGGGCTATCGGTGCGCCAGGCCGAGGCGCTGGCGCAGATGCCGGCCGGCCCGACGCCGGCCAAAGCCAGATCATCGACCGCTGCCGTGGAGAAGGACCCGGATACGCTGGCGCTGGAAAAGCTGATGACCGATACGATCGGCATGATCGTGAGCATCGAGCACAAGGGCAAGGGCGGCTCGCTGCGGGTCAGCTATCGGACGCTGGACCAGCTCGATGAGCTGTGTCGGCGGTTGAAGGATGAACGGTAGGTTGTTGAAGCGCAACGGCATTTAGCCGGCAAATAAGGTTCTGGCTTAAGGTCAAACTCAGCCTGATATATCGGTGATAGACACAAGGGGTCGGCATAACGCCGGCTCTTTTTCGTTGGTGATTACGATAGCGCCCAAGCTGCTGATCTCCCCCCTTGAGGGGGAGATGGCCGGCAGGCCAGAAGGGGTCGTCTCACATAGATTGCCAGCGTTATCTGATGTCGCCGAAGAGCGCCAGCGCTCCACGCGCGGCGACCCCCTCTGTCGCCTTCGGCGACATCTCCCCCTCAAGGGGGGAGATCAGCCCCGCTGCCCCAGCCGCGCGCTCTCCACCGCAATGCCAAGCAATGCCTGCCTTGCCAGTGCTTCGGACAAATCCGGCCGCTTGCGCGTCTGCAGCACGGCCGTCTGCAGGCGGTTCAGCGCGCGACCGAGAGCTTCGCTGCTCCAGCGCTCGAGCGTCCTTTCCACCAGTTTGCGACGCGAAAAGAAAACCGGTGGGCGAGCTCCCGCCACGACCGAGGCCGCGTTGCGGCCGCCGGATTCCATCTGGCCGCGCATCACCTGGATCGCCTGCAACTGTCGCATCGCGGAGGACAGGACCAGGAAAGGGTGTCCGCCGGACTGGCAATGGCGGGTGAAGGCAATGTCGAAATCGCCGACCTTGCCGTCGAGCACGGCGTCGACCGCGTCGTCGAAGGAGGCGCCGGAGACGTCGCCGGACAACGCGCTGACGTCGTCGAGCGTGATTTCCTTCTTGCCATGCGCATAAAGCACCAGCTTCTCGATCTCGCCGCGCGAGGCCAGCCGGTCGCCGCCGAGGTTGCGACGCAGCGCCTGGCGGGCGTCCAGCGCCATCGACATGCCGGCCTTGCGCAGTTCGTCGTCGATCACYGAGTCGAGATCGCGGGCCTCRTCGGCATAGCAGGGAAGGGCAATGGCGTTGCCGGCGCCCTCGACGATGGCCCTCAAGCCGGTCCCTTTCTTGAGGTCGCCGGCCTCGATTAGAATGATGGCGTCCCGCGCAGGCTCTGTCGTCAGCGCCTTGATGTCGTCGGCCAGCGCCTTCTGGCCGCTGGCGTTGCGCACCCAAAGCAGCCGCCGGTCGGAAAACATCGGCACGGTGCGTGCCTCGTCGAGGAGCCGGCCTTCGTCACGGTCGACCTCGCCGCCGTCCAGCTTGACCACCGAGAACGGGTCGTCCAGCGGCAGGCCGGTCTTCGATGCGAAGGCCTTGGCGCGCTCGGCGACCAAACCGCGGTCGGGGCCGTAGAGCAGGACGATCGACATCGCCGGATCCGGCCGCGCCAGCCACGAATCGACCTCGTATCCTTTCTTCTGTGCCATGCGGGCTGGTTAGCATGGGGCGGGGACGGAGTGAACGCCGAAGCGGCCAAGCGCTTGATCTCCCTCCAGTGGATAGAGAGGGCGCAAGCCTCTCTTCGTCATACTCGGGCTTGACCCGAGTATCCATGCCGTCATCCTCGCCGGAGAGCGCAACGGCGCAGAATTTTGTAATCGTTGCAAAGCCTTAACGTCACTGCATGGATTCTAGGATCTTCGCGCGTCGCTCCGCTCCTTGCTCCGCCCTAGAATGACGACCGCAGCGGGCGTTCCGTCACGCCCTGCCTTAACCTGCCCAGTATTTCCTCCACGAGGAAGCTCAGTGGCGGGCGGCGACCTCGATAATCTATCAGGGGGCTCACAATCACCGCATTGCCGCCTCTTGCGCCTAAAGCGCTGCCGGCATTCGCCAAATTGCGCGCCAGCCAGAAACATCGACAAGAAATTTCGCTGCCATATCTGCATCTTGTAGTGAGCCGCATCGGCCCCGACAGGGCCGGTGACCGGGAGGACCGCTGTATCCAGGCCTTGCGAATTCGCACTGGTCTGGCGGCGCGGATGTGCAAATATCGCACCGGCAACATTGGAGGACGTGAGCTCATGGCCGATGCTGGAATGTTGCGCTTTCATGTGCCGGAACCCGAGGTTCGGCCCGGCGGCACACCCGATTTCTCGAATGTGACGATCCCCAAGGCCGGCTCGGTGCCGCGCCCGGAGATCGATGTCGATCCGCGCACCATCCGCGACATGGCCTTTTCCATCATCCGCGTGCTCAACCGCGCTGGCGAGGCGGTCGGGCCCTGGGCCGGGCTGCTCACCGACGAGGAACTGCTCGAAGGCCTGCGCAACATGATGACGCTCAGAACCTTCGACGCCCGCATGCAGATGGCGCAGCGCCAGGGCAAGACCTCCTTCTACATGCAGCATCTCGGCGAGGAGGCGGTCAGCTGCGCGTTCCGCAAGGCGCTGCGGCCGGGCGACATGAATTTTCCGACCTATCGGCAAGCCGGCCTGCTCATCGCCGACGGCTATCCGATGGTCATGATGATGAACCAGATCTACTCCAACGAGGCCGATCCGCTGAAGGGCCGGCAGCTGCCGATCATGTATTCGTCGAAGGAGCAYGGCTTCTTCTCGATCTCGGGCAATCTGGCGACGCAGTACATCCAGGCGGTCGGCTGGGCGATGGCTTCRGCGATCTCSAAGGATTCRCGCATCGCCGCGGGCTGGATCGGCGAYGGCTCGACGGCGGAATCSGATTTCCATTCAGCGCTTGTCTTCGCTTCGACCTACAAGGCGCCGGTCATCCTCAATGTCGTCAACAACCAGTGGGCGATCTCGACCTTCCAGGGAATCGCGCGCGGCGGCGCCGGCACTTTCGCAGCCCGCGGCCTCGGTTTCGGCATTCCTGCGCTGCGCGTCGACGGCAACGACTATCTCGCCGTCCATGCGGTGGCGAAATGGGCGGCCGAGCGGGCGCGCGCCAATCTTGGGCCGACGCTGGTCGAATATGTCACCTACCGCGCTGGCGCGCATTCCAGCTCCGACGATCCGTCCGCCTACCGGCCGAAGGCGGAGTCCGACGCATGGCCGCTCGGCGATCCGATCATACGGCTGAAGAACCATCTGATCCACAAGGGCGTCTGGTCGGAAGAGCGCCACACCCAGGCCGAGGCCGAGATCCTCGAGACGGTGATCGCGGCGCAGAAAGAGGCCGAAAGCCACGGCACGCTGCACGCCGGCGGCAAGCCGTCGACGCGCGACATGTTCGAAGGGCTCTATGCCGAGATGCCGCCACATCTCAGGCGCCAGCGCCAGCAGGCGGGGGTCTGACCATGCCCAGAAAAACCATGATCGAGGCGATCCGCGACGCGCTCGACGTCGCGATGGGGCGCGACGAGCGCGTCATCGTCTACGGCGAGGATGTCGGCTTCTTTGGCGGCGTCTTCCGCGCCACGCAAGGCCTGCAGGCCAAATACGGCCGCAGCCGCTGCTTCGACGCGCCGATCAGCGAATCCGGCATTGTCGGCTCGGCCATCGGCATGGCCGCCTACGGGCTGAAACCCTGCGTCGAGATACAGTTTGCCGACTACATGTACCCCGCCTATGACCAGCTGACCCAGGAAGCGTCGCGGCTGCGCTACCGCTCCAACGGCGATTTCACCTGCCCGATCGTGGTGCGGATGCCGACCGGCGGCGGCATCTTCGGCGGCCAGACGCACAGCCAGAGCCCGGAAGCGCTGTTCACGCATGTGTCGGGATTGAAGACCGTGGTGCCGTCCAATCCGCATGACGCCAAGGGGCTGCTGATCGCGGCGATCGAGGACCCGGATCCGGTGATCTTCCTCGAACCGAAGCGGCTCTACAACGGCCCGTTCGACGGCCATCACGACCGGCCGGTCACGCCCTGGTCGAAGCACGAGCTCGGCGAGGTCGCCGACGGCCACTACACCATCCCGCTCGGCAAGGCGGCGATCCGCCGGCAGGGCTCGGCGGTGACCGTGCTTGCCTATGGCACCATGATCTATGTCGCCGCGGCCGCGGCCGCGGAGACGGGCATCGACGCCGAGATCATCGATCTCCGGACGCTCCTGCCGCTCGACCTCGATGCTATCGTGGCCTCGGTGAAGAAGACCGGGCGCTGCGTGGTCGTGCATGAGGCGACGCTCACCTCCGGCTTCGGCGCCGAGCTGGTCTCGCTGGTGCAGGAGAACTGCTTCTACCATCTGGAGGCTCCGGTGGCGCGGGTCGCCGGTTGGGACACGCCCTACCCGCATGCGCAGGAGTGGGAGCTGTCTCTTATACACATCTAGATGTGTATAAGAGACAGTCATGGAGGCACGCTGATGGCCGAGCGCATCATCAAGCTGCCCGATGTCGGCGAGGGCATCGCCGAGGCCGAGCTGGTCGAGTGGCACGTCAAGGTCGGCGACATCGTCCGCGAGGATGACCTGATCGCCGCCTGTCTCTTATACACATCTAGATGTGTATAAGAGACAGCCTCGACACCGTGGCGATAGGCTCGCCGATCGTGCGGCTGAAGGTAGCCGGCGAAGGCAATGTCGTGGCGGGTGCGAAATCACCGGAGGCTGCGCCGACCCCCACCCCTGACCCCTCCCCACAAGGGGGAGGGGAACGCGCCGCGACCGCCAAGGCCGACGCCAAACCCGCCGGTTCACCGAAAAAAGATACCACGCCCAAGGGGGAATTGCCGCAATCCCCCTCCCCCTTGTGGGGAGGGGTCAGGGGTGGGGGTACTGCGCCGACTTCCGGAGCGCCACGCGCTGAAGGCGAAAAGCCGTTGGCTTCCCCCGCCATCCGGCTGCGCGCCAAGGAAGCCGGCATCGATCTCAGGCAGGTTGCGGGCAGCGGTCCGGCCGGGCGCATCAGCCACGAGGACATCGATGCGTTCGTCGCGCGCGGGCCGCAGCTCGCCCGTGCCACCGGCCTTGCCCGGAAGGACGGCGTCGAGGACATCAAGGTCGTCGGCCTGCGGCGCAAGATCGCCGAGAAAATGTCGCTGGCCAAATCGCGCATCCCGCACATCACCTATGTCGAGGAGATCGACGTCACCGCGCTCGAAGATCTGCGTGCGACGCTCAACAAGGAGAAGCGGCAAGACCGTCCGAAGCTCACGCTGCTGCCCTTCCTGATGCGGGCCATGGTCAAGGCGATCGGCGACCAGCCCAACCTCAACGCCCTGTTCGACGACGAGGCCGGCATCATCCACCAGCATGAAGGCATCAATATCGGCATCGCCGCGCAGACGCCGACCGGGCTGGTGGTGCCGGTGGTCAAGCATGCCGAAGCGCGCGACCTGTGGGATTGCGCTGCGGAAGTCAACCGGCTGGCCGACGCCGCCAAGTCGGGCACGGCGACGCGCGACGAGCTTTCGGGATCGACCATCACCATCACCTCGCTCGGCGCCATGGGCGGCGTGGCGACGACGCCGGTCATCAACTATCCAGAGGTGGCGATCGTCGGCGTCAACAAGATGATGGTGCGGCCGGTGTGGGACGGCACGCAGTTCATCCCGCGCAAGATGATGAACCTGTCGTCGAGCTTCGACCATCGCGTCATCGACGGCTGGGATGCGGCGGTGTTCGTGCAGCGGATCAAAGCGCTGCTGGAGACGCCGGCGCTGATTTTCGYGGATTAGGAGATGACAATGGTCGCAAAGGCCCCCTCACCCGGATCGCCAGCCGAATTGCGAAGGGCAATTCGGGGCAATCCGACCTCTCCCCGAGGGGAGAGGAGGTCGCCAGCGCCTCCGCTGTCCTCTTCTCCCCTTGGGGAGAAGGTGGCCGCGAAGCGGCCGGATGAGGGGTCCTCCTTCACCAAAAAGAGCGTGCCGTGATGAAAGAAATCTCCTGCAAGCTGCTCGTCGTCGGCGCCGGTCCCGGCGGCTATGTCTGCGCCATCCGCGCCGGACAGCTCGGCGTCGACACCGTCATCGTCGAAGCCGGCAAGCCGGGTGGCACCTGCCTCAATGTCGGCTGCATCCCGTCCAAGGCGCTCATCCATGCGGCGGAAGAGTTCGACAAGGTCGCGCATATGGCCGGCGGCAAGGACCCACTCGGCATCAAGGTCGGCGCGCCGACGCTCGACCTGGCGCGAACGATCGGCTGGAAAGACGGTATCGTTAGCCGGCTGAATAGCGGTGTTGCCGGACTGCTGAAGAAGGCGAAGGTCAAGACCGTGCATGGCTGGGCGACATTCCGGGACGGCAAGACCGTCGAGGTCGAGACCGAGACCGGGACCCAAGTCATCCGCGCCGAGACGGTGGTGATCGCTACCGGCTCGGCGCCGGTGGAACTGCCGTTCCTGCCCTTCGGCGGTCCGGTCATCTCGTCGACCGAGGCGCTGGCGCTGAGCGATGTGCCGAAAAAGCTCGCCGTGGTCGGCGGCGGCTATATCGGGCTGGAGCTCGGCATGGCGTTCGCCAAGATGGGCGCCAAGGTGACCGTGGTCGAGGCCTTGCCGCGCGTGCTGGCGCAGTATGACGCCGAGCTGACAAGGCCGGTGCTGAAGCGGCTCGGCGAGCTCGGTGTCGAGGTGATGACCGGCGCCAACGCCAAAGGTTTGTCGACCAAGGGCGACGCGCTGCTGGTCGAGACGGTCGAGGGCAAGAACGCCAAGGTCGCGGCCGACAAGATCCTGGTCACGGTCGGCCGCAAGCCGCTCACCGCGGGCTGGGGGTTGGAGCAGATCGACCTCGATATGGCGGGCAAATTCATCCGCATCGACGACCAGTGCCGCACCTCGATGCGCGGAATCTTCGCCATCGGCGACGTCACCGGCGAGCCGATGCTGGCGCACCGCGCCATGGCGCAGGGCGAGATGGTGGCCGAGATCGTCGCGGGCCACAAAAGGAACTGGGACAAGCGCGCGATCCCGGCGATCTGCTTCACCGATCCGGAGCTGGTCACCGCCGGCCTGTCACCGGACGAGGCAAAGGCTCATGCCGGCGAGATCAAGATCGGGCAATTCCCCTTCGCCGCCAACGGCCGCGCCATGACCAGGCAGGGCGAGGACGGCTTTGTTCGTGTCGTCGCCCGCGCCGACAATCATCTGGTGCTSGGCATCCAGGCGGTCGGGCAAGGCGTGTCGGAACTCTCGGCGGCCTTCGGCCTGGCGCTGGAAATGGGCGCGCGGCTGGAAGATATCGCAGGCACCATCCACGCGCACCCGACGCAGGGCGAGGGTTTTCAGGAAGCGGCGCTGAAGGC
>BFBZ01000028.1_pt12 | contig 16071 bp, 18 predicted proteins | sample 1888401 | NCBI WGS metagenome assembly BFBZ01 (sample SAMD00112614, study PRJDB3348) | symbiont metagenome | host: Chara braunii | reverse complement strand
TCGTAGTCGAGCAGGTCGACCACCGAGCGCTCGCCCTCGATCCGTTCGGCGATCAGGTCGATTCCGTAGCGGCCGAGCAGGTCGGACAGATCGGAGGGATGGATATCGGAGGCCGCGCTCTGCGCGGTGTCGAGCAGCAGCGCCGCCGGCACCTTGATGAAGCGGACGCCGCGATCAGCGAGCTCGCGCGGTTCGAGGCGGAGGTCAGTGACATGATCGATCGAGAACCGGTAGCCGCGCTGCGACAGCGCCGCGAGGTTCTCGCTCTCGACTGGGCCGAGATTGCGGAAGGTGGCCTGCTTGAACTCGAGCACGAAGGACGGCGCCAGCGCGCGGTTGGCCTCGAGGAAGTCGAGACACTGGTTGAAATGCGCCGGGTTTGACAACGTCGCCGCCGACACGTTGCAGAACACGCCGACATCCTTGCTGCGGATCATCAGGCGGCGCAGCACCTGGACGCAGCGAAGCATCACCATGTGATCGATGCGTCCGATCAGGCCGCTCGCCTCGGCCGCCTCGATGAAATCGTCGGCGGCAAGCACCTGGTCGCGCTCGTCGCGCAGCCGCGTCACCGCCTCGTAGTAGCGCACCTTGCGCTGCGGCAACGTCACCATCGGCTGCAGGTAGATGTCGAGCCGGTTCTGCTCGATCGCGTTCTTGATCGCGCCGACAAGTTGGGCCTGGCCGCGCGCGATCGCGGACGGCGGCGAGGGGGGCGGCGGCGGCGCGAAGACGACGGTCGGCGCCGGCGGCACCGGTTGCAGCAGGTCCGCCCGCGGCGGCGCAATGGGCTGCGCTGTAGGAGCAGCCGTTGGCTGCGCCAATGGACCCGAAGCCAGCAGATCCTCATGATGAGCGACGGATGCCGCGAGCTGCCGCACCAATCCGCCGAGCTCGTTGATCTCGCCGGCCATGCCCTGCATCCGGTCGGCGCCGGTGGAATTGGCCGAGGCAACGCGGCCTTCGACTGCGGCCAGCCGCCGGCCGAATTCCGCGACCTGGCGAGCGAGGTCGGCGGTGCCGCGTGACAGATCCGCGATCTGGCCGCCGACATCGCTACGGTCGCGCAAGCGCATCGAGACGGCGTTGTAGAGGATCAGGCAGGTGAGGGCGGTGAGCGCCACGATCGCCGATTCCGATCCGCTGATGCCCGCCACCGAGTACAGGACGAAGCCCAATGAGGCTGCGACCAGCACCATGCAGATGGCGATGAAGATCGTCGAAATGCGAATCATGTCGCGCGCCCGCGCCCTCCGTCCGTGCGTCCCCGGAACGCGACTTTAGCACCATTGTTGATTCGACGGGGCGGTGATCTGGAGAACCGGCTGGAACTGCACATGATTTTCGCTTTGCCGGGGGCCAGGCTCCGTAATGCTCCGGGCCGGGCTGCGCTGCGTCAGGTCAGAGGTCCGCGGCGGCGATCCAGAACACCTCGCCTTCGGAGTCCTCGGTGTCGAGCCAGAGCAGCGGCAGGTTCGGATAGGCGGCTTCGAGATTGTCGCGGCCGCGGCCGATCTCGCAGAGCAGCCCGCCCTGCGGGGTGAGATGCTGCCTGGCTAGGTCAAGCAGCCGGCGGACGATGTCGAGCCCGTCGGCGCCGCCGTCGAACGCGATCTTCGGCTCGGCGCGGCACTCGCGCGGCAGCGAAGCCATGCCTTCGGCGTCGACATAGGGCGGGTTGGAAATGATGAGATCGTAGCGGTTATCGCCGAGCGGCTTGAACAGATCGCCGCGATACAGCGTCAGGCGATCATCGAGGCCGTGGTCGGCAACGTTGCGTGCGGCGACTTCGAGCGCATCCCTTGAGATATCGACGGCGTCAACCGCTGCATTGCTGAAATGCCGGGCCGCCAGGATCGCAAGGCAGCCGGAGCCGGTGCAGAGGTCGAGCACGCTTTCGACCTCCGCGGGATCGCCGACCAGCGAGGTACCGTCCTCGTCGCCGCCGAAATGCGAATCCAGCAATTCGCCGATGAAGGAGCGCGGCACGATGGTGCGCTCGTCGACGTAGAACGGCAGGCCCCGCATATAGACCTTGTTGACGAGATAGGCGGCCGGCTTGCGCGTCGCGATCCGGCGCTCGATCAGGTCGAGGATCTGCTTGCCTTCGTTTACCGTGACGCGGGCGTTGGCAAAATTCTCGAACTGGTCGGGATGCAAATGCAACGTCTCAGTGATCAGGAACGCGGCCTCGGCCACCGGATCGGTGGTGCCGTGCGCGAACACCAGCTTGGCCGCGTTGAAGCGGCTCACGGCGTAGCGCAGGAAATCGAACAGGGTGTGAAGCTCGCCGGCGCCGACCTTGGGCACTTTCGGCGCGACAGGGCTGCGTCTGGCCGGCACTTTGCTGCGCTTGGCCATCAGGATTTGGTCCAGCGCGCGGCGGCGGCGTCGTCATGGTCGCGCGCCTCGATCCAGTTCGTGCCGCGGGCGCTTTCCTCGCGCTTCCAGAACGGCGCGTTGGTCTTGAGATAGTCCATCAGAAACTCGGCGGCCTCGAATGCGGCCTGCCGGTGCGCCGAGGCGGTCACGACCAGCACGATGTTCTCGCCCGGCGCGATGCGGCCGAAGCGATGGATGACGGTAAGGCCCTGCAACGGCCAGCGCGCCAGCGCCTCGTCGGCGTGACGCCCAATCTCGGCTTCCGCCATTTCAGGGTAATGTTCGAGCGTCAGTGCTGCGATCGGCTCGCCCTGCTCGCTGCCGCGGCAGATGCCGCTGAAGCTGACGACCGCGCCGATATCGGTGCGCCCCTGGCTGAGGCCTGCGATCTCGCGCGCGACATCGAAGTCGGCTTGCTGGATACGGATGGTTGCAGCGACGGCCATGGGGAATTTAACCGCCGGTCATCGGCGGGAAGAACGCGATCTCGCGGGCGCCGACGATCGCCGCATCCTGCTTGACATGGGCGTGGTCGATCGCGGCGCGGATCACCGTGGGCTTCTCGAAGGCATAAGCGTAGGCGTCGTCACGCGCGGTGAGCCAGCCGATCAGGTCTGCGACGGTGCGCACCTCGGCCGGCGGCTCGACGGTCTCCTCAGCCTTGCCGACGCGCTCGCGGACCCAGGCGAAGTATTTCAGCTTCATCCCTCATCCTCCTTGATGAGGTGATGGATGCCGGCGCGGAAGTAATCCCAGCCGGTGTAGATCGTGAAGATCGCCGACATCCAGAGCAGCACGATGCCGATCAGGGTGGTGGCGGGAAAGACCTGCTCGCCGGCTTCACCGGCGATCAGGAAGCCGATCGCCACCAGCTGGATCGTGGTCTTCCATTTCGCCAGCTTGGTGACGGGAACGCTGACCCTGAGCCCCGCGAGATATTCGCGCAGGCCCGAGACCAGGATCTCGCGGCACAGGATCACGATCGCCGCCCACAGCGTCCAGCCATGGATCGAGTTGTCGGCGGCCAGCATCAGCAGGCTGGAGGCGACCAGGAGCTTGTCGGCGATCGGATCGAGCATCCGGCCGAAGGCGGACTGCTGGTCCCACATNAACGAGGGCGTGTTCTCGTTCCAGGACGATGACGAGCAGTGGATCTCGCTGCGCTACGACCTGACCGCGCCGCTCGCGCGTTATGTCGCTGAGAATTTCGACGCGCTGCCGAAGCCGTATCGGTCGTATCGGTTCGGCTATGTCTTCCGCAACGAGAAGCCCGGTCCCGGCCGCTTCCGCCAGTTCATGCAGTTCGACGCCGACACGGTCGGTTCCGGTTCGCCGGCGGCGGATGCCGAGATCTGCATGATGGCGGCCGACACGATGGAGGCGCTCGGCATTCCGCGCGGCTCCTATGTCGTGAAGGTGAACAACCGCAAGGTGCTCGACGGCGTGCTGGAGGCGATCGGCCTCGGTGGCAACGACAATGCAGGCCGTCGTCTCACCGTGCTGCGCGCGATCGACAAGCTCGACAAGTTTTCCGCCGATGAGGTTCGCAAGTTGCTCGGTCCCGGGCGCTGGGATGGCGGTGAAGAGGGCAAGGGCGACTTCACCAAGGGCGCCGAGCTGAGCCCGGAAGATGCCGATATCGTGCTCGCCGTCACGCAGCAGCGCGATGATTGGAAACAGGCGATCGCTGCGGCGGAGACCCATCTGGCGAAGAGCGAGATTGGCCAGGCCGGCGTGAGCGAGCTCGAAGAGATCGCAAAACTGGTCGCGGCGTCCGGCTATGGCGCGGATCGCATCCGCATCGATCCCACCGTCGTCCGCGGCCTCGAGTATTACACCGGCCCGGTCTATGAGGTTGAGCTGCTGCTCGACACCAAGGATGAGAAGGGCCGCCCGGTGCGGTTCGGCTCGGTCGGTGGCGGTGGCCGCTATGACGGCCTGGTCTCGCGCTTCCGTGGCGAGCCGGTGCCGGCGACCGGTTTCTCGATCGGCGTGTCGCGCCTGCAGGCCGCGCTGACGATGCTCGGCCAGCTCGATACGCAGGCCGAATTCGGCCCCGTCGTCGTCACCGTGTTCGATCGCGACCGCGTCGCCGACTACCAGAAGATGGTCGCAGTGCTGCGCCAGGCCGGCATCCGCGCCGAACTCTATCTCGGCAATCCGAAGAACATGGGCAACCAGCTCAAATATGCCGATCGCCGCAACTCGCCCTGCGTGATCATCCAGGGCTCGGACGAGAAGGCGCGCGGCGAGGTGCAGATCAAGGATCTGATCGACGGCGCCAAGGCGGCGGCCGCGATCGCCTCCAACCAGGAATGGCGCGAAACCCGTCCGGCGCAATTCTCCTGCGCCGAGGCCGACCTGGTCGCCAAGGTCCGCGAGGTCCTGGCGCGGCACGACGTGAACTGGGGATAGCTGGTGTGTCACGCGCGGGCTTGACCCGCGCGGCCATCTTCAAAAAGATGGCGCGCCTGCCGAACCGGCGGATTGCCGGTCTGCGCGTCAACGACAACCAGGGAGTTTTCCAATGCCTGAGATCACCGTGAGCATGGCCGCCGGCCGCACCGACGAGCAGAAGCTCGGCATGATGCGCGACATCACCCAGGCGCTGGTCAAGAACCTTGGCGTCGATGCGGATGCCGTCGTGATCCAGATCAACGAGGCGCCGCTGCATCACAAGATGAAGGGCGGCAAGTCTTTCGTCGAGCGCGCGGCGGCCGCGAAGAAATAGCCCTATCTCTCTACGAGTCGTCCCGGCGAAGGCCGGGACCCATAACCACCGATGCCCGGTTGTTATACGCGCTGGGGCCCCAGCCTTCGCTCAATTGATATGCGTGGTTATGGGTCCCGGGTCGCGCTTCGCTTGCCCGGGACGGCAGTCTTTTCGAGGCATCAATGGACGCACGTGACTTCATCAAGATCGGCATGAGCGCCGAGCGCATGCTGGTGGTGCCGCCGGAGCGCACGGTCGGGCATTTCGTGCCCGGCATGCCCATGGTCTATGCGACGCCGATGATGATCCTCGAGATGGAGATGGCGTCGGGCGATGCCATCCGCGCCGCGTTGCAGCCCGGCTGGGTCACGGTCGGGACCGAGGTCGATATCCGCCATCTCGCGGCAGCGCTCGTCGGTGCCACGGTGCGCACGACCGCGAAAGTGATCGCGGTCGAACGTCGCGTGATCCGCTTCGAGGTCGAGGCTTTCGAGGGCACGCGCAAGCTCGGCGAAGGCCGCCACGCCCGTGGCCTGATCAATGTCGAGAGTTTCAACAAGCGGCTGGCCGGGACTTCGGCGCAGGCGCAGTAGGCGAAACCGCTGATGCGCTCCGGTTCACTTGCTCGAACGTCATCCTGAGGAGCGCGTAGCGCGTCTCGAAGGATGGGCCACGGGCCGTCACCCTTCGAGGCTCGCTGACGCGAGCACCTCAGGATGACGGAACGACCAGTGTCAGCCAGGCGAACTACTTCGCCAATTCCTTCGAGCGCCTTGTCGCGGCGGCGATGGCGCGGGTCATCAACGGCTGCAGGCCGTCATTCGCCATCAACACCTCCAGCGCCGCGGCCGTGGTGCCGCCGGGCGAAGTGACGTTTTGCCGCAACGTCGCCGACGGCAAATCGGAGCGATGCAGCAGCTCGCCGGAGCCGGCGACGGTCGCGCGCGCCAGCGTGGTGGCAAGCCCTTCGGGCAGGCCGGCCGCCACGCCGGCACGGGCCAGCTCCTCGGCGAGCAGGAAGATATAGGCGGGGCCAGAGCCGGAGACCGCGGTCACCGCGTCCATCAGGCTTTCATCGTCGACCCATTCAACGAGACCGGTCGCCTTCAGCAATGCGTCGGTCATGGCGCGCTGCGCGGCGGTGACGTGTTGTGAGGGCACCGCGACGGTGATGCCGCGGCCGATCGCGGCCGGCGTGTTCGGCATCGCGCGCACCACGGTGCCGCCGACAACTTCTTCCAGCGCCGACATCGTCGTGCCCGCCATGATCGAGACCACGAGCGTCGAGGGGCCGACGAGCGCCTTCAGCGCGGCGCCGGCGTCACGGAACGATTGCGGCTTCACCGCGACGACGAGCGTGTCGACCGTGCCGATGTCCTTCGCCTGCGGATTGAGCCGCACGCCCCTCGCGCCGAGCGCGGAGATATCAGGAGAAAGATGCGGATCGATCACCACGACCTGTTGGGGCGAAAGTCCCTGCGCGAGCCAGCCGGTCAGCATCGCGCCGCCCATCTTGCCCGCGCCCGCGAGCGCGATGGTGCCGGTCGTGTTGGTCAATGCGCTGCTGGATGTGCTCACGGGTGTCACCATTCGTCGTCCCGGCGAAGACCGGGACCCATAACCACAGATGGTTCTAGTGATGCGAGGAAGGGGCCACAAGCAGTTTGCGTGAGCCCCGAGGTCACGGAGTATGGGTCCCGGCCTCCGCCGGGACGACATTGAAAATGTTGAAGCGCCGGAACGAAACCCTTACGCTTCACCCTCGGTATCGAACATCGCCGCGGCCATCGCTTCGGCGGTCGATTTGCCGGCCCACACCACGAACTGGAACGCCGGGTAATAGCGCTCGCAGGCGTGGATCGCGTTGACCACCATGGCCTCGCATTGCGCGGTGGAGGCGGTGAGGCCGGCGGGCAGCACCAGCGCCTGACGATGCATCACCATGCCGGTGTGGGTCCACAGATCGAAATGGCCGACCCACAATTGTTCGTTAATCGCGGCGACCAGCCGCTGCACCTCGGCGCGCCGCGCCTGCGGCATCTTCATGTCGAAGGCGCAGGCGAGATGCAGCGCCTCGATCTCGCCCATCCAGGTGAACGAGAGCTGATAGTCGATCCAGTCTCCCTTGGAGACGATCGTCACCTCGTCTTCGCCGGAACGCTCGAACGCCCAGTTGTTGTCGGTGGCGATATCCTCGACCACCGCAAGCGGGTTGTTCCGGGAATCGATAATGCTTTCGAGGAGGGACATGCCGTCTCGGACCTTGTTCTTATGATCGCTTGATACGCACACGGAAGCCGGCACTTGCGACATACTGCGTCGTGGCCGAGTGCAGCTCCTTGAATGGGCTTCCGGATGCCCCTGGACCTGACGCCGATGAAGTGATGTGATTTGCGGAATCCGCGCAACCGCACGCCGAGTCCGTCCACAGCCAAAGCGCGCATCGTCCACAGCTGATCTCCGCCACACTTGTGATTTTGCGAACAAATCGGAATCTTCGTGGTCGGTAAACGATTTGTTAACCATTTGCCGGCGCTGCGCCGGGTGCGTGAATCATGCCCCCGGGGCGCGCACATCAGGCTGCAAGAGCCGCAGCGTGCTCATGGGGACATGCCGTTTCCCCATGCCAAAGGACCTTGCCCGGCCGTCGCGCTTTGGTCATATTTCGTCTCAGGCACGTCCATTCCGGGCGTGCCGATGTTCTCAGGGCGGGGTGAAAGTCCCCACCGGCGGTAAGGGTGATGAACCCAAGCCCGCGAGCGCCTTCGTTCCGCGAAGCGGGAAGAAGGGTCAGCAGATTCGGTGCAATTCCGAAGCCGACGGTCACAGTCCGGATGAAAGAGAACGGTTGCGGCAGCCAACGCGAGTTTCGCGTGGGCTCTTGTCGTTGTCCGTATGCCCTGATTCTGGTCCTGAAAGAGGAAAACCATGAATCAGATGTTGCAAGACACTGAAGTCCAAGACGCCGAAATCCAAACCTCCCAAGCAGCGAGCACTCCCGACACGCCGGCACATCCGCCGGTGCCGGAGCATCCGCATTTCGCCAAGCCGCAGCGCGTTGCCTTCGTGCAATCGTCCTGGCACCGCGATGTGGTGGAGGAGTGTCGCATCTCCTTCCTGAAGGAGATCGAGGCGCGTCACATCACCAATGTCGACGTGTTCGAGGTGCCGGGCTCGTTCGAGATCCCGCTGCATGCACAGTTGCTGGCGAAGACCCGTCGCTACACCGCGATCGTCGCGGCTGGGCTCGTCGTCGACGGTGGCATCTACCGCCACGAATTCGTCGCCGACACCGTGATCAAGGCGCTGATGGATGTGCAATTGCGCACCGAGGTGCCGGTGTTCTCGGCGGTGCTGACGCCGCAGCAATTCCACGAGACCGAGGTGCATTACGACTTCTTCCGCAAGCATTTTGTGATCAAGGGGATCGAGGTCGCGGAAGCCTGCGCCAACACGCTGCACAGCCTGGAACGTCTGCGTGGCCAGGTCGCGGCGGGGATTCCCGGCTAGCGCAGATGATCCGGACCCGGAGGGTCGCGTTAGCGCAAAGTGCGAAGCGGTTTTCCGAAGAGATCATGTGCAAATAGAGGCCCAACGCAAAAGCGATTCCGGCATGCGTGCCGGGATCGCGCGCGCCTGCCGCATGTTCGGTATGCTTGCCGCATAAATCAAAATGCGCGGGAGGCGCTCATGACCGAACAACATTCGTCCGATTGGCTCGGCCTGTCGGGCCGCGTTGCCGTCGTCACCGGCGGAGGCGGCGGCATCGGCCGCGCCACCGCGGTCAGCTTCTCGCGCGCCGGCGCCAAGGTCGCCGCGCTCGATCGCGACGAGCGCGGGCTGGCCGAGACCAAGGCCCAGCTTCGCGCGTTCGGCGACGGTCACCTCGTCGCAAGCTGTGACACCACCAGCGAGGATAACGTCGCTGATGCCGCCGACACCGTCGCGCGCACGCTTGGCCCTTGCGACATCCTCGTCAACACCGCCGCGGTGCTGCGGCCTGGCGGGCTCGATACGTTGCCGCTCGCGGAGTGGAACGCGGTGCTTGCGATCAATCTCACCGGTTACTTCATCTGCGCGCAGGCGTTCGGCCGCCAGATGCGCAAGGCTGGACGCGGCAGCCTGATCCATGTCGCCTCGATCGCCGCCAGCAATGCGCAGGGGCAGAGCGGCGCCTACAGCGTCAGTAAGGCCGCCGTCGTGATGCTGTCGCAGCAGCTCGCTGCCGAGTGGGGGCCGCACGGCATCCGCAGCAATGTGGTCAGCCCCGGCCTCGTCGTCACGCCGATGAGCCAGGCGTTCTACGATACGCCAGGGGTTACCGAGCGGCGCACCGCCGTGGTGCCGATGCGCCGGATCGGCGCGCCGCAGGACATGGCGGATGCGACCCTGTTCCTGGCGAGCGACAGGTCGTCATATGTCAATGGCGAGGAGATCATCGTCGATGGCGGCTACGCGCGGACGCTTATGAGCCACGTGCCGCGGCCGGGGTTTTGAGGATTATTCATCAACCGTCATTGCGAGCGAAGCGAAGCAATCCAATTGGGCCGCGAAGCAAGTGTGGATTGCTTCGTCGCTGCGCTCCTCGCAATGACGGGCTTGCGAGCCTTAATCGAACAGGCTGGAGACCGACTCTTCCGCCGCGGTGCGGCCGATCGCTTCGGCGATCAGGCCGGCGATCGAGATGGTGCGGATGTTCGGTGCCTTGTTGACGGCTTCGGTCGGCAGGATCGAGTCGGTGATGACCAGCTCCTTGAGCCGCGACGAGGCGATGCGCGCGGCGGCGCCGCCGGACAGCACGCCGTGGGTGATGTAGGCCGAGACCTCCTTGGCGCCGTGCGCGATCAGCGCCTCGGCSGCGTTCACCAGCGTGCCGCCGGAGTCGACGATGTCGTCGACCAGGATGCAATTGTARCCGGCGACGTCGCCGATCACGTTCATCACCTCGGACTCACCSGGRCGCTCRCGGCGCTTGTCGACGATCGCSAGCGGGGTGTTGATGCGCTTGGCAAGTCCGCGCGCRCGSGCCACGCCGCCGACGTCGGGCGACACCACCATCACCTTGGCGAGGTCGAACCGTTCRCGGATGTCGCGCACCATCAGSGGMGCMGCGAACAGATTGTCGGTCGGGATATCGAAGAAGCCCTGGATCTGGCCGGCATGCAGGTCGAGCGTCATGACGCGGTCGACGCCGGCATGGGCGATCAGATTGGCGACCAGCTTGGCCGAGATCGGCGTACGCGAGCCGGAGCGGCGGTCCTGCCTGGCATAGCCGAAATAGGGGATCACTGCCGTGATGCGGCGCGCCGAGGAGCGGCGCAACGCGTCGGTGATGATCAAGAGCTCCATCAAATTGTCGTTGGCCGGGAACGACGTCGACTGCAGGACGAACATGTCCGAGCCGCGGACGTTCTCCTGGATCTCGACGAAGATCTCCATGTCGGCGAAACGCCGGACCACGGCCTTGGTCAGTTCGATGCCAAGGCCCTTGGCGATGTCCTGCGCCAGCGCAGGATTAGAGTTGCCGGCGACGAGCTTGATTGATCCGTTTTTTGCCGACATCGATGCTTCCCCCCGCGCCTTGCTGGATACGACGTTCAGCATCTCAAGTCCTTACAGAACCGGCGGGTTTTCGGTGCGCGAGGGAATATCAGGCAGGCGCATCCGCTGGCAACCCATTAGCCCGGTTTCGCCGCCGTTTTCCTGGGCAAAAAGCGCGCTTCCCCGGGAGATAACGGGGTTCAGAGCCCCGTTCCGGTGGAAACGGATCGGGGCCCCAGGTTCTTGTCGTGACGCGTTTTCCTCACGCGAACCGGTATCCAATTCGCTCGAAAACGCTTCAATTGGCGGAATAGCCGAGCGCCACGGTCTCGGGCGCGGCGGGGGCCGGGGCGCTGGCCACCGTCGGCCCACGGAGCTCCGGTGCCGGGGCCGGGCCGTCTGCCGGGCCGCCATTGATCATGCTGGAGAGGCCGCTGAGGCCGGCCTGGGCGATCCTGCGCAGCACCAGATCGTCGGCGGCGCCCCAGGCGTCGCGGCCGGCCTTGCCGGCGGGCTCTTCGCCCGAGAGGCGGAGCGCGCGCTGCTGGTTGCTGTCGTAAACGTCCCAGACCCATGCGATCATGGTGCGGCCGCGCACCACCTGCGCCGACAAATAGCTGCGCACGCGATAGGCCGCAGCACCCTCGCGCGACACGATCGACAGGCTGCGCAGCTTGGATTCGCTGTCGAGCACGCCGACCATGCGGTCGAACACTTGCGGCGGCGGGCCGTCGATCGATTCGAATGCGACGGTCGCGCCGCTGCTCGCCGGGGTGGCCATGGCGTAGGAGTCGGCCACATTGCCGCCGGCCGCGCAGCCGCCGAGCGCGCACGCAATCGCCAGCCACGTGACTGCGAGCGTGGCACGCACGACTGTCCCAGTTTGAAACTGGTGGTTTGACGCTTCCCTCATTGCGTCCTGCGATATCGTTAAAACGGCTTAACGTCTAGGGCAGGACGGCCACAGCCCTTAACCGATCCGGCGGGGCTGTGGCGCTGGGGAGGACCGAATTCCTCGCCGATGCACCCGGCTCAGTCGGCCAGATGATGCTGCATGGCCTCGGTGATCCAGGTCCATTCCCGGTTGGGACTGCCGCAGGGCGGCTGGCCGCGCATGATGGCGACCAGTTCCCAATAACGGGCCGCGCGTGCGTCATGCAGCGCATATTTGCTGCGAAGCCAGTTGCGGAAGGCGAGGTCCGGCTGTCGCCCCAGCAGCCGGGCCGACGTCTCCATCCACTCATGGGCCAGCGCCTTGCCGGTGTCCGAACCCGGTTCGAGGCCATCGGCGATCGCCTGCTGCGCCCGCGTCAGCATCGGCTCGCTGGCCTTTTGCCAGGCGGAGGGATCGAGCACGTCGCGATCCCAGACGTCGCTGGCATTGGCGCGCATGTTGGCGACAAAGGACGGATCGTTGAGGATCGCGGACAGTTCGATCCATGCATCGCATTGCTCGGGCGTCGGCTCATCCGGCAATTCGGGCACCGTCGTCTCGATCATCTGCCGCACCCAGTCGCGGTCGATATTGATGCCGTCGGACACTTTCTCAAAAAAGCGTTCGACGACGTTGCGGCGCTCAGCGCGGGACAGCTGCGTCATGGTCAGGAATCTCCTCAAATCTGCTTCGGTGAGTTGCGGTGAACGCAACGCAGCCCGCAGGGCCGAGGCGACGCGGCGCTGCGCCGCGATCTCCGCTTCCAGCGTATCGAGGCGGAGCTTCAGTGCTTCGACGAGCGAGAGTTCCTTGGTCAGGACCTCACGGATGGCGTCGAGACCGAGCCCCGCGTCGCGCAGGCATCGGATCAGGTCGAGGCGAACCAGTTCGTCGTCGGTGAAGACGCGATAGCCGCTCGCGGTGCGGCCGGCCGGCGGCAGCAAGCCCTGATCCGAATAGAAGCGGAGCTTGCGGACACTCATGCCGCTGAGCCGTGCCGCCTCGCCGATGCTGTAGGTGCGTTGTGTCATGCGCCGCTTGTCCGGTCTCCAGCAGGTGGAGAGTCAAGACGCTTGTCGCACAAAAATAGCGGGACTGCCCGGCGTCAGCTTTCCAGCGCGATGGCGTGAACGTGCCGGCCGTAATCGCCTTCCTTGCGATGCACGGAGCGGCGATAGCTGAAGCAGCGCTCGTCGGAATAGGTGTCGATGCCGAGGTCGTCGATCATCAGCACACCGGCATTTTCCAGTCGCATGCGGATGAAGCCGGCGAGATCGAACATCGCATGGCCGTCGCGCTCGGCGGGCAGGAAGAACATGCCGTTCTCGGCATCGGCCTCGATGAAGCGCGCCACGAATTCATTGCCGACCTCGTAGGACTCCTTGCGGATCAACGGCCCGATCGCGGCGACGATGCCGCCGCGCTCGGCGCCGAGCTTCTCCATCGCATCGATGGTCGATTCCAGCACGCCGGTCAGCGCGCCCTTCCAGCCGGCATGCGCGGCGCCGATCACCCGCGCATTGGGATCGACGAACAGGATCGGACCGCAATCGGCCGTCGTCACCGAGATCGCAAGGCCCTCGGTGCGCGTGACGAGCGCATCCGCCTTCGGGCGCGCGGCGCCGTTCCACGGGCCGGTCACGGCCACGACGTCGGGCGAGTGCACCTGGTGGACGCTGATCAAATGGTCGGACGGCACGCCGAGCTGCGCCGCCATCCGCCGCCGGTTCTCCGCGACCTTGGCCGGATCGTCGTGCGAGCCGAGCCCGCCATTGAGGCCGGCATAGATGCCTTCGGAGACGCCGCCCTCGCGCGAGAAGAAGGCGTGGCGCAGGCCCGGAATGGCCGACAGCNACCTTGGCCGGATCGTCGTGCGAGCCGAGCCCGCCATTGAGGCCGGCATAGATGCCTTCGGAGACGCCGCCCTCGCGCGAGAAGAATGCGTGGCGCAGGCCCGGTATGGCCGACAGCAGCGGTGATCCCAATGTCATTGTTCGGTCTCGTCAGGCTGATCGCTGAGGCCTGCGATCGAGGTGAGGCGCGGGTCGGAGATGGCCATGACCTTGAACATCGAACCCATCCCGCCGCGCCCGGAATCGGTGAGGCGCTTCAGCGCGCTGGCGACGTCGGCGGAGACCTCGGGCGTTGCCTTGGCCATCAGTCCGGCGGCCCGCGCCTCGACGCCGAGACGCTTGAGGAAGTCGCCCTGGGTTGCCGGTCCGTGGACGCGCGCGCCGACATCCTCGGCGGCCTGCGCCAAGGCCTGGAAATCGACATGGGCGGTGACATCGGCCTGTCCCGGGTTCTTCAACGGATCGGCGAAGCTGTGGCGCGCGATCGCCTGGAAGGTGTCGCCGGCGTCGCTGCGCAGATGGCCGTAATCGATGATCAGTGCTGCGCCATCGTGGTCGCGCACCCGCGTCGCCAGCTTCATGATCTCGCTGTCGGGCCGCCATTCGAACACCGCACCGAGCGGGGCGGCGCGCACCAACGGCGGCAGCAGCACCTCGAAATGCGGTGTCGGCTCGGGAGCGGGCGCGAAATACAGGTTGCCATTGGCATCCATCCCGACCGTGCGCTCGTGCCAGCCGGTTTCGCGCCGGACCATCTGGTGGATCGGCAGCACGTCGAAATATTCGTTGGCGAGGATCACCGCCGGCCCCTCGGGCACGTCGTCGATGTTGTCGTGCCAGGTCACGTTGCGCACGCCGGTCAGCGTCGCGCGCTGCTTCTCGCGCAACACCGGATTGACCTCCACCATGTGGATGCTGAGCGACTGGTAGAGCGGCGGCAGCACGCGCAGCGCGCGCAGCGCGTCCGACATCATGGTGCCGCGGCCGGGGCCGAGCTCGATCAGGTGGAGCGTTTCCGGCGAGCCGATCGCGCGCCAGATCGAGGCGCTCCACAGTCCGAGCAGCTCGCCGAACATCTGGCTGACCTCGGGCGCCGTGGTGAAATCGCCCTCGCGGCCCAGCGGATCGCGCGACAGGTAATAGCCGTGGTGCGGATGCATCAGGCACAATTCCATGTAGCGCCAGACCGGCATCGGTCCGGATAATTTGATCAGCTTCCTGATCTCATCCAGCAGCGGGGAGGGTTCGCTCACGGCCTTCCTTGGATTGAACTTGCTTACGTTGAACTCGGCGCCGGCCCGCTCGCCTTGCGGCGGAGGGCGGCCGTGATGATGATAGCGCCGACAATAATCATTGGCACGGACAGCAGCATCCCCATGGTTAATCCGCCCCACAGGAATCCGAGCTGCGGGTCGGGCTCCCTGAAGTGCTCGCCGATGATCCGGGCAATGCCGTAGATCGTGATGAAGCTGCCGAGGATCAGGCCGGGCCGCTTCAGCGCCCCCATCCGGATCATGATCGCGAGCGCCGCAAACAGCACGATGCCCTCGAGCCCGGCCTCGTAGAGCTGGCTTGGATGGCGCGGCAGCGGTCCGCCATTGGGGAAGATCATGGCCCAGGGCAGGCTCGGATCGGCGTGACGGCCCCACAATTCGCTGTTGATGAAATTGGCGAGCCGGCCGAGGAGCAGCCCGATCGGCGCCACCGCGGTGGTGATGTCGCCGAGCGACAGGGTCGGGATGTTGTTGCGGCGGGCAAACAGCATCACCGCGGCAACGCAGCCGAGGAAGCCGCCGTGGAACGACATGCCGCCCTTCCACAATTCGAGGATCTCGGACGGGTGCGCCATGAAGAACGGCAGATTGTAGAACAGCACATAGCCGGTGCGGCCGCCGACGATGATGCCGATGGTGACCCAGAGGATGAAATCGTCGAGCTGCGGCAGCGTGATCGGCGCCGGGCCGCCCCACAGCCGATCCTTCTTGATCAGCGAGCGGGCGTAGATCCAGCCCAGCACGATGCCGACGATATAGGCCAGCGCATACCAGCGGATCACGATCGGCCCGAGCGCGAGCGCGACGGGGTCGAACACCGGAAAGTCGATCAGCAGGAACGGCATCTTGATCAGAGCGCTTTCGTGTAGACGGCGTAGGGCACGCCATGAATTGGCGGAGCGTCATGGAGCTTGCTGAAGCCCATCCTCAGATACATCGGCAAGGCAACCGTCATGATGGGGCTCGTGTGAAGCGCGATGGCCTGGCACCGGTCGCGCCGCGCTCTGGCAAGGCATTCCGACGTCAACGCATGCCCGAGTCCCTTGCCCCTGTCGACGGGGTCGACGACCAGCATGCGAATGATCGGCCATGCCTGATCGAAGAATGCGGCCTTTTTGACGCCGGGGCCGAAATAGCCGACCGCGCCGGCAAGCCGGCCGCCGAGTTCGGCGACGATGATCTCGCCGCCGGAACTCAGTTCGGAGGTTCGCGACAGGCCGGCACGCATCGCCGGCCAGTCGTCGAAAGCGTTGCGGAATTGGTCGAAGGCGGCAACCGCAACCCGGTTGACCTCGTCAGCATCGGAGCTTCGATAATCTCGAATTCGCGCGCTGTCGGCCATCCCGGTGTTTCAGGCCTCAGACCAGGTTGCGG
>BFBZ01001406.1_pt1 | contig 16077 bp, 9 predicted proteins | sample 1888401 | NCBI WGS metagenome assembly BFBZ01 (sample SAMD00112614, study PRJDB3348) | symbiont metagenome | host: Chara braunii | reverse complement strand
GGGGCGACACGGTCAAGAGCTTCTCGAACATCTCGACGACGATGCTGTGCCGTGCCGCGCTCCGGATGACCGGTGAGAAGGGCTACGAGGACACGGTCGTTCGCGTCGAGGACTACATCGCGCGACACGCGGGCGCCCTTCCCGAGCGGCGAGCGGCGGCGATCCGTGCCCGCTACGGCAAGGATCACACGTTCTCCGTCCCGATCCTGATGACGTGCGCGCTGGCGGGGKTGGTGAAATGGGACGAAGTGCCGCGCTTGCCCTTCGAAGCGGCGTGCCTGCCGCAAAGTTGGTACCGTTTCGCGCGAATGCCGGTGGTGAGCTACGCCCTGCCCGCGCTCATCGCGATCGGCCAGTGCATCCACCACCACCGCCGCTCGCGCAACCCGATCCGTAACGTGATCCGGCGCCTCGCGCGTGGGCGCACGCTAAACGTCCTCCGCCACATTCAGCCGACGTCGGGCGGCTACCTCGAAGCGACCCCGCTCACGAGCTTCGTGACGATGGCACTGGCCAGCATCCGGCGCCGGCGCTCCCCCCGCGAGCAGGAGGTGATCTCCGAATGTGTGCGGTTCATCGTGAACTCCGTTCGGCCCGACGGGAGCTGGCCGATCGATACGAACCTCGCGACGTGGGTCACGACGCTCAGCGTGAACGCGCTCGCGTCGGCCAACGACCTCGAATCGCTCGACACGAAAGAGCAAATTCTCGCGTGGCTACTCAAGCAGCAATACACCGAACGGCACCCGTACACCGGCGCCGATCCCGGCGGCTGGGCCTGGACCGATCTTCCGGGTGGCGTCCCCGACTGTGATGACACACCTGGGGCGATTCTGGCCGTCATGTTTCTCACTCTTCGGCTCCGGGAACCAAACACGACGGGTGAAGAATTCGACAAAGCAAGAGGCCAAACAGACCTCGCAGCTGTTTGGATCAGGACCCTTCAAAATCGGGACGGCGGCTTCCCCACGTTTTGTCGCGGTTGGGGCACGTTGCCATTCGACCGGAGCGGGTCCGACTTAACGGCACACGCGACACGTGCGGTGGCGACATCGGAACCTTCGACGCTGGCGAGAGTACGTCGCGCTTTGGACTATCTCGCGAAACAGCAACGTCCCGACGGCTCGTGGTTGCCACTCTGGTTCGGGAACCAGCATGCTCCCGACGACATCAACCCCGTCTACGGCACGGCGCGCGTGCTGGCCGCCTACCGCGACTTGGAGCTGAAGGAATCGCCGGAGTGTCGTCTCGGGGCGGAGTTCCTGTTCTCGGTGCAAAACGCCGACGGCGGATGGGGCGGCGCGAAGGACTGCCCGTCGAGTGTCGAGGAAACGGCGCTCGCGGTGGAAGTGCTGCTCGATCTGGCGAACGGCGACGCCGTTCAGCGCGGCGTCGCGTGGCTCGTGGAGGCGGTCGAATCGGGCCGGTTCCGCGACGCCAGCCCGATCGGCTTCTATTTCGCCAAGCTGTGGTACTTCGAGAAGCTGTACCCACTCATTTTTACGGTCGCCGCACTGGGGCGAGCCTGTCGGGGCGAACGGCCGGCGTGAGCCTGTTCACTCCTTCGACACTGGCGGCAGGATCGGCTTGAACCCCTCAGCAGTGGGTTGGCCCTTCCCCTTCCAGTCGAGGTTCTTGTTCAGGTCGGCGGCGTTGAACTCCACCTTCGCACCTTGCGCCGGGATTTCGTCCTTGGCGCACCAGAGGATCGCGTTCACGACCACGCGGCGGAAGTTCTCATCCGCCCAGTTGCGGTGGAAGTGCCCGCCCGTGAAGCCGAAACTCCGCCCAGCGTCCTTGCGCTCATACGCCCACGCCATCGTTTCGATTTCGCCCTTGCGCCCCTTGGTGTGCTCGGTGCCGCGGGTGCCGTCGGGCGGTAGCGCTTGCAGGATCGGCGTGACGCCCTTCATGTCCTCGGTCCACCGCATCCCGTAGTACCACTCGTCGCGGAGCGTGAACGGCTTCACGCCGCGTGTGATCTCGTGTTTCGGCAGGCTCCGGACGTGCGCGTCCCAGTGCGGGTTGATCGAATAGCCCTGCTCGTAATACCCGCCCATCCAGCCCAGGACCGTTTTGCCCGGTTCTTTCGGGTACTCCACGGCGTAGTGCAAGTTCACCCACCCGGCCCCGCGGTCGAGTTGCTTCTGGATCAGCTTCATCCGCTCCGACTTGATCGCCGGGTGCCCGCCGCCGCCGTCCATGTACATGACGATGCAGTCGGCGCTCTCAAGCAGCTTCTCATTTTTGGGCCAGCCGTCGCGGGCCATGATCGGGAACACGTTCGGGTTCTGCTTCAACAGGTTCATCAGGATCGCACTGCCGGCGAAGAACTCGTGATCGCCCGGACCGTGGCTCCGGCTCCCGGCAACGATCAGAACGCGCTTGCCCTTGAAGTCGGCCGGCGGTTCCACCTCGAGCGGCACCTTCGACTGGTCGTAGGGATCGACTTTGGGCGAATCGTCACCGCGGGCACTCGCGAGCGGAACCGTAAGCAGGAGAACGGAGAGGAATCGGCACATTGGCGTGAAAGACCCCGGTTGGAGGGAGGGTATCGGGAGAGGGATATCGGGCGGGTTCCACGAAAACACGTCGCGGGGCGAAAGGCAAGCACGTTTTCATTTGCATCTGCCCCGCAACGTGGACAAACTGGTTCGTACTCCTGCCGCCCCGTATCTTTTCTCCGTCCGACCCGGCCTCGCGGCCGGGCGCCCGTACGGCCGCTCCAAACGGGGCCATTGACTCGCATTCTCAGCCGTTGCCAAGGACATCTATCGTGATGACCGTTGCCGAGATCGAGAAAGAAGCAGCGACCGAGCGTGCACCGACCAAACCGCCGAAAGTGAGTTCTGCCGCCTTCAAAGAAGTGCCGCAGGACCGCGCCGTCCGTGATCGCATCCGCGCCGCGGTTGAGTCGTTCTGCAAGACGGTGGACAAGTCGAAGCCGCTGACGCGCGAGCTGACCCGCGAGATGGCCGAGTCGGTGCTCGGGACGCTCGGCATGGGCGAATCGTGTCTCGGCTTCACGATGGTGATGCTCACCAACGAGTTCTGGCGCGAGCAGGTCGCGGCGATCCCGTTCCACCGCCGGCTGATGCTGCTCCCGCACTGCCTGAAGAACGCCGAGGGCTGCCCGGCCGAGTACGACGAACTCGGGCTCGATTGCAAGAAGTGCGGCGCCTGCGAAGTCGGCGACTTTCGCACCAAGGCCGAGGAACTCGGGTACAAGGTGCTGGTGAGCGAGGGCACGCCGATCGTGCTCAAGATCATCGTTTCGGGTCACATCGACGCCATCGTCGGCGTGGCGTGCCTGAACGTACTCGAAAAGGCGTTCGACAAGGTACTTCTCGCGGGCATCCCGTGCATCGCGACGCCGCTCCTGTCCAGCAACTGCAAGAACACGTCGGTCGACAACGACTGGGTGTTCGAGTCGATCGGACTGCACACCCCGCCGGCCGGGACGAAGACCAAAACGTACATGCACCTCATGCGCGCCGCGAACGCGCTGTTCGAAGAACCGGAACTGAGCCGGCTGGTCCCGCGCCCGCGCGCCGCGGCGCCGGAAACCGATCCGCTCCGGAAGCACGAAACCATCGCTTACGATTTCCTGTCCCGCGGTGGCAAGCGGTCCCGGCCGTTCATCACGCTGGCGGCTTACGACGCCCTCAAGGGCGCTCCGGCCACCCTTGCCGAGAGCGGCTGGGAGCTACAGGACGCTGTGAAGCGCGCGGCGATCGCCATTGAGGCGTTCCACAAGGCGAGCTTGGTTCACGACGACATCGAGGACGACGACGCGTTCCGCTACGGCCAGGAAACGCTCCACCGCGTTCACGGCGTCGGCACCGCCATCAACGTCGGCGACTACCTGATCGGCCTCGGGTACCGGTGTGTGTCACGCGACCGCAAGGCGCTCGGCGCGGAAACGGCCGCGGACGTCCTCGACAAACTCGCGGACGCGCACATCAAGTTGTCGGAAGGCCAGGGCGCCGAACTCTTGTGGCGCGAGGCCAAGGACAAGACGCTGACCACGCTCGACGCGCTGAAGATTTACGCACTCAAGACGTCCCCCGCGTTCGAAGCGGCCCTGTATACGGGCGTGCGGCTCGCAGAGGATGCCAGCAGCTACGACAAGCTCATCGCGGACTTCAGCCGGAACGTGGGGGTCGCGTTCCAGATCCTCAACGACATCAAGGACTGGACGGGCGACGAGGACAACAAGCTCGTCTCGGGCCAGGACGTACTTGCGGCCCGCCCCACCCTGCTCTTCTCGCTCGCACTCGAGGGGCTCACCCCGGCACAGCGCGAAGAACTGCTGCACCTGATCTCGCAGGCCCGCGGCGCAACGGGTATCGCGGCAGAGGAGATCGTGAGCCGCGTGCGGCACCTGTACTTCGCCGCGAGGGTGTTCGAGAAGGCCAACAAACTGGTGGACAAGTTCCGCGCGAAGGCCGAAGCGCTCGCGGACGAGGTGCAGCCGACCGAGTTCCGTGAACTGCTCTATTMCCTCGTGGACAGTGTGCTCGAGAAGCCCGAACTGCCGCGTCAGGGCGTGGTTCAGTTCGTGGAACTGGGACGATAAGCGTAATAAATACCGCCACAGATGAAGCAGAAACCACAGATGAAGCAAAAGAGAGAAGCCGACAAAAGGCTCTGATTGGTGCCGCATTTTGCATCATCTGTGGCGGTATTCCTCCGTAAGCGCTCCGCCCGATGGCCGGTATCCCTCTCCAGACTCTCCCGCCTGATTTCGCAGCCCCGTTTCGACCCGTTCCACTGCCGAGGGTCGCCGTTGCTCACCACAGCTCCCACGTTCGAACACCTGTACCGTCTGTTCCCCGATTCGCCGGACCGCTCGAAAGCGGTCGAGGTGCCCGCGGATGATGTCCCGGACCCGTACCATCGGCTGCTCGTCCACACGCACCACATGACTGTGACGGTTGAGCAGTTCTACGGGTCCGCTGTGGACGTGCAGGTGTTGAACTGCCGCCGGAACGGAAACGAGTACGCCCGCAAGATCCTCCTGAGCCTCAAAGAAGGGGCGCACGACGTTGTGCAGTTCGGGCTCGTGAGGATCAACCTGGGAGTGTGCCCCGATCCGGTGCGGGCCGAAATCGTTGAGGGCAAGATCCCGCTGGGGCGCGTCCTCATCAAGCACGACATGCTGCGGCGGATCGAGCCGATTGCGTTCCTGCGCGTCAACCTGTCGGCGACAATGGCCGAGTGGTTCCGGGTGCCGCCGGGCACCGAGACCTACGGCCGCATCGGTGTCATCTACACCGGCGAGCGCCCGGCGGTGGAAGTGCTGGAAATCCTCGCTCCACTCGGAGCCCTCAGAGTGTAAGACGAGGAGTGTGAGTGCAAGAGAAGGCGGAAGGCCGGGACCACGCAGTTCCAGCCTTCCGCCTTCTCTTGCACTCACACTCCTCGTTAGCCCATCGGCAAATGATCTTTCCCCGGAATCTGCGGCGGGGCGAGCGAGCCCTTACTCCCGTTGACGAGCGAAACCAGGTCCGGGGCACCAACGGGAGTCGGTAGGGCGAAGAGTTCGCCGTACATGTAGCCGCACCGGGCGCCGTGGAAGCCGTTCGCCGAGCGGATCATGTGTTCCACGCGCGAGAACCGGCTCGCGTCGAATTGGGACTCGTAGGCCCGAACCGCAGCGATCTTCGCATCGATCGTGTCGGAAATGTCCACGACGAACTGGCTGTGCCAGTGCCGCTGTTCGGACTCGAACGGGAACGGCGCGTACACCAGGTGCGGCACGCGATACGGGCTCGTGCCATCGAACCTCTCGTCCCACTTCGTCAACTGCGAATAGAACCGAGCGGCTTCACCAATCAAGTGGCCCTGGTGATGATCTGGAGAGGCGGCCGGGGTGCGGCCCGCCGCAACGATGATGATGTTCGGCCGGTACTTGCGGAACTGGGTGGCAAGCGCGAACCGCGCGTCCGGCCCGTCCATGAGTACCCGGTTGGGCAGTTCGACGTTCACGCGCAGTGGGACACCCAAAATGCGCCGAGCCTCTTCGGCCTCTTTCTTGCGCGTCTCGAGTGTGCCGCGCGGGGTCGGCTCTCCGCTGGTGAGATCGAAGATACCGACCTTGTACCCCTGCCGGACCAGTTTCGCGAGGGTGCCGCCGCAGAGAATTTCGAGGTCGTCGGGGTGCGGCGCCACGGCGAGTACGTCGAGTCGGTCGGGGGACGTGTCATCGGCCACGAGAGCTTCTCCGCGTGCGTAATGAGGGACGGACTTGGTGTAGGAGAAATACACCCGCCGCGGGTGACACTTTCAGTCGCGACCGAACGGACCTGCCGGGGTTTCGCCCCGGATCCGTTCCGATCCGAACGTCGGGCTGAAAGGTCACAACAGTTCCGTTTTGCACACGGAGGACCGGGAGCGGCAAAGACCGGAGGATCAAGGCGCGAGTTTCTGTGAGCCGTCCGCCTTGGGATTCTTTCCCCCTTTCGTTCGTCCCTTCGGCGCTACCGCGTTGGGCGGTTCGGTCGAACCAGGTGACGGTGCGTTCGCGCCCGGAGTAGCGGGCGAGTTGGTTTCACCACCGCACCCCATGAGAAGCGCGACTACGAAGAACATCGACCGGGTGACCCGACACATACTGTCCTCTTCCAAATGGCTCTTCAAAACAGATCCGTCGATGAGACTGTGATGTAAACATTGCGTGCCACAACTCTGGTGTCACATATGTTCGCGTTAGAATCACGAACGCACAACTCGAATAGACTTGCAACACCTTGGTGACCGTTCTTGCGCGACAGCGCCGAGAAACCGACCCCGTCGGGCCGAACGACACGGATCGTCGCTCGGCTGTTTGTGACTTCCGATCGGCCCGTCTCACTCGGCACTCGCACCGATTACCAGTCGGAGCCCAGGACCTCCCCCCCCATGAACGTGTTGGCCCCGGCCCAGGTCAATTGAGAAATGCTGGGTGACACGGACCGGACGCTCCCGTCCCCCAGGCCCACGATCATGCCGCCGACGTGCGGCGTGGTGGGCGTGCCGTAGTAGCACTGACCGGCCTTCGGGGCCGCCGTGAACGTGGTCGAGGAGGTGCTGGCATAGTACCCGTAGATGGGCCACTGGGCGTGGCCGGCGCTCGCGCCCGGTTCGTTCCAGTCCCAGAGGGTCGCCCGCACCACACCCGACAACGAGTTGCTCGTCCCGTCGCAGACGGCCAACCGCTCGGAGAAAAGAATGGTGTTCGAGGTGCCGTCCGTGAACCTCAGCCAGTTCAGCTGATAGTTGCCGAAAACGTTGTAGTTGGCCGCGTAGCTAGTGGTGGCGAACACCGTGCCGGCGTCGCCGGTCTGATCGGTCCACTTGCTGCCGCTCGGGTTGCTGTAGTCGGCGGGACAGGTGTACGTCTTGATGGCGACGGCACCGACGAAATTGGCGTTACCGTAATTCGCTTCTCCGCTGTAGTACGCCCCGCCCGGATTCGTCCCGTCGAAATTGGTCCCGGTCGTGAGGGCCGAGTTGTACAGGTTGTTCTGTTCGATGTACGGGAGCAGGTGGAAGAACTGCGTGCCCCACCCCGCACCGGCGGCGGGCTGGGTGCCGGGGTACCAGCCGTAAAAATAGGGCAGGTACCCGACCGTATCAACGGCGTTGTGACAGGCGAGTCCGATCTGCTTGAGGTTGTTCGTACACTGCGTGCGTGCCGCGGCCTCGCGGACCTTCTGCACGGCGGGCAACAGGAGGCCGATCAGGATCGCAATGATCGCGATCACCACTAACAACTCGATCAGCGTGAAGGCGCGCGGCGCTCCGCGGCGTGTGCCGGAGTACATGTAAAAGCTCCACATAAGAAAAAATAGAAATGATTACCAACCACTCGAGCAAACGCCCTGCTGAGTGCGCGTGTTTGTCCGGTTGATAATTTGGGGGAGGATGTCAAACATAGTAACCTCCTCATCATGTACAGCAAGAGGATTCTGAGAATTATTTTCTCGTTTCAATCTGCTCCGTGCCCACTCCGATCTCGCCGTTTCACCTCGTGGGAGGTTCGTCCTGGTTGTGTGCCGCGCGCGTTCGTATCACGAACCGCCCGGGCGCGCCGGACCGGCAATACGGGTCCGGCCCGGGGCTGTGGCGGGTTCGGGTGAGAACGTGTCGCACTTTCCCGTTTCGAGCGGCTCCGATGTCAACCGTGTGGTGCTTATCCGTCGCGTTCTTGGTTCCCTGGGCCGTGGGCGTGCCGGTCGCCTGGCTCGCCCGCGGGTGCCGGGCGCTCCGGTCCGGCGATTGGCTCTGGGTGCCCTTTCTCGGGTTGGCCGCGATCATTTGTCCTCTGCAGACGCTGAGCGTCTTTGCCGATCTGCCTCTTTCACGAACGGTTACGTGGTTCTGGGCCGCAACAGGTGTAGTGTGGACGGCCGTTCTCATGAGCCGCAGTGGGCGCCGGAGCCTGCTCACCGTCCCGTGGCTCCTTCTCGCTCTCACATTCGCCGTTTACGTGGGCCAGGGCGCCGGGGTGCTGGTGCGGGGCATCGAGGGCTACCGCGGGAATTTGAAATCCGACCAGTACCACTACGTCGTCCTCGCTCAGTTCCTCATGGACGAACCGTTCTCGGTCGAGGGGCCGGACATCGGCGACCGGCCCTGGTTCGTCTTGCCACTCATGTTGAAACCGGACCGTCTCGGGCAGTCCGTGGCTCACGGGTTCATCGCGGTTACGGCCGGTCACGATGCACTCGACACGTTCTTCCCGACGCTCCTGCTCGGTCCCGGACTGATGGTCCCGGCCGTGTTCCTCCTGGGGGGCCAGTGCGGCCTCGCCCGGCGCTGGGCCCTGTGGGCGGCCCTGGCCGCCGGGCTCGCACCCGGAGTCGAAATCCTGGTGAGCTACTGCTATCTCTCCCACGCCCTCGGTGACCCAGCCCTCGTCGCCTTCATGGCGGGTGTGATCCGGCTCGCCCGTGGGGGCGGTTGGCGGGCGCTGCCGGGAACCGTGGGAGCGTTCGTGCTGGGCTTTTCCGTCTACACCGAGTTCGCCCCTCTCTTCGCCGGGACGGCCGTTGCGGCACTCATCCTGGGCACCCTCCGAACGCACATCCGTCCGCGGCGGGCAGTGGGTGTGGCGGCCGCGCTAGTGCTGTCCCTGGGTCTCAACCCGGCCGCGGTATCGGGCGCTCGAATCGTTTGGAAACGCGGAACGACCGCGGGCGCGCAAATGAACACGGGGCACCGCMCCTCACTGTGGGTGTCGGCAGTTTGGGTGCATTTTGATAAAGCCGGATCGATGGCCCGCCGTACCGTCACCACTTACTCGCACGCGTTCGTGTACGGGAGCGAGGTCGCTGCTTTTCTCGGGGGCCTGGCGCTGGTCGTCCGCGCCGTCCGCTCGGGCCGGCGGTTGCTTCCCTCGCTCGCGTGTGTCTCACTGCTCGTTCCGCCGGCCCTCCTCTGGCTGAGCCGGCCGGAAGCGGCTTACACAGTCGGCAAACTGATTCTGACTCTCACACCCGTCCTGGTTCTGTTCGTTGCGTGCGGGGCCGATGCCCTGGAGCGCCGGTGGCCGATTCGCCGGTGCCGTTGGTTCGTGAGAACCCTGGGCGCGGGACTGCTGGGCGTGCTGGGCGCTCAAAGCGGTTTGGAGCAGCGGGCTTGGTTGCGCGGGGGCCAGAACGTCGAACCGGCGCGGGCGTGGAACGATTCGGACTTACAGCAACTGTGCCGCGTGCTGAACGAACGCGCCCCTGCGGATGTGGTCATCTTCTTGCCCGGAGACGGCGGTGACGAGACACCGGCTATCGAGAGCGGGGCGTTGTGCTATTTCTGCCGACACCACCGTATCCGGCTCGTACCCCCGTTACGAATCTGGATGGTGGATCTCCCCGATCCCAAAGGCTACCCCCACGCGCCCCTCGATACCCTATGCGCGGGCACGCTCGTGGTGGTGCGGCGCAGCGGACCGGCCCTTCCGGTCAAAGCTCAGGAAGTCGTGTTCGGGAACAAAAGCTACCGAATCGTTCGGATCGACCGGGTAGAATGACGGGTCCGAAGCCGCCGAAGAGGGAGCCACCGATGACGCTGAAACGCTTCGTTGCCCTCGCGGTCCTGGTCGCATCGCCGGCTTGTGCCGCCGGCCAGTCGTACTGGATCGGCCGCCAGCCGGATCCGAAATCCGATGAGTACGTGTTCGATACTCCCGTGCCGGCCGACCTCGCGGCCAAACTGATCTGCGCCGGTCCGAAAGGCGCGAAGTTTAAGAGCGGGGTGCGAGAGTTTAAATGGGAGGTCGGCGGGAGTGCCCACAGCTTTTTCCAAAACGACGTGAGCTGGGACGGCAACCATATCGATAGCGGATCGTTCGCGTATCTTCGTGAGTCCGGCGTTCAAAGGGACGCCTGGGCGCATTCGGACCCGCGGTCGGCCGGGTACAAAGCGGTTCGGGACGTACTGGTCGGCCAGAAGAAGCCGTGGGACACGGACTGGTTCCAGGCGTCTCCGATCCTGCTGCGAACGGAGGGGAAAGACAATCCCAAGCTGACCGTCAATTTCAATGCGGACGCACCGTTCGGGATCGTGCGCCACGCGCCGGAATACGACACCGCGATCGGCGCAATGGCAGCCACCAAGAAGCCACAGATCGTGGCGCAGGTTCGCGGCGACACGCTGTTCGTTGCCTACCAGACGTGGAACCTCACGCGCCCCACGGGCCAGGTCGTGATCGTGAAAGTGGCGATCCCGGACCTGGCGAAGAAGAAATTGACCCCCCACCGCGTGGTTCCGTCCGGGGGCGTACTGGTCGGGTTCACCGTGGACGACAAGGGGCGGGATTACACTCTCACGGCCAAGAGCGAGGAGTTGCCGAACAACCCGGTGGGGGATTTCGTCGCGGCGATCGCGAACGCTCGGCGGAAGAACGTTCTCGTGTTGGATTCGAGCGGCACCGCGACGGACCTGAACACCGACAAATACAGCGCGGAAACGGTCTATGGCGTGTGCAGCGGCGGCTCCGGCCGGKTGGCCGCCGGKGCGGGKGACCTGGCGGCCGTTTTCGCGCGCCGGCACTACGCGCCGACCGACAAAATCATCCACCAGGAAGCGGACTCGATGCGACTGGCGGCCGACCTGTCGCGAGTGCCGCTCCCGGCGCAGAACTCCGCCTCGCACTCGTTCGACCAGCGGCTGATCTTCGACGGCACCGACTTCGTCGCGTTGCACCAGGGCGATCAGTACCCGGCGGCGGGACTGATAATCGAAAAGATTCGGGTGCCGGCCAAGAACGGTCGTGCGCGGGTCGTGCGGTTTCCGGTGTTCGCGTGCCCCACATCCGGGAACGCCGTGTTCTTTGAACTGGGCGCCGTCACCGCTGAACCGGACGGCTACCCGGTGCTGTTGACCGCGACCCGCAACACGGAAGAGGTCGGCCCAATGACGGCCGACGAAAAGAGCCGGCGGCCGTGGGACCTGGGAATGGTCTACGTCCGTCGCGACTTCCACGAGAAGCCCGCACCGAAGAACCCTTACGACATTGTTGGGTCCGGCGTCCTGGCCGACGGTTACGCGCCGCCGGAGACATTCACGTTCGACAACTCGTCGTGGGACCCGACCACATCGGCGTTCTCGAAACAAGAGAGCCGAACCGTGACCCGACGAGTCGCGTGGCTCACAAACTACGCAGGGAACAAGGCGCCGGTGACGCGGGCGAGCGCCGCAAAGTTGGTGCAACTGGACACAGGGAAGTGCATCGCGATCTGGGAGGAACAAACACTCACCGGCCGCAGTTGGGAGTACAAGCGGACGATGGCAAATACGCTCGCCATCACCGGCGACCCGGCGAACAAGAAGATCGTGACGGGAAAAGCCGCGGCGCTCTCGGGGCCGCTCCGGTTGCATCGGGGTGACGATGCCTTCACGCTGACGCTCGACGGTAAACGAGTCGCCGCGTGGGTCACGGCGGGCGAAACGAACCGACAGCTCACACTCCACACCGTCGGCGAAGATCTGACGTACACCGCTATTCGACTCGAATTGCCCTGACGGTCGCGAACGTGCCGTCAAAGCGTACCGAGTTCTGTGGATTATGTAGGATGGGACAAGGCTTTGCGCCGTCTCGCCATCTTTTCTGTTGCGCTGGTGGGCCGGCGCAAAGCCTTGTCCCACCCTACAAAAATTCACCGCGCATTGAGAACCCACCACGCCGAGTCAAGTGGTTACTTCTTCGGCGCCTCACGCAACAGGCGCACGCGATTCTTACCGGCGGGCACCGCTCCAATGAACCCGAACAGCATCTCGTCGGTCGTTTCCTCACCGTAGGTGACCAGTTTCGGTGGATTGCGGGGATTGTTCGGGTTCTTCGAGGAGTTGTCGTAAATCGCTTCAATGTCTAACCGTGTCCCGGCCTTCGCGACGATCGGCTTCGCCAGCCAGTACGATTCCTGCCAGTTGTAATCCCACTTCGTGATGTTGAGGAGCACCTGCGTCTCACCGCCGGGCGGGGTCATGCTGATCTTTACGCTCTTGCCGAGCAGGTGCATGTGCGGCATGAGGCTGTAGAGCGTCGCATCGGCGCTGAGCCAACCGGACCCTTTCACGACGTGATCGGATTGCCCCGGGAGGATGAACGCCCACGGCATCATGCCCGTAATGACGAGCGTGTTCCACGGCTTCTCGACCGGCTTCTTCGCGAAGTACAGACCGACTTTCGTGCGGTCCTTCTCGGGCTTACCCGTGCGGTGGTAGTGGACCTGAAGGATGATGTCAGCATCTTTCGGGAGCAGGATCCCGGACCCCTCGGGAAGCGCCGTTCCGAGCTGACCCGGCGCCCAGCCGCCCAACCCGCCAACGGCGGGAACGTCCTTCCGGGGCGCGTCGGCGGGGGTCGGGATGAAGCCGATGCCCATTGCTACAGAGGAGCCCGGCCCCTTATCTAGCTCGTCCGCGTTCTTCTTCCGGTCCCGTTCAGCAAGTTCGAGCTTTCGGGCCTTCCCCGTGGTGTCGAAGTAGTTCAGGGTGTGGTGAACGACACTCGCGTTGCCCGGCTTCACATCGTACCCGACGACGTACTTGTCTTCGGTCAGCCCCGTGGGAATGACGAAGCAGCGGAACGTGTCCTTCCCCGAAGGGCCGACCTGGAAGTCCTCCGGTACGGTGACGACCAGGTCCGGCTCCCCGAGCCGCCAACCGTCGGTGAACTTCGCGGCGGCGGGCGCGTCTTTCGGGTCACCCTCGGGGCAGCCGGCTTTCTCCCATGCAGCCAGAGTGTCGATCTCGCGGAGCGTGAGCGAACGGGCGTTGGCGAACTCGACCCCGGCGACCGGCTTCCACGGCGGCATCTCTTTGTTCTGCGTGTAGTGAACAACGTCCGCCGCCCACGTGACCGCCTGTTTGTAGTTCGTGAGGGCGAACGGTCCGACATCGCCCGGCCGGTGGCAGCTCTGGCAGTGCTTCTGAATGATGGGCGCCACGTCGCGGTGGTAGGTGACGGCGTCCGACGTGACCTTCCGCTCCTTCGGGTCAATGTGGCAGCCGATCGCGCGGGTCGCAGCCGCGGGCACGTCTTTCCCGGCGACGAGTGCTTCGATAGCCGCCCGGAGATCGTGTTCGGTGACTTGTGGGTTCCTCTTGAGCCGCCCGGAGTACGCGTTATCGATGCGCCCGCGGTACCGCAGGACGAGGTTGTGGTCGAGAACGAAGGCTTCCGGCGTAACGGTCGCTTTGAACGCTTCGGCCGCGGCGTATTTGCCGTCAGAGAACACCGGGAACGGGTAGTTGAACTCGGCCGCTTTCTTCGCGACCTTCGCCGCGTCGTCACCGGTCGGCACGAACGCGACGAACCCGACGCCCTTCTCGGCGTATCCCTTGTGCAGCGCGGCGAGTGCGCCGGCGTAGCCGTTCGAGACCGGGCAATCGAATGACAGGAACACGACAACGGTCGCGGTCTTCCCGGCGAGATCCTTGAGGGCGGACGCCTTCCCCGCTGCATCGGTACACGACACGTTCTCGATCGTTTTGTTCAACCGGTCCGTGCTGGGCGCCGGGTCCGCGCCGGTCACTTCTGCGCGGAAGCCGACGATTGCGGCGATGAGGGCAAGTGGAGCGATTACGCCAGTGAGCCGAGCCGAGCGAACCATCCGCGAACCTCCGCCGAGCCGCGACGGCGTGAGACGCGACGCCGACCGCATGCCGTCATCATACCGCACGAGGGCAAGGGGTGGTGAGGGTTCGGGGAAAGAGACCGGACGTTCCGGAGTTTGTTCCCAATGCCGGCCCTCACGAGTTGAACTTTTAGGTCTCGCGTCCTGGGTCACTATCCTCATGAGTCAAGAAACGTCCGGATACTTCCCCACGCAGAAGGCGGCCACCTTGTCTACCCCTCGATCGAACCTGTTCGTCGTTTCGTTACTCGGCGCACTGAGCGTCGTGAGCCCGTTCGCCATCGACATGTACCTGCCGGCGTACTCAGAACTGGCAACCGAATTCGGCGTCCCGAGTACGACCATTTCTCTCACCCTATCGGCCTATTTCATCGGGCTCGCACTCGGGCAAGTGGTCTATGGTCCGCTCCTCGACCGGTTCGGGCGCAAACCGCCCCTGGTAGCCGGGCTGAGTATGTTCGTGCTGGCATCATTCGGCTGTGCCGCCGCCCCGGACGTGAACGTGCTGATTGCGCTGCGTTTCGTACAAGCGCTGGGCGGGTGCGTCGCCCAGGTGGCCTCCGTCGCGATGGTTAGGGACTTCTTCCCGGCGGATCAGGCCGCCCGCGTGCTGTCGCGATTGTTCCTGTTTATTGCCGTGTCGCCGCTCCTGGCCCCGTCCGTTGGTGGCTTGATCATCGCGGTGTTCGGGTGGCGGATCGCGTTCGTCGCGCTGGCCGGTGTCGTCGCCGCGATCCTCGCACTGGTGTACTTCCTCCTCCCCGAAGGTCACACGCCCGACCCGGACATTTCGCTACGACCGGGACCGATCCTGATCGAGTACCTGGCGGTCATCCGACACCCCCGGTTCGCGACCTACGCCCTCGCCGGCGCGTTCTCGTTTGCCGGACTGTTCACCTATGTGGCCGGTTCGCCGGTGCTGTTCATGGACGGGTTCGGTGTGAGCGGGCGCGAGTACAGCCTGATATTCGCTCTGCTGGCAGTCGGGTTCATCGGCGGGAGTCAGCTCAACGTGGTCCTGCTGCGAAGGACCTCGAGTGAGACCCTCTTCCTCCGCTTCCTCAGCGCGCAAGTGGTGGCCGGCACGGTATTCCTGGTCGGATCACTCGCGGGCGGGTACGGACTGTATGCGACACTGGCTCTGTTGTTCGTGTTCCTCGGCTGCATCGGGATCACGAACCCGAACGCATCGGGCCTCGCCATCGGGCCGTTCAGCAAGAACGCCGGGAGCGCGTCGGCCCTGCTCGGGTTCTGTCAGCTTGGGATCGGGGCCGTAATCTCGACCGGGATCACGGCCGCGACGCCACACGACAGCCGCCCGATCGTTGCCATCCTGGCACTCACCGCCGGGGCCGGGCTGGTGATCCTGTTATTGGGTCGGACGCGCGCTCACGCGAGCGCGGCGACCGAACACCCGACCCCAACCACTCAGCCAAGCGCCGAACCGGTTCCCACCGGACCCGATGAGCCGGCGGAAGCGTGTTCGGCGGGGCGCTCCGACGGAGTGTGTACCGAACGATGATCGTCGCCACTTGCCCCGAATAACGACCACAAACACCCTGTCGCCCGGAATCGGACCAGAAGCGGCTCGCGTCACGTCTCCGTTGTCGGCAACCGGGGCTGTCGTTCTTGCCGCTCGCTCGATATGCCGTTCGCCCCACACCGTCTAATCGGACGGGCCGACACGCGCCATCAACTCGTCGTACAGGTTCGCGGTGCGGGTCGTCACCAGATCGACGATCACCAGCCCGGCCCCGCTCTGGATGTAAGTTTCGCACGTGGCGACGAACGGCTCCCGTGCTTCGGCCCGATCTTTGTTGCCTTCACTCACCAGCTCAATTGCCGCCGCGAGATAGCGGCCGTCGCGGTACCCGTGAACCAGCACCTCGGCTGTTTCACCCGCGAGTTCAAACGGGAACGTCGCGGTTCCGGCCGACGGCTGCCACATCGCACC
>BFBZ01001397.1_pt1 | contig 16091 bp, 11 predicted proteins | sample 1888401 | NCBI WGS metagenome assembly BFBZ01 (sample SAMD00112614, study PRJDB3348) | symbiont metagenome | host: Chara braunii | reverse complement strand
GCGCTCGAGCAGGCGGGAGTGGAGATAGAACACGTCGCCCGGATAGGCTTCGCGGCCCGGCGGGCGGCGCAGCAGCAGCGACATCTGGCGGTAGGACACGGCCTGCTTCGACAGATCGTCATAGATGATGACGGCGTGCATGCCGTTGTCGCGGAAGAACTCGCCCATGGCGCAGCCGGAGAACGGCGCCAGGAACTGCATCGGGGCCGGATCGGAAGCGGTGGCGGCGATGACGATCGAATATTCGAGCGCGCCGTTCTCTTCCAGGGCCTTGACGAACTGGGCCACCGTGGAGCGCTTCTGGCCGACGGCGACATAGACGCAATAGAGCTTGGCGCTCTCGTCCGTGCCCTGGTTCAGCGGCTTCTGGTTGAGGATGGTGTCGAGCGCGATCGCGGTCTTGCCGGTCTGCCGATCGCCGATGATCAGCTCGCGCTGGCCGCGGCCGATCGGGATCAGGGCGTCGATCGACTTCAGGCCGGTCGCCATCGGCTCATGCACCGACTTGCGCGGAATGATGCCGGGCGCCTTGACGTCGACGCGGGCGCGCTTGTCGGCGACGATCGGGCCCTTGCCGTCGATCGGGTTGCCGAGCGCGTCCACGACGCGGCCGAGCAGGCCCTTGCCGACGGGAACGTCGACGATGGCGCCGGTCCGCTTGACCGTGTCGCCTTCCTTGATGTCGCGGTCGTTGCCGAACAGCACGATGCCGACATTGTCGACCTCGAGGTTCAGCGCCATGCCGCGAATGCCGTTGTCGAACTCGACCATTTCGCCCGCCTGGACGTTGTCGAGGCCGTAGACGCGGGCGATACCGTCACCGACGGACAGCACCTGGCCGACTTCGGAGACTTCCGCCTCTTGGCCGAAGTTCTTGATCTGGTCCTTGAGGATCGCAGAGATTTCAGCGGCGCGGATGTCCATCAGCCGACCTCTTTCATGGCGTTTTTAATGGTGTTGAGCTTGGTGCGGAGCGAAGTGTCGATCATCCGCGAACCGACCTTGACGATCAGCCCGCCGAGGATGGTCGGGTCCACTTTCACTTCGATTTTGGGTTCTTTGCCGAGAACGTCCTTGAGCGCTTCGGTGAGCGTCTTGGCGTTGGCGGCTGAGAGATCTTCGGCGACCGTCACTTCGGCGGTCACTTCGCCGCGGGCCTGGGCGACCAGGGCCGAGAAGCCGCGGATGATGCCTTCGACCGCGAACAGGCGCCGGTTGGCGGCGACCACCTTGACGAGATTGCCGGCGAGGCCGCCGATCTTGGCCTGATCGAGAATGGCTGAGATCGCCTTGACCTGGTCCTCGGCCGAGAAAACCGGGCTCTTGACCAGCCGGCTCAGGTCGTCGGAGCCGTCCAGGAGCGCCTTGAAGCGGGCGAGATCGGCGGCGACCGCATCGATCTGACCTGCCTCGGTCGCCAATTCAAAAAGGGCGGAGGCATAACGCCCTGCCATGCCCGAAACGGTCTTATCTTCGACGGCCACCGCGTGTCTCTCGCGCTCGGCGTCGAGCCATTTCGTTCAGACCTTCGGCCGCACTCGCGTGTGACAGCCGCAAACCCTTGGCTCGACTGGGGAATTGATACCTGGAGAGAATGCACTGACGCGCCCGCCCCCCGAAGTCGCGTGTCCGTTAGCACACGTATTCTTGTGGTGCAACGGCGGCAATGGGCAGATCCGGTGCGCCAAAAGGCCCGGGCCTGTGCAAAACTGTCACAGCGGACCGGTCAGCTGTGCCCGTCGGTCGCCACGCGGGTCCTGCATGCGCCGGTCGGCATGCCCCGCTGGCTGGAAAGGAGGCCATGGTCCGGCCAAACCCGTCCGAACGGCGCGACACGGCCAAATGCCTGACCGCGCGCCGCGACGCTTGGTTTCGATCAACCCCGGGAAGTCACCCACAGCCTGCCCGCCGGACCTTTCCGAGGGGCTGCGGGCCGACAGGGTTGCCCGCCGGCTCTCCCTCTCGCCCGTCCTACTGCCGGGTCACGCGCACCTTGTCACCCTCGGCGATCCCGTCGGGCGGGCTGTCGACCACACGATCGCTCGCGGTGATGCCCGATCCGATCTCGACGTCCCGGCCATGGTCGCGGGCGATGGTGACAGGCTTCAGGCTGACGCGCTCATCGGCGCCGACGACGGCGATGCGCAAACCGTCCTGACCGAAGATCAGGGCACTGGCCGGAACCGAAAGCGTCGTTTCGGGCTGCGGCAGGATGAGCCGCACATTGGCGAAGGCGCCGGTCATCAACTCGTTGCGCGGGTTCTCGACGACGAGCTGCATGCGGGTGGTGCCGGACGCGCCGTCGACGGACTGGCTGGAGGCCTCGACGGTCGCCGTGAAGGTGCGGCCCGGATATTCCGGCATCCTGATCTCGGCTTTGGTGCCGATCTGGATGCTGGGGACATAGTTCTGCGGCACGTTCACATAGACACGCAGCTTCGAGGTGTCCGAGAGGACGAACAGCGCCGGCCCCGCGCCGGAACCGGCATTGATGAGCGCTCCGACATCGGTTGCGCGCGCCGTGACGATGCCGTCAAACGGAGCGGTGATCTGCTTGTACTTTTCCAGTACGCGCAGGCGATCGAGATTGGCCTGCGCGGAGCGCACCAGGCCTCGCCGGTTGGAGAACTCGGCCTGCCGCTGCTCGAGGGTCTGCTGCGCGACGGCGCCGGACCGGATCAGCGACTGCGCGCGCTCCAGCGTGGTGCGGGCGAGCTCGACATTGGCCTCGGCGCTGGCGAGGTCGGCAACCGCCTGCATGATCTGCTGATCGAGATCGGGGGCGTCGATCTCGGCCAGCAACTGCCCTGCCTTCACCGATGCTCCCATGTCGACATGCCGGTCCTTCAGATAGCCGCTGACGCGAGCGAAGAGCTGCGCCTGCGCGTAGGCCTCAAGCCGCCCCGGCAGATCGATCGAAATGCGGCGCGCCTTCGCGTCGGGCGCGATCACCGAGACATAGGGAACCGCCTGGCTCTCCGTCCAGGCGTTCAGGCGCGCATCGGCCGTCTTACGGGTGTTGATGCCGAGCCCGACGACCGCGGCCGCCAATCCCGCGATCAGCAGGGCGGAAAGGCGCAACATCCGCCGCGAGAGGACCGGCTTGGCGGCCTCGACCGGGGCACCGGCACCGTCCGGCATGTCAGGTCGCAACATGCAAGTCTCCAACTGTTCCGGCAGGCTGCCGCCGGTCCTTCGCATGCACCATGCTGAACACCACGGGAACGAAGATGAGGGTTGCGATGGTGGCAAGGACCAGGCCGCCGATGACGGCCCGGCCGAGGGGGGCGTTCTGCTCGCCGCCGTCGCCCATGCCCAACGCCATCGGCGCCATGCCGATGATCATGGCCAGGGCGGTCATCAGCACCGGCCTGAAACGGACGAAGCCGGCATCCAGGGCGGCCGCCGCCGCATCCCCCAGCTCATCGAGCCTTTCGCGCGCAAAGCTGATGACCAGCACACTGTTGGCCGTGGCGACGCCCATGCACATGATGGCGCCGGTCAAGGCCGGCACGGACAGCGTCGTCTCGGTGGCGAACAGGATCCAGACGATGCCGGCAAGGGCTGCGGGAAGCGCGGAAATGATGACGAACGGATCGCTCCAGGATTGGAAATTGACCACGATCAGCAGGTAGATCAGCACGACCGCGCCGAGCAGCCCGAAGAGCAGGCCGGAAAAGGCGCTGTTCATGGATTTCACCTGACCGAGCAGATAGACCTGCGCGCCGCGCGGCCGGGTTGCGGCCGTCTCGTCGAGAACCCTCTGCACGTCGGTGGCCACCGCCCCGAGATCCCGGCCCTGGGTGGTCGCGAAGATCTGGATCATCGGCTGGATATTGTATTGCGACACGACGGCGGCCCGCGCGGAGCGGCTGATATCGGCGATCGCGCCGAGCGTCTGCGGGGTGGTGACACCCGGTGCGGTGATCGGCATGCTCCTGAGCGCGTTCAGCGAATCCAGCTGGTATTGCGGCGTCTGCATGACGATCGGATAGGAGACGTTGTTGTCCAGGTTGAGCCAGAAGGTCGGCGCCACCTGGCTCGATCCGGCAAGGCTCACCACCATGGAATTGGTCACGTCACGCGTCGTCAGCCCGACATATTGGGCACGCGTGCGGTCGATATCGACATTGAAGCTCGGCCCCGCCAGCGACTGCTGAATGCGTGCGTCGACGAGGCCGGGAATGGTGCGCAGCTTGCGCAGAATGTCCTGCGCATGGGCGAAGTTGGCGGCAAGATTCGGTCCGCGCACCTGGACGTCGATCGGCGCCGGCACGCCGAAATTCAGGATCTGGCTGATGATATCGGCGGGAAGAAAGGCAAAGGTCACGCTGGGAAAGCGCTTCGGCAGCTCCTCGCGCAGCAGGCGGACATGGTCGGCGGTCGGCCGGTGGCCTTCGCTCAGCTTGATCTGGATCGAGCCGTCCTGCGAACCGATGGCACCCGTGCTGCTATAGGTCAGGTTGATGCCCGACACCGGCAGCCCGACATTGTCGACCATGGCGGCGATCTCGGACGGCGGGATCAGCCGGCGGATTTCCTTCTGGATATCGGCGAACTGGCTGGCGCTTTCCTCGATCCGCGTGCCCACCTTGGTGCGCGCCGTCATCAGGATCTGGCCGGCGTCGACGGTCGGAAAGAAGTCGCGGCCGAGATAGGGCACGAGCGCGAACGAGCCGAGCACGAACAGCAGGAACAGGCTGACGAAGGTCTTGCGATGCGCCAGCGCGCCGACGAGCAGCTCGCGATAGCCGAGCCGGATGCGCTCGAAGCGCGCCTCGAAGCCGCGCTGGAAACGAACGAGCGGGTTGCGCGAGCGCGGCGACGGCCCATCGAGCCCGTGCATGTCGGTGTGGGGCGCATGGGGCCGCAGCAGATATTTCGCCATGGTCGGCACGAGCGTGCGCGACAGCACGAAGGAGCACACCATCGCCGAGATGACCGCCAGCGCCATCGGCACGAACAGGAAGCGCGCTACGCCCTCCAGAAAGAACATCGGCACGAAGACGATGCAGATGCACAGGAGCGAGACGAAGGCGGGAGTCACGATCTGGGCCGCGCCGTCCATGATCGCCGGCTCGACCTCCTTGCCCTGTTCGAGATGCCAGTTGATGTTCTCGATGGTGACTGTCGCATCATCGACCAGAATGCCGATGGCGAGCGCCAGTCCGCCGAGCGTCATGATGTTGAGGGTTTCGCCCAGCGCCGACAGGATCGCGATGGATCCCAGGATGGACAGCGGGATCGACACCGCGATGATCACGGTGGAGCGCCAGCTGCCGAGAAAGATCAGGATCATCAGGCTGGTCAGGGCCGCGGCGATGATGCCTTCGTGGATCACGCCTGATATGGCGCCCTTCACGAACAGGGATTGATCGCCGATCAGGGCGATGTCCAGGTTCGCGGGCAGTATCGCCCTCATGTCGGCAAGCTTGGTTTTGATGCCGTCGATGATGTCGAGCGTCGAAACGCTGCCGTTCTTCAGCACCTGCATGAGCACCGAGCGGCTGCCCTCGACATGCACGACGTTCTGTTGCGGCGGGTTGCCGTCACGCACCTGCGCCACATCGCGGACATAGACCATGGCGCCGTTGACGCTCTTGATCGGCAGGTCTCCCAGCGCCTCGAAGGCCGTCGGCGCGTTGTTGAGCTGGATCGCGTATTCGAGTCCGCCGATCTTCTGCGAACCGACCGGCGTGATCAGGTTCTGCGCGGCGAGCGCGTTGGCGACGTCCTGTCCGGACAATCCCCGTGCCTGCATCGCCGACGGGTCGAGGTCGATCTGGATCTGTCGCGTCTTGCCGCCATAGGGGAACGGAATGGCTGCGCCTGGCACCGTGACCAGGGGCGTGCGGATGACATTGACGCCGAGATCGGCGAGCGCCTGTTCCGACAGGCCGCTGCCCGACAGCGCGATCTGAAGGATCGGCACGGTCGAGGCGTTGTAGACCATCACCAGAGGCGGTCCGGTGTTCGGCGGCAACTGGCGCAGCAGGGTCTGCGAGATCGCCGTCACCTGGGCATTGGCGATGCGGATGTCGACATTGCTCTGAAAGAACACCTTGACGATGCTGAGCCCGTTATAGGAGGTCGCCTCCATGTGCTCGATGTCGTTGACGGTGGTGGTGAGCGCGCGCTGGAACTGCGTCGCGACCCGGGACGACATCTGGTCGGGCGGCAGGCCGGTATAGGACCAGATCACCGCGATGACCGGGATGCGAATTTCGGGAAATATGTCGACCGGCGTCCGCTTCGCCGCCAGGGGCCCGAGGAGCAGGATCAGCAGGGCCAGCACGACGAAAGTATAGGGCCGCCGCAGGGCGATCCTGACGATCCCGATCACGCCTTTGCTCCCCCCGCAGTTGGTCGCCGGCCGGCAACCCCAAAAGCCCGCGCCTGAGCGCGCGCCATCTCCTCGACGGCGCGGGAGACTGCCGCTTTCTGGCGATGCCGTCCACCTACAATCGATATTATCTCGGGTTTCCCGACGATCCCGTGTTGCCGACGAATGCCGGCCCCGCGACCCTTCGCCCGGCAACCAAGGGCGTGGCGAGCACCTGAATGGCCGTTTCGGGCCCGGGCCCGTTTCGCGCGGCCAAGGCCGTCCTGGGGCATCGTCGCGCCGCCGAAACAAAAACGGGCGGCCCAAGGGCCGCCCGCTTCCGATATCCGGCTGAAAAGCCCGGCCTCAGGCCGCGGCCTTCTTCTGCGCCATGCGGCCATAGAAGGTCTCGCCGCTCGCCGCCATTTCGCGCAACAGCTTGTTGGGCGCGAAGCGATCACCGAACCTGGCGGCCAGCGCGTCGCATTTGGCGACGAAGGCCTTGGTGCCGGTCATGTCGATATAAGACAGGGTGCCGCCCGACCAGGGCGCGAAGCCGAAACCGAGGATGGAACCGACATCGGCCTCACGCGGATCGGTGACGACGCCTTCCTCGACGCAGCGCGCGGCTTCCAAGGCGGTGGTCACCAGCAGGCGGTCGATGACCTCCTGGCGGTCGACGTCCTCGGGCGCGATCTGCTTGCCGACGAACTCCTTCAGGCCGGGCCAGATGGTCTTCTTGCCGGTGTCGGGATAGTCGTAGAAGCCCTTCTTGGCCTTCTTGCCGACACGGCCCTGGGCTTCGACCAGGAAGGTCAGCAGCTTTTCCTGCTGCGGATCGACCGCCTGGGCGCCGACCTGGATCTTGGTCGCCTTCAGGATCTTCAGGCCGAGATCGATGGCGACCTCGTCGTTGAGGGTGAGCGGCCCGACCGGCATGCCCGCCTGCTTGGCGAGATTGTCGATCATCACAGGCGGCACGCCTTCCATCAGCAGGAGGTGGGCCTCCTTGATGTAATTGCCGACGCAGCGATTGACGTAGAAACCGCGGGTGTCGTTGACCACGATCGGCGTCTTGCGGATCGCCTTGACGAAGTCGAGCGCGGTGGCCAGCGCCCGGTCGCCGGTCTTCTCGGCCATGATCGTCTCGACCAGCATCATCTTGTCGACCGGCGAGAAGAAATGGATGCCGATGAACTGGTCCGGGCGGACCGAATTTTGGGCAAGCCCGGTGATCGGCAAGGTCGAGGTGTTGGAGGCGAAGATGCAATCCGGGCGGATCGCCGCTTCCGCCTTCTTGATCACGTCGGCCTTGACTGCCGGATCCTCGAACACCGCCTCGACGATCAGGTCGCAACCGGCGAGATCGGCATAGTCGGCGGTCGGCTTGATCTTGGCGAGCAGCGCCTCGCGGGCCGCCGAGGTCGAGCGGCCCTTGTTGATCTGGTCGGTGACCAATTTGTGCGAATGGGCCTTGCCCTTCTCGGCGCTTTCCATGTCGCGGTCGAGCAGCACGACGTCCATGCCGGCAAGCGCCGTGACATAGGCGATGCTGGCGCCCATGAAGCCGGCGCCGAGCACGCCGACGGTGCCGAGCCTGGCCGGCGGCAGACCTTGCGGCCGGCGCAGGCCCTTGGCCAGCGCGCCCATCGAGACGAACAGCGAGCGGATCATCGCCTGGGCCTGCGGCGAGCGCAGGACATTGGCGAAGTGACGCGATTCGATGCGCAGGGCGGTGTCCATCGGCACCTGCAGGCCTTCATAGACCACCTGCATGATGGCGCGGGCGCCGGGGAAATTGTCATAGGTCTCGCGCCGGTAGATGGCGTTGGCCGGCGGCCAGGTCATCATGCCGGCGGCCGAATAGACCGGGCCGGAGGGCAGGCGGAACTTCGGCTTGTCCCAGGGCTTCTGCGGGTCGACACCCGCCTTCAGCCGGGCCTTGGCCGCCTCGACCAGGGTGGCGGCCGGCACGACGTCGTCGATCAGGCCCATGGCCTTGGCCCGGTCGGCCTTCAACTGGTCGCCCTTCAGCAGCATCTGCAGGGCATCCTGGGTCGCGGTCATGCGCGGCACGCGCTGGGTGCCGCCGGCGCCCGGAAACAGGCCGACCTTCACCTCGGGCAGGCCGACGCGCAGCTTCGGATTGTCGGAAGCGATACGCGCATGGCTCGCCAGCGCGATCTCGAAGGCGCCGCCGAGGCACATGCCGTTGATCGCGGCGACGAAGGGCTTGCCGCAGGTTTCCAGCTTGCGCAGGATCAGCGACAGCGACCGGCTGTCCTCGAAGAAGGCAACCATGGCCGCCTCTTCGCCCTTGGCTTTCACATTGGCCGCATAGGCCTTGCCCGAACGCTCGAGCATGGTCAGGTCGGCGCCGGCCGAGAACGTATCCTTGCCCGAAGTGATGACGCAGCCCTTGATCGCCGGGTCGGCGACCACCGCGTCGATCGCGGCATTGAGGTCCTGGCCGACCGACTCGTCGATGACGTTCATCGACTTGTCTTTCATGTCCCAGGTGAGGAGCGCGATGCCGTCAGCGTCGACGGCAAAAGTAAAGTTCTTGAGGTCCATGATGCTCTCTCCTCTCAAACGCGCTCGATGATCGTCGCCGTGCCCATGCCGGCGCCGATGCACAGCGTCACGAGCGCGGTGGACTTGCCGGTCCGCTCGAGCTCGTCGAGCACGGTGCCGAGTATCATGGCGCCGGTGGCGCCGAGCGGGTGGCCCATGGCGATGGCGCCGCCGCAGACGTTGATCTTGTCGTGGGCAATGTCGAAATGCTGCATGTAGCGTAGCACGACCGAGGCGAAGGCCTCGTTCAGCTCGAACAGGTCGATGTCGGCGATCGTCATCCCCGCCTTCTTCAGGAGCTTCTCGGTGACGTCGATCGGGCCGGTCAGCATGATCGCCGGTTCCGAGCCCATGTTGGCGAAGGCGCGGATGCGGGCGCGCGGCTTCAGGCCGGCGGCGGTGCCGGCGTCCTTGTTGCCGAGCAGGATGGCGGCGGCGCCGTCGACGATGCCGGAGGAATTGCCGGCGTGGTGGACGTGGGTGACGCCTTCAATTTCCGGATAGGCCTGGACCGCGACGGCATCGAAGCCGCCGGCCTCGCCCATCATGATGAAGGAGGCGTTGAGGCTGGCCAGCGACTGCATGGTGGTCGACGGGCGCATGTGCTCGTCATGGGCGAGGATGGTGATGCCGTTAATGTCCTTGACCGGAACGACCGAGTTCTTGAACCGTCCCTCTTCCCAGGACCGGGCGGCACGCTTCTGGCTCTCCACCGCATAGGCGTCGACGTCGGCGCGCGAGAAGCCGTATTTGGTGGCGATCAGGTCGGCCGAGACGCCCTGCGGCAGGAAATAGCTCTTCACCGCGATGGAGGGATCGGCCGGCCAGGCGCCGCCCGAAGCGCCCATGCCGACACGCGACATGCTCTCGACGCCGCCGGCGACCGTCATGTCGTGCTGGCCGGCCATGACCTGGGCGGCGGCGAAATTGACCGCGTCGAGGCCGGAGGCGCAGAAGCGGTTGATCTGGATGCCGGGAACCTCCTGGCCGTAATCGGCCTTGAGCGCGGCGATGCGGGCGATGTCGCCGCCGGCCTCGCCGACCGGATCGACACAGCCGAGCACGACGTCGTCGACCAGGCGCCTGGTGTCGAGATTGTTGCGCGTCTTGATGGCGCGCAGCGCCTGGGTCGCCAGTTCCAGCGCGGTCACCTCATGCAGGGACCCGTCGGCCTTGCCCTTGCCGCGCGGCGTGCGGACGTGGTCGTAGACGAAGACATCGGTCATGGCGGGTCCTTTCCCGTATCGAACCTTCGGGCGCGCGACGCCTCAGAGCGTGCGCGAAATCAAGAGCTTCATGATCTCGTTGGTGCCGCCATAGATGCGCTGGATGCGGGCATCGCGGTACATGCGCGAGATCGGATATTCGTCCATGAAGCCGTAGCCGCCGAACAGCTGGAGGCAGCGGTCGACAATGGTGTTCTGCAGGTCGGAGAGCTTGTATTTCGCCATGGAGGCCATGGCGGTGTCGCACTTGCCTTCGATGTGCAGGCCGACGCAGTACTCGTAGAAGACCTTGGCCATGGTCGCCTGGGTCTTCATGTCGGCCAGCTCGAACTGGGTGTTCTGGAAGTCGACGATGCGCTTGCCGAAAGCCTTGCGCTCCTTGACGTAGTCGATGGTCAGGCCCAGCGCCCGCTCGATCATGGCGACCGCGCCGCCGGCGATGGTCAGGCGCTCCTGAGGGAGCGACTTCATCATCTGATAGAAGCCCTGGTTCGCCTCGGAGCCGAGCAGCGCCTCGGCTGGCAGCTTCATGTCGTCGAAGAACAGTTCCGAGGTATCGGCCCAGTCGAGGCCGAGCTTCTTCAGCTTGCGGCCGCGGCGGAAGCCCGGCGCATTGTCGGTCTCGACCACGAACAGCGAGACGCCCTTGGCGCCCTGGCTCGGATCGGTCTTGGCGGCGACCACGATCATGTTGGCGTGCTGGCCGTTGGTGATGAAGGTCTTCGAGCCGTTCAGCACCCAGCCATTGCCCGAACGCTCGGCCTTGGTGCGGATGCCCTGGACGTCGGAGCCGGCGCCCGGCTCGGTCATGGCGAGAGCTGCGACCAGCTCGCCGGTCGCCATCTTGGTCAACCAGTGGCGCTTCTGCTCGTCGGTGCCGTAGTGGAAGATATAGGGCGCGACGATCGGGCCGTGGATCGCCCAGCCCCAGCTGTCGGCGCCGGCAAGGCCAATCTCGTGGGCGATGATCGCCTCATGGCTGTAATCGCCGCCGGAGCCGCCATATTCCTCGGGGATCGAAGCCGACAGCAGGCCCGCCTCGCCGGCCTTGGTCCAGGCGTCGCGGTCCATTACGCCAGCCTCGGTCCAGCGGTCGATATTCGGCACGAACTCCTTGGCGAGGAAGGCCTTGGCGCTGTCCGCGAGCATCTGGTGCTCTTCGGTGTGCCAGGCTGGCTTCGGCAGGTTGAGCGGGCTCATCGAGAAACTCCCCAGGACTTTTTTCAAGGGACGGGCTTTTTTCAAGCGACTGTCGCAATTCGAAGTGCTGTTACACCATCGAATGCGCGACGGCCTCCATTGGTCTTTTGGGAGAGCCCGCCTGAGGCGGCGGGCCCTCCGATCACGGCGTTCAGAAGGCGTCGGCCGACAGCGCCATCATCGAATCCGCGCCGGCGGTGATGCGCGCGAGATGCGCGCCGGTTTCCGGCATCATCTGCTCGAAGAAGAAGCGCGCGACGCCGAGCTTGGCGTTCATCCGCTCTTCCGCGCCATTGGCGCCATTGGCGAGCTTGAGGTTGGCCGCCTTGGCCATCCTGGCCCACATGTAGCCCATGGCGACCAGGCCGAAGAGATGCATGTAGGGCGTCGAGCCGGCGCCGGCATTGTCGGGCTTGGCGAGCGCGTTCTGCATGAACCACATGGTCGCGGCCTGAAGGTCCTTCAGGCCCTTCGACAGCGAGCCGACGAAGGCGCCGAGCGCCGCGTCGTCCTTGTTCTGCGAACAGAAGGTGCCGACCTCGTTGAAGAAGCCCATCACCGCGCGGCCGCCATTGGCGCCGAGCTTGCGGCCGACCAGGTCGAGCGCCTGGATGCCGTTGGCGCCCTCGTAGATCATGGTGATGCGGGCGTCGCGGACGAACTGCGCCATGCCCCATTCGTTGATATAGCCGTGGCCGCCATAGAGCTGCTGCGCCTTGACGGCATTGTCGAAGCCGAGATCGGTCAGCACGCCTTTGATGACAGGGGTCATCAGGCCCATGTGATCGTCGGCCTTCTGCTTTTCGGCGGCATCCTGGGAACGATGATGCACGTCGGCCTGCAGCGCGGTCCACAGCACCAGGGCGCGGCCGGCCTCGTTGACGGCGCGCATGGTCATCAAGGTGCGGCGGACATCCGGGTGCACGATGATCGGATCGGCCGGCTTGTCGGGCGCCTTCGGCCCCGACAGCGAACGGCCCTGCAAGCGGTCCTTGGCGTAGGTGACGGCGTTCTGATAGGCGACTTCCGACTGCGACAGGCCCTGCAGGCCGACCGACAGGCGCGCCTCGTTCATCATCACGAACATGGCCGGCAGGCCCTTGTTCTCCTGGCCGACCAGCCAGCCGGTCGCCTCGTCATAGTTCATGACGCAGGTCGAATTGCCGTGAATGCCCATCTTCTCCTCGATCTTGCCGCAGGAGACGGGATTGCGGGCACCGGGTTCGCCGGCGCCATCGGGCAGGAATTTCGGCACGACGAACAGCGAGATGCCCTTGGTGCCGGCCGGCGCGCCTTCGATGCGGGCGAGCACCAGGTGCACGATGTTGTCGGACATGTCGTGCTCGCCGGCCGAGATGAAGATCTTCTGGCCTGATATCTTGTAGGAGCCGTCGCCCTGGGGCACCGCCTTGGTGCGCAGCAGCCCCAGATCCGTGCCGCAATGCGGCTCGGTCAGGTTCATCGTGCCGGTCCAGGCGCCCGACGCCATCTTCGGCAGGTAGGTGCGCTTGATCTCGTCATTGGCATGGACGTGCAAGGCCGCCATGGCGCCCTGGGTCAGGCCCGGATACATCGCCCAGGCGAGGTTGGACGACGACAGGTATTCGCCGATCACCGCGTTGATCACGACCGGCAAGCCCTGGCCGCCATATTCGGGATCGGCGGACAGCGCCAGCCAACCGCCTTCGCGATATTGCTCATAGGCCGCCTTGAAGCCCGGCGGCGTGGTGACCGAACCGTCGTCGTTGCGATGGCAGCCGACGGTGTCGCCGACCACGTTGAGCGGCTGGAGAACCTCTTCGCAGAGCTTGGCGCCCTCGTTGATGACGGCCTCGACCAGATCGCGCGGCGCGTCCGAGAAGCCCGGCAGGTTGCCGTAATTGTCCATGTTCAGCACGTCGTACAGAACGAACAGCGTATCCTCGACAGGCGCCTTGTAGACCGGCATGGCTCTTCTCCCTCAAGAGGTCCCGCAGCTCTTGGGCCTGCGGGGGATTGGCTTGGACCGGCCGATAGGCGGCCGGCATGACGTCAGTCGGCCGCGGGGGTGGTGCCTTTGGCCGCGAGCCGCTGGTCGATGACCGTGATGGCCCGCTCGAGTTCGTTGATGGCGGCGTCGATGTCGCGCTTCTGGCCGCGCAGACGGGCGACCTGTTCGCGATATTTGCCGCGCGCCACCTTCATCTGTGTGACGCCGCCGTCGCCGAGGTCATAGAGGTCGAGCATGGCCTTGACCTCTTCCAGCGAGAAGCCGACGCATTTGCCCATGAGGACCAGCCGGAGCCGGCCGCGGTCGCGGCGCGAGTAGAGTCGGTCCTGGCCGTTGCGCACCGGCGCAACCAGCTCCTTCTCTTCGTAGAAGCGTAGTGCGCGGGCGGTGACGCCGAATTCGCGGGTCATCTCGCGGATGGTCAGGAAATCCTTGGTCGCGGCCGGGGAACCGCTGCCGGCACCCGCCACGAGATCGGCGAGCGTCGCGGCCGAGCCGCGTCCCTGGGCATCAAGGATCAGCGTTTGCGTCATCCCGAGAGGGCCTCGATCATCAGGCGCGGCAAGGTCCTGCCACTGTTGGCGGTGCTCTAGCGTACGTTTACGTAAACGTCAACATATTTCGTTCGGCCGAACCACCGGGCGACGGCTCACATCGGCTCGTTCGCGGCTTCGCCGGGGTCCGCCTGCCGGCTCCGGGCCAAGCGCCGGCGCAGCGGGACGGCGAGCAGCGACAAGGCGGCGAGCCCCAGCAATCCGGCCCAGATCTCGGGGGTCAGCACGCCCGCCACCGAAAAGCCGTCGCCCTCGTCGAGCACGCGGCCGAGCCCTGCCCCGGCGAGCGCGAAAACGAAGGTGGTCGGAATGATGCCGACCAGGGTGGTCAAAAGAAATGTCGACAGCCTGACGCCGGCGAAGGCCGGCACGAGATTGACCAGGAAGAAAGGAAACAGCGGCACCAGTCTGAGCGCCAGCAGGTAGGGCCAGGCATTGGCGCGGATCGCCCCGGCGAGCGCAGCCGCCCGCGGCCCGGCGCGCGCCATGGCATCGGCGCCGAACAGCTGGCGGGCAAAGATGAAGACCAACCCGGCACCCGCGGTTGCCGCGGCCACGGCGAGGCCGGTGGCGCTCGCCGCGCCGAACAGAAAGCCACCGGTGAGCGTCAGCAGGGCGGCGCCTGGAACCGACAGGGCAACGATCGCGACATAAAGACAGAGATAGGTGGCGACCGCCCAGGGGCCATGAGCGGCGACCCAGGCGGTCAGCCAGGTCCGATGGGTGCGCAGCGTATCGAAAGACAGAACCTTGCCGAGCCCGGCCAGATGCAGCCCCGCCAGCACGAGCACCACCGCCACGACGGCGATCAGGCGCTTGTCTGCGAGACGGCTGAACAACGGCATGTCCTCCGACGGGAAACAGCGGGCGGCCGGCATCATGGCCCCCGAACCCTGCATTGCAAGTTTACGGTCCTGGTCGAGCCTAAGCCTTGCGGAATCGACGTCTTCGCGGAGCAGAAAAACGATGCTACCTCTGGCTGGGCGGCCGCGGCATGGCGGTGCCGCGCTGTTCCAACCGTACCGGCCGTAACGTTTGGACGTTGCGTCGCGAAGAAGGGCAATGGGTCCGACGTGAGAGATCGCGACGACGAGTGGCGCGCGCTGATGCGCGCCGGCCTGGCCGGCGACGAGGCAGCCTATGGGCGGCTGCTCCGCGAGCTTGCGCCATTCTTGCGGGTGATCGCCCGGAGCGGCCTTGCGCGCGCCGGCCGGTCGACCGCGGAAGCGGAGGATATCGTGCAGGAAGTGCTGATCGCCATTCACACCAAGCGGACCAGCTGGATCGCCACCGAGCCGCTGGTGCCGTGGATCCGCGCGATCCTCCGGCACAAGCTGATCGACGCGTTGCGCCGTCGCGGCTCGACCGGCGAGGTCGATATCGATGCCCTGGCCGAGGTGATCTCGGCGCCGTCGAACGAACCCGAGATCGCCACGCGCGACGTGGTCAAGCTCGCCGAGGGCCTGCCCGGCGGCCAGAAGGCGGTGATCCGCGCGATGTTCGTCGACGGCCACAATACCGCGGAAACCGCCCACGCGCTGTCGATGAGCGAGGGCGCGGTGCGTGTGGCGCTGCACCGAGGCCTCAGCGGCCTTGCCAAGATGTTGCGTGGGAGCCTGTGACTTCAGATGAAGACCGATGACCTGATCGCCGCGCTGTCGCGCGATGCCGCACTGACCGGGGCGCCCGCCGCGCGCCGGCTGACGCTGGCGCTGGCCTTCTCGGCGGCGATCGCCTTCGCGCTGCTGATGCTGGTGGTCAAGCCGCGGCCCGATCTCGCCAGCGCCGCGACCACCCTGCTGTTCGACCTGAAAATGGTCTATGTCGCGACTTTGGCGGTCAGCGCCATGGCCCTGCTCCGGGCCGTGGCGCGCCCGGAGGGCGTGCTGTCGCCGGTGCTGCTGGTGGTGCCCGCCGCGCTGATGCTGTTCGGCCTCGGCCATGAGCTGGCGACCCAGGTGCCGGCGGCCTACGGCACCCGCCTGATCGGCCGCAACTGGGCGCTTTGCCTGGTCGCCATCCCCTTCCTGGCGGCAGCGCCGCTCGCCGCCATCCTGACCGCCATGAACGCCGCCGCCCCGGTCGACCCGGCCCGCGCCGGCGCCATTGCCGGTTTCGCCGCCGGCGCCATTGCCGCGGTGTTCTACCTGTCTCTTATACACATCTAGATGTGTATAAGAGACAGGACGTGGTCAAGCTGTCGCAGGCCGGAAAACGCGATGCCG
>BFBZ01001405.1_pt1 | contig 16101 bp, 13 predicted proteins | sample 1888401 | NCBI WGS metagenome assembly BFBZ01 (sample SAMD00112614, study PRJDB3348) | symbiont metagenome | host: Chara braunii | reverse complement strand
CACACCGCTCAAACTGCTCAATGTGGTTGGGCGGTTCGCCGTATGCAAACTGACGCCCGGCTCAGCGATTCCGGCGTGGGCAACGGCGGGAGAGGTGTTCAGCGTCACCCAGACGGGTGACGAGTTGTCGGTGGTGTGTCGCCAAGAACTCGTTCCCTTCGGGACGCACGCCGAGGTCGGTTGGCGCTGCCTGCGGGTCGCCGGGGCGATGCCGTTCACGCTCGTTGGTGTCCTGGCCTCACTGACCGCCCCGATAGCGAGGGCCGGGGTCGGTGTGTTTGCGTTCTCGACGTTCGACACCGACTACCTGCTCGTCAAGGAGGGGGACTTCTCGCAGGCCACGGCCGCCCTGCGAGCGGCCGGGCATTTAGTGGAGTCATCGGAAGCATGACTCCCGAACAAGTCGCCGCCAGCTACGACCAGATCGCCCACCAGTGGCTCGATCTATCGACCTACGGTTTCGCTCAGATCGAGCGGGCTGTCGCCTTCGTGAAGCACAAGGGCGTGGCGCTCGACGTGGGGTGCGGCACGGGTCGGCTAATGAGTCTGTTGAGCGGGCACGGATTCCGCACGGATGGGATCGACGTGTCCCCGGCGATGGTTGCCCTCGCACGGGAGCGGCACCCGAAGGCCCGGCTGTTCCACGCCGACATCTGCCGGTGGGAACTGCCCCGGTCGTATGACCTGATCGTGGCGTGGGACAGCGTGTGGCATGTGCCGCTGGACCGTCAGGAGACGGTCCTGATGAAGCTCTGCCGGGGACTGTCGGATGGCGGGGTACTCGTCTTCACGATGGGAGGGACAGACGCCCCAGAGGAGAAGTGGGATTCGTTCATGGGACCGCCGATGTACCACGCCACGCTCGGCATCCCCAAGACCCTTCATGTCCTCGCCGAAACGGGCTGCGTCTGCCGTCATCTCGAATATGACCAGTACCCCGAAGCCCACGTCTACCTGATCGCCCAGAAGTCGGAGAACGGCCAACCGGGGGCGAGCGACCGTGTCCGACTCCGCCCGGTCGAGGAGGGCGATCTGCCCCGCATGTTTGCCCTGCAACTCGACCCGGACTCGAACCGCATGGCCGTCACGAACCCCCGAAGCCGTGAGGCGTTCGACACTCATTGGGCGAAGACGCTGAACGATCCGAACAACACCGCCAGGGCGATCCTCGTCGGCAACGAGATGGTCGGGTACATCTCGTGCTTCCCGGCGGACAGTGAGGACCACGTCGGATACTGGATCGACCGGGCACATTGGGGAAAGGGGATCGCCAGTCGGGCGCTGCACCTGTTACTGCGGGAAGTCGTCAAGCGCCCGCTGGTCGCCACAGCCGCTACCAGCAACGGGGCGTCCCTCCGGGTACTCCAGAAGCACGGGTTCGTGGTCAAACGGGTTCACCTCGCACCCGCCACTGACCGCTACCCGGAATGCGAGGAAGTCGTCCTCGTACTGCGGTAAMCCTCGCCCGCCTCTCCACTTTGATGAAGGCGTGCGGATCGCACGGGTGCAGTAAGCCGGGAGGTGTATTTCGGGTAATAGTGGGTGTACGCAGCGAATGCGACCGCAATGCGACAGGAGATCGGCGGCATGGACACGAACGCACCCCGCCCGATTGATCCACGGGTGCGCATCGGGCACGTCCACCTGAAGGTGGCCGACCTGGAGCGGGCGCTGCGGTTCTACTGCGGCGTTCTGGGTTTCGAGGTCACCCAGCGGTACGGCACGCAGGCGGCGTTCGTGTCGGCGGGCGGCTACCACCACCACATCGGGCTGAACACCTGGGAGAGTCGGGGCGGGTCGCCCCCGCCGCCGGGAACGACCGGCCTGTACCACACCGCCATCCTCTACCCCACGAGGAGGGTGCTGGCCGTCGCTCTGCGGAGTGTCCTCGAAGCGGGCATACCACTGGACGGGGCCAGTGACCACGGGGTCAGCGAGGCGCTTTACCTCCGTGACCCCGACGACAACGGCGTGGAGTTGTACTGGGACCGCCCGCCGGAGCAGTGGCCCCGGACGGCGGGCGGCGAATTGGCGATGTTCACCCGGCGGCTCGACCTGAACGGCTTGCTGCGGGAGATCGAGACAGTGCCAAGCGCACACGTCGTCGGCGAAGGCCCGAAGGATTTGTGAAAGAGAGCAGGTCGTGGATGAAACGGCGGACGCCTAAGCCCAACACAATCACGCCGGTTTCTCTCGGAGGCCGATCAGAATCGTCGTCTCCTGCTTTGAAGGGTCGTCGCAGTGGTGGCCGTACACTTCCAGCGAGGGCGAGCCGATGTCCTCGCCACGGGCCGCAAGTTCGGCCTTTAACTCCGTCCACTTTTGGGGCAACGCTTGATACGGCCCGACGTGGACGTGCTTCATGTACCGCCCCAACTCGAATTCTAGCGGCTCAAGCGGATCGGGAACGGAAAGCGACTGAGGGTCTCGGAGTTCGACTCCGACGAACATTCTTCCATCGGGCAGGTACACCCAGTGGTTGATGCCCGTCGTCGGAATCTCGGCCGCTTTGACCGCCTGCCACATTTCGTTCATCAGGCGCAGGCCGACCTCGCCGTACCGCTCGTCCTCGACGATTTCCCCGATGCCGTGCAGACGGAACCGAGCGGGCGTCTCAACGATCTCGATGTTCATTTCGGTGCCCTCGACTTGGTTGAAGTCTGTGATTTCTTGTTCCGCTTTGCCGCTGCTTTTGCCGCATCCTGCTTCACCCGCAGTTTCACGATCCGCTCGATCAGGGCGAGGGGCATCGGTTCGTCGAGCGGGAACTGGAGATTCCCTTTCGGCCCGGCGTAGCGGGCGACGGCTTTTTCGACGGCCTTGTCGCCGGAAATCGGCGGGTACAGGCCGATGTGACTCTTCCACGCAGCGAAGTAGACGAGGATGCCGTGCTGTCGGAAGGCGGCATCAGGTAGTTGATCGTCTCCTCGGCGTCGGGCGCAGCACGGCGGATCGCTTCCCGCACGTCCCGGAGGACGGCCGATGGGTGAACGATTACCCGAACAAGCGATTCGTCCGGCGATGGTCAACCGCAAGGTGTGGGGTGGGAACCGGACGACAGTTGGGGCACGCACCCAACAGGCATTGATGTCCGTGTTTGAGACGTGCCGACGGCAGATCCGGTCGGTCCTCGACTACGTCAGCCTCACCCCGCGCTCATTCGGGAGCCGAGTACTGCGACGCCCCGTGCTGACCTGAGGGCGCTAAACAAGCACCGTTACTCTCGCCACCGGCATTTACCAAGAGAAAGCCTTTGATCGAATGCCGATTCTGGCAGACGCTCTTCAAGGCGCTGAGAGCGACAGCGATGAGTTTCTGAATCACCCTCGCAGCAACGGGCCGCACGTCCGGGGTGCTGGGCGCTGGATTGGGAGTGGTCCGCGCGACTCGTGCAGCTTTTTCGTCGGTGTTTTCCCGAACGAGCGCCACAACGGAAGGTTTGATACAATCCCGCTCGGTTCACGCCTCGTCTGAATTACGGCGGGCAGTGCGCCTTTCCGCCGCGGACCGAAATCCGCACTATGCTGTTAGTTGAGTCGCCGTAAGTCGTCCTACAGAATCTCCATCGGCGGACCCGTACTGCCGTTGTTCTATTCACCGAGGCACTCTCATGCGGAAGCGGATCGCGGTCGGTCTGGCGATCGTTGCGGCCGGGCTCGTGTCCCTGTTTGGCGACGCGACGAGGCACGTCAGCGCGCAGGACAAATCCAAGAGCGTCCCGCCCAAGCACCTGTACGGGCACGACCTCCGGGTCCGTCCCGGCGGTGAACGAGAATTCGCGAAAGCTCTCAAAATCGGTGTGGAACTCTTCCACGACGAAGGAACTAAGGCCATCGTCGCGATCAGCGAGACCGGCGCGCTGACCGTCGCTCCGGCCCCGGTCGGTGGCGGCGTGGGAGCGGACAAGACGTGCAAGTGGCTCACCGCCCACGACCTCAACTGCCGGAAGGCCGGTGAGGCCGAGTTCACCCAGAAGACCAAGAAGTGGGGCGTCGAGCTGTTCCAGGACCGCGCGACCAACAGGCTTTTGTACGCTTGCGAGTCGGGGGCCATCGCCCTCGCTCCGGTGCCGGGCGGCCTCGTAACCGAGCGGGGGCCGAAGTGGCACCACGCTCTGGAACCGCGGGTCCGCGCGCCGGGGCAGAACGAGTTCAGCAACGCCAAGAAGATCGGGATCGAGGTGTTCAAGGACGAGAACACGGGCGGGTTGATCTACATCACCGAAACCGGGGCCATTTCCMCCGCCGCCGCTCCCAGCACGCCGCCCGACCCGAAGAAGCCGCTGCCGCCCAAGGCCGTGTACGGGTTGCAGCTGCGCGTGCGCGGGGCCGATGAGACGGAGTTCACCGAGAAGGCCAAGTCCGCGAGCCTGGAGGTCTTCGAAGACCCGAACTCGGGCGCGCTGCTCTACTTGACGCTGGAAGGGTACGTGGCCACCGTTCCGGCGGGCAAGATCGACCAGGGGGCGACGGGCGTGACCTGGAAGAGTGGGATGGCCCTTCGTGCCCGCAAGGTCGGCGAACCGGAGTTCTCGAAGGCCCGGCGCTTCAGCGTCGAGGTGTTCGAAGACAACCGCACCGGGAATCTGATTTTCATCTCCGAAACCGGTTCGATCGCAGTACTGCCGAAGTAACTCGGAAGCGTCTCATGTCATAAGGTCGCCCGTCGTAAAGTCGAAGGCCTCCAGTGTTGAGGTCTTCGACTTTACGACGGGCGACCTTATGACATGAGACTACAAATCATGCACCCATCCGGTCGGGGCGAGAGGTTTTCGGACGCCGTTCTCCTCCAGCCACAGCCCCGATTCGACGCACTCACCGATTCGGGTCAGTCCGGCGACCGGCGGCGCTTTTAGGAGCGCGTGTCCGGCTTCCGGCGATACTGCGAATACCAGCTCGAAATCCTCCCCGTCGCCCAGCGCGTGCGCGAGCGGCGTTCGGCCCGATGTTGCGCTCAGCGTGCGTGCGGCGTCAGCAAAGGGAATTCGCTCGGCCACAAGAACGGCCCCACAGGCACTCTCCGCGCAAATGTGGTTGACGTCGGCGGCGAGCCCGTCGCTGATATCGATCATCGCGTGAAGTTCGACCGCCGCGTGGAGGCGGAGCGCTTCGCGCACGCGCGGCGTGAAGTCGAGGTGGTGGCCGAGGATACTGCCGCCGAGCGGGCCGGTAACGAACAACCAGTCGCCCGGTTTGGCACCGTTGCGGCGCACCGGGCCGCGTGCGGTCGCTTCACCGAGCGCCGTGACCGAAATGGCGAGCTTTCCGTCCCAACTGTTGGTGTCGCCCCCCACAAGCGCTACGCCGAACGCGTCTGCCACGTCGCGGAGACCGAGGTACAGTTCTTGGGCGAGGGGAATGCCGTGGGAAGTCCCCCTCCAGCCCCCTCCCTTCAGGGAGGGGGTGAACGCGCGTAAAGCCTCTTCCGATCCTCCGTCGGTAGCAAGACGTCGAGGGTCTTGCTCCCCTCCCTGAAGGGAGGGGTTGGGGGTGGGTTGCCTTTCTTTCTCCCCATTCCCTTCAGGGAGAGGGGCCGGGGAGGGCGGTCTTTGCGGCAACGCCACACTCACCACGGCAGCGGTCGGGACGCCGGCCATCGCGGCGATGTCGCTCAGATTGACGGCCATCGCCTTCCGGCCCGCGCGGCGCGGACCGACCGTCGCGAGCACGAAGTCGGTGCCGTCCATCAGCATGTCGGTGGTAATCAGCAGCGGCCGGGAACCGGGCACGAGCGCGGCGCAATCGTCGCCGGGACCGATCGCGACACGCGGGTCGGCGGGCGTCTGCGACCGGAGCCAGGCAATGTACTCGAACTCACCGGCCATTAGAGTGCCCCGGTCCTGAAGTTACTGCCGGGCAACGAGGCGGGTGCGTCACGCGGCTGCGCTTCGCGCCGCGGCGGTCAGTTCGGCGACGATCTCCCCGCGCAGGTGCGCTTCCATTTCGGCCAGCGCCCGCGCGACCGGCATCCCATCGAGTACGCGGTGATCGAAGTGCAACCGCACGTCCACTGTGCCGTCGTCCCGCACCACACCGGTGTTCAGAGCGACGGCGAGGGGACCGATCAGGTTGAGTGCCGTCGCCCCGGCACTCCCGGTCAGGCTGAGGCCGAACGTGCCGAAGTTCTGTGCCTTCTTTTTACCCGACCACTCGGTTCCGACCCACCAGAGAAACCTGCGCAGTGGCCGCGGGTAGCGCGTATAGCGGATCTGCCGACGGAACGGCCGCACCTCCTCAACGGGCCGGGTCTTCCACTCCTCCAGTACCGCGGCCATTTCCGCGAGCGGTCGTTTGTCGGGCGCTTTCAAGAACCCGAAGAAGACGCCCGATTCGCCCCGGAACTCCCGCTCGATGGCGACCGAAGCGATGCTCTCGTCCGCCTCCCACAGGTGCCGCCACGGGTGGGAGAGGTAGGTCCGGCGGAACTCCGGGTGCCGCGCGGCGACGGCGGCAAACGCCTTGGCGAACAACAGCGTCCACGCCGGCGGGCGGGCGACCGTCCGCCGCGCGGCGACCACCTCGGCCAGTTCCATTCGCCGTTCAAACGTGACAATCGGCACGCGCTGCGCGGCGCGGAGCAGGTCGCACACGAACCGTCGCGGGAGCGACAAGCCGAGCCGACGACCGGTGGTTGACATCACACGTTCTCCCGTCCGTGGGGCGGCGTATGATGCTCCATTCGGGCGCGCTGCACAACTGGAAATGCGCGTCGGTTGCGTCGGGGCAGGCGCCCCGTTTTCAGTTTGATCGGTTCGGGGGTTCTGTTCGGCGAAACCGCGTTTGCGTGGCGTGTTCTGGCGCGCCAACCGACTTCTCGCCAGAAAACTCGTAACACCCGCCTCTCTCCCGGTGGGCGCAGCAAGTACCATAGAAGTGTCGGCGGCGGGCCCAATCCGACCCGACGTACGGACGGAGTTCGTAGACGATGGCCGAGCTCGAAGCGATCACCGAAGTTCAGGCCGATCCGCGGAAATCGGCGATTCAGGCCCGGCAGTACGGGCGCCGGTTCCCTCTCGCGGTCGGCAAGCCGATCCACCTCGGCCGGGACGAGGGGAAGATGGACATCGCCATCCCAGAGGACGACCAGATCTCCCGGTTCCAGGCGATCCTCGCCTGGGAACCCGGCAAGGAGCGGCTCACGGTGCAAACGCGGCCGCCCATGCCGCCCCACTATCCCACCCCGCCGGCCAACCAGACCCTCATTTTTGACGAGAAGCTGAAGAAACTGATCGAGGCGCCCGGCGGCAAGTGCGTCGTCGCCCGCGGCGAGTCGTTCTGGATCGGTCAGACCCGGTTCACCCTGCACAACGACGGCGAGCAGGAACCGGACAGCCCGGTCGACCAGACCGTTGCGCCGCGGCAGGAGGAGCGGACCCGCGCGCAACTGGAAGACATCCCGTTCGCGAACCCCGGCGCCGCGCTCAGGGCGATGGAGCAGCTGCCGGCCACCATCCGGGCGGTGAACAGCGAACAGGGGCTGTTCCGCCAGATGCTCAAAGTGGTGATGGACGCGATGCCGCGGGCCGACGCCGCGGCCATCGTGCGCATCCCGTCCGACGCTCCGGCGAGCGACCGGCGGCTCGTGATGCTGGAGTCAAACGTCCGGCCGAACTCGTCCCACGGTCCGGCCGGGTTCCTGCCGTCCAAGCGCCTCGCGCACCGCGCCATTGTGGAGCGGCGGCGCAGCTGTCTGCACTGCTGGTCGCCCGACACCGCGGGCGCCGGGGCCGAACTGACGATGGCCGACACCCACGTTCACGGCGTCACCCCGTGGGCCGTCTGTACTCCGTTTCAAGACGGTTCCCGGTACGCCCTGTACGTCGCCGGTCAGACCAGCGGGCAGTGGAACCTGCTGGAGAAGGCGGCCCAGGACAAGATCGTCAACGACCTGACCCAGTACCAGAAGATCGCCGAGCTGCTCGTCGGCATGATCGAGACGACGCTCCGCGTCAGCCGATTGACACAGCAGAACAAGGTGATCCGCCGGGCGTGGCCGCAGAGCCTGTGGAAGTACCTGGACGACCCGGACGAACTGGAGCGGATGCTCGCCCCCAAGGAGCACGAGATCACGACGCTGTTCTGCGACCTGCGGAATTACTCGCTGTTCGCGTCCCAGAACGCGAGCCAGTTGCTCCAGGCCCAGCGCGAGGTGAGTACCGCTCTGTCCACCATGTCCGGGGCGATCACCGACCGCGACGGGGTCGTGGCCGGGTTCCGTGGCGACGCGGTCCTCGGGTTCTGGGGCTGGCCGAAGGCCCACGAGAAGCAAGTGGAGATGGCGGCGCGGGCGGCGCTGGCGATCCAGGGCCGGTTGACCGGCTGGACGCAGGCCGGGCGGTGCGGGCTCGGGCTCACGCACGGGACCGCGGTCGCCGGGCGGCTCGGGGCGCACGACCTGGCGGTGGTGGACCTGTACGGTCCGGTGGTGAACCTGACGTTCCGCCTGGAAGCGATGACGAAGGCGTTCGGGGTGCCGATCATCGTGTCGCAGCAGGTGGCCGAGTTGCTCACGGCGGCGGACCCCTACGGTGCCGAGATGCGCACGCGCCCCCTGGGCAAGGTGCGGGCGAAGGGGTTCCCCGAGCCGCTCTGGGCGCACGAACTGTATTCGACGCAGACCCAGCGGTTCAACGACTGGCAGCAGGAGGAGTGGGGCGCCGCGCTGGACTCGTTCACCGCCGGCCAGTGGGCGGACGCCGCTGAGCGCCTGACGGGCGTGTTCCCCGACGATCCGGTGGCGCACTGTCTCTTGCGCGTTATGGACAAGACCAAGCGCCGACCGCCGAACGATTGGGACGGCTCGTTCGCCCCGCCCGGTCCCGATGGGAACTGATACCGATATCGGGTCTCATCGCACGTTACATCCGTCCCCGGTTACCTGCTTGGGCTCTGGGTGGCGCACAATAATCGTGCGGGCGAATTGCTCCCGCCCGCAGCGGCGGTTCCCCAAACTTTCCTGAGCGTTGTGTCCGTATTTCGTCCGCTTCTCACCGCGAGACCCGAAGGCGCGGACAAAAGGAACCTGCAAAGTCAGAGAGCGAGAGTTGACGGCACAATCCCCGCTGGATAAATTATTTACACCAGTTGGATTAAGAGGGATTGCTATTTTCGCAGTCCCAACCTTTGGTGGCTGTAGCTCAGTTGGTTAGAGCGCCAGATTGTGGATCTGGATGTCGCGGGTTCAAATCCCGTCAGTCACCCTGACCGAATTGTGACTTAAACCCCTTCAGCCGAAGCAGTTTCTGCTTACCCCGGTGAGTGCCGGGTGCGGCTTCCGAACGATGGATTCTGTGAAACTCTTTCACAGAATGCCGCGAGGAACCCGCAGCATGCCCCGTCATCGCAAATCCACCCCTTCGTACCTCGAACACAAGCAATCTGGCCGCGCTCGTGCCGTGTGGACTGACACCGCTGGCCTTCGACAGTTTCGGATGCTCCCCGGCACGTACGACAGCCCAGAGTCACGAACCGCATTCGCCAAACTCCAACTTGAACTCGTAGCCGCACCGCACCACCAAGCCGCGAACTCCTCCGAGGCGAGCGTCAACGAGGTGCTGCTCGCTTTCCTGTTGCATGCGGAGCGGCACTACCGGGGCACGGACGGGACGACCACGAACGAGTACGAGGAGTACAAGATCGTTGCCCGGTACGTGCGCGAGGTGTACGGCGAGACGCCCGCCGAGAAGTTCGGCCCGCTCGCGTTGAAGGCGATCCGGCAGAAATTCGTCGAAGCGAAGTGGAGTCGCGGGTTCATCAACCAGCGTGTCGGCCGAGTGCGGCGGATCTTCAAGTGGGCAGCGTCCGAGGAACTAGTACCCGCGGCCGTGTATCAGTCACTCACCACGGTCACAGGGCTTCAGCGAGGCCGAACGACAGCCCGCGAAACTGAACCAGTGGAACCGGTGGACGACAAGGTCGTGGACGCCACACTCCCGTTCCTCAACCGCCACGTCTGCGGCCTAGTCGAATTCCAGCAGCTCACTGGGTGCAGACCGGGCGAGGCGTGCGCGATCCGACGGTGCGACATCGACACGAGCGGCGCGGTCTGGCTGTACAAACCACCGCACCACAAGACCGCGTGGCGTGGGAAGAGCCGCACCATCGCCATCGGCCCCAAGGCGCAGAAGCTGCTGAAGCAGTTCTTCACGCCGGACATCGACGCGTACCTGTTCTCGCCGGCGCGTGCCGTCGAGGAACTTCGTGCCGTGCGCAGCGCGCAACGGCAAACACCCCGATACCCGTCGCACATGGCGCGGAATGCGGCGAAACGCAAGAAGAATCCGAAACGCCAGCCGGATGAGAAGTACGACCGGGGCAGTTACGGGGTCGCCATCGACCGCGCGTGTGACAAGGCGTTCCCGCCACTGGCCCGCTCACCCGACGCGCGAATGAATCGACCAAAACGTGGTGGGCGCGACTGGACAAGAAGCAACGCGACGAGGTGAAGGAGTGGCGAAAATCGCACTGTTGGAGCCCGAACCAACTCCGCCACACATTTGCAACGCGAGTGCGAAAGCAACACGGCTTGGAAGCTGCACAAGTGTTACTCGGCCACTCCCGCGCCGACGTGACTCAAGTCTACGCCGAGCGGAACGAGGAACTCGCCGTCACCGTTGCCGCAAAGATTGGGTAGCTGTCGCGTTGGTGCAAGCGAAGTTGCTCTATGCACCGTACGCAAAGGAGTAGTATACTCACGTGAGCTAACCCTGCGCGGTCGTAACCGCGCGGCGAGTAACCGGTCGAGGTTGGCGCTGACATTCTCAACCTCGGTCTGCTGGCCCGTATAGCGAGTGCCAGTATGTCGAATCCCACACACMCCMCCGGATGGGCGTCTACCCGCCCCGGCCGGTGTGGCCGTTCTTCGTGAACACATTCGCGGTCTTCAAGCGGAACTGTTTTTGGTGGGTTATCAGGATTGCTCCGAGGGACATTACGTTCCCTTCTTTCCTCGGCCCGCCTCGTTCGCGTACCTCTGGGCTCTTTGGCGGAGCCTTCTGCCGCAGTACGCTCCGCCGATGGAATACATCCCACCCGCGCCGGGACAAGAGTCCTTCGAAACTCGCGGCGAAATGTTCCGCGCGTTGGATGCACTGACGCGACGCCTCGAAGACTTATTCGGACCCGATCCCGCACCCCGCGATCACGTTTCGGCTTTACCGGTGGAACGTGTAACGCCTCCATCACCGCCCCAACCCACCGAGGTCGGGGAATCGACCCCCGGTTCGCAGGAAGAACAAACCACGGCGAAAGACGCAGCCTCAACCGAGGAACGTCCATATACGCTCGGGCAACTCATCGACTTTTTGGACAGTCTCGAACTCAATCGGCAGTTTCACCGCCAAAACCAACAGGAGCAACTTCGAAGAGATCCCGTGCACGCGGCATTGAATTCGGTCTATGCGGCTGCCCTCCGCTGGCAGCCGGACGAGCACGAGATGCCGGGCATCCGGCGGATCGAATTGCTGTGCGACCTCGAAGTCGGCGAACCCGAGATCAACGCGGCGAAAGTGCGACGACTCCGTGCGCGCCTTTGTCAACAGCAAGGCTGGCAACCGGCACACACGGACCGACTGGGACTCGGGGAGGTTGCGGATCTCCTGGAAGGAATTCAACGTGTGCCGCTCGATGAGTTAAAGCGCGCGGGTCAAAATCACCTCCACCACGGCTTTGCCACCCTCGACATGATCGGTGTGGGCGAGGGTAAAGAAATCCAAGTCACGGGCTTGAGTTGCAAGGTCATCGCCGGCACTACCCCGACCGCGTGCCCCGATGCGAATCCGGTTCTTCCGCCCTCAATGCTGCCGCTCGCAGAACAGGCGATTCGCCGACTGTACCCACTCCCACCAAACACCACGGTTCACTGGGTCGGCCACGACACTGGGGTCCGTAGTCGGTGCCGGTGCCACCCAAACGCTCCGTTCACTGCCCCTTTTGATCAGCACCGTTGGGTCGCCGTGTCTCCTACGAGCGAACACTCGACCGCAGGAACTCCTGTCCCTTCTCCGGCGAACGATCCCGTGCCTGCTCAGCAGGTATCGTCGGTTCGGACAACCGCAACCGTATCCTCCCCATTCACTGTCGGCGACATCCGTGACTTTCTGATCTTTCAAGCGAAACTCGCAGCGTATCGTGCGGGGCTGAAGGCACTCGATCCGATGAAGGTACTCGCCACTAGTTGGTTCCCTAACGCCGCACCGATGGTGACGGCCGAGGTGCTTTGTGCCTTGACCCCACCTGAAGCGCCTCGCCTGACGAATGATGTGGCCTGGACCCTGGCGACCTATCGTCGGATCGCCGAGTCCGCGCGAGCGGCGGGTCGGGGGGCACCCGACGAGAGCGACCTCATGGGTCTAGTTGGTTACGTTGCAGAGAGGTCCAACCGAACGATTGAAGAGTTGTTGCAGCTGCCCGTGCGGGATTTCGAGACAGTTGCAGATCCACCGGGCCAGACTGGCGCCCGTGACAGAAGGAACCAACACGCGGGTGAAGGCGATGGGGAATCGATTCCCCAGCCAAACGGTGCGCCTCCTGCCACGAATGGACCGATGACGGTTGCGGACCCCGTACTCGACGAAGCCGAACTCTCTGTTCTTGAAGTGCTGAGGGATCGGCATCCCCTGCTGCTCAAGAACGTGGATATCGAGCAAGCCGCGAAACTGAGTAAGAGGCACTAACAGAATGCGTTCGGATAGAGCCGTCGGCACGCGATGAGTGCGAGCCCGAGATTGAAGAGCCCGAACTTGGTCTCGTCATGCTTCTCGGTCACGAACCGGAGCTTGCGGAACCCGTGGAGCCACGAGATGGTGCGTTCGACCACCCATCGAAAGGTGCCCCGCCCGCTCCCGTGCCCGGTCCTTCGCTTGGCCAGGTGCGGGTCGATCGCGCGTGCCCGCACCTGTTCCCGGTGCGGTTCCGAATCATACCCCCGGTCCCCGTACCGTTCCTGGGGCCGGTGGACCGGACCGCCCTCGGGCAACTGGGGACCGGCGGCATCGACCAAGGGTACCAGTACCCGCATCCCATCTCGGCCGGCAGATCCTCCCACGGGACCCCGGTCTTGAGTACGAACAGGATCCCAGTCAGGGCCTCACGATCCCCGATCGGCTTGCGCCCGGGGKATCGGAACCGGCGCGGCTTGGGTGCCGGGAGCAGTGGCTGGATCATCTCCCACAGCTCATCCGGCAACAACGGCTTGGCCATGACATCACCTCGCAAGGGCTCAACAACCCCGGTCGTGGTGATGCGAAACCCGTACCAATTACCTCATTCTGTTAGTGTATTTTAGAAAATCAAGACTTTACGATCGTATTTTTTACGATTCAAATATCATACGCTCATTGCAACTTGATATTTCTGAGGCCGGACAGATGGTCGCATCTGTGTTTATTAGCTACAGTCGGCGGAACCAGTATTTTGTAGAGCGGTTGCACCACGATTTGGCGCGGGCGGGCCTGAGCGTTTGGCGGGACACCGCTGGAATCTCCTCACGGTCCCCGAGCTGGTGGGAAGACATTCGAGCGGCGATCACGAATTGTTCACACGTCCTGTTGCTCGCATCACCCGAATCGGCCACGTCGGAGACCGTTGGAAAGGAACTGATCGAGGCACGCGGGAAGCCGATTCACCGCATCCTGGTCGGCGGCACACACGCCCAACTGCCCGAAGTGTGGCTCGCGGCGCAGGTCACCGACTTCCAACGCGACTATCGGGCGAGTCTGCATCATCTCCTCACCGAACTCGAGGCGCCGAAGTCCAACGTCGCGTCACTGTTCGACCTATTCGGGGGACCGCCGATCACAGTCGAGGGCGCCGCGGCCGAGCTGTTGGGGGTCACGGAGTTCCGGGTCGCCGGGCGGCGATTCTTGGGGCTCCCGGTCGAGTCATCGGGGTACACAATGACGCGACTCGTCGGATCGGCCGAGGCCGAACTCCGTCGTCCGGAAAAACTCGCAGTGTTGCTTGTGTTTACCGGGTCTCAGGGGCCCGCGAGTGCGCAGGAGGTTCTCGACTTCTGGGTTCCGCAGAACGAATCGAGTTGGCTCGTCTGGGTCGAGGGTCCCGCGAATCCGAAAAACGGCAAATACGAATTGTCTGGTGCCCATGTGTGGGAGACCGCGGTCCGCGCCGCCGAACGTGCGGTGGAACAATTCGGTAAGGGGCGGTCGGTCGATCTCTTTCTCTATTGCCCCGTCGCTCTCAGCTTCGCGATTGGTGCTCGACTGCGGCAGATGTCTTCGTACCGGCTGCACAACTACCAGCGCGGTGTCGATGGTAAACCGCCGTACGAAATGGTTCTGCATTTGAACACCGTTTAGGGCGATGGACTGGCGCGACCCATCGCCGGCGTTTCCCGTCCCGTCGTCGATCGGCTCGGAGTTCGACCGTTACCGCTGCCGGCGACGGCCCGGCAGCGAGCAGTTTCGATGTCGCGCTTTGAAGCACCGCGTGCTGTCGGCTCCGCGGATGAGGAGCCGTGCCCCAAGCGGAGCCGTGGAATTCTCGGTTGGTTTCTCATCCCCCGCCGCCGGACGGCGCGAGGGGACTTGGTACGGGCGCGTTCAAAACCACTTCCTGTGGTGGGAGCGGGCGAAGGGCTCTGCCGTCGGCGCTGTACTCCGCTGGTGTGTATTCGATGGCGATCCCGGTCTGCAAACAGGCGAGAACCAGGCCCACGGACGCCGTCGCCGTCAGCCCCGTGAAGTCGGCGATCAAGTCGGAACTCGCCCACCCTTCAGGTAAGCGTTCGCGGACGGCGAGAACCGCGTCGAACGACCCGCGCGGGTCGTACACGTCGGTGACGACGATCGTCTCGACCGGCACACCCGCGAGTACCTCGTGATCACCCGCGAGACGCGCGGCGACCTCGCTCGATTGCGGCGAACACAGAAGCCACACGCGCGCGAGTGCGCTCCGGTGGTGGCGGATCGCCTCGCGGCAAACTTCATCCCGAAGTCCCACGAGCAGGATCAGCCCGCGCCGCGCTACCGGGCGCGTGCGTGTCGGCGGGATGATCGCGGCCGGGCGCTCGAGCCACGCGGCCAGTGCCCACGCCGCTCCGAACAGCACCGCCGCCGCCAGCCCGATGATCGTGATGAGACCACGAGGATCTTCCCCGAAAGTTCGCTTGAGGAAGTCGTGGGTCGCGTTGCCGAGTACGGTCACCGCGACGGCGCCGAGGAGAAAGAGGGGCCACTTTCGAGCGTCGAAGAATTTGGCGAAAGCGGTCGTGAACATGGAGCGGACCTCGGGGTAAACGCGCAATAGCCCGTTGGTAGTACGCGGAATCAGTCGAGGAGCGGGCTGGCCACACGGCGGGTTAAATAGTCGCGAAACATCCCCAGATTCGTGGCCTCGATGTCGAACAGTGCAAACAGGGTGTCACCCGACCCGGATACGGTAATTTCGGGCTCGGTTCCGAACCGGCCGATCAGTTCCCGCACCGCATCTTCGAGAACCCGGCGCGCCCGGTCGCCCGTATTGCGGTATTGAAGGTAGTGCAGCGGCCCGAGGACGCGGACGACCGTCCAGTCTTGACCCGTGCAGTCCCGTGCCCAGTCACCGGCCAGACGTTCGAGATCGATTACCGGCCCCCGATTGGCTGCAAGCGCCATCCTCCGCATGCCCCGAACGGGAGGGAACGCCCGGACCGCGTTGCCAGGCACGGCGAGGAGTTCGTCCGCACGCCGGAGCGAATCGGGCAGTTCCCGAACGCCGAGGACCGCGCCAAGTTGCCGAAATAATCGCTCGCGATCGGTCCGATCGATGACGCGCACCCGCAGGTCCGTGGCGAGGGCGCGCTCGGTTCCCGTGAGTTCGCGATTGGGGCGCAGGAGTACGACCTCTCCGCTGAGGCCGCCGAGTCGCCTGGCCGTCTGGGCGGCTTGTCGCAGTTGCGAGGTGATCCCCTCGACGCTTTCGCCCTCCTCCTCCACCGAGCGCAGTTTGCAATCGAGTACCAAAACCCGTGAGCCGTGGTTCGCGACGATATCAACTTCTTGCGTGTACTGGCCGCCCGCGCCGACTTGGCGAACGGAGCGTGCCACTCCCTCCTGCGGTAGCCCCAGGGAGAGCAGCGCGGCGGCGACGTACCGCTCGAAGAACA
>BFBZ01000007.1_pt640 | contig 16105 bp, 4 predicted proteins | sample 1888401 | NCBI WGS metagenome assembly BFBZ01 (sample SAMD00112614, study PRJDB3348) | symbiont metagenome | host: Chara braunii | reverse complement strand
AGAACTGGCAGATCGTGGTGGCCGGCATGCTGCTCGTGGTCATGACCACCGTGTCGTTCTACCTGATCACGGTCTACACCCCGACCTACGGCAAGAACGTGCTGAAGCTGTCCGAGGTGGACGCGCTGATCGTCACCTTCTGCGTCGGCGTCTCCAACTTGTTCTGGCTGCCGGTGATGGGGGCGGTCTCGGACCGGATCGGACGCCGTCCGATCCTGCTCGGCCTCACCGTCCTCACCATCCTGACGGCGTACCCGGCGATGTCGTGGCTGACCAGCGCGCCATCGTTCCAGCGCATGCTGATCGTGGAGCTGTGGCTGTCCTTCCTGTACGGCGGCTACAACGGCGCCATGGTGGTCGCACTGACCGAAGTCGTCCCCGCCAGCGTGCGCACCGTGGGCTTTTCACTGGCCTACAGCCTGGCCACCGCACTGTTCGGCGGCTTCACGCCGGCCGTGTCGACGGCGCTGATCGACATGACCGGCAACAAGGCGGCCCCCGCGCTCTGGATGACCTTCGCGGCGGTATGCGGCCTTGCGGCGACGCTGATGATTTACGGGCGCGGCGAATCCAATCGCGTCATGACCGCCGCCGCCGGATAGCCCGGTGCTTCCGATCTGAAGGCGAGGCTCGCATGCGCGGTGCCGTCCTGCTGCTCGGCCTCGTGCTCGCCGGCCTGATCACCGGGCCGGTCCGCGCCAGCGACGAGACGATCACGATCAACGGCGTCAAGCGCAGCTATAGTCTCGAGGTGCCGACACGCCGCCCGGCCCCGGTCGTGATCGTCCTGCACGGCAACACCCAGCAGCTGTCTCTTATACACATCTAGATGTGTATAAGAGACAGGTGCTTCCGATCTGAAGGCGAGGCTCGCATGCGCGGTGCCGTCCTGCTGCTCGGCCTCGTGCTCGCCGGCCTGATCACCGGGCCGGTCCGCGCCAGCGACGAGACGATCACGATCAACGGCGTCAAGCGCAGCTATAGTCTCGAGGTGCCGACACGCCGCCCGGCCCCGGTCGTGATCGTCCTGCACGGCAACACCCAGCAGCTGTCTCTTATACACATCTAGATGTGTATAAGAGACAGGTGCTTCCGATCTGAAGGCGAGGCTCGCATGCGCGGTGCCGTCCTGCTGCTCGGCCTCGTGCTCGCCGGCCTGATCACCGGGCCGGTCCGCGCCAGCGACGAGACGATCACGATCAACGGCGTCAAGCGCAGCTATAGTCTCGAGGTGCCGACACGCCGCCCGGCCCCGGTCGTGATCGTCCTGCACGGCAACACCCAGCAGCTGTCTCTTATACACATCTAGATGTGTATAAGAGACAGGTGCTTCCGATCTGAAGGCGAGGCTCGCATGCGCGGTGCCGTCCTGCTGCTCGGCCTCGTGCTCGCCGGCCTGATCACCGGGCCGGTCCGCGCCAGCGACGAGACGATCACGATCAACGGCGTCAAGCGCAGCTATAGTCTCGAGGTGCCGACACGCCGCCCGGCCCCGGTCGTGATCGTCCTGCACGGCAACACCCAGCAGCTGTCTCTTATACACATCTAGATGTGTATAAGAGACAGGTGCTTCCGATCTGAAGGCGAGGCTCGCATGCGCGGTGCCGTCCTGCTGCTCGGCCTCGTGCTCGCCGGCCTGATCACCGGGCCGGTCCGCGCCAGCGACGAGACGATCACGATCAACGGCGTCAAGCGCAGCTATAGTCTCGAGGTGCCGACACGCCGCCCGGCCCCGGTCGTGATCGTCCTGCACGGCAACACCCAGCAGCTGTCTCTTATACACATCTAGATGTGTATAAGAGACAGGTGCTTCCGATCTGAAGGCGAGGCTCGCATGCGCGGTGCCGTCCTGCTGCTCGGCCTCGTGCTCGCCGGCCTGATCACCGGGCCGGTCCGCGCCAGCGACGAGACGATCACGATCAACGGCGTCAAGCGCAGCTATAGTCTCGAGGTGCCGACACGCCGCCCGGCCCCGGTCGTGATCGTCCTGCACGGCAACACCCAGCAGCTGTCTCTTATACACATCTAGATGTGTATAAGAGACAGGTGCTTCCGATCTGAAGGCGAGGCTCGCATGCGCGGTGCCGTCCTGCTGCTCGGCCTCGTGCTCGCCGGCCTGATCACCGGGCCGGTCCGCGCCAGCGACGAGACGATCACGATCAACGGCGTCAAGCGCAGCTATAGTCTCGAGGTGCCGACACGCCGCCCGGCCCCGGTCGTGATCGTCCTGCACGGCAACACCCAGCAGCTGTCTCTTATACACATCTAGATGTGTATAAGAGACAGGTGCTTCCGATCTGAAGGCGAGGCTCGCATGCGCGGTGCCGTCCTGCTGCTCGGCCTCGTGCTCGCCGGCCTGATCACCGGGCCGGTCCGCGCCAGCGACGAGACGATCACGATCAACGGCGTCAAGCGCAGCTATAGTCTCGAGGTGCCGACACGCCGCCCGGCCCCGGTCGTGATCGTCCTGCACGGCAACACCCAGCAGCTGTCTCTTATACACATCTAGATGTGTATAAGAGACAGGTGCTTCCGATCTGAAGGCGAGGCTCGCATGCGCGGTGCCGTCCTGCTGCTCGGCCTCGTGCTCGCCGGCCTGATCACCGGGCCGGTCCGCGCCAGCGACGAGACGATCACGATCAACGGCGTCAAGCGCAGCTATAGTCTCGAGGTGCCGACACGCCGCCCGGCCCCGGTCGTGATCGTCCTGCACGGCAACACCCAGCAGCTGTCTCTTATACACATCTAGATGTGTATAAGAGACAGGTGCTTCCGATCTGAAGGCGAGGCTCGCATGCGCGGTGCCGTCCTGCTGCTCGGCCTCGTGCTCGCCGGCCTGATCACCGGGCCGGTCCGCGCCAGCGACGAGACGATCACGATCAACGGCGTCAAGCGCAGCTATAGTCTCGAGGTGCCGACACGCCGCCCGGCCCCGGTCGTGATCGTCCTGCACGGCAACACCCAGCAGCTGTCTCTTATACACATCTAGATGTGTATAAGAGACAGGTGCTTCCGATCTGAAGGCGAGGCTCGCATGCGCGGTGCCGTCCTGCTGCTCGGCCTCGTGCTCGCCGGCCTGATCACCGGGCCGGTCCGCGCCAGCGACGAGACGATCACGATCAACGGCGTCAAGCGCAGCTATAGTCTCGAGGTGCCGACACGCCGCCCGGCCCCGGTCGTGATCGTCCTGCACGGCAACACCCAGCAGCTGTCTCTTATACACATCTAGATGTGTATAAGAGACAGGTGCTTCCGATCTGAAGGCGAGGCTCGCATGCGCGGTGCCGTCCTGCTGCTCGGCCTCGTGCTCGCCGGCCTGATCACCGGGCCGGTCCGCGCCAGCGACGAGACGATCACGATCAACGGCGTCAAGCGCAGCTATAGTCTCGAGGTGCCGACACGCCGCCCGGCCCCGGTCGTGATCGTCCTGCACGGCAACACCCAGCAGCTGTCTCTTATACACATCTAGATGTGTATAAGAGACAGGTGCTTCCGATCTGAAGGCGAGGCTCGCATGCGCGGTGCCGTCCTGCTGCTCGGCCTCGTGCTCGCCGGCCTGATCACCGGGCCGGTCCGCGCCAGCGACGAGACGATCACGATCAACGGCGTCAAGCGCAGCTATAGTCTCGAGGTGCCGACACGCCGCCCGGCCCCGGTCGTGATCGTCCTGCACGGCAACACCCAGCAGCTGTCTCTTATACACATCTAGATGTGTATAAGAGACAGGTGCTTCCGATCTGAAGGCGAGGCTCGCATGCGCGGTGCCGTCCTGCTGCTCGGCCTCGTGCTCGCCGGCCTGATCACCGGGCCGGTCCGCGCCAGCGACGAGACGATCACGATCAACGGCGTCAAGCGCAGCTATAGTCTCGAGGTGCCGACACGCCGCCCGGCCCCGGTCGTGATCGTCCTGCACGGCAACACCCAGCAGCTGTCTCTTATACACATCTAGATGTGTATAAGAGACAGGTGCTTCCGATCTGAAGGCGAGGCTCGCATGCGCGGTGCCGTCCTGCTGCTCGGCCTCGTGCTCGCCGGCCTGATCACCGGGCCGGTCCGCGCCAGCGACGAGACGATCACGATCAACGGCGTCAAGCGCAGCTATAGTCTCGAGGTGCCGACACGCCGCCCGGCCCCGGTCGTGATCGTCCTGCACGGCAACACCCAGCAGCTGTCTCTTATACACATCTAGATGTGTATAAGAGACAGGTGCTTCCGATCTGAAGGCGAGGCTCGCATGCGCGGTGCCGTCCTGCTGCTCGGCCTCGTGCTCGCCGGCCTGATCACCGGGCCGGTCCGCGCCAGCGACGAGACGATCACGATCAACGGCGTCAAGCGCAGCTATAGTCTCGAGGTGCCGACACGCCGCCCGGCCCCGGTCGTGATCGTCCTGCACGGCAACACCCAGCAGCTGTCTCTTATACACATCTAGATGTGTATAAGAGACAGGTGCTTCCGATCTGAAGGCGAGGCTCGCATGCGCGGTGCCGTCCTGCTGCTCGGCCTCGTGCTCGCCGGCCTGATCACCGGGCCGGTCCGCGCCAGCGACGAGACGATCACGATCAACGGCGTCAAGCGCAGCTATAGTCTCGAGGTGCCGACACGCCGCCCGGCCCCGGTCGTGATCGTCCTGCACGGCAACACCCAGCAGCTGTCTCTTATACACATCTAGATGTGTATAAGAGACAGGTGCTTCCGATCTGAAGGCGAGGCTCGCATGCGCGGTGCCGTCCTGCTGCTCGGCCTCGTGCTCGCCGGCCTGATCACCGGGCCGGTCCGCGCCAGCGACGAGACGATCACGATCAACGGCGTCAAGCGCAGCTATAGTCTCGAGGTGCCGACACGCCGCCCGGCCCCGGTCGTGATCGTCCTGCACGGCAACACCCAGCAGCTGTCTCTTATACACATCTAGATGTGTATAAGAGACAGGTGCTTCCGATCTGAAGGCGAGGCTCGCATGCGCGGTGCCGTCCTGCTGCTCGGCCTCGTGCTCGCCGGCCTGATCACCGGGCCGGTCCGCGCCAGCGACGAGACGATCACGATCAACGGCGTCAAGCGCAGCTATAGTCTCGAGGTGCCGACACGCCGCCCGGCCCCGGTCGTGATCGTCCTGCACGGCAACACCCAGCAGCTGTCTCTTATACACATCTAGATGTGTATAAGAGACAGGTGCTTCCGATCTGAAGGCGAGGCTCGCATGCGCGGTGCCGTCCTGCTGCTCGGCCTCGTGCTCGCCGGCCTGATCACCGGGCCGGTCCGCGCCAGCGACGAGACGATCACGATCAACGGCGTCAAGCGCAGCTATAGTCTCGAGGTGCCGACACGCCGCCCGGCCCCGGTCGTGATCGTCCTGCACGGCAACACCCAGCAGCTGTCTCTTATACACATCTAGATGTGTATAAGAGACAGGTGCTTCCGATCTGAAGGCGAGGCTCGCATGCGCGGTGCCGTCCTGCTGCTCGGCCTCGTGCTCGCCGGCCTGATCACCGGGCCGGTCCGCGCCAGCGACGAGACGATCACGATCAACGGCGTCAAGCGCAGCTATAGTCTCGAGGTGCCGACACGCCGCCCGGCCCCGGTCGTGATCGTCCTGCACGGCAACACCCAGCAGCTGTCTCTTATACACATCTAGATGTGTATAAGAGACAGGTGCTTCCGATCTGAAGGCGAGGCTCGCATGCGCGGTGCCGTCCTGCTGCTCGGCCTCGTGCTCGCCGGCCTGATCACCGGGCCGGTCCGCGCCAGCGACGAGACGATCACGATCAACGGCGTCAAGCGCAGCTATAGTCTCGAGGTGCCGACACGCCGCCCGGCCCCGGTCGTGATCGTCCTGCACGGCAACACCCAGCAGCTGTCTCTTATACACATCTAGATGTGTATAAGAGACAGGTGCTTCCGATCTGAAGGCGAGGCTCGCATGCGCGGTGCCGTCCTGCTGCTCGGCCTCGTGCTCGCCGGCCTGATCACCGGGCCGGTCCGCGCCAGCGACGAGACGATCACGATCAACGGCGTCAAGCGCAGCTATAGTCTCGAGGTGCCGACACGCCGCCCGGCCCCGGTCGTGATCGTCCTGCACGGCAACACCCAGCAGCTGTCTCTTATACACATCTAGATGTGTATAAGAGACAGGTGCTTCCGATCTGAAGGCGAGGCTCGCATGCGCGGTGCCGTCCTGCTGCTCGGCCTCGTGCTCGCCGGCCTGATCACCGGGCCGGTCCGCGCCAGCGACGAGACGATCACGATCAACGGCGTCAAGCGCAGCTATAGTCTCGAGGTGCCGACACGCCGCCCGGCCCCGGTCGTGATCGTCCTGCACGGCAACACCCAGCAGCTGTCTCTTATACACATCTAGATGTGTATAAGAGACAGGTGCTTCCGATCTGAAGGCGAGGCTCGCATGCGCGGTGCCGTCCTGCTGCTCGGCCTCGTGCTCGCCGGCCTGATCACCGGGCCGGTCCGCGCCAGCGACGAGACGATCACGATCAACGGCGTCAAGCGCAGCTATAGTCTCGAGGTGCCGACACGCCGCCCGGCCCCGGTCGTGATCGTCCTGCACGGCAACACCCAGCAGCTGTCTCTTATACACATCTAGATGTGTATAAGAGACAGGTGCTTCCGATCTGAAGGCGAGGCTCGCATGCGCGGTGCCGTCCTGCTGCTCGGCCTCGTGCTCGCCGGCCTGATCACCGGGCCGGTCCGCGCCAGCGACGAGACGATCACGATCAACGGCGTCAAGCGCAGCTATAGTCTCGAGGTGCCGACACGCCGCCCGGCCCCGGTCGTGATCGTCCTGCACGGCAACACCCAGCAGCTGTCTCTTATACACATCTAGATGTGTATAAGAGACAGGTGCTTCCGATCTGAAGGCGAGGCTCGCATGCGCGGTGCCGTCCTGCTGCTCGGCCTCGTGCTCGCCGGCCTGATCACCGGGCCGGTCCGCGCCAGCGACGAGACGATCACGATCAACGGCGTCAAGCGCAGCTATAGTCTCGAGGTGCCGACACGCCGCCCGGCCCCGGTCGTGATCGTCCTGCACGGCAACACCCAGCAGCTGTCTCTTATACACATCTAGATGTGTATAAGAGACAGGTGCTTCCGATCTGAAGGCGAGGCTCGCATGCGCGGTGCCGTCCTGCTGCTCGGCCTCGTGCTCGCCGGCCTGATCACCGGGCCGGTCCGCGCCAGCGACGAGACGATCACGATCAACGGCGTCAAGCGCAGCTATAGTCTCGAGGTGCCGACACGCCGCCCGGCCCCGGTCGTGATCGTCCTGCACGGCAACACCCAGCAGCTGTCTCTTATACACATCTAGATGTGTATAAGAGACAGGTGCTTCCGATCTGAAGGCGAGGCTCGCATGCGCGGTGCCGTCCTGCTGCTCGGCCTCGTGCTCGCCGGCCTGATCACCGGGCCGGTCCGCGCCAGCGACGAGACGATCACGATCAACGGCGTCAAGCGCAGCTATAGTCTCGAGGTGCCGACACGCCGCCCGGCCCCGGTCGTGATCGTCCTGCACGGCAACACCCAGCAGCTGTCTCTTATACACATCTAGATGTGTATAAGAGACAGGTGCTTCCGATCTGAAGGCGAGGCTCGCATGCGCGGTGCCGTCCTGCTGCTCGGCCTCGTGCTCGCCGGCCTGATCACCGGGCCGGTCCGCGCCAGCGACGAGACGATCACGATCAACGGCGTCAAGCGCAGCTATAGTCTCGAGGTGCCGACACGCCGCCCGGCCCCGGTCGTGATCGTCCTGCACGGCAACACCCAGCAGCTGTCTCTTATACACATCTAGATGTGTATAAGAGACAGGTGCTTCCGATCTGAAGGCGAGGCTCGCATGCGCGGTGCCGTCCTGCTGCTCGGCCTCGTGCTCGCCGGCCTGATCACCGGGCCGGTCCGCGCCAGCGACGAGACGATCACGATCAACGGCGTCAAGCGCAGCTATAGTCTCGAGGTGCCGACACGCCGCCCGGCCCCGGTCGTGATCGTCCTGCACGGCAACACCCAGCAGCTGTCTCTTATACACATCTAGATGTGTATAAGAGACAGGTGCTTCCGATCTGAAGGCGAGGCTCGCATGCGCGGTGCCGTCCTGCTGCTCGGCCTCGTGCTCGCCGGCCTGATCACCGGGCCGGTCCGCGCCAGCGACGAGACGATCACGATCAACGGCGTCAAGCGCAGCTATAGTCTCGAGGTGCCGACACGCCGCCCGGCCCCGGTCGTGATCGTCCTGCACGGCAACACCCAGCAGCTGTCTCTTATACACATCTAGATGTGTATAAGAGACAGGTGCTTCCGATCTGAAGGCGAGGCTCGCATGCGCGGTGCCGTCCTGCTGCTCGGCCTCGTGCTCGCCGGCCTGATCACCGGGCCGGTCCGCGCCAGCGACGAGACGATCACGATCAACGGCGTCAAGCGCAGCTATAGTCTCGAGGTGCCGACACGCCGCCCGGCCCCGGTCGTGATCGTCCTGCACGGCAACACCCAGCAGCTGTCTCTTATACACATCTAGATGTGTATAAGAGACAGGTGCTTCCGATCTGAAGGCGAGGCTCGCATGCGCGGTGCCGTCCTGCTGCTCGGCCTCGTGCTCGCCGGCCTGATCACCGGGCCGGTCCGCGCCAGCGACGAGACGATCACGATCAACGGCGTCAAGCGCAGCTATAGTCTCGAGGTGCCGACACGCCGCCCGGCCCCGGTCGTGATCGTCCTGCACGGCAACACCCAGCAGCTGTCTCTTATACACATCTAGATGTGTATAAGAGACAGGTGCTTCCGATCTGAAGGCGAGGCTCGCATGCGCGGTGCCGTCCTGCTGCTCGGCCTCGTGCTCGCCGGCCTGATCACCGGGCCGGTCCGCGCCAGCGACGAGACGATCACGATCAACGGCGTCAAGCGCAGCTATAGTCTCGAGGTGCCGACACGCCGCCCGGCCCCGGTCGTGATCGTCCTGCACGGCAACACCCAGCAGCTGTCTCTTATACACATCTAGATGTGTATAAGAGACAGGTGCTTCCGATCTGAAGGCGAGGCTCGCATGCGCGGTGCCGTCCTGCTGCTCGGCCTCGTGCTCGCCGGCCTGATCACCGGGCCGGTCCGCGCCAGCGACGAGACGATCACGATCAACGGCGTCAAGCGCAGCTATAGTCTCGAGGTGCCGACACGCCGCCCGGCCCCGGTCGTGATCGTCCTGCACGGCAACACCCAGCAGCTGTCTCTTATACACATCTAGATGTGTATAAGAGACAGGTGCTTCCGATCTGAAGGCGAGGCTCGCATGCGCGGTGCCGTCCTGCTGCTCGGCCTCGTGCTCGCCGGCCTGATCACCGGGCCGGTCCGCGCCAGCGACGAGACGATCACGATCAACGGCGTCAAGCGCAGCTATAGTCTCGAGGTGCCGACACGCCGCCCGGCCCCGGTCGTGATCGTCCTGCACGGCAACACCCAGCAGCTGTCTCTTATACACATCTAGATGTGTATAAGAGACAGGTGCTTCCGATCTGAAGGCGAGGCTCGCATGCGCGGTGCCGTCCTGCTGCTCGGCCTCGTGCTCGCCGGCCTGATCACCGGGCCGGTCCGCGCCAGCGACGAGACGATCACGATCAACGGCGTCAAGCGCAGCTATAGTCTCGAGGTGCCGACACGCCGCCCGGCCCCGGTCGTGATCGTCCTGCACGGCAACACCCAGCAGCTGTCTCTTATACACATCTAGATGTGTATAAGAGACAGGTGCTTCCGATCTGAAGGCGAGGCTCGCATGCGCGGTGCCGTCCTGCTGCTCGGCCTCGTGCTCGCCGGCCTGATCACCGGGCCGGTCCGCGCCAGCGACGAGACGATCACGATCAACGGCGTCAAGCGCAGCTATAGTCTCGAGGTGCCGACACGCCGCCCGGCCCCGGTCGTGATCGTCCTGCACGGCAACACCCAGCAGCTGTCTCTTATACACATCTAGATGTGTATAAGAGACAGGTGCTTCCGATCTGAAGGCGAGGCTCGCATGCGCGGTGCCGTCCTGCTGCTCGGCCTCGTGCTCGCCGGCCTGATCACCGGGCCGGTCCGCGCCAGCGACGAGACGATCACGATCAACGGCGTCAAGCGCAGCTATAGTCTCGAGGTGCCGACACGCCGCCCGGCCCCGGTCGTGATCGTCCTGCACGGCAACACCCAGCAGCTGTCTCTTATACACATCTAGATGTGTATAAGAGACAGGTGCTTCCGATCTGAAGGCGAGGCTCGCATGCGCGGTGCCGTCCTGCTGCTCGGCCTCGTGCTCGCCGGCCTGATCACCGGGCCGGTCCGCGCCAGCGACGAGACGATCACGATCAACGGCGTCAAGCGCAGCTATAGTCTCGAGGTGCCGACACGCCGCCCGGCCCCGGTCGTGATCGTCCTGCACGGCAACACCCAGCAGCTGTCTCTTATACACATCTAGATGTGTATAAGAGACAGGTGCTTCCGATCTGAAGGCGAGGCTCGCATGCGCGGTGCCGTCCTGCTGCTCGGCCTCGTGCTCGCCGGCCTGATCACCGGGCCGGTCCGCGCCAGCGACGAGACGATCACGATCAACGGCGTCAAGCGCAGCTATAGTCTCGAGGTGCCGACACGCCGCCCGGCCCCGGTCGTGATCGTCCTGCACGGCAACACCCAGCAGCTGTCTCTTATACACATCTAGATGTGTATAAGAGACAGGTGCTTCCGATCTGAAGGCGAGGCTCGCATGCGCGGTGCCGTCCTGCTGCTCGGCCTCGTGCTCGCCGGCCTGATCACCGGGCCGGTCCGCGCCAGCGACGAGACGATCACGATCAACGGCGTCAAGCGCAGCTATAGTCTCGAGGTGCCGACACGCCGCCCGGCCCCGGTCGTGATCGTCCTGCACGGCAACACCCAGCAGCTGTCTCTTATACACATCTAGATGTGTATAAGAGACAGGTGCTTCCGATCTGAAGGCGAGGCTCGCATGCGCGGTGCCGTCCTGCTGCTCGGCCTCGTGCTCGCCGGCCTGATCACCGGGCCGGTCCGCGCCAGCGACGAGACGATCACGATCAACGGCGTCAAGCGCAGCTATAGTCTCGAGGTGCCGACACGCCGCCCGGCCCCGGTCGTGATCGTCCTGCACGGCAACACCCAGCAGCTGTCTCTTATACACATCTAGATGTGTATAAGAGACAGGTGCTTCCGATCTGAAGGCGAGGCTCGCATGCGCGGTGCCGTCCTGCTGCTCGGCCTCGTGCTCGCCGGCCTGATCACCGGGCCGGTCCGCGCCAGCGACGAGACGATCACGATCAACGGCGTCAAGCGCAGCTATAGTCTCGAGGTGCCGACACGCCGCCCGGCCCCGGTCGTGATCGTCCTGCACGGCAACACCCAGCAGCTGTCTCTTATACACATCTAGATGTGTATAAGAGACAGGTGCTTCCGATCTGAAGGCGAGGCTCGCATGCGCGGTGCCGTCCTGCTGCTCGGCCTCGTGCTCGCCGGCCTGATCACCGGGCCGGTCCGCGCCAGCGACGAGACGATCACGATCAACGGCGTCAAGCGCAGCTATAGTCTCGAGGTGCCGACACGCCGCCCGGCCCCGGTCGTGATCGTCCTGCACGGCAACACCCAGCAGCTGTCTCTTATACACATCTAGATGTGTATAAGAGACAGGTGCTTCCGATCTGAAGGCGAGGCTCGCATGCGCGGTGCCGTCCTGCTGCTCGGCCTCGTGCTCGCCGGCCTGATCACCGGGCCGGTCCGCGCCAGCGACGAGACGATCACGATCAACGGCGTCAAGCGCAGCTATAGTCTCGAGGTGCCGACACGCCGCCCGGCCCCGGTCGTGATCGTCCTGCACGGCAACACCCAGCAGCTGTCTCTTATACACATCTAGATGTGTATAAGAGACAGGTGCTTCCGATCTGAAGGCGAGGCTCGCATGCGCGGTGCCGTCCTGCTGCTCGGCCTCGTGCTCGCCGGCCTGATCACCGGGCCGGTCCGCGCCAGCGACGAGACGATCACGATCAACGGCGTCAAGCGCAGCTATAGTCTCGAGGTGCCGACACGCCGCCCGGCCCCGGTCGTGATCGTCCTGCACGGCAACACCCAGCAGCTGTCTCTTATACACATCTAGATGTGTATAAGAGACAGGTGCTTCCGATCTGAAGGCGAGGCTCGCATGCGCGGTGCCGTCCTGCTGCTCGGCCTCGTGCTCGCCGGCCTGATCACCGGGCCGGTCCGCGCCAGCGACGAGACGATCACGATCAACGGCGTCAAGCGCAGCTATAGTCTCGAGGTGCCGACACGCCGCCCGGCCCCGGTCGTGATCGTCCTGCACGGCAACACCCAGCAGCTGTCTCTTATACACATCTAGATGTGTATAAGAGACAGGTGCTTCCGATCTGAAGGCGAGGCTCGCATGCGCGGTGCCGTCCTGCTGCTCGGCCTCGTGCTCGCCGGCCTGATCACCGGGCCGGTCCGCGCCAGCGACGAGACGATCACGATCAACGGCGTCAAGCGCAGCTATAGTCTCGAGGTGCCGACACGCCGCCCGGCCCCGGTCGTGATCGTCCTGCACGGCAACACCCAGCAGCTGTCTCTTATACACATCTAGATGTGTATAAGAGACAGGTGCTTCCGATCTGAAGGCGAGGCTCGCATGCGCGGTGCCGTCCTGCTGCTCGGCCTCGTGCTCGCCGGCCTGATCACCGGGCCGGTCCGCGCCAGCGACGAGACGATCACGATCAACGGCGTCAAGCGCAGCTATAGTCTCGAGGTGCCGACACGCCGCCCGGCCCCGGTCGTGATCGTCCTGCACGGCAACACCCAGCAGCTGTCTCTTATACACATCTAGATGTGTATAAGAGACAGGTGCTTCCGATCTGAAGGCGAGGCTCGCATGCGCGGTGCCGTCCTGCTGCTCGGCCTCGTGCTCGCCGGCCTGATCACCGGGCCGGTCCGCGCCAGCGACGAGACGATCACGATCAACGGCGTCAAGCGCAGCTATAGTCTCGAGGTGCCGACACGCCGCCCGGCCCCGGTCGTGATCGTCCTGCACGGCAACACCCAGCAGCTGTCTCTTATACACATCTAGATGTGTATAAGAGACAGGTGCTTCCGATCTGAAGGCGAGGCTCGCATGCGCGGTGCCGTCCTGCTGCTCGGCCTCGTGCTCGCCGGCCTGATCACCGGGCCGGTCCGCGCCAGCGACGAGACGATCACGATCAACGGCGTCAAGCGCAGCTATAGTCTCGAGGTGCCGACACGCCGCCCGGCCCCGGTCGTGATCGTCCTGCACGGCAACACCCAGCAGCTGTCTCTTATACACATCTAGATGTGTATAAGAGACAGGTGCTTCCGATCTGAAGGCGAGGCTCGCATGCGCGGTGCCGTCCTGCTGCTCGGCCTCGTGCTCGCCGGCCTGATCACCGGGCCGGTCCGCGCCAGCGACGAGACGATCACGATCAACGGCGTCAAGCGCAGCTATAGTCTCGAGGTGCCGACACGCCGCCCGGCCCCGGTCGTGATCGTCCTGCACGGCAACACCCAGCAGCTGTCTCTTATACACATCTAGATGTGTATAAGAGACAGGTGCTTCCGATCTGAAGGCGAGGCTCGCATGCGCGGTGCCGTCCTGCTGCTCGGCCTCGTGCTCGCCGGCCTGATCACCGGGCCGGTCCGCGCCAGCGACGAGACGATCACGATCAACGGCGTCAAGCGCAGCTATAGTCTCGAGGTGCCGACACGCCGCCCGGCCCCGGTCGTGATCGTCCTGCACGGCAACACCCAGCAGCTGTCTCTTATACACATCTAGATGTGTATAAGAGACAGGTGCTTCCGATCTGAAGGCGAGGCTCGCATGCGCGGTGCCGTCCTGCTGCTCGGCCTCGTGCTCGCCGGCCTGATCACCGGGCCGGTCCGCGCCAGCGACGAGACGATCACGATCAACGGCGTCAAGCGCAGCTATAGTCTCGAGGTGCCGACACGCCGCCCGGCCCCGGTCGTGATCGTCCTGCACGGCAACACCCAGCAGCTGTCTCTTATACACATCTAGATGTGTATAAGAGACAGGTGCTTCCGATCTGAAGGCGAGGCTCGCATGCGCGGTGCCGTCCTGCTGCTCGGCCTCGTGCTCGCCGGCCTGATCACCGGGCCGGTCCGCGCCAGCGACGAGACGATCACGATCAACGGCGTCAAGCGCAGCTATAGTCTCGAGGTGCCGACACGCCGCCCGGCCCCGGTCGTGATCGTCCTGCACGGCAACACCCAGCAGGGCGTCGACATGACGACCCGGACCTCATGGCCGGCGGTCGGCCAGCGCGAACAGCTCGCGATGGTCTATCCCGACGGCCTGAACAAGGCCTGGGCCGACTTTCGCAGCGACGCCCGGCGTGCCGGCTTTACGCCGCCTCCAGGCACCGATGACGTCGCCTTTCTGGCCGCACTGATCGACAAATTGGTCGCCTCCGGCGTCGCCGATCCCAAACGGATCTATCTCACCGGCCTGTCCAACGGCGGCGCGATGACCATGACCATGGTCTGCGCCCGCGCCGAGATGCTGGCGGCCGCCGCCAGCGTGATCTTCAGCCTGACCGATATCGCGCAGGACACATGCCATCCCTCGCGGCCGGTGCCGATGCTGCTGATGAACGGCACCGACGATCCGCTGATTCCCTATGAGGGCGGCAAGGGCAGCAGCGATCTCGCGGTGGGCGGCTTCTGGTCCACAATCAAAACGTTCGATTTCTGGAAAGCCGTCAATGGCTGCGAGCCCGCGCCGGTCGCGGCCGTTGATCTTGCGGATCGCGATCCCAACGATAGCTCGACGGTGTCCCGCCTTGATGCGCACTGCCCGACCGGGCGCGACGTGGTGCTCTACCGCATCAATGGCGGCGGCCATCGGTTTCCGAGCTTCATGTCGGACGCCGGCCTGCCGCGGCTGGTGAACGGCATGCTCGGTCCGCAGAACCATGATATCGATGGGCCCGAGGTGGTCTGGGCGTTCTTTCAGAAATTTATACGGCCGTAAGAATGCGAGTGCCTCGAACAGGATGAATTGAGGTTGAATCAACTCCGTCATCCTGAGGTGGCCATTCGCAGAATGGCCCTCGAAGGACGACGGCCGCTGACTCTCGGGCCGCCGCCCTTCGAGGGCCGTGCTACGCACGGCCACCTCAGGATGACGGATCACATCGAGCGAACTTTATCTCATACCGCTCAACGCGCCTGACGAAACGGCAGCGCCGGGCCGTCGAGCTTGCGCAGACCCGGCTCTCGGCGTTCCAGCCACCAGCCGTATTGCTTCGGCCATGCGTCGAACGCGCCGTCGGTTTTTCCCGATAAGGCCAGTTCCGCATGCAGCGGCCAGTTCGGATCGAACAGCGCCTCGCGGCCGACGGCGACGATGTCGGCATGGCCGTGCGCCAGAATGTCCTCGGCCTGCTGCGGGTGCAGCACCAGACCGACCGCCATGGTGGCGATATCGGCCTGCTTGCGGATTTCCGCCGCGAATGGCACCTGGAAGCCGTAGCCGCGCGGAATGCGCGCCGCGGTCGCCGAACCCATCAGGCCGCCGGACGAGCAATCGATCATGTCGACGCCACGCGCCTTGGCTTCGCGGGCGAAGGCGATGGAATCCTCCAGCGTCAATCCGCCGTCGAGGCTATCGACCGACGAGACGCGCACCAGCAGCGGCAGATGATCGGGCCAGACTTCGCGCACCGTCTCGATGATCTCAAGCGGAAAGCGCATCCGTCCCGCGCGATCGCCGCCATAGGCGTCGGTGCGGTGATTGGACAGTGGCGACAGGAATTCGTGCAGCAGATAACCATGGGCGCAATGCAGCTCCAGCAGTTCGAACCCCGCGGCCGCGGAGCGCAGCGCCGCGACACGCCAGCTTTCACGCAGCGCCTTCAGTTCGCCTTCGTCGAGTTCATGCGGCAGCAGCCAGCCTTCATCCATGGCGATCGGGCTCGGCGCCACGATCTCCCAAGGCAGATCGCCCCGCGCATGGTCCTCCGCCGTCAGCGCCGCATTGCCGTACCACGGACGCTGCATGCTGGCTTTGCGGCCGGCATGTGCGAGCTGGATCGCCGGGATCGCGCCGTTGTTGCGCAGGAATGTGGCGATG
>BFBZ01001403.1_pt1 | contig 16114 bp, 13 predicted proteins | sample 1888401 | NCBI WGS metagenome assembly BFBZ01 (sample SAMD00112614, study PRJDB3348) | symbiont metagenome | host: Chara braunii | reverse complement strand
GGAGCCCGACCTGGAACTCGGCGATCTACGGTTCGTGGGCTGCCGTGAGCTACAACAACACTGCCAAGGGCCTGATCTGCGGCAGCGCGGCGATGGGTGCGATCGCGGGCGCAGGCTTCACCTGCAACCCCGACTTCAACATCTCCTCGCTCGGCTTGATCACCCGTTGGACCCCGGTCAAGAACCTGACCTTCTCGGCCGACGTGGCCTGGACCAACCTGGACCAGAAGTACTCGGGCAACATCGTTTCTCCGGCCACGACCACGACCTCCAAGCCGGCTGCGGTCTATCAGCTCAAGGACCAGAACTCGGTGTCCTTGCTGCTCCGCGCTCAGCGCAACTTCTGATCCTGATCGTCTGATCGGGTTCAAGAGCCCCCGGCAGGAAACTGCCGGGGGTTTTTGCTTGTGTGCGGGCGCCCATTCCGGCGCGGCACCGGGTCTGGTTCGCTCAAGCAGCGATCGATGCCAAATCGGCGGATCGAGGCAATCGAGCAAGGGATCCGATTGCCTGTGGCTCGAAAATCGCATTCGTTTCAGTAGTTTGGCTGCGTGTTGGCATTTTTTTAAAAATGGTGTTGAAAACAGATGAGTTGATAAGCTAATTTTGTCATGCCTGAGTAATCATTCACCACCGACGCAAGACGACGATCATACGATGTTAGACCCCAGGAAGCCTCTGGCGATGCCCCGCCGGAGGCTTCTTCATGTCGGGATCTCCTCGCCGCCCAGCATCTGACGTTGCGTCTCGATTGCAGTGCCTCGGCGTGATCTCCGCAGGCCGTGCCGTCAGCGCAAACATCGATCGTCTCTCCAAAAATCGTTGCGCATCGGCTTGACCGGGAAATGCCGGATGGTCACCATGACCGCCAGATGACGGGGCCACACCGTCACGCCAGTGAGGAATGAGTCCAAAGATGAGTTCGGAAGGCTCTGTGGGAGTGCTGCGTCCGTGGTCCGACCAAGACGATCTGGCGGGCGCCATCACGCGGCTGCTGGAAGCGCGGCCCGAGGGCCGGGCCGAGCTTGCGGAATGTCTGGCGGTTGCGCAGCGGATCGAGGCCAGCGACGACGAGTCCTGGTATCGCGAGTGGATGCAATGCGCGGATGCGATGAAGGCTGCCGCCGCCGACGCCGTGAGCAGCGGCCGTCCCGAGCTGGCGTTTCGCAAATGGTCGCGCGCGATCGATTGTTATGAGGCTGCGGCCTGTCCGTTCAGCAGCTCACGCTCCCGCCAGGCCGTCGTGCTGTCCCGCATGCGCGAATGTGCGCGCGAATTCCTGCGCGGTGCCGATCCGCAAGGAGAGGTCGTCACAATTCACTGGCGCGCCGACTACCCGCTCGAAGCCTATTTCCTGCCGGCGCGTTGCGAGGCAGGCAGGGCGCCCACCGTCATCTGCATCGGTGAGCCCGGCCGTCGCAAGGAAACCTCCCTGTTCAAGCTTGCAGGCCATGCGGAGCAGCGCGGCCTGGCGCTGCTGGTGGTCGATCTGCTGGGCAGCGGACCGGACTGCCGCTTCGAGGAGATCGTCGGCCGTCGCGATCTCGAATCAGCCATCGCAAGCGTGATGGACTACGCGACGTCCCGTGACGACGTGGACGAAGGCCGGATCGCGATCCTGGCGGATGACTGGAGCTCGTCCTTCGTCGCGCGCGGCATCGCACTCGATCCGCGCTATGCTGCAGCGGTCTGCGACGCCGGCTTGTGGGATATTCACGAGCGCGTCTTCCTGTCGCGCCGACCCGGTGCGGGCGAGCGGGGCAGGCTGTCGATCGCCAGCGATGGGCTGGCGGCCCGGCAGATCATGTGTCCGCTGCTGGTGACGGTGCCGGAGCGTGGCTGGCTGCGGGCCGACATCGCAACCCGGCTGATCGCGCAGATCAAGCGCGAGCACCCGGACATCACTCTGAAGATCGTCTCCAGCGCGGGCGCCGATTGGCTCGAGGCCGATGCCTTCGTCTTCGACTGGATCGCCAAGCGTCTGGCGGGGTCTCAGCGGCCTCCAGGCTGACGCGACCGCATGTCTGTTCCAGCTCCCCCGTAAGAGGCGGTCGGGCCGTGACCGCCTCGGGGGGGCTCAGAGTCCCATCGTGAGTCGCGCGCTGGCCTTCTCGAAACGGTCCTTGAGGCCAGCCAGCTTGTCCGTGAAGGTCGCCAGCTCGCGAGCGTCGAATTCCTCGAAGATGAAGCTGAAGATCTGCGCCTGCTGAGCTTCCAGCTCGGCGAACTGCTCCGATGTCTTGGTGGTGAGCGACATCCGGACCACGCGCGCATCGTTGGGGGCGGGCTTGCGTTCCATGAAGCCCTTCTTCTCGAGCAGCTTCGACTGCGTCGTGACGAACGAAGGGTCGACGTGCAGCCGCTTGGCCGCCGCATTCACGGCGACTCCCTCGCCTTGATCCAGCTCGGAGATCGCCATCAGGATCATCCATTGCGGGCCACTGATGCCGATTCTCTTGGCCCAGAAGTACCTCAGCTCCTCCAGATGGACGTTGATCGTGGAGATCTCCCGGGCGAAGCGAAGAATGGCGTCGCGATTCTTCGGCAGATGTTCGACAGTCTTCGGTTGCGCGTCCGCTTCCACAGGTGCGGCAGACATGTTCTTCAAGGGCGCCATTGCTCAGGAGTTCCAGTACGAAGCTCGACCCTAAAGAAAAAAAATCCGCAACAAAATCACTTATCTAGGAGGACATCGGCCGTCCCCCGTGCGCTGCACAACAAGCTGCCATTGTGTTGCCCCCAAGACACATTTCGGCTTCATTCAATTACCTGACTGCATAAACTATTTTGCTTACTGAATGAGCGAAGGCATAGTTCCTGATGACGGTGGGGGGTTACTCGATCGTCCCGTGACAGGTGGTTCGCTTAAGTCCCTCGCGTGATGCGGGTGTGTCCGATGGCGCGAAGCGGCTGAAGCGGTTTTTCGGGAGCAGAGGAAGCGGATCGTCCTGGGGGATCTTGGTCCGGTTCTTTCTCAAAAGAGCAACTTGGAGGTTTAAATGAAGACGGTTAAGAGCCTTGTCCTCGGCTCGGCGGCAGTTCTGCTCGCCATGTCCGCGGCTCAGGCGGCCGACCTTCCGATCAAGGCCAAAGCGGTCGAGTATGTGAAGGTTTGCTCCCTGTATGGTGCGGGCTTCTACTACATCCCCGGCACCGACACCTGCATCAAGCTGGGCGGCTATCTCCGCGCTGAAACGGCGATCGCCACGAACAGCGACTTCAACGGCACGTTCAGCGGCCAGGGTGGTGCGCATAACCGCCTGAGCAACTACTACACGGCCCGCGCTCGTCAGGACATCAACATCGACACGCGCACGGCGACCGAGTACGGCGTGGTCCGTACCTTCGCTGACCTGACCTTCAGCTGGACCTCCGGCGGCTATGCCGGCACGGGTTCGGCCACCGGTGCGACCGCTTACTCGACGGCTGGTGCGCCGGGCGCACAGGCTGACGGCAATATCGCGCAGGGTTCGGTCGGCGTGTACTATGCCTTCATCCAGTTCGCCGGCTTCACCATGGGTAAGGCCGTGTCGCAGTTCGACACGCCCTGGGTGAACTATCCGGGCAACAACTTCGACGGTCTCGCCGGCGGCGGCGGCACGGTCACTGGCGTCAATCAGTTCAGCTACACCGCTGACTTCGGCTCCGGCATCACGGCCACCGTTTCGGCTCAGGATGCGACCGCCTACTACCAGAACAACCTCTGGAACGTGGCGGGTTCGACGGCGGCTGGCGTGATCGGTGGTGCTTACGGCACCAGCAACTACGGCGGCAACGTCTCTCCGGACTTCGTCGGTATGGTCCGTGTCGACCAGGCCTGGGGTCTGTTCCAGGCGTCGTTCGCGGCGCATGACAACCATGTCGCTTACTACGGCGCGTCCGAGACCTCCGGCCACCCGGCCGACAAGTGGGGCTGGGCGGCTCAGCTGGCCCTGTCGATCAAGAACATCCCGACCGGACCTGGCGACACGATCAACGTGCAGGGCGTCTACACCAACGGTGCGAGCCGCTACAACATCCAGAGCCTGATGCCGAACAGCTACGCGATGTACGGCAGCACGGGTCTGGCTGGTGCCTACCAGAGCCTCGGCATTGCCGGCGTGGGCGACTCGGTGTTCACCACGGGTGGCGAGCAGCAGCTGACCACGACCTACGGTGTGCGCGGTGCGTACACCCACAACTGGAACCCGGCCTGGAACACTGCGATCTACGGGTCTTGGGCTGCCGTCCGCTACAACGGCACGGCCAAGGGCCTGATCTGCACCAGCCCCGGCGTGGTTGCGACCTTCAACGCGGGTTCGACCTGTAATCCGGACTTCGATCTGGCCACCATCGGCCTGATCACGCGCTGGACCCCGGTCAAGAACCTGACCTTCTCGGCCGACTTCGCCTACTCGTGGCTCGACCAGAAGCACTCGGGTTCGGTCACGGCCCCGGCTGCCGCCGCTGTCGCCAAGCCGGCTGCGGTGTATGAGCTGAAGGATCAGCAGTCGGCTGTCCTGCTGCTCCGCGCTCAGCGCAACTTCTGATCCAGACCGTCTCACGACGGTTTGACCAACCCCCGGCAGGCAACTGCCGGGGGTTTTTCTTTGCCTCGCCAGCGCGTGCTCCAGCACCGAGACCCGCATTCCTCACCGTGCCGCTTTGTCGCTGACAAACATGCTGCCGACCCGCCCGAGAACCACACCGCGCGGCCACGCGACGCAATACGATCTGGATGGAATTTCGCGACCGCCTCGTGGCCATGCGGCTCAAACATCCGTGAGAGGCGGTCAGCGGGTTCGCTCGGTTCGACCGCGCGTTTGAGCCAAGCTTGGCCTGCGTGATCTCGGGCGGGCGAGGGCCCGTGCCACGATCGCCGGGATGACGGGGCCAGAGAGTTTGAGCCTCGCGCTCGCCGCGGTTCTCGACGTCCGTCCTGCTGCATTCCCGCCACGACCGCGACACGCATTCGGCGGCGAAAGTCTTCCCCGACACATTACTCTTGGAGATCCGGCGACCGCGCGCCGTGCCGCGGCCGTGCCACATGCGTGATCCGGCCGGTCACGAGAATGGTCCGATAAAGCACCAACTCTGCCTCGCGATCGTTCCCACTGCAACGCTATGCGCGGGCACTGTGGTGCAGCTGGAGACGGGCTGACCGTTGGGGCGGTCGTTCGATGTCGAGCCGGGCCGGTCTGAACTGAGCAATTTGGAGGTTAGTATGAAGACTGTGAGGAGCCTTGTTTTGGGCTCAGGGGCGGCGTTGCTCGCCATGGGTGGGGCTCAGGCCGCCGACCTTCCGATCAAGGCCAAAGCGGTCGAGTATGTCAGGGTCTGCTCGATGTACGGCGCCGGATTTTTCTACATTCCGGGCACCGACACCTGCATCAAGCTCGGCGGCTATCTGCGGGTCGAGGCCGGCTTCGGCACGAATACGATCTTCCAGAATGCCGTGAACGGCGTCGCCGGCGGGCGAAATCGTCTCAGCAACTACTACACGACGCGTTCGCGCGCCGACCTCAACATCGACACCCGCACCGCGACCGAATATGGCGTCGTGCGCACCTTCTTCGACGGTGTCTTCCAGTGGACCGGGGGCAGCTATGCCGGGACCGGCTCCGCCACGGGCGCAACTGCCTATTCGACGGCGGGCGCGCCTGGAGCGCAGGCTGACGGCAACATCGCACAAGGCGGGATCGGCGTCTTCTATGCCTTCATCCAGTTCGCCGGCTTCACCATGGGTAAGGCCGTGTCGCAGTTCGACGCGCCCTGGGCCAACTACCCCGGCAACAATTTCGACGGTCTGACCGGAGGCGGCGGCACCATCACCGGCGTCAACCAGTTCACCTACACCGCGGACTTCGGTTCGGGCATCACGGCCGCGATCTCGGCCCAGGATGCGACGCAGTATTCGCAGTCGCAGATCTGGAATACGGCGGGACAGACGGCCGCCGGCGTGCTCACCGGCAGCTATGGCACGTCGAATTTCGGCGGCAACGTCGCGCCCGACATCGTCGGCATGGTGCGCGTCGATCAGGCCTGGGGCCTGTTCCAGGCGTCCTTCGCGGCACACGACAATCACGCCGCCTTCTTCGGTGCCAGCGAGACGACCGGGCATCCCGCCGACAAATGGGGCTATGCCGGTCAGCTCGCCCTGTCGATCAAGAACATCCCGACCGGCGCCGGCGACACCATCAATCTGCAGGGCGTCTACACCAACGGTGCCAGCCGCTACAACTTCCAGAGCCTCGCGCCGATCAACTATGCGATGTACGGCGGCAGCAACATGGCCGGCGCTTTCCAGAGCCTGGGCTTCGCCGGCGTGTCGGATTCGGTGTTTGGGGCGAATACCCAGCAGCAGCTGACCACCACCTACGGCTTCCGGGGTGCCTTTACCCACAACTGGGATCCGTTCTGGAACACGGCGGTCTACGGCTCCTGGAGCGGCGTCAGATACAACAACACCGCGAAGGGACTGATCTGCAACGGTGCGGGCATGGTCGCTCTCGGAATCACGCCTGCGAATTGCAACCCCGACTTCAACATCTCGACGGTGGGTGTGATCACGCGCTGGACGCCGGTCAAGAATCTGACCTTCTCTGCGGACGTCGCTTGGACCCGGCTGGACCAGAAGTTCACCGGCGTGGCGAACGCACCGGCGGTCGCGGCGGTCGCCAAGCCGGCCACGACCTACCAGTTGAAGGACCAGGACTCGGTCTCGCTGCTGGTGCGTGCCCAGCGCAACTGGTAAGTGCGGGCGAATGGCGAATAGGGAGTAACGAACAGCAGTTGACGACGGAGCGGAGCCCAGGCTTCGCTACTCGCTACTCGCTACTCGCTACTCGCTACTCGCTACTCGCTACTCGCTACTCCACCACAGCGCCGCGGCGCAGATCGGCCTCGATCTGCAGCCGCGAGCCGCCGCCGAAGCGGGCGCGATAGACCTGCAGGTTCTCCATCACCCGCTGCACGTAGTTGCGGGTCTCCGCGAACGGAATCAGCTCGACCCAATCCACCGCGTCCACCTTCGGATCGCGTGGGTCGCCATACCGCTCGACCCATTTCCGTACGCTGCCGCGGCCGGCATTGTAGGCCGCGAACGTCATGATGTACGAGCCGCGATAGTCCTCGAGCAGGCCGCCAAGCTCAGCCGCGCCGAGCTGCGCGTTGTAGACCGGGTCGGTCTTCATCCGGTTCAGATCGAAGCTGACGCCGGCGCGCTTGCAGACGTAGCGACCCGCATCCGGCGTGACCTGCATGAGCCCGTAGGCCTGAGCCGGCGAGACCACGGCCTGGTTGAAGGCGCTCTCCTGGCGCGCGATCGAGAAGATCACGCTCTGCTCGACCTCCGGCCCGAGCGCCCGGAACGCGGGGATGCCCGTGACCGGATAGGCGTAATGATCGAACGGCAGTCCGCGATTGAGCGCGGCCTTGCCAACCAGCAGCATCGCTCGCGCATCGCTGTTTCGCGCGGCGATTTCCGCGATTCCGACCAGCACGTCGGGGTCGCCGTTGTCGCCCATGTCGGCAAAGATCGGGATCGCGACCTCGCCCTCGTCGAGCTCGTAGAGCAGTTGCACCGCGCGCACCACCTCGAGCCGTTCGACGCCGCGTCCGCGGCCGCTCGGCGCGGCATTGAGGCCGAGCTGCGGCAGGCCGAGCTTCGCGCGCGCCAACTGTCCGTAGTAGCTCGTGGACTGCTCGGCGGCCGACGTATAGGCCGCGCGCGCCTCCTGCATGCGCCCCATCGCTTCTGCCGCGCGGCCCTGCCAATAGCCGGCCCGCGCCAGGGTGGTCGGATTGACGCTGCCGACGCCAATCCGTGCAAAGTGCTGGGCCGCGGTGGCCGGATCGTTGAGGAAACGCAGCGCGATCCAGCCCGCGGTGAATTCCTGCTCGGTCTTGTAGATGTCGCGGTTCGGCAGCGCCGCGTCGCGCGCGATCAGGTAGGCGTTGCGATATTCGCCGGTGTCGATCATCTTGCGCGCCAGCAGCCGGCGCTCGATCCACCATTCGTCCAGATTGTGCAGGCGGCCGGGATCCTTGGGCGCGTTCAGCATCAGCTGCGCCGCCTCGGCGAATTTTTCATCGCGCCGCAGCAGTTGGATGCGGCTGAAGATGTAGCCTGCATCGCCGTGGAGTTCGCGCGGCACGGCATCGAGCAGGCTCTGGCTGTTGGAGGCTTTGCGGTAGGCCGCGATTCGCGCTTTTGCCAGCGCCACGTGGCCCGAGCCAAGCCGCCGGGCAGCGCGCATGGCGGCCTCGTGCTCGCTGCCATACAGCAGCGTGTCCATCCGCGCCTTGTGATCGCCGCCGGACAGCAGGGCACCGTACTGGTCCAGGATGTTGTTCTCGGTCTCCTCGGACATCGCGTCGTTGCGCCAGGCATCGCGCACCAGGCGCTCGGCATTGGCGCGGTCGCCGCGATTGAGCATCACCCGGGCCAGCGCGAACTTGCCCTTGGCCGACAGCGGCGATTCGTTCTCGAACCACGACCACACCACGGCATCGTCGCGCTTGTCGTCCCACAAGGCGGCCTCGAGCCGGCGCCGCAGGAAACTCTGTGACGGCCAGGACGGATTGGCGGTGATGAACGCGCGGTAGCGCTCCACGCTGGCATTGTTGTTGTCGCTGCGCAGGATCACCCACTCCGCGAGCTTGCGCGCCACGGGATCCGAGATCGCCTGCACGACCTCGGTGGCATCGCTGGGCTTGCGCTTGCGGACGAGCTCGATCACGTTTTCGAGCGCGTCCTTGTCGGACTGCGAGGTCGAGGACGTCACGGCGATCGCAGCCGGCACCACGAGCTTACGGGAGGCGGGCAGGGCGGCATGCTGGCGGGCCGGCAGGCTTGCAGCCGCCGCGCTGGGGGTGATGTCCCTCGGGGCCGCGCGCGGCGTCTCGCCGGCGCCTTTGGGGCTGCTCTTGACCTCGGCCTTCGCTTCGGCCCGCGCGTCGACCTCGCTCTTGGTCCCGGCGGCCTCGTGGGTGTTCGTCTTCGGAACCGCGCTGCGCGCGATCGGACGCGCCTTCGGCACCGGAACCTTGGTCGCGGGAGCCTTGGCTCCTGTAACCTTGGATCCCGAAACCTTGGACCCAGCGGCCTGGTCCTTGGCGAGAGCGCTATGTCCGGCGAGAGCCCATCCGAGTGTCAGGCCGGCGGCCAAGGACACCGAGAGTGACACCGACAGGGCGGTCGATCGCAATGCAGTGGCGCGGGCAGAAAAGGGCACGGCGTTCCTTTTGCGGCGGATGACTTCGATCCCCTGACCAACATGGGTCTATCGAAAAGGTGAACAAATCCTAAATATACCGGGAAGGACTGCAACCTGCGCCAACACCGCGGCGAAATCACGACCGAAGGGCGGCGTGCGGGCCGTGGGGCTTCAGCGAAGGGTGATCGCGGGCCTCGGCAAAGCGATTCGCGCGATTCGTGTGCCTGTTGAGAAGGCAGCCCAGCCGCGGGCGGGCCTTCCGCCCCGTCGGTAGACCCGGTATGAAGTGGCTCGCACAGGGGCCAAACGGCGTTTGGGAGGGAGTTTCATGGCAGCCAAGACGAATTTCCGGGGTTCTTTCACCGCCTTGGTCACTCCTTTCAAGAACGGGTCCGTGGACGAGGCCGCTTTTCGCAGCCTTGTGAACTGGCAGATCGACGAGGGCACCAACGGCCTCGTGCCGGTCGGCACGACGGGCGAGAGCCCGACGCTCAGTCATGACGAGCACAAGCGGGTGGTCGAGTGGTGCATCGCCGAGGCCCGGGGACGCGTGCCCGTCGTCGCCGGCGCCGGCTCCAATTCGACCAAGGAGGCGGTCGAGCTCGCCCAGCACGCCGAGAAGGCGGGGGCGGACGCAGTGCTGGTGGTGACGCCCTATTACAACAAGCCGACGCAGGAAGGCCTGTATCAGCACTTCAAGGCGATCAACGACGCGATCGGCATTCCGATCATCATCTACAATATTCCGCCGCGCTCGGTGATCGACATGTCCGTCGACACCATGAAGCGCCTGTTCGAGCTGAAGAACATCGCCGGCGTGAAGGATGCCACCGCGAGCATGGTGCGGGTGTCGCAGCAGCGCGCCGCGATGGGCGAGGAGTTCAACCAGCTCTCGGGCGAGGATGCGACGATCATCGGCTACATGGCGCATGGCGGCCATGGCTGCATCTCGGTGACGTCGAACGTCGCGCCGCGGCTGTGCTCGGAATTCCACCAGGCCTGGCAGAAGGGCGATGTCGCGACGGCGCTGAAGATCCACGACAAGCTGATGCCGCTGCACACCAATCTGTTCATCGAGTCCAACCCGGCCCCGGTGAAATACGCGCTGTCGCTGCTCGGCAAGATCGAGGAGAAGCTGCGGCTGCCGATGGTGCCGGTGTCGGAGCCGACCCGGGTCGCGGTGCGCGAGGCGATGGTTCATGCCGGACTGATCAACTGAGCCGGCGTATCTGAGGGGGACGCGAGCATGTTGAAGGAATTCCGTGAATTCGCGATGAAGGGCAACGTCGTCGACCTCGCCGTCGGCGTCATCATCGGCGCGGCCTTCGGCGCCATCGTCACCTCGCTCGTCGCCGATGTCATCATGCCGATCATCGGCGCCATCACCGGCGGCCTCGATTTCTCGAACTACTTCATCCCGCTGTCCAAGACGGTCAATGCGAGCAACCTTGCGGACGCGAAGAAGCAGGGTGCCGTGCTGGCCTATGGACAGTTCCTGACCTTGACCCTGAACTTCTTCATCATCGCTTTCGTGCTGTTCATGATCATCCGTGTGATAAACAGGTTGAAGCGGAACGAAGCGGCAGCCCCCGCGGCGCCGGCGAAGCCCTCGGCCGAGGTCGAGCTGTTGACCGAGATCCGTGATCTCCTGAAAAAGTCCTGATGGCTGAAAAGAACGAACCCAAGATCACGGTCGCCGCCGAGAATCGCAAGGCGCGGTTCAACTACGCGATCGAGGACACCATCGAGGCCGGCATCGCGCTGACCGGCACCGAGGTGAAGTCGGTCCGCGGCGGCAAGTCGACGATCGCGGAATCCTATGCGGATTCGCGCAACGGCGAGATCTGGCTGATCAACGCCAACATTCCGGAATATCTGCAGGCCAATCGCTTCAATCACGAGCCGAAGCGGCCGCGCAAGCTGCTGCTGCATCGCAAGCAGATCAACAAGCTGATGGGCGCGGTCGAGCGCGAAGGCATGACGCTGATCCCGCTGAAGCTCTATTTCAACGAGCGGGGCCGCGCCAAGCTGCTGCTCGCCGTCGCCAAGGGCAAGAAGCTGCACGACAAGCGCGAGAGCGAGAAGAAGCGCGATTGGGGCCGCGAGAAGGGCCGGCTGCTGCGGGCGCGCGGCTAACGAGACCTTTGCCGCGCGCTCCTCGGCGGCACGCCTGAGCCTTGGGAAAGCATCCGATGAATCAGAAGAACCTCTTGGACGTCGACTGGAGCCGGATTCCGGCTCCGACCGACGACGGCGCAGCCGATCATCTGGTCGGGACGATCATTCCCGCGATCGGACTGCGTGCGACCGACGACACGCTGGTCACGTTGTCCGATCTGCCAGGACGGACCGTCGTGTTCGCCTATCCGCGGACCGGCGAACCCGGCAAGGTGTCGCTCGTCGATGACTGGGACATGATCCCGGGTGCGCGCGGCTGCACGCCGCAGACCTGCAGCTTCCGCGACCTGTTCGGCGAGTTGAAATCGGCCGGCGCCGCGCATGTGTTCGGCCTGTCGACGCAGAGCAATGCCTATCAGACCGAGATGGCCTCACGCCTGCACCTGCCGTTTCCGGTGCTGTCGGACGAAAAGCTCGAGCTGACCAATGCCCTGCGGTTGCCGACGATGGAGATCGCCGGGCTGACCATGATCAAGCGGCTTGCCATGATCGTGGACGACGCCCGCATCACCCACGTGTTCTATCCGGTGTTTCCACCGGACAGGAACGCGGGCGACGTGCTGGCGTGGCTGAAGGACAACCGCGCATCTGCCGCGTGAGGGTGGGGCGGCCGAACTAATCCAGATCCGCCTTCACGCGCGCGAACACGGCGTGGAACATCTCGGTCGTGAGCACGCCGGTGTTCGTATTGTAGCGTGAGCAGTGATAGCTGTCGTACAGCCGGATCCCGCCGGCCTGGTGCACGGCGCCATGGGCGAACGGCGCCGCGACCGCGCGCAAGCCCAGCAGCTTCAGCAGCGTGTCGTGGGAGATGCGGCCGAGCGCGACGATGCTGCGCAGCCGAGGCATCGCGGCGATGGTGGCGCCGAGGAAGCTCCGGCATTGGTTGATCTCGGCCGGCAGCGGCTTGTTCTGCGGCGGCACGCAGCGCACCGCGTTGCTGATTCGGCAGTCCACCAGCGTCAGCCCGTCGTCGGGGCGGGCTTCGAAGCGGCCTTTTGCAAATCCGTAGTGCAGCAGCGTCCCGTAGAGCAGCTCCCCGGCATAGTCGCCGGTGAACGGGCGCCCGGTGCGATTCGCACCCTGCAGCCCTGGCGCGAGGCCGACGATCAGGAGGCGCGCGTCGGGATCGCCGAACGACGGCACCGGGGCGTTGAACCATGACGGCTCACGCGCGCGCTGCGCCTCGCGGAACTCAACGAGGCGAGGGCACAGCGGACAGTCTCGATCGGGATTGGTCGAAGACGGGGCAGGCGGCGCAGGCTGAGTGCCCGTCCGCCTAGTCCTCGAAATCGTCATCGTTGGGCGTGGTGGTGGTGGTCGTGGCACGGGCGGGCGCCGTGGTCGAGCGCTGCAGGAATTGCGGAGAATGGTGGCGCGGCTCGCGCGGGGCGGGGCGCTCCGATGGGTCGCGGCCGAGCTTGGACTGCAACTCCATGAGGTCGGTGAAGACGTCGGCCTGGCGGCGCAACTCGTCGGCGATCATCGGCGGCTGGCTGGAGATGGTCGAGATCACGGTGACGCGAACGCCGCGGCGCTGCATCGCTTCGACCAGCGAACGGAAGTCGCCGTCGCCCGAGAACAGCACCATCTGGTCGATATGCTCGGCGAGTTCCATGGCATCGACGGCGAGCTCGATGTCCATGTTGCCCTTGACCTTGCGCCGGCCGCTGGCGTCGATGAATTCCTTCGTCGCCTTGGTGACGACCGTATAGCCGTTGTAGTCGAGCCAGTCGATCAAGGGCCGAATCGACGAGTACTCCTGATCCTCGATGATCGCGGTGTAATAGAACGCGCGGAGCAGCGTGCCGCGGCTCTGAAATTCCTTGAGCAGGCGCTTGTAGTCAATGTCGAAGCCGAGCGTCTTGGCCGTGGCGTATAGGTTGGCGCCGTCAATGAAGAGCGCAATCTTGTTGGTCGAAGATGACATTCAGTGTCTCGCGTTCAGTTAGATTCTATTTTTGGCGCGACTCCAGTCGGTCGCGCATTCCATTTCAAGATACTGCCAAGGCGTCGGCGGTCCATCTGGTGTGAGGTTACCGCAAACAGGAGTGGTCGGGGCAACAAAGGCGCACTTGTGACGACGTAATGAAGCGTTTTCTTGTCCAAGGCCCGAATTCCACGGGTCTGGACGGAGCGCCAGTCAAGGTTGCCGAATTCGGTACTCCTTGCCCCTTACCGAACCCTGACGCCAGTTTTGCCTTGCGAAAGCCGGCCAGCCTCTATAACTAGCCCAGCATAATCAGCATATTAAGCACACAAAGGACCGGAGCGACAATGGCGCGCGTCACTGTGGAAGATTGTATCGATAAAGTCGACAACCGGTTCGACCTGGTTCTCCTGGCCGCGCATCGCGCGCGCATGATCTCATCAGGATCGCAACTTACAATTGATAGAGATAATGACAAGAATCCCGTCGTCGCACTCCGGGAAATTGCGGATTCGACCATTTCTCCCGAGGATCTGAAGGAAGAGCTGGTGCATTCGCTGCAGAAGTTCGTCGAGGTCGACGAGCCGGAGCCGGACACGGTGCCGCTGATCGGCTCGGCCGGTGCCAGCGTCGATGCCGACGACACCGAGGTCGCCGTCGAGCGCATGACCGAGGAAGAGCTGCTGAAGGGCCTCGAGGGCCTCGCTCCGCCGGAAGAACAGCCGGAAGAGGACGAGTGACGGTCTCGTCACCGTCAGCGCGAGCTCCAGCTAACTTGTGAGAATGTGAAGGCCCGGACCACGTCCGGGCCTTTGCATTTGAACGTGATTCCGTGATTACCATAGGGCTGCGCCAAGCGCCTGCCATCCGGCAGATTTGGTCACGAAGATAAAGGTTTAGTCATTTTCCATGGTGGTTTCGGGCCACACTCCTCAGCAGATGCAGGCGGCGGCCGAATCGGCCGCGTTGGCGCCTCCGCCGCCGGCTGAGCGGCCGCGGCCGCCGAAGCCGCGCTCCCGCATGATGCGGCAGTACGATCTCGTGGAACGGGTCCGCTCCTACAATCCGGATACGAACGAGGACCTGCTCAACCGCGCCTACGTGTACGCCATGAAGGCGCATGGGTCGCAGACCCGCGCGTCGGGCGACCCGTATTTCACGCATCCGCTCGAGGTCGCGGCCATTTTGACCGACCTGAAGCTGGACGACGCCACCATCGTCGCGGCGCTGCTGCACGACACGATCGAGGACACCGAGGCGACCCGTGCCGAGATCGACCGCTTCTTCGGCCCCGAGATCGGTGCGCTCGTCGAAGGCTTGACCAAGCTGAAGCGGCTCGAGCTGGTCTCGCGCGAGGCCAAGCAGGCCGAGAATCTGCGCAAGCTCCTGCTGGCGATCGCCGACGACGTGCGTGTGCTGCTGGTCAAGCTCGCGGATCGCTTGCATAACATGCGCACGCTGGAGTTCGTGCCGGAGGCATCGCGGCGGCGGATTGCCGAGGAGACGCTCGACATCTACGCGCCGCTGGCGGGCCGGATGGGCATGCAGGAGATGCGCGAGGAACTCGAGGATCTCTCGTTCCGGACGCTCGACCCGCAGGCCTACAGCGTGGTGATGCAGCGGCTCGATGCGCTGGCGGAGCGCAACCGCAACCTGATCGGCGAAATCGAGAGCCAGCTGGCCCGCAAGTTTCGCGAGCACGGCCTCACCGCGCGGGTGTTCGGCCGCCGCAAGCGGCCATTCTCGATCTGGACCAAGATGGAACGCAAATCCATCGGCTTCGAGCAGCTGTCCGACATCTTCGGCTTTCGCGTCATCATGCCGGATCTGGAATCCTGCTATCGTGCGCTCGGTATCGTGCATACGACCTGGCCTGTCGTGCCCGGCCGCTTCAAGGACTACATCTCGACGCCGAAGCAGAACGACTATCGCTCGATCCACACGACCGTGATCGGCCCGGGCAAGCAGCGCGTCGAGCTGCAGATCCGCACCGAGGAGATGGATCAGATCGCCGAGCTCGGCATCGCCGCCCACGCCTTCTACAAGGACGACCTCGCCTCGCCGACGGAACGGCTGAAGCGCGAATCGAACGCCTTCGCCTGGCTCCGCCACACCATCGGCATCCTTTCGGAGAGCGCCAACCCCGAAGAGTTCCTCGAGCACACCAAGCTCGAGCTGTTTCACGATCAGGTGTTCTGCTTCACGCCGAAGGGCAAGCTGATCGCGCTGCCACGCCACGCAAACGTGATCGACTTCGCCTATGCGGTGCATACCGACGTCGGCAACAGCGCCGTCGGCTGCAAGATCAACGGCAAGTTCGCGGCGCTGTCGTCGGAGCTGCAGAACGGCGACGAGGTCGAAGTGCTGACGTCGGATGCGCAGTCGGCGCCGCCCTCGGCCTGGGAGACGCTCGCCATCACCGGTAAGGCACGCGCCGCCATCCGGCGCGCCACCCGAACCGCCGTGCGCGATCAATATGCCGGGCTGGGCCGGCGCATCGTCGAACGCCTGTTCGAACGGACCAAGCTCGAATATGCCGACGACAAGCTCAAGGGCGCGCTGCCGCGTCTGGCGCGCGCCTCGATCGAGGACGTGATGGCGGCGGTCGGCCGCGGCGAGATCAAGGCCTCCGACGTCGCGCGCGCGATGTATCCGGACTACAAGGAAGAGCGCGTCGTGCGCTATGGCGCCAAGAAGACGGCCGCCGCGCCGGCGGCCAAGGCTGCCGCGCCCGCGGCCGAGCCCCACCGCGGCCCGTTCGCCATCCCGATCAGCGGGCTCAATTCCGGCCTGCCGGTGAAGTTCGCGC
>BFBZ01001401.1_pt1 | contig 16116 bp, 13 predicted proteins | sample 1888401 | NCBI WGS metagenome assembly BFBZ01 (sample SAMD00112614, study PRJDB3348) | symbiont metagenome | host: Chara braunii | reverse complement strand
CGATCATCCGGCCCCAGGTCGGCGCATCCGGCGACGAGCCGAGGCCGAGAAAGCTGAGCACCGATTCGGTGACGATCGAGCGCGGCAGGATGATCGCGACCTGGGTGACCAGCGTGCCTGCGAGATTGGGCAGGATGTGGTGGGTCAGGAGATGCAGCCGGCCGCCGCCGAAGCTGCAGGCCGCCCGGACATAGTCGCGGGCCACCTCGCGGCGATAGGCGGCGCGCGCGACATAGGCGACGAGCGGCGCGAAGGACAGGCCGAGCGCCGCGATCACCGGCAGCGGCCCGCTGCCCAGCGCCACCACCAGGAGCAGCGCCAGCAGCGTGCCGGGCAGTGCCCGGACGAGATCGATGAACGAGAACAGCAAGGTTTCGGTGACCCGGCCGAAGGCCATCGACAACAGGCCGAGGCCGGCGCCGAGCGCGAAGGCGAAGAGCGTGCCGAGGCTGCCGATGACCAGGGTGGTGCGGGCACCGACGAGCAGGCGCGCATAGACGTCGCGGCCGAGATTGTCGGTGCCGAGCAGATGCTCGGCGTCCGGGCCCCGGTTGATCGCCAGCAGGTCCTGGTCGAGCGGCGACTGGGTCGTCAGCAACGGCGCGGCCAGCGCCGCCGTGACCACGACGGCGACGACCAGGCAGGCCAGGATCAGGCTCGTCTTGCGATCAGGTCTTGGCATCGCGGGGAGCGGTCCTTCGGAGGGGCGAGAGGCGAATAGCGAGTGGCGAATGGCGAATGGGGGAAGGCGGGCATTGCACTGAGGTTGGCCGTCCTTCGAGGCTCGCTTCGCTCGCTCCTCAGGATGAGGGTTCTTGGTGCAATGCACTGATGTTGCTCATGAAGCCGCAACGCGAGAGCGAATCTTGCACCCCCGCTGATGCAACTCACACCAATCCTCGTCCTGAGGCGCTCGCGCCCTTGCGCGAGCCTCGAAGGACGGCTGCGCGGTGTGCAAGGCGCCTCTTCCCCATTCGCCATTCGCCATCAACCATTCGCCATACTCACCCGCCAATGGTCGCGTGGGCGACGCCGCCGCTCGCCCAATGGCAGGCCCAGGTGAAGCCGGGCTCGTAATGGCCGACCTCCTTGCGCACGGCGATCAGGTCGGGCGCATGGCCAAGCACGACGAAATAGGATTTGTCGGTGATCCGTTTGGTGGCTTCCAGATAGGCGGCCTTGCGCTTGGCCGTATCCGGCTGCTTCACCGCCGCGGTGATCAGCTGGTCGAGCGCCGGATCCTGGATGCCGCCCCACAGCACCGGGTTCGGGCCATCGCTCATCAGCCGGACGTAGCGCAGGAAGATGTCGGCGCGCGGGCCGGACGACATGACGTTCATGTCCCAGTCCCATTGGCCGAGGCGCTTCTGGGCGCCGATGTCGTCGAGCGCCTGGTGGTTCACCTTGAAGCCGAGCTTGCGCACCATCTGCACGACGATCTGGGTATAGGTCGCCTGCCAGGAGACGAATTCGATGGTGTGGTCCTCGGGTTTCACGCCGGCTTCGGCGAGCAAAGCCTTGGCCTTGGCGAGATCGGGGCGGCGGAACGGGTCGGCGTCGTGCAGGGCCTGGTCGAAATAGAGATTGCCGGGGGCGACCAGCTGGTTGGTGACCACGCCTTCGGCGCCGCCGATGAAGTTCATCAGCGCCGCCTTGTCGACGACATGGGCCAGCGCCCGGCGCACGCGCGGATCGTCGAAGGGCGCGCGCGGCCGGCGGTTGTTGAAGCCGAGGAAGAACCAGGCGGTGTCCTTCAGCGTCCGGATCTCGGCGACGCCGGACTTCTTCAGGACCTCGGCGGCGTCGCGCTCGACGGAAGCGATGTGCAGGTCGCCGGCGCGCAAGGCCAGGCTCTTGTCGGCGCTGTCGCGCAGGTCGAACTCGACGGCTTTGACGACCGGCTGGCCGGCGCGCCAATAGCCGGGGAAGGCGGGTGCGGTGAATTTCACCTTGGGCTGCCAGGCGCCGAAGGTGAAGGGGCCGGTGCCGACGGGCGTCTTGATGGTCTCGTCCCAGCCCTCGGATTTGGGCGAGAGGATCCAGAGTTCCGACAGGAGATTGAGCAGCGGCGCATAGGGTTCGGTCATGCGCAGCGTCACGCTGTCCGGGCCGTCCGCCTCGACCTTGTCGACCAGCTTCATGGCCGAGACCAGCCAGCCGCCGCGCACCTTTGTCTTGACCCGCTCGATATTGGCGACGATGTCGGCGGCGGTGAGCGGGTCGCCATTGTGGAATTTGACGCCGGTCCGGAGCTTGAAGCGATAGGTGAGCCCGTCGGGCGAGACCTCGAAGCTCTCGGCCAGGAACGGCTCGACCCCGCCATTGGCGGCGATCGAGGTCAGCGCTTCGACATAACATTGCTGCACGGCGATGCTGCCGGTGTGGCGATGCGGGTCGGAGGTGTCGAGGCCGAGCGTCGCGTATTTGAGCACGCCGGCTTGAGCGAAGAGGCTGCCGGGCGCGACCGTCAGGCCAAAGCCGAGGCTGGCGGAGCCTGCCAGCAGGCGACGGCGCGTGAGCGATAAGGAGACGGACATAGGGTGATCCTTGCCAGGTCAGAGCTCTTGCAGCGGGCGCCCATCGACGCCGCCGGCGGGCAGTCCGAGAAAGTGGAGAAAGGTCGGGGCGATATCGACGACCGAGGTGCCGGCCGAGACCACCTGGCCCGCGGCAAAGCCGCCACCGTCGAGCATCAGCGTCGGCAATTGCTCGAAGGTGCCGAGGCCGCCATGCTGGCCGCAGCCGAGGCGGTCGGCCTTGCCGTCGGCGGGTTTCGCCGCGTAGCTCAGGCCCGGAACGCCCTCGGCGTTGGGTTCGTCGCTGGCGGCGAGCGCGATGGCGAAGGCAAGGCCGCCGCCGGCGGGAAGGCCGGCCTCGGCCAGGGTTGCACGGGTGAACAGGCGGCCGACCCAGGGCTGGCCGGCCAGGAAACCTTCGATGGCGGCGAGCCGGTCTTCGGCCGCGGCGTCGACATAGACCAGCGCGGCGGTGCCGTTGGGCGCGACCACCACATCGGTCGAGCCGGGGGCCGCCTTGAGACCGGCCGATATCAGCTGGGCGTCGATGTCGATGACCTCGCGAACCGTCTGATGGCCATGGTCCGAGCCGACCGACAGGAGAATCTCCTCGCCCTCGGCACGCGCCGCGTCGACCGCCGCAATGACCATGGCGGCATGGCCGTCGGCGGCGGCCAATGCGGCGCGATGGGCGGCCGAGCCGAGCGGCACGGCGTGTTGCGAGGTGTCGGGTTCACAAAGCCAGAGCAGGCCGAAGGCCGGGCGGCGACCGCGCACGACCTCCGCGATGAAGCGCTCGGTGGCGACGCGATCGCCGGCCAGGTCAGGTGTCGCGCGCAACGCGTCGTCGCCCTGGATCGGCCGGCGGCCCGGACCGAACGAGCCGGCGCGGTGGAAGACATGGCCATGGCCGTCGGGGTCATGCATATAGGCGGCACCCGGCGAGACATTGTTGAAGATGACGGCGCCGCCGTGCGCGGCGAGCCGCTCGGCGAGCGTCGGCCGGGCGAGCACCGTGCCGGTCAGCCGGCGCTTGGTTTCGACGAATTCCGGCTTGCCGACATCGTGCAGCCCGAGGCGGCCATCCTCGACGAGCGCCACGGTATTGCCGGCCAAGCCGTGCTGGGCCGGCAGGCAGCCGGTGGCAAAGGAGGACGACACCACCCGGGTGACGCTCGGAAACACCGTGCGGTGGGCGTCGAACCAGGTGGCGCGGGCGCGCAGCGCCGACAAGGCAGGCGTTGCTTCCGGCGTGATGAAATCGCGGCGCAGGCCATCGAGCATGACGGCGATGACCCGGCGGCCAGGCGCGGCGGCCGGCGCGGTGTTCTGCGGGCTCATGATGGCTCCGTTCCGTTCAGGGCGAAGTCGAAAATGTCGTAATTATAGAGCGGGTTGGTGCGCGCCCGGGCGCGGTAGTCGGGATTGAGCGGGTGCGACAGCACGAAGGGCACCGGACGTTCGGCGAGGCTGCCATGGGAGCGAAGGCGGGCACCGGCGAGCTCGTCGAGGCGGTGTTCGCCCTGGCGGGTGCCGAGCGCCACGCCCTTTTCGGCGACGACGGTGACGTCGCCTTCGCGCTCGCTCGGCAGGTCGAAGCGGGCGCAGGCGTCATCCCGGGTCAAGGCCAGGTGAATGCCTGCTAGCCCGGAGATGAAATCGCGCAAGGGCAGGGGATCGCTGTCGTCGAGCACATGGACGCGGACGAAGCCGCCGAGCGCGCCGTGATGGCGGACGAAGGGATCGGTGATCGGGCAGATCACCTTGAAGCGCCCGGTGCCGAAACGCCGGTCGAGGAGGTCGCCGAGATAGAGGATGTTCGGGCGGCCGTCGGCGAGCGACAGGTCGGTCATGCCGTGGTCGGCGACGATGCCGACGACCGCGCCGGCGCGGATGAACCGGCCGACCCTGATATCGACGGCCCGGATGAAATCGTCGGAGGCAGGCGCGCCGGGCGCGTGGGCGTGCTGGACGAAATCCGACAGCGAAAGATAGAGCACTTCGGTGCCGCGTTGTTCGAGCAGGCGCAGGCCGGCATCGAGCACGAAAAGCGACAGCTCGGGTGAATATTGGTCCGGGACCGTCGACGAACCCAGCGCCTCGGCAGCGGGCAAGCCATGGTCTTCGACGGTGCAGGTGTCGGCCTTCTCCGCCGAGAAGGCGATGCCCGGCAGGCCCGGGCCGGCGAGCCCCGCCGCCAGCACCTTGCGCAGCTTGTCCTTGGCGGTGACCGCGGCGACCTTGACGCCGGCGGCGGCGAGACGCGCCAGGATCGTCTCGGCCCGCAGGGGGCCGGCATCGGTCATCATGACCTCCCGGCCGGTCTCGCGATCATACCAGTAATTGCCGGAGACGCCGTGGACCCGCGGCGGCGCGCCGCAGACGATCGAGACATTGTTGGGATTGGTGAAGCTCGGCATGGCCGACAAGGCGCTGGCGTAGAAGCCGTTGGCCAGCATGCCCGACAGGGCCGGGGTCAAGCCGCGGATCGCGGCATCGGCGAGATAGGCGGGGKCGCAGCCGTCATAGCAGATCACCACGACCGGCCGGCGCGGCGCCCGGTAGCAACGGCCATTGACCTCGACGCTCGCCTTGTCCGGGGCCATGCTCATGGGGCCCATGCTCCTTCGCCGGCTGCCGATGTCACACGGGCGACATGTACGGCAACTAAGATGCTTGATTTTGTTTGTGTAAAATCGATTGATTACTATAATATTCGATCTTGTTATTGACGAAAAGCGACATTAAATCTGTCGTATGTGAGTTTTTGGCAAGATGAGCAATGCAACACCTCCCGTCGTTCCGGGCGCTGCGGGCGCTCGAAGCCGTGGTGCGCAATGGCAATGTGATGCGGGCGGCCGAGGAAATCGGCGTCACGCCGGGCGCGATCAGCAAGCATCTGGGCCAATTGGCCGAAGACCTCGGCGTGCCGCTGTTCGAGCCGGGCCACCGCCTGCGCCCGACTGCCGGCGCGCAGGACCTGGCCAGGGCGGTCGGCCTGGCCATCAGTCACTTGCGGCGCGCCTGCGACGAGGCCTCGGATCCGAAGTCGACGGGCATCCTGACGGTCGTCGCCCATGCCACCTTGTCGATGCACTGGCTGGTGCCGCGGCTGGTGGCGGCGCAGGAGGCGGTCGGCGGCCGGCCGATCCGGGTTCATCCGGTGCACAGCACCGACGACTGGCGGCAGGCGCCCTTCGATATCGCCATTCTCCGCCACGACCGCATTCCGCAGGGCTGGGAAAGGCGGGCGCTCGGCCGCGAGCGCCTGACGCTGTTCGCCGCGCCCGAGCGCGCCGCGCGGCTCGCCGCCGCGGGCCTGGACGCCTTGGCCGGCGAGACCTTCCTGGTCTCCGACACGCGCCATGGCGAACTGCAGGCCTGGTTTGCCGCGGCAGGCCGTGACTTTGCCGTCGAGCCGAGGGTCTTCGCCCATTTCTATCTCGCGCTGGAAGCGGCGGTCGCGGGCCAGGGGCTGATTGTCGGGCCGACCTGGCTCGACGACGCAGGCTTTCGGCAGGGACGGCTGGCGCGGCCGTTTCCAGCTGTTGCCGCCGATGGAACCGACCTTGTCGGCGTTTATGACCCCGAGATCTGCGCCGGCGATACCGCCGATCGTCTGCTCGCCTGGGTCGGCGGGCAATTGACCAAGGCCACTTGACCGCCCGGACATGGAGCGGCGCCTGACCGGGCCGGACAATCGGGGCCTGCGCGCCTTTGCCCCCGAGGAACCGAGAGGCCAATGACGGTATCGCGTCTTGCGGGCGGCCCGGCGAGGGGCCTAACCTGCCTTGATCCGACGTGGCCTGCCGTTCCGGCCGGCCCCTTCGAACGGAACAACCATGCCCGAAATCATCGTCATCGGCGCCGGCGTGCTCGGCACCTCGCTTGCCTATCGCCTCGCCATGGCCGGCGCAAAGGTCGCCGTCATCGAGGCGGCGCGTGTCGGCGGCGGAACCTCCGGCATCAGCTTCGCCTGGACCAATTCGTCCAACAAGTCGCCGCGCGCCTATCATGACCTCAACGTCGCGGGCATGCGGGCGCACGCGGCGCTGAAGGACGAGTTCGGCGCCACGCCCTGGTGGCATGGCGGCGGTCGCGTCGAATGGCGGGCCGCCGGGGCCCAAGAGGATCAGCGCGCCAAGGTTCGCCGTCTCCAGGACTGGGGCTACGCGGCCGCATGGATCGACGCCAGGCAATTGCTCGAACTCGAACCCGATATCGACCCGGCGGCGGTGGGCGATGCGCCGATCGCCTGGTACCCCGATGATGGCTGGCTCGATCCGGTGGTCTATGCCCATGCCATGATGAGTGCCGCCCGGCGCCTGGGCGCGCGGCTGCGGACGCAAACGAGGGTCACCGGGCTGGTCGTGGACGGTGGCAAGGTGACCGGCGTGCGCACCGAGGCGGGCGAGACCCTCGGGGCCGATGTCGTGGTCAACTGCACCGGGCGCTGGTCGAACGAGACGATCGGCGGAACGGTGCCGAGCGTGCCGCTGGCGCCGACCGTCGGCTTCCTGGTGTTCACGCCACCGGTGCCCGCGTCGATCCAGCGCGTCGTTGCGACCCCGCTCTGCGACTTCCGTCCCGACGGCGCCGGCCGGCTGATGGTGCATTGGGGGCCGGCCGACGCGACGGTGACGCCTGAGATTTCGGAGCGGCCGGGCATGGACCAGGCGGTCGCCATCGTCGATCGCCTGACCAGGATCCTGCCGGGGATCGCGCCGTTGAAGCCGGAGGCGGCGCGTGTGACCCAGCGGCCGATTCCGCGGGATGGCCTTTCGGCCGTTGGCCAACTGCCCGGGCTCGCGGGCTATTACGTCATGGTCACCCATAGCGGCGCGACGCTTGCGCCGGCGCTCGGCGCGATGGCGGCGGACGAGATCGTCAACGGCACCGAGCGTTCAGAGCTCGCATCGTTCCGTGCCGCGCGCTTCTTCACCTGAGCGACGGAGGCCATATCAACTGCGCTGAGAGGCCGCCTGAAAACGCGTGTGGGCAGTTCGACGCCGCTCGTCTTCCCCGGGCTTGGCCCTGATCTCCACGCATCTGGAGCGGAACAAGCCCGGCCGAGACGAGGTGCAAGCTCACTGGAATGAGTTTTCACCGGCCGGGCGGCACAAATATTTGCATAAAATCAGGTTCTCTTCGCGATGGCGATTACTTCTGGCTCGCCCGGATTGTGCTTGTCATCGCGACGGTTTGCTCATCTAATTCGTCGTCTTCGTGACCTGCGGCGAGGATGGATGATATGCCTTTGTCCCATTCCCTTTGCGACATCTGCGGCGAGCGGCCGGCAACCGTGCGCATTACCGTCGTCCAGGACGGCGAAAGACGGGCATTGGACGTCTGCGATTATCACTACGCCCAGCTGACCCGGCACCAGCGCTATGTCTCGCCATTGGAGGCGCTGTTCGGCGACGGCGTGTTCGGCCTGTCGTCGCAGGCGCCGGAAGAGCCGCAGCCGCAGCCGCAGCCGCCGGCGCCGGCGCAGCGGCGCGGATTTGGCGGTGCCGAGCGGGATGCGCGCAATCTGGAGCGCCGGTTCAGCGACAAGGCCAAGGAGTTGCTGCAGCGCGCCGCCGAAAACGCCGTGCAGTCGGGCCGGAGCGAGGTCGATACCGAGCACCTCCTCAATGCCCTGCTCGACAGCAATGTCGTGCTGGCCATTCTCAAGCAGTTCAAGATTTCGCCGGCGGAGATCGGCCAGCAGATCGAGCGCCACGCCGCCGCGACGGCGACCACGCCGCCGCTGAAGCAGAAGGAGGTCGGCGTGTCGCCCCGCGTCAAGCGGGCGCTGGAGCGCGCCTTCATCGCGTCGCGGGCCTTTGGCCATTCCTATATCGGCCCGGAGCACCTGCTGCTCGGCCTTGCCGAGGTTCCCGACAGCTTCGCCGGCGATCTCCTGGAAAAATATGGGCTGACCGCCCAGGCGCTCCGGCAAATGACCGATCGGGTGGTGGGCAAGGGCGCGGAGGAGGGCCGCGTCGAGATCCCCACCCATACGCCGCAGCTCGACAAGGTCAGCCGCGACCTGACCATGCTGGCCCAGGAAGGCCGCCTCGACCCGGTGATCGGGCGCTCCAAGGAGGTCGAGACCACCATCGAGGTGCTGGCGCGCCGCAAGAAGAACAATCCGGTGCTGATCGGCGAGCCGGGTGTCGGCAAGACGGCCATTGTCGAAGGGCTGGCGCAGCGCATCGTCAATGGCGACGTGCCGGAGGTGCTGCGCGACAAGCGCCTGGTCGAGCTCAACGTCAATTCGCTGGTCGCCGGCGCGAAATATCGCGGCGAGTTCGAGGAACGCGTCAAGCAGGTGATGGAGGAGGTCGCGGCGCACCAGGACGAGCTCGTGCTGTTCATCGACGAGGTCCATATGATCGTCGGTGCCGGCCAGGGCGGCGGCGAGGGCGGTCTCGATATCGCCAATGTGTTCAAGCCGGCCATGGCGCGCGGCGAGATGAACCTGATCGGCGCGACGACGCTCAGCGAATATCAGAAGCATATCGAGAAGGATGCGGCGCTGGAGCGGCGCTTCCAGCCGGTGCTGGTGTCGGAGCCCACCGTCGAGCAGACCGTCAACATCCTGCGCGGCCTGAGGGACAAGCTCGAGGTCCACCACAAGGTGACCATCCAGGATCAGGCGATCCTGGCGGCGGCCGAGCTGTCGCACCGCTATATTTCCGGGCGCTTCCTGCCGGACAAGGCGATCGACCTGATCGACCAGGCGGCCGCGCGGGTGCATCTGTCGACGACCTCGCGACCGGTCGAGATCCAGGAGCTGGAGGCCGAGATCGCCCAGATCCGGCGCGAGCAGGACTATGCGACGACGCGCAAGCGGTTCGACCGGGCCAAGGATCTGGAGCAGGAGGCCGCGGCCAAGAACAAGCTGCTGGCCGAGGCGAACGGTGCCTGGAAGAAGAAGCTTGGTTCCAGCACGGCCGAGGTGACCGTCGAGGATGTCGCCGAGATCGTCTCGAAGCTCTCGGGCATTCCGGTCACCGAGCTGACGGCCCAGGAAAAAGACAAGCTGCTCAGGCTGGAGGAGCGACTGCACGAGCGCGTCGTCGGCCAGAATGTCGCGATCGGCGCGGTCAGCGACGCGATCCGGCTGGCCCGCGCCGGCCTCACCCGGGGCGGCCGGCCGATCGCCACCTTCCTGTTCCTCGGCCCGACCGGCGTCGGCAAGACCGAGCTCGCCAAGGCGCTGGCCCAGGTGGTGTTCGGTGACGAAAACGCGATCGCCCGTATCGACATGAGCGAATATATGGAGCGCCATGCGGTGGCCCGGCTGATCGGCGCGCCTCCGGGCTATGTCGGCTATGACGAAGGCGGCCAGTTGACCGAAAGGATCAGGCGCCGGCCCTACAGCGTCATCCTGCTCGACGAGATCGAGAAGGCGCATCCGGAAGTCTATAACGTGCTGCTGCAGGTGTTCGACGACGGCCGGCTGACCGACGGCAAGGGCCGGGTCGTCGACTTCACCAATACGCTGATCATCGCGACCAGCAATCTCGGCTCCGAGATCATCACCGGCGGCACCCGCTCGAGCATCGGCTTCACCCAGAACAACACCGTGCGCGAAGACATCATGCAGGTGCTGCGCCGGCACTTCCGGCCCGAGTTCATCAACCGCATCGACGAGATCATCATTTTCGATGCGTTGAACAAGGAGCACATCAAGACCATCGTCCGCCTGCAGCTCGACCAGGTCCATCAGGCGGCGCGCGGCCAGGATGTCGAACTGATCTTCGAGGAGAGCCTGATCGATCATCTGGCCGAAGTCGGTTACCAGCCGGAATTCGGCGCCCGCGAGCTGAAGCGGCAGATCCGCCAGTTGATCGAGACCAGGCTCGCCAAGGCGATGCTGAAGGGCGAGATCAAGGAGGGCGACCGGGTCAGTTGCGCCTATCGGGACCGGCAGGKGCATCTCGCGGKGTTGCCGCCGGCAAAGGCTGCGCCGGCCCGCAAGGCCGGGGCGGAGCGGGCGGCGGCCAAGGTCAAAGGGGCAGGGCAGAAGAAATCGGCCAAGCCGAAGCCGCAGGCGCGCAAGGCGGCGAAGGTGAAGGGAAGCCGATAGGCCCGAAGCAGCTGATGGGTTTCGGGCGCAATCCTGGTCGACCGAGGGTAGAAAAAGTACACGACGTCATCCCCGGCGGAGCGAAGCGACGGGAAGGGGATGACGTAAGGTGCTTCCCTCGATCCCTCGACACTCATCCGCCTGACCACCGGAATGGGCCGCATGCGCGGCGCGCTCTTGTGTTTGAACCAGTCGTCGCGGAATTTGGCCGCGCCCCATGACGATAGCCGCCCCCCATTTCGCCCCGATCACGCCTGCCGGCTGGTACCGCAGAGGCCTCAGGCAATCGGCGGCGCTGCCGGCGGTGATTCTGGCCGCGACCTTCATCGGCATCGGCTCGGTCTGCGCCGATTTCGGCATGCCGCTGGCCTGGGCTCTGCTCGCCACGCTGCTGATCTGGGCCGGCCCCGCCCATCTCATCCTGGTCAATGGCCTCGGCGCGGGCGGCACCTGGCTGGCGGTCGGATTGACCGTCGGGCTGTCCTCGGTGCGGCTGCTGCCGATGGTCGTGTCGATCCTGCCTTATCTGCGCGCCGGCAAGCAGCGTCACCCGCTGACCATGATGCTCTGCGCCCACATGGTCGCCATTTCGATCTGGGTCGAGGGCCTCAGGCTGCTGCCCAAGGTCGACGCCGAGGGCAGGGTGCCGTTCTTCCTCGGATTGGCGACCGGGCTCCTGACCTCGGCGACGCTTGCGACCGCCGCCGGCTATGGTCTCGCCGGCATCATTCCCCATGCCTTCGCCGCCGCGTTGCTGTTCCTGACGCCGATCTTCTTCCTGCTGTCGCTGTTCACCACGGCGCGCGTCCTGTCGGACCAGCTTGCCATCGGCGTCGGCTTCGTCGCATTGCCCGTGGTGGCGCTTGCCGGCGACGGGCTGGAGCTGTTGTGGGCCGGCCTGGGCGGCGGCACGCTCGCCTATGGCCTGGCGCGCCTGCGCCGGTCGAGGGCCGTGGCATGACGCTGGTCGGCAGCGATCTCACGCCCTATCTGGCCCTGATCCTCGCCGGTTTCCTGCCGAGCGAGATCTGGCGCTGGCTCGGGCTGGTCGTCGGCCGCGGCCTCAGCGAGGGCTCGGAGCTGCTCCTGTGGGTGCGCGCGGTCGCCACCGCGACGCTTGCCGCCGTCGTCGCCAAGCTCGCTTTTTTTCCCGCGGGCGTGCTCGCCGGACTGCCGCTGTCGTGGCGCGCCGGCGCCATGATCGCCGGCGTCGCGGTCTACTGGATCGCCCGCCGCTCGGTGCTGCTGGGTGTCGCAACGGCGGAGGTGATCATTGTCGGCTCGGCCTATTGGCTGGGCCTGAAATAGGGGGGCGATCAGGCGGCCGGAAACGCGGCTCGGATGCGCGCGGCATGTTCCGCCAGAACCTCGGGTTTTGCCATGGTGCCGGGCGGCCGCAGCGCCACGCCTTCCCAGCGCGGCAGCACATGGACATGGATATGGAACACCACCTGTCCGCCCGAGCTTTCATTGAACTGCTGGATGGTCAGCCCGTCGGCCGCCATGCCCGTCTTGACCACCTTGGCGACGACCTGGGCGCCCTTGGCGAGTTCCGCGAGGTCTTCAGGCTTGATGTCGAGCAGATTGCGCGCCGGCGTCTTCGGGATCACCAGCACATGGCCGTCGGCGCGCGGCATGATGTCCATGAAGGCCAGGACCCGGTCGGTCTCGTAGACCTTTTCGGCGGGCAGTTCGCCGCGCAGGATCCGGGCGAAGATATTGTTCGGATCATAGGCTGATGTCGACATGAAAACACCCTCGCGCTTGACGCTGCGAGGGTGTGGCAGTCCGCTGCCGTGCCGTCAAGCGACGGGCGGCATGGGCGTCACCAGACGCGGACCCAACGGCACACGCGGCCGTAACCGGTCCAGGCGCAGCGGCGCACCATGCGCGGCCGAACCACATAGACCGGCCGGCGATAGTAATAGCGCCGACGGTAATAATACTGCATTTCCTGCGGCTCGGCGGTCGTGGCGGCGAGGCTTTCGCGCAAGCCGGCGACCGTGCGCGGCGTGTCGAGGGCGGGCTGAGCCAGCGCAGCCGAAACCGGGGCGGCTTCCACCTGAGTCGTGGCAGCCGCTGCGGCGACGCCGCCGGCAAAGACAGCCAGGAACGAACGACGATCGAGCATATGGGCGTCTCCAGAATGGGATGTCGGCAAGAAAATCCGTTACGAGCGCATGCTACGGAATCCGCGCGCGCTGGCATCGGTAGAATTCCCATATGTGCCTGGAAATGACCGGATATGGTTGCCGGCGCTTGCCCGAGGCGGCGCCTGCCCATTGCCGAAGAGTTCGTTCGAGAACGGCCGGTACGGGCCTGACCTTGCAAGCCTCGAACCTCGTCTTGCCCGGGTTTGTCCCGGGCACCACGCCTTCATCGGCGCGGGGGCATCAGTCGTGCATGGCCGGGACCAAGCCCGGCCAAGACGACGTGAGACCTTACAGGGACGCGTTCACAAACGGTCTCGACGATACTTACCAGTAGTAGCGGCGGCGCCAGTAGCGGCGGCGCACATAGTAGCGGCGCCGAACGAAGTAGCGGCGGCGATAGTAATATTGCATTTCGCGCGGTTCGCCGGCGGCGGGCGCGGCCGGCTCGCTCGAAGCGGCAGCGGCTGTCAGATCGGGAGCGGCTCCGACCGGGGCGGGCGGAGTGCCACGGGCCTCTGCCTGGCCGGCCGCGGCAACCGCGATGCCTCCGGCCAGAAGCGCCATGAATGAACGGCGATGCAGCATGGATAGATCTCCGGGATGAGAGGAAAAGCAGGTGTTTTCGCGGGGCGATGGACGCTACGGAACCCCCAAGACCTAACAGGGCTATATTTCCCATCTGTGTCGGGAAATACCCTGGAAGCGTTGCCGGCGCCCGCGTGCGGCGGCGCCGGCCAGGCGATCGCGCTCACCAGTAGTAACGGCGGCGCCAATATCGGCGGCGCCAATAGACCCGACGGCGCCAGTAGTAGCGGCGGCGCCAGTAGCGGCGCCGGCGATAGTACCAATATTGCATTTCGCGCGGTTCGCCCGCGGCCCGGCCGGAGCTGTCGGCCACCGGCGTCGGCAGGACTGAAACATTGGTGGACGATTCCGCCAGGTTCGACAGGGCGGTCTGGGCATCGGCCTTCTGGGTTGCGACGACCGCGAGGCCTCCGGCGAACAGCGCCAGGAATGAGCGACGGTGCAGCATCTCGATTCCTCCAGGACAGGATGATCAAGCTTCCCGACGCGTCGCCCGCAGGGTCATCCCTGATGCGCGCTCCGGGGTCTTTCCCTTCTACGTCTGGGACAACCGGCTGGTTCCGCCCGGGCACTCGCGGGGAGCGCCCGGGCGGCGGCACTCACGCGTCAGTGACGATGGCGGTGCGGCCGGACAACGGGACGGCGATGATGGCGATGGCGAGGATGGCGCGGCGGAACCCGGTGCGAATGCCGGTGGCGAGGGTGACGCGAGGGGTGGCCGTGGCCGTTGTGGCGCTGCATCTCGACGGCTTCACCGGGAGCTGCGATCTCGGCGGCCTCGGCAGGGGCAACCGATGCCGCAGCGGCGGGACGGGCCTCGGCGGCCTTGCTGCCGGCGACGGCCGCGACGGCGACACCGCCAATCAGCGTTGCGAAGAAAGCGCGACGATCCAACATGGAAATCTCCTTGGGCATGACGTGGCCGGACGACCCGACTGACACGCAGAATGGACCGGCCAATCTGAACTGCCGATATCGCCGCATTTAGCTGTCGTTCAGAAAAGCGTCGGGCCGAATCGCCGCGCGGTTCTTACCGCGCCGCGCGGTTCCTACTGCGCCGCGCGGCTCCGGCCGTCACTCGGTCTCGGCCTCGACCTTGCGAAACGGTGCCAGCGCGTCGAGTTCGTCGATGGCGGAAGCGACATAGCCGCGCTCGCGCGTCAGGTAGTCGTCGACGGCGCGGCGCAGGCCGCGATCCGCGATGAAATGCGCCGAATGGGTTTCCACCGGCCGATAGCCGCGGGCCAGCTTGTGCTCGCCCTGGGCGCCGGCCTCGACGCGCTGCAGGCCCGCCCCGATGGCGTGCTCGATGGCCTGGTAATAACAAACCTCGAAATGCAGGAAGGGGTGTTCCTCGACGCAGCCCCAGTGGCGGCCGTAAAGCACGTCCCGGCCGATAAAATTGATCGCGCCGGCAATGTAGCGGCCGTCGCGCTCGGCCATGACCAGCAGAATGCGGTCGGCCATCCGCTGGCCGATCAGCGAGAAGAACGAGCGGGTCAGGTAGGGCCGGCCCCATTTGCGTGAACCGGTGTCCATGTAGAAGGCGAAGAAGGCGTCCCAGACCTGTTCCGTCAGTTCGGCACCGGTCAGCCGGCGGATCGTGATGCCGCGCCCCTCCAGCGCCTCGCGCCGCTCGCGCCGGATCACCTTGCGCTTGCGCGACGACAAGGCCGCCAGAAAGGCCTCGAAATCGGCATAGCCGGCATTGACGAAATGGAACTGCGTATCGGCGCGCTGGAGGTAGCCGGCAAGCCCCAGCAGGTCCCACTCTTCCCGGCTGCAGAACGTCACATGCAGCGACGACACGCCGCGCTGCAGCGCGACCTGGGCGGCACCGGCCGCGAGCGCGGTCTGCACGCTGTCGCGGTCCGGTCCGGCGCGCACCAGCAGGCGCCGCCCGGTCGCCGGCGTGAACGGCACACTCGCCTGCAGCTTGGGGTAATAGCGGCCGCCGGCGCGCTCATAAGCCTCCGCCCAGCCCTGGTCGAAGACATATTCGCCGCGCGAATGGCTCTTCAGGTAGCAAGGCATCACCGCCTGGATCACGCCCGCCTGGTCTTCCAGCACCAGGTGATGGCCGAGCCAGCCGGTGGCCCTGACCGCCGAACCGGATTCCTCCAGCGACAGGAAAAAGGCGTGATCGAGAAACGGGTCCACCGCGCCGGTCTCGTCGGCGGCGCAGGCATTCCAGTCGGCTGCGGCGATCTCGGCGAGGTGCGAGACGATGCGGATGGTGAAGGGCGGGGCGCTCATCGGCGGCTATTCTAAGCCCGATATCCCTCGAACGTCACTTGGTCGGCATGGCGGCCGGCGTTCAAACGGTCGTCATCGCTGCGCACCGTCCAGCAGATCACCGGCCGCTTCAGCGCGCTACGGAACAGCACGGTCGCGGCGTTGGGCATGTCGGCGATCTTCCACGACAGGAAATGCGGATCGGTGGCCGGAAAATGCGTCAGCGCGGCGAGATCGCGTTTCACGTCCCGCTCGACCGCCGTCAAATGCGGCCGCTGATAGTCGGATTCGGCGACGATGCCGCGGATCAGACCCGGCGCATTGTCCTTCAGCCAGGCGATCGGCGCCGGGTCGAACGACATCAGCGCCAGCGGCCCGCGATAGCCCGCGGCCAATTCCGCGACACGCCGAGTCAACCCCAGCTTGCCGTCGAACTCCGACTTGATCTCGACCACCAGGGGCACCTTGCCGGCGACCAGGTCGAAAAGCTCCTGAAGGCTCAGCATGCGCTCGTCGGTGGCCTTGAACCGGACCGTCTTCAAAGCCT
>BFBZ01000028.1_pt36 | contig 16119 bp, 19 predicted proteins | sample 1888401 | NCBI WGS metagenome assembly BFBZ01 (sample SAMD00112614, study PRJDB3348) | symbiont metagenome | host: Chara braunii | reverse complement strand
GCTATGGCCTCGAGGACTTTGCGGAAGCCATTGCGAAGGCGGCGGCATTCAAGGGCAAGGTGATCTTCACGCCGAACAAGACCTGATCAAGCTCACGCATGCTCGCCGGCCCGCTGCGGCAGGGTGAAAATCAGCGCGGCGATCGCCGCGGCGAGAGCTATGGAGGCCGTGTAGCGGCTCAGCGCAAGGCCGCCGTGATCGAGCGGCTTGTCGAGGAAATCGCCGACGGTGGCGCCGAGCGGCCTGGTCAGGACGAACGCGATCCAGAACAGCACCGTGCGCGACACCCTGGTCCAGAGATAGGCGGCGGCGACGATGGCGATGCCGGCGGCGAATACGATGGCGCCGCCGCCATAGCCGAGGCCTGTTGAGTCGGCCATCCAGTCGCCGAGCGCGGTGCCAAGCGTCTGCGAGAACAGGATCGTGACCCAGTAGAATGTCTCGGCCACCTTGTTGTCGATCGATGCGATCGAGACCGTTCCCATGGTGCGATACCACGCGGCGAGCGACGCGACGAGCAATGCGGCGAGCAGCGACGAGCCGCCGAGATATCCGATCCCGAGCGAACGGTCGACGAAATCCGCAAAGGTCGTGCCGACGGTCGTGGTCGCGATGATCACGGTCCAGTAGAGCAACGGATGAAAGCGCCGCGCCGCCATCTGTGCCGCGACGGCAATCGCGAAGATCACCGCGAAGATCGCGGTGCCGACGAGATAGCCGAGGTTCATCGACATCGTGACGGCATCGCCGCCGGTCTCGCCGAGCGTCGTGGCGAGAATCTTGATGATCCAGAAGCCGAGCGTGACGGCGGGAATCTTGCCGGCGCGGTCGTCCGCAGCGGCGTCGTGGCGCAATTGCATGGGATTTGATACTCCGAGAGAGGCCGGACCGCCGGCGGACCATGCGCCGGCGGATGGTCGAAATGATGGAGGAGGCGATCAGCCCTTCATCGAGTCCATGATCGACAGCAGTTCGGCGAGCGCCGTCTTGCATTTGGCGGCATCCGGATTGGCCTCACGGACCGCGGCGAGCGCCCGATCGATCGCCTTGTCGACCGTGTGCCAGTCGGCGGCGGCACGCGGCTTCAATCCGGCTTCCGCCTCGTCCCATTTGGTCTCGAGATCCTTGATCCGCGCCTTGGCGCCGGGGAGGTCGTTCTTGTCGACGAGTGCCGCGACATCAGCGGCGATGCTGCGGAACGGCGTCAGGTTGCCGAGTTTGGCGGCGGCCGCCTGCGCGCGCGGCAGCAGGGTCAGGCCTCCGTTCGCATGCGGAAATGGTGACGTCACTACGAGAGCGTGGACTGCGGCAAGTGCGAGGATGGTTCTGTTCATCATGGTTCTCCTGTTGGGGGTGCTTCGATCGGCGTCCCCTTGGACGCGCGACGAATTCATGCGCCGGGCGATGCTTCGGGATTTCGGCCGCTGTCGCTCTCGAACGACAGCCAGCCGACCAGTGCGATGATCACGGCGAGGAAGGCGAGGCTGGTGTAGATCGTGCCGAAGCCGAGGCCGCCATAGTCGCGGGACTGGGACAGCATGTCGCCGAACGAGGCGCCGAGCGGCCGGGTCAGGATGTAGGCGATCCAGAACGCGAGAACCTCGTTGGCGCCGAGCGCGTAGGCCGCGGCGACGCCCGCGATCAGCGCCATGAACACCACGACGCCGACGTTGAAGCCGAGACCGAGCGCTTCGGTGGCAAGATCGCCGGCGGCGGTGCCGAGCGCGAAGGTGAACAGGATCGCTGCCCAGTAGAACAATTCGCGCCGCATGGTCACGATGCTGTGGATCGACAATGTCCGTTCGGCCGCGAACCAGATCGCGAAGATCGCCGCCAGCGCGATCGCGAACAGCGCGGTGCTGACGTAGAGGCTGATCTCGAGCTTGTCGGTCAGCGCGTCGGTGATCTCAGTCCCGACGATGCTGACGAGCACGACCGTGAGCCAGTAGATCCACGGCACGTAGCGGTCCATCCGCAGCTGGATTGCCAGCGCAGCCGCGAGCAGCGTGGTCATCAGCAGGCCGGTGACGCTGGTTCCAAGGCCGACATGGACGGCGAGATAGTCGGCACCGGTCTCGCCGACCGTGGTCGACATGATCTTGATCAGCCAGAAGACGAGGGTGACTTCCGGGACCTTGTTCAGCATGCTGCGGCCGGTGCGCCTGATATCCTGCACGATGCAAAACTCCGCTTTGATGAGGTCGGCGGTTCCGCCGGGTTCGATCGGGAGGCTGCACTGCGAGACTTAGGCCCGGCTTAGGCCGATCGCGCCGCCTCCATTTGGACGCCGGAAGCCCTAAGTCGCGGCTAAGTCGAAGCTGATATGATCGCGCGGCATCGCGGGTCGGCCGATGCGATGCAGGTTCGCCGGGCGCGCCCGGCGTGGGTCAGGATGGGTGACGAGACGATGCGCGTGCTCTTGGTGGAGGACGACAGGATGATCGGCGCCGCCGTCGTCGAGGCGCTGAGGGATGCTGCTTACGCGGTCGACTGGGTCCGCGATGGCGACCTCGCGGTCGAGGCCAGCCGCAGCGAGACCTACGACATCGCGCTGCTTGATCTCGGACTGCCCGTGACTGACGGCCTCGACGTGCTCAAGACGATCCGGACCGACTCCACACGCCTTCCCGTGATCATCCTGACCGCGCGCGATGCGCTGAACGATCGAATCCGGGGGCTCGATCTCGGGGCGGATGATTATCTGGTCAAGCCGTTCGAGGTCGCCGAGTTGCTGGCGCGCATGCGCGCGGTGCTGCGGCGCGAGGGCAGTGGAGCGCCGCCGGTTCTGACCAATGGCGAGCTTCACCTCGACCCGGCGACGCGGGAAGCCACTTTCGGTGAAGAAAAGGCCGTCCTCAGCGCGCGCGAGTTCGCGCTGCTGCAGGCCCTGCTGACCCGGCCGGGGACCATCCTGTCGCGGGCCGAGCTCGAACGCCAGATCTACGGCTGGAGCGAGGAGGTCGAGAGCAACGCTGTCGAATTCCTGATCCACGCCGTGCGCAGAAAGCTCGGCGCGTCCGTGATCAGGAACGTGCGCGGTGTCGGCTGGATGGTGGACCGTTCGAGATGATGAGATCGCTGCGCGGACGCCTGTTCGCCGGGCTCACCGCGATCATTCTGTTGACCGGCGCCGTCGGCGGAACCCTGGCCTATCGTTGGGCCTACAGCGAAGCCATCGAGATGCAGGACTCGGTCCTGATCCAGATCGCGAGCTTTGCGCTGAGTGCCTCGATCAGGGAAAGCCGGCCTGTCACCGGCGTCGATGCTGAATCCGAGGTCGCGGTCGTCGAGCTCGGCGGCGCCCCGCGCGGGCCTGCCGAAGACCGCCGGCTGTGGGGGCTGAAGGACGGGTTGCACAATGCCGTTTATCAAGGCCAGCCGGCGCGCGTGCTGGTTCGGACGCGCCCAGACGGCAGCCGTTTTGCGGTGCTGCAGCGCACCGAGATCCGCACGGAGATCGCCGGCGATATGGCGCTGCGGACCCTGTTGCCGATCGCAGCTCTGGTGCCGTGTCTATTGCTGGTGACCGCGCTCGTGATCGCGCGGTCGTTCCGGCCGATGTTGCGTCTGGCCGATGATCTCGACGCGCGGCGGGCAGACGACGTCAGCGCGCTGACAGCGGCTGGCGCCCCGAGCGAGTTGCAGCCGTTTCTTGGTTCGATCAATGCCCTGTTGGAACGAATGCGCGGCATGATGGATCAGCAACGGCGCTTCATCGCCGATGCATCGCACGAGCTTCGGACCCCGATCACCGCGCTCAGCCTGCAAGCGGAAAATCTCGCGTCCCTCGACATGCCGGCCGAGACCCGTGAGCGGCTCGATGTGCTGAGAAGCGGCATGCAGCGGAGCAGGCATCTGCTCGAGCAGCTGCTGGCCCTCGCGCGCCAGGACGCCGTGACCCCTGCTGCCGGTGAAGTGACCGAGCTGGACAGGATCGCAAAAGGCGTCGTCGCCGATCTGCTGCCCGAGGCGGCAGCGCGCAACATCGATCTCGGTTTCACGATGGTCGAGGCGGTTGCGGTCAATGGCGATCAATTATCGCTGATCTCGGTGGTTCGAAACCTGGTCGAGAACGCCGTCAAGTTCACGCCCGAGGGCGGCAGCGTCGACCTCGGCATCTATCGCGAGGACGGCGTGGCCGTCATTCAGATCGAGGACTCCGGCGCGGGCATCGCGCCGCGGGATCTGGACCGGATCGGTGAGCCGTTCTTCCGCGGCAGCCAGCCGAGCGGCGACGGCGCCGGGCTCGGGCTTTCGATCGTGAACCGGATCGTCGATCGCTGCGGCGGGTCGATCCGGTTCGAGAATGTGACGGGGGCTGACCGCACGGGCCTGCGTGTCATCGTCAGGCTGCCCGCTGTGAACAGCTGAAAATCAGGCGGCGGGACGCGGCGCGCGGCATCATTGCCATTGCATCTTGAGACCCTCCCGGACTATCGCTAGCAGTGAAATGCGGGGCCCGGCGGGACCGCCGGTGGAGACCGGCTCGGGATCGCAGGTCCCTCGGAAACTGTGCCAGCATTGGAGAAAGGACGTTTCTCATGGCAGACACGACGACGGAGCTCGAAGCGCTCCTGATGCAGCGATCGCTGACCGATCCGCAGCTTTTGGCGAAGGCGGACGCGGCGTCCGACTTCCGGATCCTGCCGGATGCCACGGTCATCAAGATCGGCGGGCAGAGCGTGATCGACCGCGGCCGCGCCGCGGTCTATCCGCTGGTCGACGAGATCGTCGCGGCCCGCAAGGCGCACAAGATGTTGATCGGAACCGGCGCAGGAACTCGCGCCCGGCATCTTTATTCGATCGCGGCCGGGCTTCGGTTGCCGGCCGGCGTGCTGTCGCAGCTCGGCGCTTCGGTGGCCGATCAGAACGCCGTGATGCTCGGCCAGCTATTGGCCAAGCACGGCATCTCCGCGGTCAGCGGCGCCGGGCTTTCGGCCGTGCCGCTTTATCTCGCCGAGGTGAATGCCGTTATCTTCAGCGGCATGCCGCCTTACGGCCTGTGGATGCGGCCGGCGGCCGAGGGCATGATTCCGCCCTATCGCACCGACGCCGGATGCTTCCTGGTCGCCGAGCAGTTCGGCTGCAAGGCGATGATCTACGTGAAGGACGAGAACGGCCTTTACAGCGCGAACCCGAAGACCTCGAAGGACGCCACATTCATCCCTAAGATTTCGGTCGCCGAGATGAAGGCCAAGGGCTTGCAGGATTCGATCCTCGAATTCCCGGTGCTCGATCTGCTCGCCACCGCGCGCCATGTCCGTCAGGTGCAGGTCGTCAATGGCCTCGTCCCCGGCAATCTCACCCGCGCGCTGGCGGGCGAGCATGTCGGCACCATCATCACCGCGAGCTGAAGGGATCATCGCCATGGATGACACCACGAAGATCAAGCACGTCGCCTCGCCGCTCGCGCGCCAGACCCTGCTCGACAACGATCTCACCCGTCCGGTCGCCGGCGGCCGCCCGATTCCACTGCTGCCCTGGGTCCAGGTGGTGAAGATCGGCGGCCGCTCGATCATGGATCGCGGCCATGAAGCGATCCTGCCGATCGTCGATGAGCTGCGCTCGCTGCTGCCTGAGCACCGCATGCTGATCCTGACCGGCGCCGGCATTCGTGCCCGCCATCTTTACAGTGTCGGTCTCGACCTTGGACTGCCGGTCGGCTCGCTCGCGCCGCTCGCCGCCAGCGAGGCCGGGCAGAACGGCCACATCCTGGCCTGCCTGCTCGCGCCCGAGGGCGTGTCCTATATCGAGCATTCGACCATCGCGAGCCAGCTCGCGATCCATCTTTCGGCCGCCCGTGCGGTCGTCGGTAGCGCGTTTCCGCCGTATCACCATCATGAATTCCCGGTCTCGCGCATCCCGCTGCATCGCGCTGACACCGGTGCGTTCCTGATCGCCGATGCGCTCGGTGCCGCCGGGTTGACGATCGTGGAGGACGTCGATGGCGTCTACACCGACGATCCGAACGGTCCCGACGGCAAGAAGGCGCAGCTGCTGCGCGAGGCCAGCCTCGCCGACCTTGCGAAGCTGAAGGGCACGCTGCCGTTCGATCCCGCGCTGCTCGAGGTGATGGCGAATGCCCGGCATCTCGAGCGCGTGCAGGTCGTGAACGGCCTCGTTCCGGGCCGGCTCACCGCGGCGCTGCGCGGTCAGCATGTCGGCTCGATCATCCGCACCGGCGCGCGCCCGGCCTAAGTCGAGCCGCAGACTCTCCTTCACCTCGCCCCGCCTGCGGGGAGAGGTCGAAATTCGCGGGACGCGAATTTCGGGTGAGGGGGACTCTCCGCGAGTTCAACTGTTGCCGGCGTCTGCGGAAGCAACCCCTCACCCCAACCCTCTCCCCGTAAGAACGGGGCGAGGGGGATCGACGCTGACGCGCCGCGCGGTTACTTGATGGTCGCGTGGACGGTGATGACCGAGGTACCGGACACCTTCGGTCCCTGACCGGTTGCCTTGATGGCAAACGTATCGCTGCCCTTGTACTTGGCCTTCGCCTTGTACTCGAAGGTCGACGCGTTGATCTTCTTCAGTTTGCCATAGGCCGGCTTCTGTGAGATCGCCGAGTCGGTCACGGTGCCGCGGATCCCGATCGGGATCTGGCAGCTCTCGCCCGAGGCGACATCGATATCGCCGGTCGAGTTCTCGCCCCAATCCGCCAATGTCACCGACATCGAGCATTCGGACACGGGCTGCGCCGCAGACGCCGGCATCGCGCCCGATGCTGTCAGGATGAGCGCCAAGGCGGCGACCCCGGTCAACCGCACCGTCAAGATAGCCGTTCTCATGAGGGACGCACCGACTGAAGGTTTGCTTGTGCGAGAATCCTGCAACGCGGGCGCAGGCTAGGCAAGGACTTCGGCCAATCTGTGTTGGCCGCAACTCGGCCTATCGAGGTGGCGCTCCGGCACCTTGTTGCGCGGGGAGGGCATCCCCATTGTCATCCGACCGCGATCCGATCCGGACAGCGTGACAGGAAAGGGATGGCAATGGCTGAAAGCAATGACGGTCGGGCGAGCGCGCAGCAGGCCGGGTTTGCCGGTGTCACGCGCAGGACGCTCGAGCGACTGGCGCTGCCCGGCGATGATCGCGAGCTCGTCGTTGCCGAGGTGACCTATCCGCCCGGCGGGGTCGCGCCGCTGCATCGGCATCCGGTCGGCGGCGTGATCTTCATTGTCGATGGTGTTGCCGAGTCGGCCTATGGCGACGAGGCGCCACGGCAGTATCGGGCAGGCGAGACCTTGCAGGATCGCGCTGACCTGCCGCACACGCTGTTCCGCAATTGCGATCCGGACCGCCCGCTGCGTTTTCTCACGATCTACGCACTCGAACCCGGGCGCGCCTACACGATGGAGCCGTGACGGCGCAGGCGGTCCGGCCGCGATCTCAGGCTTTCGGGTGCACGACAGCCGGCTGAGGCGGAATGGCCAGAAGGAAGCACACCGATTCCACCAGGAGTTCATGCGCACGATCGACGATGTCGTCCAGCGACGGCGTCTTCGCGAACATGGCCTGGGCCTCAGCCAGCAACTGGTCACGCGTCGGCATGTTGGGCAAATGCAGGTCGGCACGATGCTGCAACAGGAAAAGTGCCTCCCGTACCGACATGCCCGTTTCATGGACTGACGATTTGATGGCCAGCGCGATGGATTCGGGATTGAAGCGCCCCGCGAGTTGTTCGGCCGTTCGCTTGATCACGCGTGACCCCAAGCGCTGTTCGTTGCGGAGAACCGCCGCAGGTGGCGCCTTGAGATCCCAGACGATGCCGAGCCAGGACAACGCCACCAGAATATAGTAGGTCGCGTCAATCTCCCACCAGCGGAAGCCTTGCCGCGCACTGCTCTGGTAGGCGTGGTGATTGTTGTGCCAACCCTCACCCATCGTCAAAAGAGCCAGCAGCCAATTGTTGCGGGAGCCATCGCCCGTCACATAGCGCTTGCGTCCGTGCACATGTGCGAGGGAGTTGATGCAGAACGTCGCGTGATAGACCAGCACGGTGCTCCAGAAGAAGCCGACCAGGAGGCCCGGCCAGCCGGCCAGGAGGAAGCATAGGCCTGCGACCACGACGGCGGGGAAGACCTCGAATCGGTGCAGCCACCTCAACTCGGGATAGATGGCAAAGTCTGAAACCTTCGTCAGGTCGGTCGCATCGTGCTGTCGGTAGAAAATCCAGCCGAGATGACTGTACACGAGGCCCTTGTGCAGGGGTGAATGCACGTCGTGCTCGGTATCCGAATGAAGGTGGTGATGTCGATGTTTCGCAGCCCACCACAGCACGCTCTTCTGCGCGCTGCTTTGGGCAAGGAATGCGAGGATGAATTGGAACGCCCGGCTCGTCGAATAAGCGCGATGCGAGAAGTATCGATGATACCCGGCGGTGATCGCAAACATGCGCAGCCAATACAGAACGGCGCAAATTGCAATTGCCTGCCAGGAGACGCCCGACCAGATCGCCGCCAGGCACCCGACGTGGACCAGCAGAAACGGGAGCACTTGCGGGTACATGATGTCGTCGTGTTGCGGCTCTGGATCGATTTGGGTGGACAAGCTCGTGACCTCGGCTGCTGCAATGTGCGGGATGTCTCGCCGGCGGACGGTTCAGGTCGCGATCTCGGCGGACATTGCGCGTGGTGTGACAAGAAGAACCCCGCGCCGGTCGACCAGTCGCGGGGACGCGAAAATCTGAGGTTCTGCTAGTACATCCGTGGTCAAAGCAACATGGCGCAGATTACCGCAGCTTATTGCACGAATTTGCGGCGACGGATTTGCCGGTTCGGCGGCCTGCAAGCCGTCTACTTGACCACACATTGGACACATCGGGGTGGTTGCGGGCGCGTGGGCTACTCTTTCTTCGCTGTCAGCCCGTCGACCATCGCGCGCGTCAAGGTCGAAATCTCGCTGCGCAGCGCGCCGATCGGCACCGCGATCAGCTTGTGCTCCAAGCCCAGCGCGACCATGCCATGCACGGCGGAGAACAGGCTGCGCGCGGTGACGCCGAGCTGCGCCGGCGAGCGCTGCGGAAACAACGCGGCGAGCGGCTTGTAGATGTGGCGGAATAATTCCATCTGCTCGGTGATGGCCCATTCCGGCACCGGTTTGCCGGGCTGCATGCGGTGCTCGAACAGTGCGCGCCACAGTTCGAGATTCTCGGCGGCGAAGTCGCAATAGGCGACCGCGATTCGCACCAGCATCTCGCGCGGCGCCGCTGCTCCGCCGATCTCGGCGAGCGACAGCGAGGCGTCCAGTCGGGCCAGGGTGCGCGAGCCGACCCGCAGGATCAGCTCGTCGACATCCTCGACCAGATTGTAGACGCCGCCATTGGCGACGCCGATCTCCTGGGCCAGTTCGCGGGTTTTCAGCCCGCCGAGACCCTTTGCCGCAATTGCCCGTTCCGCAGCCTCGATCAGTGCTTCGCGCAGTTTTGCACGCCGTTCCAATGCTTTGGACATGTTTTACCCATCGTTAACCAAACACTTGAGCGTCGCTCAAATAATTCTTGAGCAATGCTCAGGATGTGGTACAAGAGATTCATGAGCGATGCTCATAACAGGGAGCGACCAAATGTTCAAAACAGTTTTGACTCTTTTCCGCGGCACCGTCGCGGTGGCCGAAGAGGAATTGCAAGACCGGACCGCGCTGGTCATCCTCGATCAGCAGATGCGCGATGCGGCCGCCGCCGTCGACCGCTCGAAGCGGACCCTGGCACTGGCGATCGCCGGCGACCAGCAGGAGGGCCGGCGGCTCGAGGCCACCAATGCCCGGATCGCCGATCTCGAGGTCCGCGCGTCGGCGGCGCTCGAGGGCGGCCGGGAGGACCTCGCCCGCGAAGCCGCGCAGGCGATCGCCAATCTCGAAGCCGAGCGCGATGCCGCGATGACCGCGCGCACGCTGTTTGCCTCGGAGATCACCCGGCTGAAGCGCCATGTCGCCAGTGCCGGGGCGCGCATCGCCGAGCTTGATCGCGGTCGCCGGTTGGCCCGTGCTTCGGAGGCCGTGCGCTCGCTGCGCCGGAGCGGCATCGAGGCGGCGCGGCCCTACGAATCGACGCTGCCCGAAGCGGAGTCGACGCTGAAGCGGCTGCGCGAGCGGCAGATGGAAGCCCAGGCGGCGGATGAGGCGCTGTTCGAGATCGATACCGCTTCGGGACCATCAGTCGTCGCCGAACGGCTCGCCGAGCAGGGTTTTGGCCCGCGCATGAAATCGACCGCCGACGACGTGCTGGCGCGGCTCAAAGCCAAGCGCCCGTCCCAACCTTGAAACCTCAAGCCTGAAATCTCAAACCTGAAACCAAGCCAACTTCAACCCGATTATCATCAAGGAGACGACCATGAACCAGACGATCCAACCCCACAGCAGCGGCTGGGTGACCTTCACTTACGCGTCCTTCGCAGCTTCCGCCTTCCTCGTCGCCGTCGGCGTGTTCTTCCTGCCGATCGACCTCTGGATGAAGGGCTATCTCACGATGGGCATCGTGATGCTGGTCCAGACCTGCGTCACGCTGACCAAGACGATCCGCGACAATTACGAGAGCGGCAAGTTCGTGAACCGCATCGAGGACGCCAAGGCCGAGCGCCTGCTGATGGAAGTCTCCAAGGCGGGTTGAACCGAAGCCCAACTACGAAGCGGCGGGTGCTTCCCCCCCGCCGCTATCGTCGTTTTGCCCAATCTGTTCCGTTTCCGGAAGGCCTTGTTTACCCTGCGGCGAGCCGCGTCGGATTGCACTCACAACCTCTTAACAGCCGTCAGGGCAGAGATCGCACCCGAGGGACAGAGAAATGGCGTCCACCGACAATCGCACGCCCGCTCCGCGCGGCGGCCACGGGTTTGCCAAGGCGCGCGCGGCCTTTGACGGCCTGCGCAGCCATGGCGGCTTCTGGCTGAAAGCGTTGTCGCAGCCGACCATCGATCTCACCTTGCGCACCCAGGCCGGCCAGCGCACCCGCATCGTCGAATCCCCGGGTCTGGCGCTGCCGAAAGGCGAGCTTGACGCGCTGGTCGAGCAGCTGCGCGTCGTCGCCGCCAAGACGTTGCCTGAGGAGAGCCTGACCTATGGCATCTTCTCCGGCGAACCGGAACGGCTGTCACGTGCCGTCATCACCCTGATCTGCGAAGAGAACAGCGGGCGGCCGATCGCGTTCAACGCGCTGTCGGTGATGGAGGTGCCGCTCGACGGTGAGCCGACTGAAGTCACCCATCTCGGCCTCGTCATGGTCGATCCCGATGTGCGCGGGCAGGGGCTGTCCTGGGTGCTTTACGGCCTGACCGCGCTGGTGCTGTTCGCGCGCGACGGGCTGCGGCCGAAATGGATCTCCAACGTCACCCAGGTGCCGGCCGTGGTCGGCATGGTCAGCGACACCTTCTCGGACGTGTACCCGTCGCCATTGCCGGAGGCGCGGCAGAGCTTTGCGCATCTGCAACTCGCGCGCGGCATCATGGCGCGGCATCGCGCCGTGTTCGGCGTCGGCGACGAGGCCGGCTTCGACGAGCCGCGCTCGGTCATCACCAACGCCTATACCGGCGGCTCGGATGCGCTGAAGAAGACCTTCGAGATCGCACCGAAACATCGCAACGCCGTGTACAATGAGTTCTGCGAGCGCGAGCTGGATTACGGCCGCGGCGACGATGTGCTGCAGATCGGCCGCGTCGATCTCGCCGGCGCGCGGCGCTATCTCATGAGCGAGGTGCCGTCGGGCTCGCTGCCGGCGCTGCTGGCGGCGTCCGCGATGCTGGCGTTGCAGCGGCTGGTGCTGCCGGTGGTCTACTGGCTGGACGACAGCCGCGCCTTCGGCAGCTTGCGGCCGCGCAGGCAGGATGGCGGGGCCATCAGATGAGTTTCGACTATTACTCCTTCACCGGCCGCAACATCGGCTTCGTCGACGAGCAGGAGCAGCAATTGCTGCGCCAGGCGCGGGTGTTCGTCTGTGGCGTCGGCGGCATGGGTGGTGCTGCCTTCATGGCGCTGGCGCGCGCCGGCGTCGGCCGCTTCGTGATCGCCGACATCGACCGCTTCGAGGTCTCCAACCTCAACCGCCAGGTGTTCGCCTTCGCCGACGAGGTCGGCCGCGAGAAGGCCGCCGTTGCAGCCGAAGCCGCCAGCCGCATCAACCCGACCATCGAGGTCGAGGTGCTCGGCGAGAACTGGACCGATGAACTGTCCGGCATCGCCGCGCGCTGCCCCGTCATCGTCAACGGCATGGACGATATCGCGGCCGGCGTGCACCTGTATCGGACCGCCAAGCGTGCCGAAGCGACCGTGATCGACGCCTATATGTCGCCGTTGCCGTCGGTGATCGTGGTGCGTCCGCACGATCCCCGGCCCGAGCAGCGCCTTGGTTTTCCGACTCTCGACAAGGACTGGAAGGCGATCACCGACGAAGACCGCCGCGCCGCGATGCGCGCCGAGATCGAGCACGTGATGCTGCATTCCTCGTCGCGCAACTATGTCGACCTTGCGATCGCCGGCGAAGTCGCGGCCGGCCGCCGCAGCCGGATGTCGTTCGCGCCGATGGTGATCTCGACCGGCATGCTGATGGCCTATGAGGCGGTGGCGTTGATCCTCGGCCGCACCTCCGGCACCGATTGCCGCGGCTGGTTCCTCAATCCGCACCGGCCTGCGATCGAGAGGCCGCGTAGCGCGCTCACGGCCGCGTTGATGCGTCCGCTGGTGCGGCGGGCCATCGACCAACTGACTGGCCGGCCATGACCTCGGGAGTGATCGCCGATTCCATCGTCAATCTCTGCGGCGCCATCGGGCTCGCGGTGGCGATGATGACGTTCTACCGGCGCGATCACCGAAGCCAGCTGACCCGCCGCCTGCTGCTCGCGCTTGGCGTGATCGCGATCCTGTTCCTCGATCGCGGTATTGCGTGGTGGAGCGGAAGCTGGCTGCTCGACCGTCTCTCGGTGATTCCGGCCTCGCTGATTCCGCTCGGTGCGCTGATCGTCACCGAAGGCATCCTGCGGCGTCACGCGCCGCGCGCGATCAAGATCGCGGCGCTCGCGGGCGGCATCCTGCTCGGCCTCGGCGGCCTGTTTGGGTTGCAGCGCTTCGTCATGCCTTATGCGATCACGCTGGCGCTGTTCCAGCTATTGGGCTTCGCCACTTGCGCGCTGCTGCTGGCGACGCGCGACCGCTCGGCGCTGATGGCCTCCGAGAACCGCAGCATCGGTCGCATGGCGGTCGGTGCGCTGGTGGTGATCCCGTTCATCCTGACCGATTTCCGCACCCTGTTTCCGGACATCCCGGTGCGGCTCGGCGCACTGGGTGCGTTGCTCACGGTCACCGTGATGCTGATCGCCGGCGGCGGCGCCGAGACCCGGCGGCATGGGCTTGCGATGATGGCGCTGCGGCTGATCTCGTCGGGCTTGCTCGGCCTCGCCGCCGCCTTCATGGCGCCCGACGTCGATGCGGCGCAGATGGTCCGGTTCGTCGCGGTCGCGATCGCCGGTGTCCTGACCATCGGCCTGATGACGGACGCGCTGCGTGCGCTGTTCGAATCCCAGGAACCTGGTGTGCTCAATTCGGTCGCGGCGTCGCCGGCGCAGACCAGGGAGCAGTTGATCGCCGAGCTCGCGCGGCATCCGATCTTTGAAAGCGCGCGGCGCTTCCGCGAAAACGAGCTCGCACCCTACGATCCGCCGCTGCTACGCGATTTCCTCTCGACGCGTCGCGTGCTGCGCCGGTCCGACGCGCCATGGGGGCTATCGCCGACCGACCCGGCGGCCGAGCGAACGGCCTCGCTGATATCAGCCAACAACGCGTCCCATGTCATCGTGCTCGCGCACGATCCGGTCGATCTGATCGTGCTCGCGGTGCCGGTAACCGCGGCCGATCCCGCCACCGAAACCGCGCTGGCGCTGGTACGGCGATTGTTGGCGTTGACCCCGGAGGCCAAATGACGCTCGAGGTCCGGGAGGGCGACCGCAAAGCGGCGTTCGACGCCGCGCTCAACGCCTATGGACCCGACAGTCTCTACGTGCCCCCGCTGTCGAGCGATTTCGACCGGATGTTCGACCCCGCGAAGAATCCGTTCGTCACCGAAGGCCATGGCCGCTTCGCGCTGTTCTCCGCGCATCGCGACGGGAAACCGGTCGGTCGGATCGCCGCCTCGATCCACGATGCCTCCAACCGCAAGCACGGCACCCGCCACGGCGCATTCGGCTTCTTCGACTGCATCGACGATGTCGAGGTGGCGGATGCGCTGCTGCTCGCCGCCGAGCAATGGCTGTCGGCGCGCGGCATGAGCCGCATCGCCGGCAATTTCAATCTCACGGCGATGCAGCAGATCGGCGTGATGACCGACGGCTTTGACCATGCGCCGTTCACCGACATGATGTGGTCGCCGCCGCACATCGCGCAGCATCTGGAACGCGCCGGCTACACGGCCACGTTTCCGATGACGACATTCGAGATCGCGCTCGATGACGGCAAGCCGGAGCAATTGCTCGGCGACAAGCAGCGCGCTGTTCTGGCCGATCCGGATTTCGTCTGGCAGCCGATCAAGCGTTCCGCGTTCAAGGTCCGGCTGGAGGATGCGCGGCTCATCCTGAACGACGGCTTTGCCGATAACCCGATGTTCGTACCGCCGACCGCGGCCGAATATCTGTTCCAGGCCGGTGACATGATGTGGATCATCGACAAGCGGATTTCCACCGTGGTCTATCACCGCGGCCGCCCCGCCGGTGCGATCATCGCGATTCCCGATCTCAACCCGCTGATCAAGGCGATCGGCGGCCGGATCGGGCTGACGGCGCCGTTCAGGTTCGTGCAGCACCGCCTGATGAACACGCGTGCCGTGCTGATCTACCAGTCGGTCTGTCGCGACCTGCATAATCGCGGTCTCAACGGCGCGATGCTCTACCGCACCGCGCTGGCGTTGCAGCAGGCCGGCTATCGCGCGCTCGGCGGCACCTGGATCGCCGACATCAACGTGCCTTCGCTGCGCCAGGTCGAGAAGGCCGGGGCCACGCCGCTGCACCGGCTGCATCTGTTCACCAAGCGGCTGGCGGCAGCATGAGCGAGCTGACGCCGGATCTGCTGCGCGAACTGGTCACTGAGGCGCGGCTGGCGCCGAGTGTCCACAACATCCAGCCGACGCGCTGGCGCCTGCTCGACGACGGCCGGCTGGCGCTGGTCGACGACATCAGCGTGCGCGCGCCGGTCGCGGACCCCGCGGGACATGATGTGCTGGTGTCGCACGGCGCGGCGCTGGAGGGCATGAGCCTCGCGCTCAACCGCCGCGGCTTCGCCATCACGGCGATGACGACGCTGGAACAGCCGCTGTCGCCGCAATATGCGCTGCTATGCAGCTTTGCGATCAGGCAGGGGACCGCGCCCGATCCGCTGGCGGGGCATGTATCCCGCCGCATGTCGTGGCGCGGCAAGTTCCTGACCGCGGCGGACGATGCGGCGTCGCTGGCGCAACTTGCTGCCACGCGCGAAGATGTCATCTGCATCGGAGATAGCCCGGCGATTGCCGATATCGCCGGCTGGGCCGATCAGGCCGAGTTCTCCTTTGTCCGCAGCGACGAATACCGCGATGAACTGCGCGCATGGATGCGGCTGTCGCCCGGCCATCCACGCTATCGGCTTGATGGTCTCAACCGCGATGCCCTCGCGTTGAACGCCGTCGAGGCCAACGCAGCCAGCCTTGTGCTGGGGCGCCTGTTCGGGCCGCTTGATCGTCTCGGCATCGCAGCATCGCTGCTCGCCGACCGGGCCAAGACCGCATCGGCCTCCGCGGTCCTGCTGTTCTGCCGGCCCGTCGGTGAGGACCCGCTCACGACGGGGCGGCATTTCTATCGTGTCTGGCTGGAAATCGACCGCGCCGGGTTCGCGGCCTGCCCGATCTCAGCGCTGGCTGATCATGCCGGCTTCAACGAACGGCTGTGCAAGCTCGGCAAAATCGGCAGCGATCAGCGGCTCGTCAACGTATTCCGCGTCGGCCGTCCGTCAAAGCCGGTGAAACCCCGGCATTTCCGGCTGCCGSTGGATCGCTTGATTGTAGATGTGTATAAGAGACAGGCCGCGAGCAGCGTGGTCATCAGCAGGCCGGTAACGGTCGTTCCAAGGCCGACATGGACGGCGAGATAATCGGCACCGGTCTCGCCGACCGTGGT
>BFBZ01000062.1_pt4 | contig 16128 bp, 19 predicted proteins | sample 1888401 | NCBI WGS metagenome assembly BFBZ01 (sample SAMD00112614, study PRJDB3348) | symbiont metagenome | host: Chara braunii | reverse complement strand
AGCGCGGCTTTATCGACAAAGCCCCCAGCCCATGCAATCGAGCATCTGTTGTCGGATGATTATTTGCGCTTATTCTAGAGAGTTGCCGATCTGGAGTGACTGCCTCTGATTGTCCGTAAGATTTTAGCATTCATCAGAGGCGTTGCTTTAGCTTTCTACGATAGGCTGGCTTCCCATGTGGAAACACGCGAAGGCGATTTTTGATGGCAGCCTGGACTGTGAGCCGTCGCGGCTAACACTGGTTCAATCGATTCTGGTGACTTTCCTCGCAGCCACAATGGCAGCCACCTTATATGTCGTCATTGGGGTTTATTTTCCGACAATATGGTACCAAATCTTTGCCGCACTAGTCATTTCAGCCATATTGGCACCGATATTTCTCTACCCCTCATTTCGCACGTCTTATCGGCTGCGCCTTGCCAACAGCGTCATCAGGCAACAAGCTCTTACCGATCACCTGACCAAACTGCCAAACTCGTTCGCACTTTCAGAAGAACTGCAGGCGCGCCTGACTTCGTTGGGGCGGCGCCAAGGCTTTGCCGTGCACTTTATAGATGTCGACAGATTCAAACACGTCAACGATTCCCTTGGTCACGACTTCGGCAACGCTGTGCTGAACGCCGTCGCGACCAATCTCCGAAATCTCATTGGTGCCAACGACTTTGTGGCGCGATTTGGAGGCGACGAATTCGTCGTTGTGCAAGGCGCGGTCTCAAGGGGGCCCGAGGCAGTCGATTTTGCCCTGCGCATCAGGAATGCAGTGTCGACGCGTTACGAATTGGATGGTCACCAAGTTGTCGTTCACGTCACCGTGGGATCGGCAATAGCTCCGCTTCACGGAGGCGACGCCAACCAGATCCTTAAGGCTGCAGACCTGGCCCTCTACAGGGCCAAAGCCAAAGGCACAATGGGTGAACTATTTACCCCGCAGATGGCAATGATTGCGAGCCGGAGCAGAAACTTGGAAGAAGCGATGGCGACTGCCATTTCAAATAAACAATTGTCCCTTCTGTTTCAGCCAATCGTGCAAAGAGAGCATCCAGAGCGAATTGAGTCTGTCGAGGCTTTGCTCCGGTGGACGCTGCCTGATGGCACCACGATTACCCCGACCGAATTCATCCCTGTTGCTGAACGCACGGGCGCCATCGTGGAAATCGGAGAATGGGCGCTTCAGCAAGCATGCCTTGCCTGCCGAGACTGGCCCTCCCATGTGCGCGTCGCCGTCAATGTTTCGCCCGTGCAATTCTTTCGCTGCGATATCGCGTCTGTAGTCAAGCAGACCTTGGCCGATACGCAACTGGACCCTCGTCGGCTCGACCTCGAGATAACGGAATCGGTCCTCATAGCTGATACAACCCTCATCAATCCGATTCTGAACGAGCTGCGCGGGATCGGAATCCGGATCTCCCTCGACGACTTTGGTTCCGGCTATTGCGGGCTTCATTATCTGCGCCAGTTCACGATCGACAAAATCAAGGTAGACAAAACGATCATCGACGATGCCTGCTCAAGCGAGAAAGCRCTGAATATACTTCGGGGGGTCTCTAAAATAGCGTCTGAGATYGGTGTAACCGTCACAGTGGAGGGGGTCGACAGCCACAAGAAGGCTGCACTCTTGAACCAAGAGAAATGCGCCGACGAAGTGCAGGGGTTCTTCTACTGTCGGCCGGTATCTGCCGAGACTATCTCCCCGATGCTTCRGCGCACCCATCAGAGCAAACACGAAGGCACCGTGCTCGTGCTGAAGCGCCCGGGATTGCCCCGAGGTTGTGGAGTTGTTTAAGGAGCGCTTCGTGCCCACAGGGCGAGCTTGCGATAAAGGAGCCTGCACTTGCCGGCGTCGAGTTCGCCGCGCGCAAGAACGACAGTGCGTTGRACCCGGGGGTCGAATATGCCGACCCGTACCAGGCCCAGTCAAAGCGCTGCGTCCTCAATCGAGGCATCTGCAGGTCCGTTTTATGTGCTTGATGGCACCTAAGGCGCGTACCGGCTCTAGCCTGGGGTTGTTTTCTGATGACATTGTTGGGTTGGATTGAAGTGAGTCCCGCACATGCCCAAGATGCCTCAGGGCGGCCAGCGCCTAAGCTTGCCACCAATAGCCGCCGCTCATAAACCGGTATTTGTTGACCGATCCGGCGAAAACTGCCGGATTCGCACCTTGCGGCCAGGTGAGGTGAATGAGCGTTTCACACGCTGGCTCACCGATCCGGCGGTCGCGGCCGGGTTGAACATGTCTGGCACCGCGATGAGGATCGATTCGTTTCGCTCGTATGTCGGTAGCTTCGACAACGTATGGCGTAACTTGTTGGCAGTCCGATTACTCGACGACGAGATCATGTCCCGGGATGTGGTGTAGCTGGCGGCATTGGTCGCCGAGCTGTCCGGCAAGGGCCGGGCTGATCAGCGCGCCACGGCTGGCAGGCTGATGAGGGGATCATCACTCATCTGGCTGATTGTCTCAAGGGTCATATAGCGGGCTCGCTGGACGGCCCACTCATCATTCTGTTCGAGCAGCAGCGCCCCGACGAGGCGCACGATCGCATCGTCGTTCGGGAAAATTCCGACGACCTCGGTGCGTCGCTTGATCTCGCCGTTGAGACGCTCGATCGGGTTCGTCGAGTGGAGCTTGGCGCGATGTTCCTTCGGGAAGGTCATATAGGCCAGCACGTCGGGCTCGGCGTCATCCATGATTGTCGCCAGCTTCGGGACCTTGGGCCGGATCTGATCAGCCACGGCGCGCCATTGGGTGCTCGCGGCCTCTGGCGTTTCCTGGGCGAAGGCGGTGGCGATGAAGGCCGAGACAACCCTGCGGCCGCTCTTGCCGGCGTGCGCCAGCACGTTCCTCATGAAGTGGACGCGGCACCTCTGCCAAGTGGCGCACAGCACCTTGGTGACGGCCGCCTTGAGGCCTTCATGTGCGTCTGAGACGACGAGCTTGACGCCGCGCAGACCGCGACGTGTCAGCTTGCGCAGGAACTCGGTCCAGATCGGCTCGGCCTCCGAGGCACCGATCTCCATGCCGAGCACCTCGCGCCGGCCGTCTGCGTTGACGCCCACCGCGATGATGACGGCGACCGATACGATGCGGCCACCGCGGCGCACCTTCAGGTAAGTGGCATCGATCCACAAGTATGGCCAATCGCCCTCGATCGGCCGCTCGAGGAAGGCTTTCACCTTGCCGTCGATCTCCTCGCACAGCCGCGAGACCTGGCTCTTGGAGATGCCGCTCATGCCCATCGCCTTGACCAGGTCGTCGACCGAGCGCGTCGAAATGCCCTGCACATAGGCTTCCTGAATGACGGCGGTGAGCGCCTTCTCGGCCATACGGCGCGGTTCGAGGAAGCCCGGGAAGTAGGACCCCTTCCTGAGCTTGGGAATGCGAAGTTCGACGGTTCCCGCTCGCGTTTCCCAATCCCGCTCGCGATAGCCGTTGCGTTGAGCGAGCCGCAGCGGGGTCTTCTCGCCATAGCCGGCGCCGGTCGCCGCGCCCACCTCCAACTCCATCAGCCGCTCGGCGGCAAAGCCGATCATCTCGCGCAGCAGATCGGCATCCGGGGTCTTCTCCACGAGCGTGCGCAGGTTCATCATGTCGTCGGTCATCGGTGGTCCTTCCGAAATGGGTTGGCGTCAACAACCAAACCCTACCGGAAAGCGCCGATGACCACCGACAGGCCGCTCGCTCGCTACAGCGCTACTAACGGCGCGCTCGCGAGCGGCTTCATAACCATCACCTACACCACCTGATGGGACACGACCTACGACGAGCCGATCGGCATTATCATGACGGAGATTGATCCCCGTCACCGCATAGGGTCACTGCACCTTATCGTCGGGGATATAACACAACGGAAGCTCCAAATTTCGTTCGAAGCAACTCGGCTTGCGATCTGGCACATGTTCCTCGAACGCAAATTAGAAAAGCTGATGTTCGAGCCGCTAGCCCGGAATCAAGCAGCTGTGATGGCTTGCCGACTTGGAATGCTGCGCCAAGAAGGCGAACTGCTGTCCCACCGGCTCGACGCAAAAACCGGTGAACGTCTGGATCAGCTCGTCTTTGCCTTGACCCTGGAGGAGTTCAAAAACCGCGTTCGAGCCGTTCCGACCCTTCCGGTCTTTGAGGGGCCCGGGTTGTCGCGCTACTTCGTGCGTGAAACAGCAAGATCATTCGGTCGCGAGCTTTCCTAGCCCACTACTCTAGAAGCGGTACGAGATGCCGAAATTCAAAGTCCCAAACGACGGTTTGAATGTCACCTGGTCGGCGCCATTGCCCCCCACGTGGAGGTTGTTGAACAGATAGTGGACGTACTCTGTCTTGAACGACCAATGCGGAGCAAAAGCATATTCTACGCCCGCGCCAAACGCGCCGCCGACCCTGGTCGTGTTGACTATATCTGTCCCGCCGAAAAACCCGCTTGTTGAAGAGGAGGTCTCGAAGCGGGTAACGGCAACGCCGGCTGTGCCGTACAACAAAAACTGATCCGACGCCAAGAAGCCTGCTCGTGCGCGCGCAGACGCAACCCAATTCAAATCGTAATTGTATGAGTGGGTCTTTCCGCCGAATATCGGGTCTATCACGATATGAGACGAATTCTCGTTGTGAAAGCCCAGGAAATCGAAACTTGCGACGCCGCCGTAAACGAATTGGCCTGCCTGCCAATCGTGGCCGACATAGACGCCCCCTATGAACGCTGTGTCGTTGAAATCCGAACTGCTAGCGGGCGAAGGGCCATCGAAGCCGGGACGCGAAAATCCGGCCCCTAACTCTGCGCCCGCGTAATATCCCGTCCAGTTACCGTCCTGAGCATTCGCAGGCGCTGCCAGAGCGGCCAGAGCGACCGACGYGTAGAAAATCTTGATCATGATTTCATCCCAAGCCCGTTGGTCTCACCATAGCCGGCATGGCCATGAAATGCTGTAGCAATACCGCCACAGTTGGCTTGAGCCGCAGGCCCTCCAGCCTGTCCAGGTACACCCGTGCTGGCCTCCCTCCCCAGAAGCGGCGCGATTTCTTCGTCTACATCGACGAATTCCAGAGCTTCACCACGCTGGCGCTCGCCAATATGCTCTCGGAATTACGCAAGTACCGGGTCGGATTTACGATCGCCCATCAGTATCTGCATCAACTGGATGCCCGACATCCGGCATGCCATCCTCGGCAATGCCGGCACCATCATCTCTTTTCGGGTGGGCGCCGAGGATGCGCCACATCTCGCCCGTGAGTTTCAGCCGCGCTTTGACGTGYTCGATCTTCTCAACCTCGAAAACCATAACGTGTACCTCAAGCTCATGATCGATGGCGCACCGAGCGACCCGTTCAGCGCTGCTACACTGCCCTGCTCATGACATGACCAGGACTCTTACCCGCTATCGTTTGGCCGTCGCCGCGATTAGCAGTGCTCGCGGATGGCCATCGCTCGCTTCCGCTAAAGTTAGCCCAGCTCGAAGCGCTTCATGACCAGGCGGACCAACTGGAATAGCGCGACGCCGGCGAGGATACCCAACAAAGCAGCTGTCAGCACGAACGTCGCCTTCACGTCGTCGAATTCCCGGCCATGTTCGTACGCCTCTGAGAGAATAGATAGTGCCCGGGGGCACTAGGACGACGTGAAGGCCGATGTGGCTGTGCTAAGCGGCAAAGCTTTGCTCCATATTGCTCGCATAACGTCCTTTCGCTGCGGTCCTCGATCGTCCTTGTCTGCCTTCGGCTTGATTGCCAAAGCCGCGTCACTATCAGCGAGCCAAAGCGTGTACAGTGCCGCCAGTACCCCCAGGACAAGACTGCCGGCCGAGATGGCATCCGAAAGATGATCCGATGGGTTCATGGATAGAGCGCCACCAGCTCGTTCCGCGCCCCGTTGGACATCACATACGTGTCAAAACTCCCGGTTCTGCRCCGGATTGGACTCCGCGGCTGCGCCGAGGCAGCCAGCTGGTCGTTTAACATTTCAACGAYGATTGCATTGGGGCACCGAGCTTCCCACTCACCGTCTTGTTGCGTGGAGCCGCGATGAAGCGGTGTGCTGYGGCSACCATCACGTCCTTGAGGCGGTTGCGGTGCCGTGACATCGTAGCGCGAAGGAGCGCGCGGGCCGAAGCACTCGTCAGGTTGAAGATGCGCGCTATGCRCACCTCAGGGAGCCTTGTGCATTCACCCGGAAACCCACCGGCCCGCCTCTCGATCCCTCAGTTGCCTCCGCAGCGTTCACCTATGCATTTGCACAACGTAAGGAATGCACAGGTTAAGGGGRGGTCGCCTTCTTWWTYYYYTYSCYYCYKSCCCCGCCGTCCTGCTCCCACATTTTTGCCGAGGCAACACAATAGTCATTGCCTATGACCAAGCTCACCATCTTCAAGCGTTCCTATACCGAAGCTGTCACCAATGCCTTTGCGATCATTGGCTGGATGGACTCCGCCTCAAGGGCCTTTGGGAAAATCGAAACGCCTTCCTGTTCACCGTGCCGGGGCACGCCTTGGCGATTTCCGACGGTTTGCGCAGTGGGTAGCGAGATCCTCGGCAGTTGCATCAGTTGGTGTGATGAATACCGCTCGAAACCGACCGCGTGGCAAGGTGCATCAGGCGCTCGGTAACGGAGTGCTCACTGACCTTGACCGAACACCAGTAGAACGTGGACGCCATCACCGATCCGCCGACGCAAGATTGGGCCGTGACAACAAACCAGCCAAACAAGGCGTCGCCGAGAAGCATCGTCAGCTTGACAAGCCATAGGAAGCAAACAACCCCTATTACCATCAGGACGAGGTAAAACCCTGGCCAGGCATTGTCCGTCGGGTCGGAAGCCAGCGTAATAGCGTGGCCTATGGCTAGCCAGCAGACTAGCACCAACACGCCCTCCAAGAGGTGTGCCCCTGCAATAATTTCGATGACAACCGCCACCGGCCACAAAACAAACGCAGCAACAAGGTATAAAACAAACATCACTTTGGAGATAATGTTTACGATATACGGCACTGCCTCCGGTGAGAATATTACTATGAGAACTTTGGAGATGATGGAGCTTACTATATAGTCAAGGAAGCCAATCGTGTCGCCAATATACGAGAATACATGCCATGGATCGAAGCTACTAACGGCATCGTGGAAGTGCCGCTGAATCACGCTTAATCCGTGCACTCCCTCACTGCCAACTAAGTGTTCGAAGATAAAAGCAACCACCAACGCGACAGCAGTCGAGGCACCTGCGTCGACGAGCCAGTTCCTAAACCGACCCTGTGGTTTCTTTCGATCCATCTCGGTGTCGACTGGCTTCGCCGGGTCCGCCTCAGCGACTGGCGACGGTGCCTTGGGRACGATTTCTTCGGTCATTGTGACCTCCGCAAGACGCGCTGCATTGTTTGCTACCGCGCTCGCCATCGTTATSGATATAATGTTATGTTGTACTTCGCATTTGCATACGGCCACCGAACGCAATCGGCCTGCATCCAGGGGAGAACACGGCGATGAACCGGATCGGAATATGCGCCATCGCAACGTTTCTCGCAATGGACCCCGTGCTGACTGTTAGGGCTGATGGTCTGCCTGTTAAGCCCGGTCAGAACGTGCCGTTCTGCGTCCACTATTATGACATGGTCCCGTACCTGAACACGATCATTGTTTTAAGAGTCTGTTTTGGAATTCATGGATGGGCGTTTCTGCGGACGAGATTGCCGCCCATGGCGACGAGGATCATGGCGTGTGAGACGTCGATACGCTTCTCGTAGTCGCGCACGAGACGCCGCCATCTGGTCATCCAGCCGAAGGTTCGCTCAACCACCCATCGGCGGGGCAGCACCTGGAAGCCCTTCTGGTCATCGCAACGCTTGATAATCTCGATGACGAAGTCGAGGTAGGCGGCCTTGTCCATGAGCTTGAGCCGATCATAGGCGCTGTCGGCGAACAGGTGCTTCACCCAGGGCCAGCGTTTGCGGATGGCGTCGAGAATGGCCTGAGCGCCGGCGCTGTCGGAGATGTCGGCAGGCGTGAGATTGACCATCAGCAGCCGCCCGTCAGTGTCGACGGCGATATGACGTTTGCGACCGACGATCTTCTTGCCGGCGTCATAACCCCTTGTTTCGGCATGCGGCGCCTTGACCGACTGGCTATCGATCACCGCCGCGGAGGGGCTCGCCTCGCGGCCCATCCGTTCGCGGTCGACCATCAGCGCTACGTCATGGATCGTTTGGAAGAGGAACCGCCGCGCCAGTTCCCGGAACCAAGCGTAGACCGTCTGCCACGCCCCGAAGTGGACCGGCAAGCATCCGCCACCCACAGCCGGAGCGCACAAGATAACGCACCGCGTTGATCACCTCGCGGAAGTCCACCTCCCGAGGCCGCCCCCGACGTCCGGGCTTCGGCATCAAGGGCGCGATCCGCTCCCACTCCTCGTCGGTCAGGTCACACGGATAGCGCTTGGTCTTTTTCGCGATCTCGGCCATCCGGCCACGGCTCTGCTCGGTCCACATCGCGAGTTTGAATCACGACCGCAGCCCCAGCGATAGCCCCCCGCGCAGAATTTCAAAACGGTCTCTAAGGGACCCCGAAGCGGGAAAGAAGAATTTCCATGGAAAATGCGGCATGATCGACGGGAGCCTTGTGGACTCCGTCCTTGAAGAGAGCAACGACAGCAAATTCGACACAAAATTHGGGCGCATGATACATGTTATGATTCATACAGAAACGAGTCTTGATCAGACCTTAGACGTTCATATTGTGGCAATCGAATAGTGTTATTTCAAAATTGCGCGTATCCTTTCCAAAAGACTTAACCGACCGGTACCGGAAGTAACGGTCGCAAACCAATGGCCGCTGCCGGGCAATGCAGCGCCATCTGGCGCATAAGCATTCTGATAGCTCCAAGCGAGAATAAGCTGGCGTGAGTTGGCGCCAACTAAAATACTATCGCGCCGGACTTCAATCCGATCGATTGGATCGTCCAGCACGTTGACAGCCGCCTGGATCGCCGCCTCAAGTGCGCGAACTCTCTCGTATTTTGGTGCCGTCATATTCGTGAACCGGGTGAAAACACGATGACAGTTGCTAAGCGTCCGGCGCAGAATTTACGCCTGAAATGTGACCCAGACGAGTCAATTCGGACTGCCTCAGCGGACATTTCAGAGAGACCTGTGTTTGGGCATTCGTTTCTGCGGGCATCCTAAAATCCCCCCATGGCCCCCTCGGGGAACTCGCGATCATCAAGTAGTCGACTAGTCGACTGGGCATTTTGCGCATGCAGTGTTGCTCAATCTCGTCGTACTCCTTGTATAGTCTGTAAAGATAAATCCACTTCTGGATTGCGCCCTTCCAAACACTGGGACCGGGTCCACAATCGGCAATGGCGAGTGCCCTCGCGACGAATGGAACACTTATGATTTGGAGCGGTGGCAGCGTTCTTCGGTCGGTAGGAGTTGAGCTCGAACAATGCAAAAGCCCGGCCAGCAATTTGAATAGGACCGGGATTGCCGTGTGGATCGTGGGGACACCTGGCAGCGATCCGATATTGCTTCCCGGCGATGCGGGTCACAACGACATTCCCTCGCTCGCCTCCGGCAAGGCGATCGCTGGTCTCGTCGCCGCTCATCACGGTGGCCGTTCGGCAGGTTCGCCTCCGATCCGGCCCGTCGGTGGTGTCCCACGGCTCGTGTTCTCATATGGGCACAACAATAGCTACAAGCATCCGCTCCAGAATTCGCTTCAGGATCTGATCGACTCTCAGTGGCAGATTGGCCATCCAGTCGCCGGTCTGGATGACCGCCGAACGGAAGATCGACCTGGAGGCCGAGGTGGCTCTGGCCTCGGCCATATCCGGATGAACTGGTCCGGCAACTCCGGGCCGAGGCACTCGTGCGCTTGTGGTTGCACATTGGATCCCACGCAGGCCTACGCGGCGCACCTGAACCGCAGCGTAGGCCCCCGGTCCCCAACCAGGCTTACAAAGTAGCGCCGTCGTGCATCCCGCTCACTAAGTTCAGCCCTTGCGTTTTGCCTTGCCGGCATCGGCCGTGGCTCGCTTGCGGCCGAGGCCGGAAGACTTGGCCAGTGCCGAGCGGGTGGCCGAGTAGCTAGCCGCCACCATCGGGTAGTCGGCCGGCAGGCCCCATTTGACGCGGTATTCATCCGGCGTCAAGCCATGGTCGGTCATCAGATGCCGCTTCAGCGACTTGAACTTCTTTCCGTCCTCAAGGCAGATAATGTGGTCGGGAAACACCGAGCGCTTCGGATTCACGGCCGGMGTCRGCGGCRYGSYTTCCWYGACGRCASYGGCGCCGGCCAGTTTACGCACCGATGCGCTGATACTGGCGATCAGATCRGGCAGTCCGGAGGCCGGGAGCGGATTGTTGCCGACATAGGCCGAKACAATGTCGGCGGTCAGTTCGATTGCGGTCTTGTCATCGATATTGGACAATTTTTTCACCTTCTGCCGGCTCTGAAGTGACCAGCTGTTTTGGAGACTTTGCTCTAGGTATCATATTGGACCTGTACCCCAACGGACCGTCCAGAGTCAGTAACGCACGCGACTCAATACCGAACGATAGTTTTCACTGCGCGTTGTGCATGCGCAAGTTAGGAATTCTAACACCTGTTGGAGACAGATTACAGCGCCGGAGGCCCGCTCCGGCGCAGAACAACGCCATTGCAATGCAACTTTTTGCGAACAACGTATCCAAATATCGAAGTTCAGGGCTGAGGCTACGCTTACACAGCGCCAGCTGGAGATGATAGATCGCAGCGTAGACATCCCTCGACCTGACTTACGAGGTAGCGCCATCGTGCACCTCGCCTAAGAGTCCCAGGAGCTGTTACCATTTTCTCAAATCACGGCGGGTGGTCGTGCGAGCAATCCTTCGGTGACACGCATTTACGAATTTGCGTTACCCGAGAACCCTACTTTATCTCGAAGCCAGCTTCTGGCTTATAAATGGCCCTCGACGTGAGAGGGGTGGGAATGCTGAAGGCGCAGCGGATAAATGCCTGGATTGCAGAACACCGGCCGAAGCCGGTTTTGGATCGCGACGCCGGCTCTATTCCCCCAGAAACCTGCAAGACCCTATAAGGTAAATTTCCGGGACAKAAYCCTAGAGGCTGACCAAGCWATGAGCGCTTCGACTTTAGAAAGCCTTCAACGTCACATCGTCGTTCTCGTATACCCAGAAGTCATGGCGATGGATGTCTGCGGGCCGATGGAAGCGTTCGCCATGGCGAATTTCCTTGCCAATCAGGCCCTGTATCGTCTTTCGACCGCCGCGGTAACGGTTGAACCTGTCAAGACTTCCCTCGGGTTCTGCCTTGTGCCCAACTGCGCTCTCGCGGACTTACGGGACCCTGTCGACACCATTCTGATTGCAGGGGGAGATGGCCAGGCCGCCGCATCGCGCGACCGGGCGTTGATCGACTGGCTACGCGACGCCGCGCCTCGTGCCCGTCGCCATGGTTCGATCTGCACCGGCGCCTTTCCGCTCGCGGCGTCAGGTCTTCTCCACGGTAAGCGCGCAACCACACATTGGGCCGTCGCGCCGTTTCTCGCCCGCGACTTCCCGTCGACGACTGTCGAGGTCGACAGCATCTTCGTGCGCGACGGCCAGACCTACACCTCCGCGGGTATTTCAGCAGGTATCGATCTTGCACTCGCGTTGATCGAAGAAGATCACGGGCGAACGTTCGCGTTGAACGTGGCCCGCAACATGGTTGTGTTTCTCAAGCGCCCGGGAGGGCAGTCGCAATTCAGCACGCACCTTCAGGCGCAGTTCAGCTCGGCACCTGCTATCCGGAGGGCGCAGGAGTGGGCACTCGCGCACCTCTCCGAGGATCTCAGTGCTGCGGCTCTCGCTGCCCGCGTCGGGATGAGCGAGCGCAATTTTCGGCGCTTGTTTGTCGAGGAGCTTCGTGAGACGCCGCGACAGTATGTAGAGCGAATTCGCCTCGACGAGGCCAGACGTCAAATCGAGGATACCGACATCCCCACACAAGCTGTTGCCAAACGATGCGGCTTTGGCACGGTGCACAGTCTGCGGCGGGCTTTCGTCCATCATCTTGGAGTGACGCCGCAGCAGTATCGGGCCCGCTTTCAAAACACGAACGATGCGAGAATTTAGTTAGCTACGCCGCTTGAACGGTCCTCGTGCCGTCTTTGGCAGGATATCCACCATCTTTGGCCGAGAATGCAACCGCGGCCCGATAGTGGTCGCTTCCTGCAAATGCTACCTGATGCGGGACGGGTGATGTCATTTCATTGGGTTGGGGCATTCTATGAAAAAATATGTACTCGCTGCCGTTCTGGCAGCGTTGCCGCTTGGCGCTCGAGCGGCCGATATTACCGCTGCCGAGAACCTGCCTGTTGTTAGTTGGACAGGGGGCTATGTTGGTCTCGACGCAGGTGGCAGTTTCGGAAAGTATACCCAGTTTTCTGACGCTGGCGATGGTGTCGGCATACGTGTCAGCAGCTTCACCGGTGGCGTGTACGGCGGCTACAATTTTCAGTTCGACAACATCGTTGCCGGCGTCGAGGCGGACATCTCAAATGGTCCGAGCGGAACCATCAAACAAGGCACGCAAGGCCCGCAGTGGTGGTGGTGCACCACCGGTGATTGCAATGCCAAGATTGAATACTATGGAACGGTGCGGGGGCGCTTGGGCTATGCCGTCGACCGGTTCATGGTCTACGGCACTGCGGGTTTCGCATACGGCAAGTCAAAGGGCGGTATCTACAATTCCGTGCAGCAGGGCAGCGGAACAAGCACCGGTTGGACCGCTGGCGGCGGAGCGGAGTATGCCTTCAACAGCAATTGGCTGGCCCGAGCCGAGTATCTCCATGTCAATCTGGGTGACATCAAATTTGGGCAAGGAGGCTCCCCTCAAGATCGTTTCCGTGCACGAGGCTCGTTCGACACGGTCCGTCTCGGACTTGCCTACAAGTTCTGAATTTGCTGTCTGATCATGGCAGGCCCCGGCATCGCCCCGGGGTTACCCCAATGGTGCCGATTCCTCGCAACCTTGGGAGGTACGACCCATAGCGGCACGTAGAGCCTCGCTCCCCGGTCTGGCGGCAAGGGCTCCACGCCCGACAGGCGGCAGACGCAGGCATTGGACTGGCGGCGAGCACATGGGTCAAGCTCGCCGCCGTGAGAGCAGCGCACATGGCGTAAATTTTCTGACTCAGTAGAATTAGCGGATCAGGCAGCGATCTTCAGAGAGCGAAGGCTCTCGAGCAGCTGGGCGCGATTGAATGGCTTCAACAGATAGCCCTGGGCGCCGGCCCGCTTGGCGCGCATGATCGAGGCGACATCGACCTCGACCAGCGAGATCAGGATCTGCGGCTTGACGGAACCTTCCATGGCACGGATGTGGCGAATGAGGTCCACCGCCTGCATGTCCGGGAGACCGCCGTCGACGACAACGGCGTCCGGCATGTCGGTGGTGCAAATTTCCACGGCATCAAGCCCGGTGGCCGCTTCGACAACCAGGATATCCGAGCCGCCCAGAATACGTTTTGCGACCCTTCTGACGATGCTCGAATCGTCCACGAACAGGCAGTGCTTCATTTCTGGGTCCTCTTTGCCACCTACCGAACCGGCAACCTCCGGCAACCGGCAGGCACCATAGGACACTCCGGTAAAAAAGCCGAAAAGCCGTTGGGTTAAGTTTTCCCAAAGAAAACAGGTCGCGCCCCTCTTGACTGCATGGACGCGGTGCCGGTCGCCAATGTTGCGGTGCCTATACTGCTGGCTTACCTCAGCAGTCTTGACAACAACATTGACGACTATCTCACTGAATGCGTCCCCACAAAAAAATGTCGCTTGGTGGCGCTTGGGGTGCAAAGCGTTCCACTTCCTTCAGTTCATGGGCTCCGCACCAAATTCATGGGGGGATCTGAATACGGTCACGGCCGTCATGCCTGTTCGGCTCGCCTGCCCAGGCAAAACGATAGTCTGTCAGGGCTGCGACGTAACAGACCTGGGTCGACCGGACTTCCCTTTGACCTGGCAAGGATTGCCTTCAATCGTTGTGAGAATGCAAGAGAACGCTGAGGTGCCGAGCCCCTGCGCTTTCAATAATCAGTTTCTCTAAGTCGAAATCGGAGAGACTTGTTGCAACCAGTTTCCGAATGACCCTAATGGCGTCTGACAGGGACACTGGAGTGATCTTGCTGTGATCGTCGAGGTATTGCCCGATTGCGATCACGGCGTCGGCGTCAATGTTCTTCGGAAGATCCTTCATATCCCCCCCTCCCAAAATTCGAGAGTATGACAACGGTGTCGAAAAGCAAATGAGAGCTTTGCGGGCTCAACTTGAAAACGCCCCTTCCTGGAGCGGCGCCTGATGAGAACTACGCGCCGGAGTGCCTGCTTCTCCTTCCGGTGATTCCGTGAGAATGTTCATTGGGGAGGAAACGCAAATGGGGCGGTCATGGCTTATGGCAACTATTTTACTCGCTGGCGCTTTTTGCTCGACCGGGGCCCTCGCCGACCCCTCGTTGCGTGACGTCCAATCGTTACTCAGTGACTGCACTTCGGCGCAAGGTGACCCGTCATATTTTCTTTGCATTGGCTACGTTGCCGGCATCGGAGATCAAATGATGGTAAACGGCGCGTTGTTCAGCAAAGGGGACGACCGATCCCGCTACATCAAATTTCTTGCGATATGCCCAAAAGATTCCCCATCGAGGGGGATTGAGATCCAAACGTTTGTAAAATGGGCCCAAAGGCATCCCGAGCGGTGGCGGGATAACAGTATTGACGGCGTGATTGACGCCAACCGTGAAGCGTGGCCTTGCCGGTAATAGGTGTTGGGGCGAGCGCCTTTCGARCTCACGATGGACGATCCAGATATTCGGGCGCCYCTTCAACGTGTCGGATTGAGCCCAACCATCGGTCGTGTCTCGCGAGGAGGTGTAGCTCGGCGGTAGCGAAGCCGCTCGCGAGCGCGCCTTCAATAGTGCCGTAGCGAGCGAGCGGCGCAGCGGTGGTCATCGATGTTCTTCCATTGAGGTCGGGTTGCTGACACCAACCTGATTCGAATGAACCACCGATGACCGACGACATGATGAACCTGCGCGCTCGTGCAGGTATTGCCAAACGAGGCTTCATCAAAGCGTCATGGCTGCGACGCCAATTGGGATGGCCGAATCGTCCCCGACCTTGATCGACCCGACAGCCTTCAAAATGGCGTCGGCGGTCTGTTGGTCAAGATATCCAACAACCCTTCCGTAGTCTGGATCGAGGGGACGCCAAGAGTGCCCTTGTAAGCCGCCAAGAAACCTTACGAAAAGCCGGCTCTCATCGAGGCGGCTAAACTTCAGGCGGTTACTGCAGCAATTCCCGTTTCGCAGCTAAAAGTATAAGGCCAGTGCCAAGCTTGACGCAGTTGGCATCGGCCTCAGCTGCAAATTCCAAGCGTTGCCGTCCAACGCGACAGCGTTTGGCCCCGGCTCAAATCCGGGGCCATTTTTCTGCACGTTTCGATATCACCAGCGCCAGGACACCGACGATTACCGCCCATCACGGCTCCTCGTCTGGTGCGAACAGAGCGTAGCCCTTGCCCGTCCAGTAGAGCGCCATGTCGATACCGGCATCGGTGCCGACAACCAGCACATCGTTTCGGATCGCCTTCTCCTGCTGCCGGAATTCCGCAAAGGTCGCGGAGCCGCGTTTTGCGACGCTGATCGGCGGATCGGTCTCGCTCCACATCGGCGAACTGAAAAAACCGCTGGAGCCGTCGCCATCGTAGGCAGTCAACAGCGTCTTCACCTTGCCGTTACCCTGAACTATGGCAATTGCCAAATCCTCGCCGTGCTTGCCAAGCGGTTTGGTGCCGAAGTCTTTCCAGTTCACGACGATGTCCGCTGCCAGAGTGGCCGAGGACGAGGCCGGGGCGATCTTGACGAGATAGACCCGGTCCGGCAGGCCGTCGCCATCGAAATCGCCCGTGGCCACCGGCCCGGGAAAGAGCGGCGCGGCCGAGACCCGGATGCCGAACAGGGCTGGCAGATCGTCGGAAGCGGCGCTGGCCGGCATCAGGCCGGCGAGCAAGGCGAGGCAACCAATAAGGAGGAAAGCGAGTGGTCTCATGTGATGGCCCCCGATTGCAAATCCAAATCACCACTTCTACTCGTCATTGATGACCACCTGGCCGGTAAT
>BFBZ01000011.1_pt25 | contig 16144 bp, 20 predicted proteins | sample 1888401 | NCBI WGS metagenome assembly BFBZ01 (sample SAMD00112614, study PRJDB3348) | symbiont metagenome | host: Chara braunii | reverse complement strand
CGGACCGGTCGAGGCCGTCTCCACGCCGGCGGGCCGGGGCGCGGCGCCCGCGGCGGGGATCGACAGCGCAGGCCGCGCGGTGGTCGCCTGGCGTGAGGACCCGGCCGGCGGCGCCGGCCGCTCGTTCCGGGGCGCGATCCGCCGCGCGATCGGTTAGCCGGGAGCTACTCCTCGTCCTCGCCCAGGCCGGGGCGGATGATCGGGGAGGCGTGGTGCACCAGCAGGCGCCATCCGGTGCCGTCCAGGACGAAGACGTTGGTGGCGGCGACCTCCGCGACGGCGGTGGAGCCCTCGTCGGTCGCGGACGTGATCCGCTCCACGCAGCTCACCCAGGCCACCGGGTCCTGCACCACCACGTGGACGTCGGCGATCTCGAACTCGATGTAGCCGGTGTGGGACATGATCGCCTCCCAGGCGCCGCCCACCTCCTCCCATCCGCGCTGCACCGGTCCGCCCGGGTGGACGCACACCACGTCGTCGCCGCCCGCCCACACGGCCGCCATGGCGTCCATGTCCAGGGCTTCCAGGGCGTCGTAGAACCGGCGGTTCGCGTCCCGCACCTGCGCGGCGATGGCGTCGTTCGACATGCTCAGTTCATCCTCCACCGAAGGTCGCGGATCGCGCGAACCTGCTCCTCCACCGCGGCGGCGCCGGGGTGGTCGGGGCGGGCCGTCAGGAAGGCGGCGGCGGTGGCCTCGGCCTCCTCGTAGCGCCCCGTCCCGCTCAGCAGCGAGATGGAGGCGCGCACCAGCTCGGCGTCGTCGGGCTCCACGATGAGCCCGACCTCCACCGTCCACAGCGCCTGGTCCAGGCGCCGCCGGCGCATGTAGCTGCCGCGCAGGTTCCGCAGCGTCCTGGCGAGGATCTCACGCGGCTCCACCGGGTCCAGGAACTCGACCCGGAACGGCACCCCGGCCGTGCGCTCCACCAGGCGGGCGCACTCGGCGAGGTCCAGGCGCACCCACCCGTTGAACGGGTCGATCACGACGGGGTCGGCGCCGCTGGGGTCGGCCACGACGAAGTGGCCCGGCAGGCCCACGCCCACCAGCGGCGCTCCCACCCGGTCCGCGACGGCCAGCGCGACGGTGGCCAGCGCGATCGGCAGACCGCGGCGGCGCTCCAGCACCTCGTGCAGGAACGAGTTGCGCGGGTCGTCGTAGTCGTCGAGGTCGCCGCGGAAGCCGTGCTCGCGCATGGTCGGCACCACCCCCTGCGCACGGGCGGCCGTCGCGAGCCCCTCCACGGTGACGAGCGCCGTCTCCAGGTCGATCGCGGAGTCGGCCTCGCACGCGATCATCAGGTTGGCCTCGGCGAGGTCGAGCGACGGGGCCTCCAGCAGCTCGGCGAGCCGCCTGCGGCTCGCGACGCTCACCGCGCGCGCCCCAGCAGCGCCGCGTCGTTCTCGATCACGGCGGCCCGCGTGAGGGCCTGCACCACCTTGCGGGCCACGGGGTCCTCCCCGGCCTCCCGCTGCAGGCCCGCGGCGGCGCGGGCGGGGGCGGCGCCGGGCAGGCCGTCGGCGTGCCGCGCCGCCTGGGCCAGCAGCGGCCCGGCCACGGGGTCGTCACGCACCAGCGCCATCTCGCACTGGGCGAGCGCGGCGGCCAGGCGGAGACCGTCTGCGGCGGAGGCGGCGCTCACGGGACCCAGGCTCGCAGGTTGCCGCCCATCACACCCGCCAGGTCGTCGTCGCGCCACCCCGCGACGTCCGCCGCGCGCCGCACCAGCAGGAGGGCGGTGGCGTGGTCGCCGTAGGGCCGGTCCGAGCCGAAGACCAGCCGGGCGGGGGGCAGCGCCGACAGGTCGGCGAGCGCCGCCAGCGACGTGTCCAGCATCACGTTCGGCCACTCCTGCAGGCGGGCCGCGATCGCCCGCGCGTCGCCGCGGCCGCCGTGGGCCAGCACCAGCCGCGCGTCGGGCACCGCCTCCACCAGCGCGGCGATCCCCGCCGCAAGCGGGCGCGCGCCGAACCCGGCGTGGATCACGACGGGCCAGCCACGTGTGGCGGCGTCGTGGACGACCTCCACCGCCGCCTCCGACTCGGGGCGGAACCGCTGCGCGACGGGGTGCAGCTTGAGGCCCCGGGCGCCGGCCGCAGCGGCACGCGCCATCGCGTCGAGCGCCCCCGGCTGGGTGGGGTCGACGCGGCAGAACGGGATCACCCGCCCCGGCGCCGCCTCGGCGGCCGCGATGATCGCCGCGTTGGCGGCCGCGAACTGCTTGTCCGGACCGGGCTCGTTGGAGGGGAAGCACACGGCCGACTCCAGCTCCCACCGCTCCAGGTCGGCCAGCAGGCCGATCGCGTCGAGCTCGTGGCCGTCGGCGTCGCGCCCCAGGTGCACGTGGGCGTCGGCCGAGCCGCCGCGGGGCAGCGACGCGACCGCCGCCGCCACCTCCTCCTCCAGCGCACGCAGGGCGACCACGTCGGCCCCGGCACGGGCGAGCGCGTCGCCGTCCTCGCCGAAAACCCGCATCAGATCCCCTCGAACGCCGCGATCGCGTCGCGCATGGGCTCCGGCATCCGCGTGGGCCGAGGGGCCTCGTAGCCGCCGACCCCCACGATCGTGAGCACGGCGTCGCCCAGGTGGCCCGGCGGCCCGCCCGAGATGCGCTCCAGCCGCACCGCGTAGTCGTGGCTGGACCCGCCGAGTCGCGTGACCCGCACGAACGCCTCGACCTCGTCGTCGAAGCGCGCCGCCGCCCGGTAGTCGACCTCCAGGCGGCGGACCACGAACAGGTGCCCGTCGGGGCCGAGCGGCGGGACGCCCACGTGCCGCCGGTAGGCCAGCACGGCCCGGTCGACGTGGTGGACGTAGCGGCCGTAATAGATGACGGCGCCGAGGTCGGTCTCGGCCACGTCCACGCGCGAGACCGCGCTGAAGCGGAAGGGCGGGACGCGGTCGGTGGGCCCGGAGTGGGCGTCCGGGGCGCGGCCGCTCACGCGCGCCGCCCGATGAGCAGGTGGTGCCACCCGCCGTCGACCGGGACGACGCGCTCCAGCGGCGCGCCCGCCGCGGCCATCCACCGGCGGTAGTCGTCCTCCGTCCAGGCGTCGCCGCCGGGCGTGGACACGAGCATCATCACGCCGAACCCGGGTCCCTGGGAGCTCCGGTCCCCCAGCACCTCCCCGATCAGCAGCAGCCCGCCGGGCCGCAACGCCGCCGCGGCCCGCGCGATGAGCGCGGCGGCGTCACCGCGGTCGAGCAGGTGGACGAGGTTGCCGAGGTGCACGGCGTCCCACGGGCCGTCGGGAAGGGCCTCGGTGGCGTCGCCCGGGACGCACGCGACGCCCGCGGCGGCCAGCCCGGGGGCGCCGATGCGCAGCGTCTCCGGCAGGTCGAGCACGGTGACGTCCCACCCGTCCCCCGCGAAGGCCCGCGCGTGGACGCCCGGCGCGCCGCCCACGTCGAGCAGCCGGCCGCCGGGCGGCGCCGCCCCCACCGCGGCGAGCACCTCGGGGATGCGCGGCGCCGTGACGTCCCGCATCGCCCGCATGAAGCGCTCGCGGGTGGCGCGGTCGCCCGCCGACACGTCGTCCGGCGGCCGGCCGGTCCGGAGCGTCGCGGCCAGCGCGAGGTGGCTCCGGATGGCGCGCTCCTCCAGGAACAGCCCGCCGGCGGGATCCGCGCCGTCGCCGGGCGGCGCGAGCAGGGCGTCGGCCTCCGGGGTCGTCTCCAGCGTCCCGTCCCCCGCCGGCGCCAGGAGCCCCTGGTCCGCGAGCGCGACGGCCACGATCCCCGCGGCGCGGGGGTCCAGCCCCGCGGCGCGGGCGGCGTCACCGGGGGTCGCCCCACCCCGGAACGACCCGAGCAGCCCGGTCTCCAGGGCCGCGAGCGCGATCAGCGTCTCCCTCCAAGCGGCGGTGCGGCTGGCGGGAGGCATCGGAGAAGGCTATCCGTCGCCCTCCGGCTCGCGCCGCCGGAACCACCGTCGCCGCTTCGGCGGCTCCGCCTCCCCCTCGGCCTCGCCCTCGGCGTCGCCCTCGGCCTCGCCCTCGGCCGCGGGGGCCTCGGCCGGGTCGGGCGGCGGCGCGGCCGGCGGGACGTCGGCCGGCGCGGGGGCCGGCGGCGGCGGCGGGACGTCGCCCGGCGGCGGCGGTGCGGCCACCGGCGGCTCCTGGACGGGCGGGGGCGGGAGGTCCGGCTCCGCCTCGGCGGCGAAGGGGTCGGCCTCGGGCTCCGGCTCGGGCTCGGGCTCCGGCTCGGGCGCGAACTCCGGCGGCGGCGGGACCGCCTTACGGGAGAACGTCGCGTAGATGTCGTCCTCGTCCGGCTCCGGGGGCGGAGGAGGCGGCGGCGGGGGCGCCACGACGGGCTCCGGAGGCGGCGGCGGCGCGACGTCCACCGGCGGCGGCTGCTCGACCGGCGGAGGCGGCTCGACCGGCGGAGGCGGCTCGGGGGCCGGTGGGGCCTCGGGCGGCGGGGGCGGCGGAGGGGGCGGCGGAGCCGCGGCGACGGGTGCCGGCTCCGGTTCGGGCGCGGGCGGCTCGGGCTCGGGCTCCGGCTCGGAGGTGGGCGGCTCGGGCTCCGGCTCGGGCGCGGGCGGCTCCGGCTCCGGCTCCCGGGCGGCCGGTTCCGGCTCGGGCTCGGGCTCCGGCTCCGGCTCCGGTTCCGGCTCGGGCTCGGGCTCCGGCTCCGGCTCGGGCTCCGGCTCCGGCTCGGGCTCAGGCTCGGGGGCGGCCTCCGGCTCGGGGGCGGGCTCGGGCTCCGGCTCCGGGGCGGACGGGGACAGGAGCTCGTCCAGCACGATCGCCGCCCCGAACACCGTCGCCGCGGGCGCCGGAGCCCACAGCACCCGGAGCTCCGTGACGCCCATCCTCACGACGTCGCCCTCCGCGAGCGGCGCGGCGCGGTCGAGACGACGCCCGTTGATCTGGGTGCCGCCGGTCGAGCCGAGGTCCTCGAGCATCAGCATCCCGGCGTCGATCCAGACGCGCGCGTGGCGGCGCGACACGCGGGGGTCGGTCAGGACCACGTCCGCGGACGGGTCGCGGCCGATCCTCGTCTCGCCGTCCTTCAACGCGAACCGGGCGCCCTCGTCCCGGCCCGCGACCACCTCGAACACCTCGTCCGTCATCCGGCTCCCTCCCCGGCGCAGATTCCCATCCCGGGAGCGACGACGACAAGTGCGGGCCGCCCCTGCCCGATCGTCTGCCCCAACGGGCGGGCGGGTCGGCGTGGACACCGGCCCCCCGGCGTGCCTACGATCGGGATTCGGAACCCCCGAGCGGCCGCGCGTGCCGCGAAGGAGGCGGTGGTGAGCGCCCACGGACGCGAGCACGACCACGTCGAGCGGCGGGACCGCGACGACCGCGCCATCGAGCCGCCCGAGCCCGACCCCATCGAGCGGGTCGCGTCGAACGTCGGCAACCGGGCCTTCGCGGAGCTGGCGCGCCACGGCGAGGGGATCCTCCCCGACGGCCGGGCGCACCCCGACGTGGAACGCGCGATCGCGGCGCGGCGCGGCGGGGGCCAGGCGCTCGACCCGGGCGTCCGGGAGCGGATGGGGCCCGGCCTCGGCGACGGCCTCGGCGACGTCCGCGTGCACGACGGGCCCGACGCCGACGCGCTCGCCCGCTCCGTGCAGGCCCGCGCCTTCGCGGTGGGCAGCGACGTCTTCTTCGCCGACGGCGAGCACCGCCCCGGCACCGCCGCGGGCGACCGCCTGATCGCTCACGAGCTGACCCACGTCGTGCAGCAGCGGGGCGCCCCGACCGACGGGCCGCTGACGGTGTCCCAGCCCGGCGACGCATCGGAGCGCGAGGCCGACACGGCGGCGGATGAGCTCGCCGGCTGACGTCATCCGGCTCGAGCGGATCGCGGCGCGAGTGCGCGCGGCCGTCGAGTCGGTCGCCGCCTCCGACCCGAACCCGACCGACCCGTTCCGTGGCCTCTACGTCACGGACGAGCTCGCCCTGGCGATCGCGCGGACCGAGCCGGCGCTCGACCCCGACGCCCGCCTCCGCCTGGCCGTCGAGCGCCTGGGGCTCGACCCGCTCGACGCCGCCGTGCTGGCCGTCTGCGCGGCGCCGGAGCTGAACCCGGTCTACGGGCGCCTGTACGCGTACCTCCACGACGACGTCACGCGGAAGCTGCCGAGCCCCGGCCTGGTGGCGCGGCTCGTCGGTGGCGACGGCATGCCGCCAGGCGAGGTGCTGGCCCGCTTCGCCCGCGACGCGCCACTGCGCCGGCTCGGCGCGCTGCGGCTCATCGACGAGCGCGGCCAGACGCCCATCGCCGAGCGCGCCGTGAAGGTCGCCGACCCCGTCGCGGCGCTGCTGCTCGGCGCCGACCTGGACGAGACGTCCCAGGACGGGCGCGTCCGCCGCGAGCCGGTGCCCGGCGCGGCGCCCGGGCCGGACGAGGTCGTCCAGGGGTTGCGGGCGCTGGTGGCCTGCGACACCCACCTCCCCCTGCTCGTGACGGGACCCGACGCCCCCGGCCTGCTCGCCGCCGCCCTGGGAGCCCCCCTGCTGCTGGTGGATGCGGCCGACGCCGGCGACGCCGCCCTGATGCGCGAGTCGCGCCTCGTCGCGGCGCTCGAGGGGCGGCGCCGCTGCTTCGACGGGCTCGAGGCGCTCGACCCCGGCGCGCGGCGCTCGGTGCTCCGCGCGCTGGCCGCCATCGACGAGCGGGCGCTCGTCTGCGGGGCCGGCTACGAGGCCGCGGTCGCGCTCGGCGACCGGACCGCGATGGTGGTGGAGGTGCCGCTGCCGAGCTTCGCCGAGCGGCGGGCCGCGTGGGCGCTCCACGCCGGCACCGACGACGTGGACGACGTGGCCGCCAAGTTCCGCCTGTCGATCCGCCAGATCGGCGACGCCGCGGAGATCGCGCGGCACACGGCGGCCGTCGAGGGGGCCGGGGCGCCGCAGCGCGCGCATCTGGATCTCGGCGCGCGTCGCGCCTCGTCGGGGCGCCTGGGGGAGCTGGCCGTCCGTCTCGACCCCTCGTTCGGCTGGGACCAGCTGGTGCTGCCGGAGCGGCCCCTGGACATCCTCCACTCGATGTCCGGCTACCTGCGCCACCGCGAACTGGTGCTGTCCGAGTGGGGCTACGGGCGCACCGTCGCCCGGGTGCAGGGCCTGAAGACGCTCTTCGCGGGCGAATCCGGCACCGGCAAGACGATGGCCGCCCAGGTCCTGGCCAACGACCTCGGCCTGGAGCTCTTCCGCATCGACCTGGCGACCGTCGTCTCGAAGTACATCGGGGAGACCGAGAAGAACCTCGACCGCATCTTCACCGCCGCCGAGGGCTCCAACGCGATCCTGTTCTTCGACGAGGCGGACGCCCTGTTCGGCCGGCGGTCGGAGGTGAGCGACTCCCACGACCGGTACGCGAACATCGAGGTCGCCTACCTCCTGCAGAAGATGGAGGCGTACTCCGGCGCCGTCATCCTGGCGACCAACTTCCGCCACAACATCGACGAGGCGTTCCTGCGCCGGCTCGACCACGTCATCGACTTCCCCTTCCCGGAGCCCGAGGACCGGGAGCGGATCTGGCGCCTCGTCCTCCCCGACGAGGCCCCGCTCGAGCCGGACATCGACGTCGGGTTCCTGGCGACGCAGTTCAAGCTCTCCGGCGGGGGCATCCGCAACGCCTCCCTCGCGGCGGCCTTCCTCGCCGCCGAGGACGGCCGCATCATCGGCATGCGCCACCTCGTGATGGGCGTCGCGCTGGAGTACGGCAAGCTCGGCCGCCTGACCCTCGAGTCGGACTTCGAGCGCTTCCACGAGCTGGTGCGGTCGCCGCGATGACTGCCAGCCACGAGCTCGAGCCGATCCCGGAGATCCCGCCCCCCGGCCCGCAGGCCCCGATATCGTCGCCCGAGAGCGCCGCCCATCTCGCGTCCCTGGTCGGCAACCACGCCTTCTCACGCTCGGTCGCCCTCCGCGAGCAGCCGGCCGGCCCGACCGTCCAGCGGATGATCCCGCTGGCGATCATCGGCGCCGGGCTGATCTACGTCTCGGGCGAGAAGCGCGGCTGGTGGGGCGACCACGACGAGACGGCCACGAAGTCCCTGGGCGGCCCGGAGCGCCTGTCCAAGGTGACGGAGGAGCGCGCCGCGAACGCGCGGTCGCGCAACACGATCAACAACCAGGTCCTGGACGTCCTCGAGATGGCGTCGCGGCTCTCGCGGGGCGGCAAGCGCGAGAACGCGGTGAAGGCGGTGAACTTCGCCCGCCCGCTCTTCCAGGTGCTCCCGACCCTCGCGGTGGGGCCCGGGCAGAAGGCGACGCTGAACACGGCGCAGGACCAGTTCGGCGAGGGCCTCCAGACCGCCGCCGCCCTGACCGAGACCCGCGATGAGACGATCGCCATGGTGAAGGTCCAGAACAAGGGGGCGACCTCCGCCATCAACGGGCTCATCGGCGGTGCCGACGCCCCGTCCGCGGCGCCCMCGGCCCCGGGKCCGGCGCCCGCCGCGCCGCAGGCGCCGGCTCCGCAGACGCCCGCGCCCCCCGCGCCCGCCCCCCAGGGGCCCGCCCCGGCCCCGGCGCCGGGCGGACCCGCCCCCGCGACGCCGGGCGCCGCGCCGAAGCCGCTCCCTCCCGACGTGATCGGGTCCCTGAAGGGGGTCGTCGAGACGCTGGCGGCGGCCGACGCGGCGCTCGACGCCCTCGGGGAGACGGGGGACCCGGCGGACGTGCTGGAGCTCATCCAGGACACCGAGCCCCTGCTCAGCCGCCTGGGTGCGAGCGTCGGCGGGGCGGAGGGCGAGAAGATCCAGGGCGCGGGGTTCACGGTCCGCAACGGCGTGCGCCACCTGCGGGCCCTCACCCGCACGCGGGAGGCGAACGGCGACCACGCCGCCGAGGCGTTCATCGCGTGCCACAAGACGATGGGCGACGTGTTCCACGGGCTCCTGGAGACCGACAAGTCGCTCGCGGAGGAGGAGAAGCAGCTCCAGGCGGCGCAGAAGGCCGGCGCCGACGCCCCGCCGGGGGGCGGCGGGAAGTGACCGAACCGGGCGGACGCCCGCTCGACGAGGATCTGCGCTGGGGCCTGGTCTACGCCCACAACCGGGCCAACGCCAACACGGGCGAGATCGAGCGGCTCGTGGCGACGGTCGAGGCGCTGGTGGAGCTGCTGGAGGAGGCCGGCCTCGACCGCGAGCGCCTCGACGCGATGACCGCGGAGGCCGCCGCGCGCGTGCGGAAGCGCTTCAAGGAGCGCGGCATGGCGACGATCCGGCAGGAGTTCGACGTCCCCAAGCGGGAGTGGACCGGGGGCGTCGAGATCGACTGCGAGGCGCGCATCCCGCTGTGCCATGCGGCCTGCTGCCGCCTCGGCGTGGGCCTCTCCACCGAGGACGTCCGGGAGGGCATCCTGCGCTGGGACCCGGCCGAGCCGTACGCGCTGGAGCGGGGCGACGACGGCTGGTGCGTCCACATGGAGCGCGGCTCCTGCCGCTGCACGGTGTACGACGCCCGCCCGATCCCCTGCCGGGGCTTCGACTGCCGCGGTGACGCCCGCATCTGGCTCGACTTCGAGGGGCGCGTCCCGAACCCGGCCGTCACCGACCCCGACTGGCCCCGCTGCCTCGAGGAGCCGTCGTGAGCACCCAGCCGCCCGTCCCCGACACGGCCGTCCCCGACACGGCCGCGCCGGACCTCGCAGAGGCCGTCGACCTGCCGGCCCTGGCCGGCGCCCCGGGCGGCGCGGGCGCCGGGGCCGCGCTGCTGGCGGGCGACCCCCGGGTGGGCCTGAACCCGCGCCGGGTCGCGGCCCTGAGTGCCCGGGCGGGGAACGCGGGCGTCGCGCAGATGCTCGCGCGGCAGCCGACGACGGCCCCGCCGAAGCCGGCGGTCGCCGCGGTCGGCCAGGTCAAGCACACGTTCACGATCCCGGACAAGAAGCTCGGCGGCGCCAAGGACGTCGGCTACGCCCAGGCCCAGTTCAAGATCGGGGCCAACGTCGACCTCGAGATCACGCCCCTCCAGGCCGCCACCGCCCCGGACGCCCCGGGCGGCGACGTCACGCTGAAGGGCTCCGGCGGGGTGAACGCCGGCGACGGCACCAAGTACCAGGCCGAGGTCACGGCGGAGTTCGACAAGCGCGTCGGGGGGATCCTCGACGGCTGCACCCCCAAGGCGAAGGTCGGTGGCGAGGTCGGCGCGCAGGGATCGAAGCTCGGGCTGGAGGTCTCCCTCGAGGGCCAGCGGTTCGAGCCGAAGTTCGGCTTCACCGTGATCGACGTCAACAAGGAGGACGGCATCAAGTTCGCGACCCTCGAGGCCGCGGTCGACTGGAAGATCCAGGAGTGGAACTACAAGGCGAGCGACGGGGCCGACATCAAGATCACCCCCAAGGCGACGCCGAAGCTCGCGATCGAGCCGAACTACAAGCGCATCCTGCAGGCGCTGCTCGAGGAGGGCGTCGAGGGGGCCGCGACCCTGACGCTGGACGCCGCGCTGCTCGCCGGGCCGCCGCTCCTCGCCGGCATCGTCATCGCCCAGGGCATCTACATGGCGGGCGAGAAGGGCGAGCTGCACAAGCACATCCTCGAAGGCGCGGTCGACGCCCGGCAGGCCGCGATGAGCTACGCCCAGGTGATGACGGGGTCGGACCAGCAGGGCACCGGGCCGCGGACGACCGCCGCGATCGCCGAGGCGAAGCGGCAGATCAACGGCATCGCGACCCGCAGCAAGGTCTCCGTCGAGGAGCTGATGACCGAGCTGCGCAAGAACTCCGCCCGGGACTTCGTCCGCGTCCACGCCCAGGCGCGCCAGCAGGTCTTCTCCACCTACGACTCCGAGGTGCGCAAGGTGATCCGGGCGTGGCGAAGCGACCACTACATCCTCGCCTGGTGGACCGAGGAGGCCGACGACGTCGAGGCCGCGATGCGGCAGGTCAACGTGGTCTTCTCGCACTGACCCCCGGCGCGGCGGCCGCGCCGCCCGGCGGGCCCCGCCCGGTTGCCCGTTTGTCTGCCCCTTCGGTCACCCCCCCGGCCGCCCGCGGGCCGCCGGACCGTGGTCGGATAGTGGCTCGGACGCGCAGGGAGGAGATGCGTGGGCACGACGTCGATCCGGGTCCCCCTCAACACCATGCTGGCCGATCTCGACGAGACGGTCCGCAGACTGCTGCGCCGCGAGTTCACCGGGCGGGGCTTCGACGGCATCGAGATCGCGTTCGACGCGCCCAGCCGGGAGTGGTCGGCCCAGCTGTCGAACCCGAGCGTGAACCTCTTCCTCTACGACGTGCGCCAGTCGGAGGACCACAAGCCCATCGACTGGGACATGCGCACCGGCGAGGACGGGCGCACCTGGGAGGCCCGGCCGCCGCTGCGCCTCGCCGCGTCCTACGCGGTCACGGCCTGGACGCGGGAGGTGGAGGACGAGCACCGGCTGCTGTCCCAGGTGCTGGCGATCCTCTACGCCTACGACACGCTCCCCGCGGACCTCCTGGCCGGCGGACTCGCCGATGCCGAGAGCCAGCCGTTCCCGCTGCGCACGCGGGTCGCGGAGCCGCGCCAGTCCGGCAGCCCCGAGTTCTGGTCGTCGATCGGCGGCGCGTACAAGGCGTCGCTCGACTGGTCGGTCATCCTCTCCTGCGACTCCGGCGCCACGATGGAGCGCGGCCCGGAGGTGCGCGTCCAGACGCTGCGCATGCGCAACACCGACGGCGGGCGCGCGAGCGTCGAGGACCTGCACCGCGTGAACGGCGTCGTGCGCGACACCGACGGAGCGCCGGTCCCGGAGGCGTGGGTGGTGATGGTCGGCGGGCCCGGCTGGGTGGTGGCCTGTCTCTTATACACATCTAGATGTGTATAAGAGACAGGCCCGGAGGTGCGCGTCCAGACGCTGCGCATGCGCAACACCGACGGCGGGCGCGCGAGCGTCGAGGACCTGCACCGCGTGAACGGCGTCGTGCGCGACACCGACGGAGCGCCGGTCCCGGAGGCGTGGGTGGTGATGGTCGGCGGGCCCGGCTGGGTGGTGGCCGAGGACGACGGCCGCTTCGCGATCGGCCCGGTCCGCCCCGGCGTGCACCACCTCCGCGCCCGGGCGCCCGACGGGCGCGAGGGCGAGGCCGAGGTGAAGGTCCCCGGCCCCCTCACCGACCTCGTCGTCGGCGGCGACGCCCCGCGCAAGCGCTCGCGCGGACGCTCGTGAGCACGAACGGGCAGCCAACCCTGCCCGCAAGGCTGCCCCACGGTCGCGTGCCGCGCCGCCCCCGCCCGGCGGAGGATCGTCCGTGTGTGCGAGCCCGATCCGTCCGCCGCGCGTCCTCCTGGGGCACCTCGCCCCGATGGTCCGCCTCGGAATGGCACGCATGCTCGCTGACCGCGGGGTCGAGGTGACCGAGGAGTCCCGCGCGTCCGAGGTGCCGAGCGCCGCGGCCGCACTGGAGCCGGACGCCATCGTGCTGCCGCTGGACGAGGAGACCACCGTCGAGCTCGGGCTGGCCCGCGCCGCCGCGCCCGACGCGAAGCTGATCCTCTGCGCCCCGGACGAGTCGGAGATGCTCGTCTACGACGCCGGCCGGGCCGTCCCGCGCCGCGTCCTGGCGGGCATGCCGGGCGCACTGCTGACCGAGCTGGAGAACGACCACCGACCCCGAGGGGGGGACTGACATGCCGACGTACCTGACGCCCGGGGTCTACGTGGAGGAGATCCCGTCGCAGTCGAAGCCAATCGAAGGCGTTGGGACCTCGATCGCCGCCTTCGTGGGACTGGCCCCGGGCGGGCCGGTCAACACGCCGATGCGGATCTCGAACTGGACCCAGTTCGCCCGGCTCTTCGGTGACCCGGGGAACCCGGACGCCGGTCCGTTCATGTCGGGCGCCTACCTCGCCCACTCCGTCTACGGCTTCTTCCAGAACGGCGGCGGCCTCTGCTGGGTCGTCCGCGTGGGCGGCGACGGGGACGGCGACGGCCCCGCCCCGGCCCAGGCGGCCCTCCCGGCGGCGGCGAACCCGTCGCTCGAGGCGTTCCGCGCCGTGGCGCTGCCCGGCGTGACCGACGACGTGTCCGTGGAGGTCCGCGAGGAGGCGCCCCCGCCGCCCCCGGAGGGCGACGGCGAGGGCGGCGACGGCGGCGGCGGCAAGGAGGCGGAGCCCACCTACCGCGTGATCGTCACCGCCGGGAGCGCGCGCGAGGAGCACGAGGGCCTGACCCTCAAGAAGGGCCGCAACAACATCGCCAGCAAGGTCACCTCGGCGTCCAAGCTGATCAAGCTCGAGGAGACCGGCGCGTCCCTGCCCGACGGGCAGCGGATCCCCCAGTCCGGGTCGTACAACCTGGTCGTCGCGGCCGTCGCGCCGACGGACCTCGGCCCCTCGGACTTCGAGGGCGACGTCGCGCGGCGCCAGGGCATCGGTGGCCTCGCGGCCATCGACGAGGTGACGATGGTCGTCGTCCCCGACCTCATGACGCTCGGCGACGACACCCAGCTTCGCGACCTCCAGGGCAAGATGATCGCCCACTGCGAGAACGCCGGCGACCGGATGGCCATCCTCGACACGCCGGCGGACATGCTGCCGCAGGACATCCTGGAGTGGCGGATGGACACCGCGGGCTACGACTCGAAGTTCGCGGCCCTCTACTACCCGTGGATCGAGGTGATGGACCCGCTCACCAACCAGCCGATGATGGTGCCGCCGAGCGGCCACGTCGCCGGCGTGTGGGCGCGCACCGACGGCACGCGCGGCGTGCACAAGGCGCCGGCCAACGAGGTCATCCTCGGCGCGAACGGCCTGGGCTTCCAGGTGACGCACGACGAGCAGGGCGGCCTCAACACCAACGGGATCAACTGCATCCGCGCCTTCTCGGGCCGCGGCATCCGGATCTGGGGCGCGCGGACGCTGTCCAGCGACCCCGAGTGGCGCTACGTGAACGTGCGCCGGCTCTTCAACTACATCTCGGAGTCGATCATCGAGGGCACCCAGTGGGCGGTCTTCGAGCCGAACGACCAGCGCCTCTGGACCCGGCTGCGCATCTCGAGCGCCAACTTCCTGACCCGCGTCTGGCGGGACGGGGCGCTCTTCGGCGCGACGCCCGAGCAGGCGTTCTTCGTGAAGTGCGACGAGGAGACGAACCCGCCGGACGTCGTCGAGGCGGGCCAGGTCGTCATCGAGATCGGGATCGCGCCCGTGAAGCCGGCCGAGTTCGTCGTGTTCCGCATCAGCCAGTTCACCGCGGGCGCCGCCGAGGTCTCGGCGTAGTTCCCGTCCCCCCCTGACGAAGGAGGAGTCAACCGATGCCACCCAAGGAACCGCGTCCGCCATCACGATTCCGCCTCGACCTGGGCGGCAAGGAGGGGATCGGCAACTTCCGCGAGTGCACGGGGCTGGACTCGGAGACGACCGTCATCGAGCACACCTCGGTCGACGCGAACGGCAACCCGATCATCCGCAAGGTCCCCGGCGCGCTGAAGTGGTCGAACATCACCCTCAAGCGCGGCGTCGACGAGAGCCAGGACCTGTCCAACTGGCGCAAGCAGGTGCTCGACGAGGGCCCCGACAGCGCCCGCGTGGACGGCTTCATCGAGATGCTCGACTACAACGGCACGCCCATCAAGCGGTACAAGTTCCTCCAGGGCTGGCCCATCAAGTACACGGGCGTCAGCTTCGACCCGAAGAGCAGCGACGTGGCGGTGGAGGAGCTCCAGATCTGCCACGAGGGACTCGAGGTCGAGTAGCGGCGGCGCGGCCGGAGACGCGGCGATGCGGACGGAGATCGCCTTCACGCTCCCCCGGGGCTGGGTGGACGCCTCGGGGGAGACGCACCGCGAGGGGCGGATGCGCCTCGCGACGGCCCGCGACGAGATCGAGCCGCTGCGCGATCCCGCGGTGCGCGAGAACGAGGCGTACCTCGGCGTGCTGCTGCTGTCGCGGGTCGTGACGAGCATCGGGCCGGTCACGGACGTGACGCCCGAGATGATCGAGGGCCTCTTCGCCGCCGACTTCGACCACCTCCAGAAGCTCTACGAGCGATTGAACACCGACGGGGAGGCGGTGGGCGCGATCTCGTGCCCATCGTGCGGACACGCCTTCGAGGTCGACCTGACCGAGATCCAGGACGGCCGCCTGGGGGAACCATGAGGCCGTCTCCCGACGGACTGCTCGGGGAGACGGCCCGCCTCGCCTACCACCTCCACTGGCCGCTCGACACGATCCTGGACCTGGAGCATCGTGACCGGCGGCGGTTCCTCGACGAGGCGGAGGGGCTGGCGGCGACCGGCGGCGCGGAGGCGTGGTGAGCGCCTCCGGCATCGGCGGCGGCTGGCGTCCCGCGGGGGCGCGGCTCGGCGGGCGCGTCGCGTTCCGGCGCATCGGCGCGCTCAGCGGCGTCGGCGGGCGGACCATGGCCCGGACCGTGTCCGCCCGGCGCACGCCGGCGGGTCGCCCCGTCGCGCTGCGCCTCGCCCCCGGGCGCGCGGTCGTGGCCCGTTCGCCGCGGCAGGGGTACGCGCCGGCGCCCGCGCCGGCGACCGAGGCCGGCCCGCCGCCGGGCCTGAGCGAGTTCGCGTGGGAGTGGATGTACGGGGGCCGGCTGCCCGAAGACGCCACACCATTCACCGGGGTCGCCGCGGGCGGCGCGCCCCCGCGGCCGCCGGAGCGGCCCGACACGCCTGCGGCGGCGCCCGCCGCCACCGCGGCCGCCCCGCCGGAGCCGTCGCCCCCCGCCCCGGGTGGCGTCGCGGCGCCCGCCGGAGCGCCGGAGGCGTCGGCCGCGCCCGCCCGCCCCGCGCTGTCTCGCCTGCGGGGACGGGTGGAGGAGGGGCCCGCGACCCCGCGCGTCGCCCGGGCGCCCGCCGCCGAGGCGCCGCCCGCGCCGGAGCCGGGGGCCCCGGCCGCCGCCGCCGCGCCGCCGTCCGTCGCGCCTGAGCCGCCCGCACCCGCTCCGCCCGCCGCCGCCGAGCCGTCCGTCGCGGCGCCACCGCCGCCGGCCGGCGGACCCGCCGAGGCGCCGGCGCCCGCGCCCGCCCCCGTCCGGCTGCACCGCGCCGCCACCGATGCGCCCGCCCGGCCGCCCGCCGCCGCCGTGGTTCACCGCGCCGCGCGACCGGCGCCACCGGCGCAGGCCATCCAGGCCGAGCCCCCGGCGAGCGCGCCGTCACCGCCCGCGCCGGCCGCCGCCCCTCCGGCCGCCCCGGCCCGCCCCGCCCGCGGCGGCAGGCTGCTGCGCCGTCGCGCGCCG
>BFBZ01001400.1_pt1 | contig 16149 bp, 11 predicted proteins | sample 1888401 | NCBI WGS metagenome assembly BFBZ01 (sample SAMD00112614, study PRJDB3348) | symbiont metagenome | host: Chara braunii | reverse complement strand
TGCGACCTCGGGGCGCTGGACCGCGGCGTCGATGACCGCCTGGGTCCGCTCCTGCAGCGTCGCCAGCCCGACGCCCTCGCGGTCCTCGATCTTCATCTCGAACCCGCCGGAGAACCCCAGCCCCTGAATGGACGGGGGGACGATGACGAAGATGAACGCATCCTGAATCCCGAAGAACTCCATCTGGAGCGCCTGCACCAGCGCCTGTTGCTGCATCTCCGGAGTTTTCCGCAGGGACCAGTCGGTCCAGGTCACGAACGCCGTCGCCCCGTTCGGGGCCGCGGTCCCGTCCAGCAGCGACGTGCCCCCGAGGACGAACCAGTTCTCCAGCGCCCCGTTGTCCCGGAACCGGGCGCACACCTTGTTGATCCGCTCGGCCACGTCCCGGGTCCGGTCGAGGGAGGCCCCGTCCGGCAGTTGCACGGCGATGATCGCGTACCCCTCGTCCTCCGTGGGGAGGAACCCGGTGGGCAGTTGCCGGTACCACCACCCGGTCGCGGCGGCCGTCGCGAGGAACACGACGAGGGCCAGCGGCCACACCCGGATCATGACCCGGATGCTCCACGCATAGAGCCGCTCGATGGGCCCGTACACCGCGTCGAAGGCGCGGGAGAACAGGCCCTTCTTCGCCACCGGCTTGAGCCAGACGGCGCACTGGGCCGGCTTCAGCGAGAGGGCGTTCACCGCGCTGATGAGCGCCGTGGCCGCGATCGTCAGCGCGAACTGGCGGTACATCTGGCCGGTGATCCCGCTCATGAACGCGGTCGGCACGAACACGGCCATCAGAACGAACGTGATGGCAATAACCGGCCCGGTCACCTCGTTCATCGCCTTGATGGTGGCCAGCCGGGGCGCTTCCCCCTGCTCAATGTGGTGCGACGCGTTCTCCACGATCACGATCGCGTCGTCCACCACGATCCCGATCGCCAGAATCAGGGCGAACAGCGTGAGCAGGTTGATCGAGAACCCGAACACGTACAGGAACGAGAACGCCCCGATGATGGTCACGGGCACCGTCGTCGCCGGCACCAGGAGCGCGCGCCAGTTCTGGAGGAACACGAGGATCACGATCAGCACCAGCACCCCGGCCTCGATCAGCGTCTGGTACACGTTGTTAATGGCGGCGCTGACGAACTTCGTGGTGTCGAACGGGATCGTGTATTCGAGGCCGTCGGGCAGGGKCGGCTCGATCTTCTTCATGGCCTCCCGGACCCGGTTGGCCACGTCCATCGCGTTCGAACCCGGGAGCTGGAAGATCAGCAGGTTGGCGGCGTCCATCCCGGACCGGGTTTCGAACGTGTCATAGGTCTGCGCGCCCAGTTCGACCCGGGCCACGTCCCGCAGGTACACGATCTGGTTGTTCCCCCCGGACTTGACGACGATCTCCTCGAACTCGGCCGGGGTGGTCAACCGGCCGCGGGTCGTCACCGTGAGTTGGAACGCCTGGCCGGCCGGGTTCGGCGGCTGACCGACCTGACCGGCCGCCACCTGGACGTTCTGACGCACCAGGGCCGCGGTAATGTCCTGGGTGGTGATCTGGCGCGAGGCCATCTTGTCGGGGTCGATCCACACCCGCATCGAGTACGCGCCGGCCCCCTTGATCTGCACCTCCCCGACGCCCTTCACCCGGCTCAGTTCGTCCCGCAACCGGAGGGTCGCGTAGTTCGACAGGAACACCGAGTCGTACCGCTTCGACTCGGACGTGAGCGAGATCACCAGGAGAATGTTCGACGACTGCTTCTTGACCGTGATCCCCTGGCGCCGCACCTCTTCGGGCAGGACCGGTTCGGCCACGCTCATCCGGTTCTGGACGAGAACCTGGGCGTCATCGAGGTTCGTACCGATCTCGAACGTGATGGTCAGCTGGTACGACCCGTCGGAGGAACTGGTGGAGGACATGTACATCATGTTCTCCACGCCGTTCACCTGCTGTTCGATCGGCGCCGCCACCGTGTCCGCAACGACCTGGGCATTGGCGCCGGGGTAGGTGGTCGAGACCACGACCGTCGGCGGGGTGATCGACGGGTAGCGCTCGACCGGGAGCCGGTCGAGCGCCACGATGCCGAACAGGACCGTCATGAAGGCGATCACGTTGGCGAAGATCGGCCGGTCGATGAAGAACCGCGAAATCATGTCGCATCCTGTCGGGCGAAAGGGCCGCGGCGCCCCCAGCGGAGCGGCGCCGGGTCGGCGCGGGCCGCGCGCGGCCGTTTGAGCGTTCAGTCTGTTGGAAGAACCTAACCCCCAACCCCTTCCCTGAGAGGGAGGGGGAGCCAGACCGGAGTCTTCTGTCTGTAGCCCCTCTCCCCTTGGGGAGGGGGTCCTCGGTTTTATGTCCTCTCCCAGCGCCGGCGCGGCAGGAGGGATTCTGTCTGTCCGATGGCCTATTTCGTCGGCGGCCCCTTCAGTTCCCACTCGTCGGGTGAAACGGGAGCCCCGGGCCGGGCCTTCTGGAGCCCGATCACGATCACCCGATCGGTCGGTTCCAACCCCTTCTCGATAGCCATGATCGAGCGGGCCGGGGTCGTGGACTTCGAACCGTGCAGCGCCCACCCGTGCGTCTCATCCGGGCCGCTCTCCGAGGCGCGCCAGACGTTCGCACCGACCGTCACCGTCCGCTTGACGACCTTATTGTCCTGGCCGATGACGTATACGAAGCGCCCCTCCTGGCCGGTCATCAGCGCCTCTTCCGGGAGCACGAGCTGCCGTTTCCGTTCGCCGTTGGGAACCCGCACCCGCGCGTAAAGGCCGGGGTACAAAAGGCGCGCGTGGCCCGCCGGAACGATCGGATTCGGTACCCGACCGCGGACGCGGACCGTCCCGGTTCCGGTGTCCACCCGGTTCTCCCGGAAATCGATCACGCCCGTGTGGGGGAACCCGACCTCGGTCGCGACCCCGACCTGGACCGGGAGTGCCGCAGTTGTCTGGCCTTGAGTGGTCCTGACGGCTCGCTGGGCCTCGACAAAGTCGCGCTCGGGGGCGTCGAAGTAGACGTAGAGCGGATCGACGCGCACGATCGTTGTCAGCAGGGTCGATTCGTTCTGCCCCACGAGGTTCCCGCGGGTCACGAGCGTGCGGTTGATCCGCCCGTCAATGGGGCTGCGGATATCGGTGTACTCGAGTTGAAGAACGGCGGACTGTTTGGACGCCTCGGCGGCAGCTTTATTGGCGACGGCCACATCCACAGAGGCCCGGTTGGAAGCGAGAGTCGCGATCGCCTTATCGAGATCGGTCCGGGAACCGATCCCTTTGCTGAAGGCGTCCCGCTGCCGCGTGTCCTCGGCCACCCCGAGCGCGACCTGGGCCTTGGCATTGATGATGTCGGCATCGGCCTTCAGAATATCGGCATCGGCCTTGGCCACAGCCGCCTGGTACTCGCGCGGGTCAATCGTGTACAGTTTGGCCCCGGCTTTGACCTCGTCGCCTTCCCGGATCTCACCACCCTCTTCGGTCAGCGAGACTTTGGTCAAGAACCCCTTAACGCGGGCGCGAATTTCGACCGTTTCAACCGCGTCCAGGTAGCCGTTGTATTCGTAATAACTCTGGACATCGGCAGTCGCCGGCCGGGCGACAGTAACCATCGGTGGGGGCGGCGGCTCCGGTGCGGGTTTGGCCCCCCGGCAGCCAACGACGGCACACAAGGCCACCAGGCCGAGCGCGGCGATAAGTCGAACAACGCCAAGAGGTTTTGACAAGAGCACAACTACCTCACGGAACGAACGGCCGCGCACATGATCCCGCGCCGCCTCGGGTTGACGCGATCCAAACTACCGTTTAAGTACACCTGACTGACGGGTCAGTCAACGTCAGTTGGAGCACACAATGGGTGACGTACCAGCTCGCGGAAACTGCTCACGAAAAGACGATGCTTCCGCCCGCCGCCGAGAGGAATTGCTCTCGGCGGCGGCGAAAGTGTTCGCCCGCAACGGCTACCCCGGGACCGAGGTCCAGGAAATCGCGGCGGCGTGCGGCCTGGCGAAAGGCACCGTCTACCTATACTTCCCGAGCAAAGAGGAACTCTTTCTCGCAACGGTCGATCGGGCGATGATTCGGCTCTGCAACCACGTCCGGGAGACGTATGCCGGTATCGACGACCCGCTCGACCGGCTGGCCGTCGCCGTGCGGTCGTACTTCGCGTTCTTTCAGAGCAATCCCGAAATCGCCGAGTTGCTCATCATCGAACGGGCCGAGTACCGGGACCGGAAAGCGCCCACCTATCTGGAACACAAGCGGGAGAACACGAAAGACTGGCAGGAGGTGTACGCCGGCCTGATCCGGGACGGCCGGTTCCGGGCCGTCCCCGTCGAACGGATCAACCGGGTGGTGTCGGACCTCTTGTACGGGACGATGTTCACGAACCACTTCAGCGGCGGACAGCGGACCCCGGACGACCAGGCCCGCGACGTGTTGGACATCCTCTTCGACGGGCTGCTCACCCCGGCCGAGCGCCAGAAGCGTGCGGCGTGCGAACTCGCAACACCCCCGGAGGGGAGAACATAAAAACACAGAGCCGCAGATGAACGCAGATGAACACAGATCAGAAAAAATTTATTCTTCTGATCTGTGTTCATCTGCGTTCATCTGCGGCTCTTTTCTGGCTCTCATTACCAACAGATCGCCCGCGTGCGGCTACTTGATATCCACGTCCACCACGTTGTCGCCCGGTTTGAGCGTCGTTGTGATGCCCGATTTCAGCGGGTCCAGGTACCGCAGCGGGAGCGGCACTTTGACGGGCGGCTCGCTCGATTTCGCTTTTTTTCTGGTCTCGATTTTTTTATCGTACTCCGCTTTGCGGCGCTCGCCTTGATCCTTTTCATCAGCTAGCGATTGGTCGCCCGTTTTTTTGTCGTTCGCCCCTCCGACGGCGAACCCGACCCGCGTTTCGCCGCTCGTCAACCCGGACGCGGTGTACGTTCCGTTCTCCGCGACCGGGGCGGTCACCACCGCCCCGGTCGCGGACACGAAGCTGATCATCAGCCCCGGCAGTTTCGGTGGCGCGCCCTTGACCGTCACGGTCCCGGACACACCGACCGGCGGCTCACTGCTGCACCCGACGAACCCGCACACGAGAATCATCAGCGCGAGGGCCCCGCCCCGGCGCGGTGAAGTCCTGGTCACGGTTCTGTACTCCGATTCTTGAGGTTATGGAACAGTTCCACCCCGGTGGGACCGCGTGCGCCCACCGGGATGGCAACGAGGTACTGTCCGTACCGGACACGAGCGGGCCTACCAGTCGCTGGGCATCGTCAGCCCGTCGGCGGGGCCGCAGGCAATGAACCACGTGTTCGGAGACACCCCCTGCGAGACGCCGCGCACGCTCCCGTCGGCCAGTCCGACCTGCATGGTGCCGACCGACATGCCCTGGGGCAGAGTGTCGTCCGCGGCGGTCAGTGCGGGTTTGATTTGGAACTCGGATGTCGCGGTGGGGAAGATCACCACGCGCGTGGGGTCGTACGCCGGGGTCGATGTCGAGACCGGGGGCCACCAGGGGTGGGTGGTCGGCGTGGCGCCGGTCGTCCCCGGGCCCGTGTACGCGGCGGCGTAGCGCTCCATGTACACGACCGTGTTGGACGTGCCATCGACGAAAGTCGATCTCAGGTTGGAGCAGACGTTGGCCGCCTGGAGAACGAGGCCGTTCCCGGCGTAGCTCGTCCAGGGGCTGCCGGCGAGGAAGCTGGCGTCGCTGGGGGCGTAGTACGTCTTGATGAACTGGCCGGTGGCGTTGTTGTTGTAGACGTTCTGCTGCTCGATGTACGGCAAGATCCACCACGTCCACGGGGCGGGCGTTCCGGTGGTGCCCGGGAACGTGCCGTAGCCCGGACAGAACTTGTCGTCGTTGGCGCTGGCCATCGTGTGCATCGCCAGGCTCAACTGCTTGATGTTGTTCGACGACTGCATCCGCGCGGCCGCCTCGCGGACCTTTTGGACGGCGGGCAACAGCAGGCCGATCAATATGGCAATGATCGCGATCACAACCAGAAGCTCAATCAATGTGAATCCACGCGGACTCTTGAGACCGGCGGGCACTCGTGCCATCGGACACCTCCAAGACGATCGCGCGCCGCGCTGTTAGGCCGGCCGTCACAGATCGTCCAATTCACGAAGCGGATCAACACCAGGGGCGAGTCGTAGTGGGCGATCGTGAACGAGCGCTACCAGGCGCGAATCCGTCCGCGCAGAACATGATCCGTCCGGGGCGCGCGGGCAGCCCGCGCGCGCCCCGGACGGATCACCGTGACGGATCAGTAATTGGGAATCAGTTCGCCCGAGGCGCGGGACGTGAGTGCCTCCAGGACCGTCTTCGAGCCGTCGGCCAGGAGGGTCGTTCCCACGCTGAAAGTGAGGAACGCCACGTGCCCGTCGGCGAACACGAAGTTGCCCCCGCCCGTGTGCATGCTGTTGGCCGCGTTCCACGCGCAGAAGTTGGTCATCGAGCTCGGCCCGAACGCCGCCGGGACCGGGCAGGCGTTCCCGCCGGACCACCCGTCCTGGTACTTGTACCCCTGGCTGATCCCATTGCTATTGGACAGGTCCGTGGTGCGGGCCGGGACCGAGATGGAACACCCCCAGTGCAGCCAGTGGCCCCAGTTGTAGTTGGGCGGGGGCGCCCGCTCGCCGATGGCCGCGGTGTTGCTCGTCCCGTCCGTAACGGCCGTGATCGTCACGCCCGGTCCGGCGGTCCCGGACTCGTAAGAGTAGTCGGCCGAATGGGACGAGGTGTGAACCGTCCACGCGATCACACTCGTGAAGTTGGGGTACGTGGTCGTGTACGTGGTCGTCCCGTTGCTCGACGTGGAAACCGTTTCCGTGCCGAAGAGGGACGCGGGGGTTTCGTAGAGCGAGTTGTAGAACGTCACGCCGCCGACCCCGTACCAACTGCCGGACGGGGCCAACAGGTTCGCCATCGGGTGCGACGGGCACTGGAGGATCTTGGCCATGGACTGCCAAGTGCCGTTGCCCTGCTCGAAATAGTACTTGAGCTGGTTGTACCAGCCGCCCGAGTCGGGCGCCGACCACGAGGACGTGGGCGTGTAGTTATAGGACGACGACGTATAACTCGGGAAATACTGGTTGGCATCGTGATAATTGTGGAGCGCCAACCCGATCTGTTTCAGGTTGTTGGTGCAGCTCATGCGCGCCGCCGCCTCGCGCACCTTCTGGACGGCGGGGAGCAGCAGGCCGATCAGAATCGCGATGATCGCGATCACCACCAGCAACTCGATCAGCGTGAACGCCGACCGGCCGCCACCATGAACACGTCGCATGATCTCTCCTCGTAGAGAACAGAAGCCGGGAGAACAGAAACCGGATCGAATCCGACGACACCGAACGAACCGCACGCGGTCAGTCGCCTGGGGGGAACGGGGTCCCGCGCAGTTGGAATTTCGACGAGCCGCTGTGGAAGACGAGCACGTCCGACAACCGGGTCACTTGTCCCGACCGCACCCGGAACGGCGAACTGGTGTACGCCCGCTGGTTGAGCGCGAACATCACCACATATTCCGCACCGGGCACCAGCCCCCGGAGCGTCACTTTGCCGTCGGCGCCGGTCTCCGATCGCGGCAAGAAGTGTTTCGGGTCGAACCACGATTGGTCCACCAGCCGCGCCCCCAGGCTCCCGGGCGCCGCGGGCGCCGGTCGGTCGCAGTCGAGTACCAACAGCGCCGCGACCGCCGCCCCGGACCGGGGCCGGCCCGCCAGGTCCACCAGCCGCACCTCGGCCGCCCCACACGGCTCCAGTTTCACGACCGATGTGCCGCCCGCGCGCACCTCGGCCAGCGCGCCCGCTTGACCGGTCGGGTCGAGGAAGGCGACGGGGTACACGCGATCGGGCGCACAACCGGGCAGATCGAGCGCCCCGTCGCGAACCGAGAGCGGTCGGGGAACGAGGTTCCGCAGCGGTTGAACCACGGGTCGGCACACCGCCACCCCGGACGCGACCGGCACCCCGTCGGTCCCGACCACCTGGACCCGCGTGCTCACCCCGCGGTTGAGGGTCAGCACCAGCGGCCCGGCCCCGCCCGTCGGGTCGGCCCCCGCGCGGAGCCGGGCACTGGCGTGCTCGAACGTCCGCTGGACGTTCTTGCCGCGCACCGGAGCCGGATCGGGTGACGCCGGCCGGTAATCGGGCGTCGCCCCCCAGCCTTCCAGCCCCCCCGGTCCCGGCGGGACCACGATCACGAACGACCCGTCCGCCGCCGTCCGCACCGGCGCGGCCCGGCCGACCGCCAAGGACTCGGGCAGCTCCCGGTTGCCGCGTGACGGCTGGTACATCMCCCMCCCGCCCGCGACCGGCTGCCCCGCGTCGTCCCGCATGATCCCGTGGACGATCCGGCCCGCCGGCAGCGTGAGCGGCAGGTCCAGGACCGTGTTGTCGTTCTCCCACGTGAGCCAGCGCTCGACGCTGAGGTAGGCGCTGCCGGCCGGAGCGAGGACGGACACCCGATAGGGACCGGGCGGGGGCAAGCGGAAGCGGAACGTGCCGTCGGCACCGCTCACCGTGTCGAACTCGACCGGCGGGGAGTCGGCCGCCGCGTCGGCGGGGGGGGGCATGGGGGGGTAGCGGGCGCAGCTCCCGAAGCGGTAGCTCTCCTCCGGCCCGGCGAACACGCTGACCCGTGCGCCCGCGACCGGGCGCCCGGTGCCGGCAGCGGTCACGCGCCCGCTCAGCGTCCGCGGGGGGGCCAGGGCGATCCGCACCGAATCGCGCTCGGCCGCCGCCACCCGCACGGTGGCCAGCGCGAACCGCTCGTCGAACACCTCGAGCCACACGTCCTCGCCCGACGGCAGTCCCGCGAGCGCGAACGCCCCGTGCGCGTCGGTGATGACGTCCGCCGGCCAGCCCTCGGGCACCGCGCGAACGGCGCCCTGCACCGGTTCGGCCGCGGCGTTCCCCATTCGCACCACACCGACCCGGACGTGGGCCCCCGGCTTCCCGTCCGGAGCGACGAGTACCCCGCGGACCGTGCGCGCCACGGGCACCCCCACGTCCGCGGTGCCCGCGCCGAGCCGGGCCAGTTTGGTGGTCGGCGGGAGCCCCGGCCCGGTGACCAGGAGCGTGACCGCGCGCTCGGGGTAGTGCGTCGGGAAGTCCGCCGGAACCGCCAGCACGTACCGGCCCTCGGCGTCGGTGGTCGCACGGGCCATCACGTCGTCGCGCAACCCGCGGTCCCCCGGCAGCCACGGCCGGCGGACCAGCGCCGACACACCGGCCCCCGGGACCGGGCGGCCCGCGGCGTCGGTCACACGCCCGGTCAGTGCGGCCGTCGGCCGGCCGGTGCCCGGCACGGCTTCGGCGGGAACCGCACCCGCCAGCGCCGGCCCCGTCTCCGCACCGGCGTGAGGGAGCGGCGGGGGGGGCGGGGCGGGGGAGGCGACGAGTGCCAGCGCCGTGCCCCCCGCCAGCAGCAGCGCGACCCCGGCGGCCACGAGCCCGCTCGGGAACCGCGGCGCCAGGATCGCCTCCGCCAGCGCCGTCACCCGCGGCGCCAGCGCCGCGCCGCGGGTGGCGGCGCTGGCCGCACTCACCACGAGTCCGGCCGGGATCGCGGCCAGCATCCCCGTTGTCAGCGCCACCCCACGGGCCGACAGCCGGGTCCGGAGCCGCTCCAGCCCGCGCTCGACCCGACGGTAGGTCTCGGTCACCGAGCAGCCCAACAGCTCGGCCACCTGAGCAAACGTGCGCCCCTCCAGGTGGTACATGACGAGGGGTTCGCGCAGGCGCCGGGGCAGGTGCTCCAACTCCTCCGCCGTCAAGACCCACGCGTGATTCTCGTCGGGCGCTCGGAACGCCGTTGGCGTATCGGCCGCGGCCCGAACGCGCATGCGGTGGGTGTTGGCGTTCCGCCGGACCTTGAGGGCGGCCCGTCGGGCCACGGCGCGGAGCCAGGGACCGATCCCTTTTTGGGCGTCCACCGCGGCCGCCCGACGGGCCAGCGCGATGAAGACCGCCTGGAACGCGTCCTCGGCGTCGTGACCGTCCCCGGCCACGGCCAGACACGCGGCCCAGACCGACCGGCTGTGCCGACCGACCAGCGCGCGGAACGCGTCCTGATCGTTCGTCGCAGCGAACAGGGTGAGCAGCTCGGCGTCGCTGCGGTTCTCGTTTCGGAAGGCAGCAACGACCTGGCGCAGAAACTCGTTCAGCCCGTTCGGCGCATTCGGCGCGTTCAGTACATCCGGACGCTCGGGCGGAGTAGGATCGGCAAACATGGCCTGCCTCTCGTTTGGACGATTCACCCAATTAAGCCCGTTACCGGTCGCAATTTTCCTTGTTTTGGCCCGTTTTCACGATGAAGTCCGTGTTAAGTCTGCGCGCGAGATCCCGAACTTCTGACGAGACAAGGTGATACGTTTCTGGTCGACCCAATATCGATTGAAACATTTTCCCTGCGACGACGGAAACTATTGGAAATGATGCAGTTAGGCTTTTGATCACCACGAAGAGAGTTCGAGAACACGCACAAAGCGCCCAACTGCGCCCGTCACTCTCGGCCATCGGAAACCGAGTCCAACACCGTTCAGGACTTTTTGCGTCAGTGGAAATGCCTCGCATCAATCGCTCGGACGACTTGGCCGCATTCAGATTTGTCACGCACAGGATGCAAGACGTGATCGGGAAATGAGTTGAAGTGGAAGATCGGAGCCACATTCGAAATTGCCGTGCCCTTACATTCGTCTTCATCGTCCATTTCGGAACCAACAGCCTCTCCGGCACCTCGTCCACACGGACGAGGTGCCGGAGAGGTCGAGGAACCACAGATCGTCCGCGGACGGTAACTCCAATCCGGTCCTCATTCGTCTGTTACATGACCCGTCAGCAGTGCCCATTTGTTGGGCGAACGTGGCTCGGGCCAAGGCGTACCATCTCTGGACCGAGACCGGGTGTCAGGGGAGCGGAGGCCCGCTGCCATCGGCCGAGGGATGCCGGAGGTGGCGACACTCCCGACCCGAGCCGGGTGTTACGGGGGCGCGCCGGCATCAACCCGCCTGCGGTCCGCAAGATCGAGTCTGTGGGCAAAGCCGGGTGTTACGGGGGTAACATCCGCGCCACAACGACCGGTCCGTGGCCTGCACGACCCGATCGGCGATCCGAGATGTGGGTGTTACGGGGGTAACACGGCCTCCCGGAGACCGCAACGGTCGAACCGGATCACGCCGACTCGGCCGGTTGAAACTCAGCGCTGGTAGATCGGCAGGAGGTCCTTTTCTAACTGGAGGATCGTCAGATTCACGGCCGTCGTGAACACGGCCCCGATGTACCCGCTCGTCCACGAGCCGTCGGGAGCTTGCTGTCCCAGAAGGTAGGGGAACATCGCGCTGCGGTACTTGCTCCAGGTCAGGGCGGACTCCTTCGCCTCCATCGGGAACATCCGCGCGTACCGGTCGTCGCCCAGTCCGTACACGAACTGTGCAAAGTAGTAGTTCGTGTACTCGTCGTGCGGCATCCGTCCGGCGGCGACGGGAACACGGTCCTTGCAAAACTTGATCCACTTTTTCGGCAACGTGCCGCTGTAATCGCCGGCGCTGTAACTGCAGCAGACGGCCGCGGCCGTCAGCGCCGGGCGCTCCTCACCGTTGACCGCCCTTCCGCCGGAGAGCGTGTAGCTGTAGATGATGCCGCCCTGGGGCGTCGTGCAGGCATCGAGGTACGCGACCGCCAGGGCGATGGTCTCCCGCGGGACCGGAATGGCCGCGTTCCGGGCCGCGCGCAGCGCCTGGAGCTGCGTGGCAGTGACCGAGCCCTCGTCGAAGTCTCGATCGGCCGCGCTGACGTAGCCCCAACCGCCGACCTCGACCGACCGGCCCCCCGGCAGCGGGTGCTTCTTCCGCGTCTGTGCCTTCGCGATGAAATCGACGGCCTTGGTCAGCGCCTTTTCGAGCTTCCGCTGCTCTTCGTTCCCCTCGGCCTCGCCGTACGCGCAGGCGAGGAACATCGTCGCGTACCCGTGACCGTGCATGTAGCTGTCCAGTTCACCGGGCGCGCTACTGTCGGCGATCACGCCGTTCGGTTTCTGGTGCGCCGGTGCCGTCAGCCAGTCCACGGCTTTCTTCACCTGATCGGTGTATTTGCCTTCTTTGAGCGTGCTCCCCTCCATCAAGAAGCACATGCCCGACAGTGCGGTCATGGCGACCGAGTACCGCCCGCCGCCCACGTCCCAGTGGCCGTCCCGGGTCTGACGGCTCTTGAGCCATTCGAGCCCGCGGCCGACGGCCTCATCCATCTTGGCTTTTCCGCCGGCCTTCTTCTCCTGGGCGAGAACGGGGAGCGCCCACAGTCCCGCCGCACCGGCCGCAGCCGTTGTGAAGAACTGGCGCCGGGACAATTCACCCGCGTTCGTGTTCGGGAATCGCATCTCCGAGTCTCCGGAGAACCCTGGGTACGCGGCAGCCCCTCCGGGGCAACAGACCCCGGTGAGATCCGAACGAAAAGGGTACCGCTTTCGTTACACCGCAGAGAGGGTAAGGACGCGCCGTGAAACGCGCGCCCGAAACGGTGTGGATATTGAATAGACGAGCCAGAGCGTTCGTTTTCACACACCTGTCGCGCCGACAGGCCCCGGTTGCTCGGGTCAGCGGCGGAGTGCGGACCAGCCGTATTCGGTCCACCAGTTCCGCAGCCGTTGACGGGCCCCGGGCGGGAACTGAGCGGAGAACCGCAGTGCGATGCGCCGGCCCTGAGCCACGCCACGCACTTCACCCACTCGCACGCCGAACTCCCGGCACACGTCCACAACGGCCGCGCGAAATGCACCCGTTACGGCCCCCGTCGTGGCGGCCGCATTCCCATCGCGCACGCGCACGACGAACACGGCGGCCGGTTTCGCGACGAACCCGATCACCAGTGCCGTGACGACGATCACCAACACCAAGAGTTCGTCCACGCGTCCGCTCCGCGGGTTTACTTCTCGAACGGCAGTTTCCCGGCCCCGCGCGGTTTGACGTCCCCGTCCCCGCCGACCTTCTCGTATGCGCGAACGTAATCGACCACCATCTCGACCGGGAACGCGGTCGTCTTCTCCGGCTTGCCGGGGAACTTGCCGCCGACCGCGACGTTCATGATGAGGTAGAACGGCTGGTCGAACGGGGCCGGCCACGGGTTCAGGTCCGCGTCCTTCGTCGGCTTCGCGCCGTCGGCCTTGCGGCTGCTCCACCAGAACGACTGCGTGGAGAACACCTTGCCGTCTATCAACCACCGGATCGCGCCCGGTTCCCATTCCACGCTGTACACGTGGAAGTCGGCGATGGTGCCCTTCGCGGGGAAGTCGTAGGTCTTGCTCGCTTCCGTGTTCGAGGGCCACTTGCCGCCGAAGTGAATCGTGCCGAGGATCTTGTTCGGCTCGTGCCCCTTCGCCTCCAGCACGTCGATCTCGCCGGACGCGGCCCAGGGGCCGTACTTGTCGTCGGCCGGGAGCATCCACAGCGCCGGCCACACGCCCTTGCCCGTCGGCATCTGCGCGCGGAACTCGAACCGGCCGTACTTCTGCGCGAACAGCACGGTGCCGTCGCGCTTCTTCGATTTGAGCTTCGCGGACGTGTACCCGCACCCGTCGCGGGACTCCTTGACGGCCCGGATGTGGAGCATCCCGTCTTTTACAAACGCGTTCTCGGGCTCGCGCGTGTAGTACTGCAACTCGTCGTTGCCCCACCCGCTGATCCACTGGTTCGCGTCGTAATTGAAGAAACCGTTTCCGAGGTCGAAGTCCCACTTCGTGCGATCGATCTCTTTTCCGTCGAACTCGTCGCTCCAGGTGAGTTTCCAGCCCGCCGGGGGGTCGTCGGCCCCGCGCGGCGCGGCCGAGACGAGCGCCGCAACAAGAACGAACGGCAGCAGCAGCGCCGCGAGGCGAGAGGGGAACATCGTAAACGTCTCCTTGAGCAACGTGCGGCCCGCCAACGGATCGTCTCCGCCGTCGCGTTGGACAGCGGAGCCCACGTTGGTTTTACGTTCATCTGTAATTTGAAGCTACGAATCCCGGTCCGATCGACCGTAGAACGAAAGGACTCAACCGGCAATTCGTTCGATCCGGGCCACCTCATCCGGCTCCAGTTCGAAGCCGAAGACGTCGAGATCGGTCCGCATGTGGGCGGCGCTCGTCGTCCCGGTCAGAACCACCATGCCGACAGCCAGCGCGAATCGGAACGCGACCTGATTCACGTCGCGCCTGTATCTCTCGGCAATCCGAGCAAGTTCAGGGTGGGTCAGGACGTCGCGGTTGCCGGTCAGGAGCGAGAAGCCCTGGTAGGTCACACCATTCGCGGAGCAAAACGCGCGAACGGCCCGGTCCCAGCCGCGCACGGCGTAGCAGCGGTTCTGCACGAAGCGCGGTTTCACGCGCGCTCCGCGACACAACTCCTGAAGCTGTTCGAGCGTCACATTACTCACGCCCAGCAGTCGTGCGCGGCCCCGAGCGTGAAGGGCTTCCATCGCCCGCCACGCTCCCCAGTCGGCCTGCGCGAGGCCGGAGCGAGTGATTGGCCCGTGCAAGACATACGAATCGATGACGTCCGTCCCGAGGTGCTGAAGCGAACTCGCGAACGACTGCTCGACCTGCGCCCCGATCGGTGCGGCCGGGTCGTAGGGCAGCCGGTGGTCCTGACCGCCACGAAACGTGAACTTGGTTTGCAGGAACAGTTCGGCGCGCGGCACCCCGCTGGCCGCGATCCCCTGCCCGACCGCGGCCTCGAAGTAGTGCTTCCGCTGGTTCGCGGTGTCGATGCCCCGGAAGCCCCGACGCAGCGCCAGTTCCGTGAGGCGCTGTGTCTCGGTCTCCTTCCACGCCGTGCCGTAGAGGAAGCGCGGGACCGTCACGCCGTCGATTGACAACGCGGTGTCGCTCATGGCGTCCTCCGGTGCTGCCGAGTCCCATTACCCGACGCCGGTTTCGTCGGCGTCTTCACACAAGCGAACCGCCGAGCGAAATTGAGTTTTCGTCGCCTCGACCTGGCGCTGTTGACACGTTGAGGTGGTCTCGGTTGTGTCGCGAGTGCCCCTCACCCGGCTCGAAGAGCCTGACGACCTCGCCCCGCAGGAGCGGGGGCGAGGTGAACACACCGCACGCCTCCGAAGCGACACGCGCCGATTTGCTCGACGGCTCTGCAACCTCAGCACCGGCCCGCGCCGAGTGGCTCCTCGGTTCCGCAACCCCAACACCTCGCCCCGGCTCGGCGGGGAGAGGTCGGCGAGTCTGAAGACCGGGTGAGGGCACTCGCGACACAACCGAGACCACCTCTGCGCGTCAACACGACCCCGGCGGGTCAGTGCTTGTGATCGTCGTGAGACCCTTCCTTGAACGTGCCCGAGAACTTCTTGCCGGACACGTCTCCGCTAAGCGTGCCCGCGAACTCCTTCTTCTCCGCGATGGCGTCGTGCTTGCCCACGAACCGCGACGCCTGACGGGGCGGGTCGCTCGCCAGCGGCTTCGCTTCGAGGGTGAACGTGACCGACGGTGACTGCTTGAGGCTCAGGGTGAGCGTCCTCGACGGGATCGGCTTCGCGTCCTTGGCCTTGCCATCGAGAACGTACACGGTCGCCTCCTTGGCGTCGTGGTCGGCGATGAACTCGAGGATGTAGTCGTGCTCACCCCACTCGGCGAGCGCCCCCTTGTGCGGGCCGACCTCGGGGTGATCGTGTTCGTCCTTCGGCTGCGTGCCGACGCTCACCGGTTTGGGGCTGCAACCGAGGGCCACGAGCGCGACCGCACAGCCCAGGACCGTTCCGAATATCGTCCGCATCGTTACTCCTTGAACAGAAGAGGGATCGTAGGTGCCCGGGCGCCCGGGATTTCAATCCCGGGTTCGCCCGGCGTACCGCTTTACTTCTTGACGTACTCACTCGGCTCTTTGATCTTCTCCGGCGTTTCCTTCGCCTGTTTGACGAACTTCTCCAAACACGGCGCGCAGCAGAACTGGTACGCCTTTCCGTTCACCCACCACTTGCACTTTTCGTCCGCCTTGTTCGCCGTCACGGGGCAGACCTTGTCGCCGGGCTTCAGATCGTCGGCGTGGTCGAACGACACACCCCGGTACTTGACCGACGGCACCGTGTTCCCGTTCTTCTCGATGTCCGCACGGGTGTAGATGCCGCCGGGCGTCAGGAACACCTCCCGCTCCTTTTGGCTCGGCTGCGCACCGGCGGGCGCGGGGCGG